>Ga0169931_10011275_pt1 | contig 12615 bp, 12 predicted proteins | sample Kivu_15m_20L_FD_129675 | JGI IMG/M metagenome (GOLD analysis project Ga0169931, IMG submission 129675) | Freshwater microbial communities from Lake Kivu, Western Province, Rwanda to study Microbial Dark Matter (Phase II) - Kivu_15m_20L... | ecosystem: Environmental > Aquatic > Freshwater > Lake...
CGGCCTCCCACTCCGTCGGAGGCCTCGAGCACCGTGACACCGTGACCCGCCTGCTGCACGACGTAGGCCGCCGCCAGACCGGCGAGGCCGGCGCCGATGACGACGACCTCGGACCGGTCGCTCATGCGGCGGGACGTCCGAGGAGCGACCGCAGCGCAGCCTCGAGCTCGGTGTGCTGGAACGTGTAGCCGGCCGCCGTGAGTACACCGGGCACCACACGTTGGCCGGTGAACAGCAGAGCGTCGGCCAGTTCGGCGCCGAGCAGCAGTTTGGGTCCGAACGACGGCACGGGCAGCGCGGCAGGCCGCTTGAGCACGCGACCCAGGGTGCGGGCGAAGGTGGCCCCGGTGACCGGTTCGGGTGCGGTGAGGTTCACCGCACCGCTGACCTCGGCGGTGAGAAGGAATTCGACGGCGCCCAACTCGTCGTCGAGGGAGATCCACGACTGCCAGGCGTCACCCTTGCCGAAGCGCCCGCCCAGGCCGAGTTTGAACAGGGGCAACTGCTTTTTCAGCGCACCTCCGGCGGGGGACAGCACGATGCCGGTGCGCAGATGGGCGACCCGCACACCGGCGGCCTGCGCCGGGGCTGTCGCCGCTTCCCACTCGGCGCACACATCGGCCAGGAATCCCTGTCCGCGTGCAGCCGACTCGTCGAGCGTCTCGTCGCCCCGGGGTCCGTAGATGCCGATGGCCGAACCCGACAGCAGCACGGAGGGACCGCTGCCCTGTTGGCGAGCGGTGGCGATGGCACGGGCCAGCGTGTCGGTCGAACGGACCCGACTGGAACGGATCTCGTCCTTGTACGCCGCGGTCCAACGCTTGTCGCCGATCCCGGCGCCCGCCAGGTGCACCACCGCATCGACGTCGGCGAGGGCGGCCGGATCGAGCACACCTCCCGCCGGATCCCAGGCGATCTCGCCATCGCGTGCGGCTCGCCGCACCACGGGCGACACTCGGTGCCCCTGTGCCCGCAACCGGGTCACCAACGCGCTACCGATCAGACCACTGGAACCCGTGACGGCGATGTGCATGCGCCGGAGGCTATGACGATTGGTCGTCGCCTGCTGCAGTGAGCGTCGAATCGAGGGCCGCGGCCAGGTCGGCGTCGTCGAGGGTGCCGATGTGGGTGGTCACCGTGCCGTCCTGGGCCACGAAGGCCCACGCCGGCTGCCCGGGAACGCCGAAGCGCCCGAACACGACCCCGTCCCGGTCGTCCACATTGGTGAAGCTCAGGTCGTGGCGATCGACGAACGCCTTCATGTCGTCGGCGCTCCCGAACCACGACACACCGACGACGCGAACACGTCCCTCGTATCGGCGGCTCGCCTCCTCGACCGAGGGGGCTTCACGGTTGCACGAGCTTCAACCAGGGGCCCAGAACCACAGCGCCAGAGGGCCCTGGTCCAGTGTTGCCATGTCGAACGTGCCGCCCCCGACCACCGGCAGCGTCGAAGCCCCCGTGTCCGACACGGCAGCGACCGACGTGGGGCCGGCGGTGGGTGTGGGGGCGCTCGGCCCACCGGCATCAGCACTGCAGCCGGCGAGTACCAGGCCACACGTCGCCATCACGCTCCACAAGGCTCGCATCGGGCAGGAGGGTACCCACACCTCGCGTCCCTAGACTGACCGAGCCATGAGTACGCGCAAGTTGATCCTGTTGGCGTTGGTGTGCGGGTTGGTGATCCTGCTCGCAGGTGGGGTGAAGCTGTTGCAGGTGGCCACCGACGATGCGGAGGTCACCGTGCTCTCCCCGGGCGACGAGGCCCGTGTTGGTGACATGGTGGTGACGCTCGTCGGGGTGGCCACCACGCCGTCGGCCACCGTCGTGTCGGTACTGCTCTCGGGTGTCGCCGCCGACGAGGCCGCCGACGGGTGGATCATGCTCGGGGACGGCGAGCGGCGCGAGCCGACCTCCACCTGCGGACCGGTGACCACCGCAGCGGTGACCGACTGCGACATCCGGTTTCCGGCCGTCGAACGGGTGCAGGCCATCGCCTACGCGCGGGGTGGTGAACAGCGGCAATGGCGTCCCTGACGGCTACCCTCTGACAGCGTTGTCGGCGGGTCGCCACCCGCCTGTTCCGAGGAGGTGGTCCCTACGGCCGAACAGTTCGACCTCGTGGTGGTCGGCGGCGGTCCCGGCGGCTATGCCGCTGCGTTCTACGGGGCGTCCGCCGGCCTGAAGGTGGCCCTCGTCGAGCGTGACACCATCGGTGGAACCTGTCTCAACCGGGGCTGTATCCCGGCCAAGGCGTTCCTCGAGACCTCCGCTGTCGCCCGCCATGTGCGCCACGCCAAGGATTTCGGCATCGATCCGGGCGGCGCGCTCTCGGTCGACTTCGCCGTCACCCAGGCCCGAAAGCAGAAGATCGTCGACGGTCTGGTGAAGGGCCTGACCGGGCTGACCAAGGTGCGCAAGGTCACCTACCTGCTGGGCACCGGATCGTTGGGGGCTGATCGCACGGTCACCGTGCAGTTGTCCGAGGGCGGCACCACGCAGGTGCGTGGCGACGCCGTGATCCTGGCTGCCGGTTCGGTGCCCCGCACCATCCCGGGTTTCGACCGGGGCGGGCCGATCATGACCAGCGACGAGGTGCTCATGCTCGACCGGGTGCCGGCGCGGGTCGCCGTCATCGGTGGCGGCGCCATCGGCTGCGAGTTCGCCTCCACCTTCGCCGACCTCGGCTCGAAGGTGACCATCCTCGAGGGTCTGCCCAAGATCCTCCCCGGTCTCGATGCCGACGTGGCCACCGTCGTGGTGCGCTCGTTCAACAAGAAGGGCATCGACATCCGCACCGGCGCCAAGGTCACGGGCCACACCCCCAACGCCCAGGGTGGCACCACCGTGCACGTGGAGGGAACGGACCCCCTCGAGGTGGACGCCGTGGTCGTGTCGGTGGGACGCCGTCCGTACTCGGACCTCCTGGGACTGGCCGGAACGGCGGTCACGGTGGACCAACGCGGCTACGTCGAGGTCGACGAGTGGTGCCGCACGAACGAGTCGCACGTGTACGCCATCGGCGACCTGATCGCCACCCCGCAGTTGGCCCATGTGGCGTACGCCGAAGCCATCGTCGCCGTGAAGGACATACTGGGCGAGTCGCCCATGCCCGTTCGCCACGACCGCGTGCCGTGGGCCATCTACTGCCACCCCGAGGTGGCGTGGGCAGGCCCGGGTGAGGAAGAGGCCAAGGCGCAGGGCTACGACATCGTGGTGGCCAAGCACCAGTTCCGGGCCAACAGCCGCGCCCAGATCCTGGGCGAGACCGACGGTCTGGTGAAGGTGATCGCCAAGCGCAACCCCGACGGCACCGCCGGCCAGGTGCTGGGTGTGCACATGGTGGGCCCGTGGGTCACCGAGCAGCTGTCGGGGGGCTACCTGGCCGTGAACTGGGAAGCCACCGTCGACGAGATCGCCGAGTTCATCCAACCCCACCCAAGCCTGTCCGAACTGTTCGGTGAGACCGTGCTGTCGCTCACCGGAAGGAGCCTGAACACCTGATGGCCGACATCACCCTGCCCCAGTTGGGCGAAACCGTCACCGAGGGAACGATCACCCGCTGGTTCAAGCAACTCGGTGACACCGTGGCGGCCGACGAACCGCTGTTCGAAGTGTCCACCGACAAGGTCGACACCGAGGTGCCCTCGCCGATCGCCGGTGTGCTGCTCGAGATCCGCGCCCAGGAGGGCGCCACGGTGCCCGTGGGCGCCGTCATCGCCGTGGTGGGCGAGCGGGCCGGAGCATCTGCCCCGCCTCCCCCCGCACCGATACCTGCACCTGCCCCGGCCCCCGCTCCGGCCCCCGAACCGGTGGCACCCGTGGCCCCTGCTCCGCCGCCGCCGCCTCCTCCTCCCGCACCGGCACCGGCCCCAGAGCCGGTCGCCCCCGCTGCTGCGGCGACGGCGTCGACCGCTGGCCTCGCCGGCGGGGCGCGCCTGTTGTCGCCCGTCGTACGCCGGCTCATCGCCGAGAACAGCCTCGACCCCACCCTCATCGCCGGCACCGGCCCCGGCGGTCGCATCACCCGAGAGGACGTGCTCGATCACCTGGACCGCGTGAAGCAGGGTTCGGCGCCGATCACGACGACAGCCACGGTGGCCGCACCGGCACCGGCACCGGCACCGGCTCCGGCACCGGCACCGGCTCCGGCACCGGCACCTGCCTCGGCACCGGCACCGGCCCCCGTCCCCTACGTGGCGCCCGGCCCTCGCGACACCGTGGTGCCGCTGTCCAAGATCCGCCGGCTCACCGGGGAGCACATGGTGCGCTCGCTGTCGACGAGCGCCCATGCCTTCAGCGTCGTGGAAGTCGATTACGCCAACGTCGACACCGTGCGCAGTGCCATCGGTGGCCAGTGGAAGGCGAGCGAGGGTTTCAGCCTCACCTATCTGCCCTTCATCGCCCGGGCGGTGGTCGACGCCCTGGTCGAGTTCCCGCATCTCAATTCCAGCATGTCGGGCAACGACCTCATCGTGCACGGCTTCGTGGACCTGGGCATCGCTGTCGACCTCGACTACCAGGGCCTGTTGGTTCCGGTGGTGCGCAATGCCGACGGCAAGCGGTTGCGCCTGATCGCCCGCGAGATCAGCGACCTGGCCAACCGCGCCAAGGCGCGGCGCCTGTCGCCCGACGAGATCCAGGGCGGCACGTTCACGATCACCAACAACGGCTCGGCCGGGTCGGTGCTCACCTCGGCCATCATCAACCAGCCACAGGTCGCGATCCTCTCCACCGATGCCATCGTGCGCAAGCCGGTGGTCGTCGAGGTGCCGGGCGGGGGCGAGGCCATCGCCATCCATCCCGTGGGTCACCTGGCGATGTCGTGGGACCATCGCGCCTTCGACGGCGCCTACGCTGCTCGGTTCCTGACCAGGGTGAAGCAGGTGCTGGAGACCCGGGACTGGTCGGCGGAGCTCTGACGCTCGTGTTGCGGGTGCGTTGGCTGGGTCGGGTTCCCTACCGGGAGGCTCTGGCGCTGCAGCAGGCCCTGTTCGAGCAGGGCACGCAGCAGCATCTGCTGCTTCTCGAGCACCCGCACGTGTTCACGCACGGGCCCAACGCCGACCTGGCGACCAACCTGCGCTGCTCGCCGGCCGAGGTCGGAGCCGAGTTGGTGGCGGTGAAGCGAGGTGGCGACGTCACGTACCACGGACCCGGACAACTGGTCGGCTACCCGATCCTGCAACTTCCGCTCGACAGCGGCCCGGCCGCCCACGTGACCGGTATCGAACAGTTGATCATCGAGGTACTCACCGAACTGGGCCTGCCCGACGTCGGGAGGTTCGAGGGCTATCCGGGCGTGTGGGTGCAACCCGGGGGACCCCGGCCCCGCAAGATCTGCGCGATCGGCGTGCGGGTCAGCCGAGGGCGCACGATGCACGGGTTCGCCCTCAACGTGACCACCGACCTGGCCTACATGCGCCAGCACATCGTGCCCTGCGGGATCGACGCCTTCGACGTGACGTCCCTGGCCGAGGAGGGCATCGACGTCACCCTCGAGTCGGTGGTCGACCGGGTGGTGCGCCTGGGGTCGCAGCGCTGGGGCGCCGGCTCGGTCGAACGCCAGGAGGTGGCGTGGCGCCACCGCCCCGGCGACCTGACCCCGTTCAGCCGGGGCGAGGGTCCCGGTGAACCGGTGCGACTGCTCGGCCGCCTGGCCCAGGCGGGGGTCAGTGGCGGCGTCGAGATCAGCGAGCGCAAACCGGACTGGTTGCGGCCCCGGGTTCGCCACACCCCTGAGGTCATGAACCTGAAGAAGACCCTGCGCCAACTCGAACTGGTCACGGTGTGCGAGGAGGCCGGCTGCCCGAACCTGTCGGAGTGCTGGAGCGACGGCACCGCCACGTTCATGGTGCTGGGTGAACGGTGCACCCGGGCCTGCGGGTTCTGCCTGGTCGACACCTCGAAGCCCGAGCCCCCTGCCGCCGACGAACCCGAACGGGTGGCCGAGGCCGTCGCCCGACTCGGCCTTCGTCACGCCGTACTGACCATGGTGGCCCGCGACGACCTCGCCGACGGGGGTATGGCCCATGTGGCGGCGTGCGTTCGGGCCATCCGCCAACGCTGTCCCGACACGGCCATCGAGACCCTGATCAGCGACGCCAAGGGTGATCCGGCATCGCTCGAGGTGCTGTTCGAGGCCCGCCCCGACGTGCTCAACCACAACATCGAGTCGGTGGCCCGCCTGCAGCGCGCCGTGCGCCCGTCGGCCGGTTACGCCCGGAGCCTGGCGGTGCTGTCGTGGGCCAAGGCCGCCGGTCTGACGGTGAAGTCGGGCATGGTGCTGGGCATGGGCGAGTCCGTGGACGAGGTCGACGGATGCCTCGCCGACCTGGCCGGCATCGGGGTGGACATCGTGACACTGGGCCAGTATCTGCGGCCCACGTCGCATCACCTTCCGGTGGCCCGATGGATCGAGCCGGCCGAGTTCGACCGCTGGAAGCGCATCGGCGAGGGGTTCGGCATCGGCCATGTCGAGGCGAGTCCGCTCACCCGGTCCTCGTACCACGCCCGCCAGGCGGCCGAGCACCTCGACGCGGTGCCGGTGATGCTGTCGTCGGGCAGACTGTCGACGTGAGCGTCACCGTCGACCCTGCCGTCTACCGCCAGCGCATCGCCCGGGTACGGGCGGCCATGTTCGAACAGGATGTCGACGTCCTGCTGCTGTCGGTGGGGCACGACCTCCCGTACCTGATCGGGTACGAGGCCATGCCCCTCGAGCGCCTGACCATGTTGGTACTGCCACGCGAGGGCACACCCACCCTGGTGCTGCCCCGGCTCGAGGCGCCACGGGTACGGCGTATGCCCGACCTGTTCGATGTGCATCCGTGGAACGAGACCGATGACGCCGTGGCGATCGTGGCCACCCTGGCCAGCAAAGCCAGCGTGGCGGCCATCGGCGACCAGACGTGGGGTCGCTTCGTGGTCGAGTTGCTGCCCGCCATGCCCGACACCCAGTTCCGTCGAGCGGTCGAGGTGGTCGGCCCGCTCCGCTCGAGGAAGGATCCTGCCGAGATCGAGGCGTTGCGCGCCGCCGGTGCGGCAGTCGACCGTATCGCCGGCGCCCTGCAACGGGGTGAGATCCCGCTCGTCGGGCGTACCGAGGCCCAGGTGTCGGCCGATCTGTCGGCGCGCATCCTGGCCGAGGGGCACGATGTCGTGAACTTCGCCATCGTGGCGGCGGGCGAGAACGCCGCCAGTCCCCACCATCATGCGGGCAGTCGGGTGATCCGGGCGGGCGAACTGGTGCTGTGCGACTTCGGCGGCACCATGAACGGCTACTGCAGCGACATCACGCGCTGTGTGTACCTGGGCACACCCACCGGGGAGATCGCCGAGGCCTACGAGGTGCTGCACACCGCGCAGCAGGCTGCGGTCGCTGCCGCGATCGTGGGAACCCCGTGCGAGGTGGTGGACGCCGTGGCCCGGCGGATCATCGCCGAGGCGGGCTTGGGCGAGTTCTTCGTGCATCGCACCGGTCACGGCATCGGCCTCGAGGCCCACGAGGAGCCCTATATCGTGTCGGGGAACCGTCTGGCGTTGTCAGCGGGCCACGCCTTCAGCATCGAGCCCGGCATCTACCTGCCCGGCCAGTGGGGTATGCGACTCGAGGACATCGTCGTCGCCACCCAGCAGGGACCGGATCCGATGAACTGCGCCGACCATCGATTGGTCGCCCTCGACGTGTGAGACTGCCGTCATGTACGACGTGAGCATCACCGGTGGCACCGTGGTCGACGGGACGGGGGCACCTGCCCGGCGTGCCGATGTGGGTATCCGCGACGGGCGTGTGGTGGCGGTGGGCCACCTCGACGAGTCGGCCCACCGCACCGTCGATGCCGCCGGACTGGTGGTGGCCCCCGGCTTCATCGACCTGCACACGCACTACGACGCCCAGGCCTTCTGGGACACCACGCTCAGCCCCTCGCCGCTGCACGGGGTGACCACCGTCGTGGGCGGCAACTGCGGGTTCACGATCGCGCCCCTCTCGGGGGACGGCGGACCCGTCAGCCCCCAGGACGCCGACTACCTCATGCGTATGTTGGCCCGCGTGGAGGGTATGCCCCTGGAGAGCCTGAGAGAGGGCGTTCCCTGGGACTGGAGTTCGACGGCCGACTACCTCGACCGCCTCGAGGGCACGCTCATGCCCAATGCCGGCTTCCTCGTGGGGCACTCGGCGCTGCGGCGGGTGGTCATGCACGACGAGGCCACGCAGCGGGCCGCCACGCCCGAGGAACTGGCGACCATGCAGCGCCTGCTGCGTGAGGGGCTGGCGGCCGGGGGTCTCGGGTTCTCCTCCACCTGGTCGCCCAGCCACAACGACCACACCGGTCGACCGGTGCCATCGCGCCACGCCACCCGGGACGAACTGGTGGCGCTGTGCGCAGTGGTACGCGAGTTCCCCGGTACGACGCTCGAGTTCATCCCCGCCGTGGGCATGTTCGACACTGCGGTGTTCGAGTTGATGGGCGACATGTCGGCCGCCGCCGACCGACCGCTCAACTGGAACCTGTTGCAGGTGTACGCCCAGAACTGGGACCTGGTGCAGCATCAGCTCGCCGGGTACGACATCGCAGCGTCGCGCGGCGGTCAGGTGCTGGCGCTCACGCTGCCCGACACGTTCCGTCTGCGCCTCAACCTCATCTCGGGCTTCGTCCTCGACATCCTTCCCGGGTGGGATGCGCTGATGGCCCTGCCCAAGGACGAAAAGATCCGCCAACTCGCTGATCCCGGGCGGCGTGCCGAGTGGAACCGCCTCGCCCAGAGCGACCAGGGTCTCACGCGCGCCATTGCCAACTGGGCCAGTTACGTGCTGCTGCAGACCTTCGCCGAGGAGAACCGGGGCTTCGAGGGACGCACCGTGGGCGATGTCGCCCGGGAACTGGGCCGTGATCCGTGGGATGTGCTGGTCGACATCGCGCTCGCCGACGGCCTGCGCACCGTCATCGCCAACCAGGACCGAGGGCAGGACGCCGCAACCTGGCAGCGTCGGGTCGAGGTGTGGCGTGACCATCGGGCGATCGTGGGGGCCTCGGACGCCGGCGCCCATCTCGACATGATCGACTCGTTCTCGTTCTCCACCACACTGCTGGCCAAGGCGGTGCGCGAGCACGAACTGATGCCGCTCGAAGAGGCGGTCACCCACCTGACCGACCGCCCGGCCCGTCTGTACGGCCTGCGCGACCGGGGTCGCCTCGCCGTGGGCGCCCACGCCGATGTGGTCGTGTTCGATCCCGCCACCGTCGGACCCTCACCCGTTTCGGTGCAGTTCGACATGCCGGCCGGGGCGGGTCGGGTGTACGGCGGTGCCGAGGGCATCGCCCACGTGCTCGTGAACGGCGAACCCTGCGTTCAGGGCACGACCCTGCTCGAGGCGCGCCCCGGGGCCATCATCCGTTCGGGCCGAGACACCGACACGGTGCACGCACGGCCCTGAGGCCGGTGCGCCCGAGCCGGTCACGACTCGGCGACGGCTCCGCTGAGGAGGCGTTGCCCCAGACCGTCGGTGAGGTCGGTGCGGTACTCGAGCAGGGTGATCCGCGTATCGGCGCCCTCATAGGTCGCCAGCACGCCCTCGGGCGTGGCACAGAACGTCGTGGAACCGCCTGAGACGGGGATGGTGACACAGACGACTGCTGCACCGCCGAGTTCGCGGTCCTCCAAGGTGGCGGGCCCGGAGGCCACCCGACCCACCTGCCCGAGGCGGGCCACGGCCGAGGTGCTGAAGAACGTTCGGGTCACCATCAGCGAAGCGATCTGCGCATCGTCGAGGCCGGGCTCGCAGGCACCCGTCGCCGTGCTGCAGGTCACGGGATCGCGTTCGGTGCCGTCGCGGTACAGCACGTCGCCCACCCGCACGGCACGTTGCTTCAGGCCTTCCTTGGCCGCTTCGGCGGTGGTGACCGTGTCGCCGAGCAGGGTGTGTATCCGGTATCGGGCCTCGAAGGTGGCGGTCTCGGCCAGTTCGAGCCGCCGCAGCACCACGTCGATGGCGGCGTCGCCGGTACTGCGCTGGTCGGCGTCGGCGGCCGGCACCAGTACCGGGCGCTTCCCTTCCATGCAGGCGGGCACCAGTGCCATGGTCACACCGACCGCCAGTGCCACACCCAGGCGCTTCACGGGCGCGACGGTAGCGTCTCGCACGTGATCCGCCTCGACGCCGCCACCGTGCTGCTGCAGTGGGCCGCCGGGGGCCTGGCGTTCTGCTGGTTCACCACGCGCCGACGCGAGGTGGGCCTGGGCTACGGGTGGCTGCTGCGCAGCACCTATCTGGTCATGGCGCTGGGAGCGGTCGCTGCCGGTGCAGCGGTGGGGTTCGACCCGGTGCGCGATGCCGCATCGGTCGGGGTGGCGGTCGCCGCCGCAGCGGCACTGGTGGTCTCGGTGCAGCGCCGCCGGGCCGGGGTGTCGGGCCAGCAGGCGGCCTACGACCGTCGAGAGGCACGCGTGGCGGCCATGACCGGGATCGAACGCACGGGCCGCGTGGACGACGAGCCCATCGATGACGCCGGCTCCGAGTTCCCACCCGCACTCGACCTGCTGGCACCGGCCGTGGGGCTCATCGGCCTGGTGGCGGCCGGGGTGGACGCCTCGGGCGGCTCGGCGGGCGACACCGTGGTGTCGGTGTTGCGCGTCGTGGTGGGCGCTGCGTTCCTCGGTGCCCTCAGCGATGCCATGCTGCTCGGTCACTGGTACCTCGTGCAGCCCGGCCTTCCCCGGCGCCTGCTCAACGAACTGGTACGCGTCGTCGGCCTGATCCTTCCCCTCGAGATCGCGGTCCTGCTGCTGCCGACCGGCATGCTGTCGGCCATCACGGGCAGGGTCGACGATGGCTGGAACGGCACGCTGGCCTGGTTCTGGGTGGCCTCCGCCGTCGCCACCGGCGTGCTGACGGTGGTCACCCGAGCGGCACTGCGCGAGCGTTCGTACTCGGCGGTCATGGCGGCCACCGGCTTGTTGTATCTGGCGATCCTCACCGGTTTCGGCACCGACCTCGTGGCTCGAGCAGTTCTCGCCGGCTAGCGGTCGCCTAGCCTCTCCCAGCATGCAGCCGATCCCCCGCACGCTCTACGGCGACGACCACGACGCGTTCCGCACGGCCTTCCGCGACTGGCTCGACCACGAGGTGGTGCCCCATCACGAGCAGTGGGAGCACGAGGGCATCACGCCCCGAGAACTGTGGCTCGAGGCCGGCAAGTTGGGTTTCCTGGGCCTGACGGTGCCCGAGCAGTACGGGGGAGGTGGCACCGACGACTACCGCTTCGCCGCCATCATGACCGAGGAGATCGGTGACACCGGCGTCATCGGGAGTGGCAACGGCATCACCCTGCACAACGACATCGTGCTGCCGTACCTGCTCGCCCTGTGCACCGACGATCAGAAGGACCGTTGGCTGCCCGGCACGTGCACCGGCGAGGTGATCGGTGCACTCGCCATCACCGAACCCAACACGGGGTCCGATGTGGCGGGTGTGCGCACCACGGCGGTGCGTCACGGCGACACGTTCGTGGTCAATGGCGCCAAGACGTTCATCTCGAACGGCATCAACTCCGACATCGTGGTCACCACCGTCAAGACCGACACGTCCGCCGGGCACCGCGGCATGAGCCTGCTGGTCCTCGAGCGGGGGATGGCGGGGTTCGAGCGGGGCCGTAACCTCGACAAGTTGGGTATGCACGCCCAGGACACGGCCGAGTTGTTCTTCACCGACGTCGAGGTGCCCGCCGGCAATCTGCTGGGCGAGGAGGGCAAGGGTTTCTACTACCTGATGCACAACCTCGCCCAGGAGCGTCTGGGTATCGCCGTGGGTGCCGTGGCCGTTGCCCAGGCGGCCATCCGTTGGACCCTCGAGTACACGACCGGTCGCACGGCGTTCGGCAAGCCCGTGTCGTCGTTCCAGCACTCGAAGTTCCTGCTCGCCGAACTGCACACCGAGACGCAGGTGGCCCAGGTGTACGTCGACCGGTGCGTCGACCTGCACGTCGAGGGGGCGCTCAGCGCCGAACAGGCGGCCGCCGCCAAGTACTACTGCACCGAGTTGCAGAACCGCGTGGTCGACCGGTGCGTTCAGTTGCACGGCGGCTACGGCTACATGCGCGAGTACCCGATCGCCAGGGCGTGGGCCGACAGCCGTATCCAGACCATCTACGGAGGCACCACCGAGATCATGAAGGAGATCGTCGGCAGGGCGTTGGTCGGAGCGTGAGGCGGCGACTGGCAGGCATGATGCTCGCCGGCGCCGGCATGACGTCCCTCGCCTGCGGTGGTGAGGAGACGTCGACGCAGTACGTCGGGCCACCGGTGGTGGCGGGCTGCGAGATCCGCCCCGGGGCCCGTTGCGTCGACGTGGACCTCACCCGGGTCGACCTGCGCAATGCCGACCTGACGGGTGCCGACCTGACGGGTGCCGACCTGTACCTGACCGATCTGCGCGGCGCCACCCTGACCGATGCGGTGCTGCGCGATGCCAGTGCGCAGGGCGTGAACCTGAAGGGCGCCACCCTGGACGGTGCGGACCTCACCGGCGCCGATCTTCGTGCCGTCGAACTGGACGGTGCCACGGCGGTCGGGGCCCTCTTCGACGGGGCTTCCATGTACAAGGCCAACATGTCC
>Ga0169931_10011277_pt1 | contig 12613 bp, 11 predicted proteins | sample Kivu_15m_20L_FD_129675 | JGI IMG/M metagenome (GOLD analysis project Ga0169931, IMG submission 129675) | Freshwater microbial communities from Lake Kivu, Western Province, Rwanda to study Microbial Dark Matter (Phase II) - Kivu_15m_20L... | ecosystem: Environmental > Aquatic > Freshwater > Lake...
CGAGCGGTCGATCTTCAGCGTGTCGATCGGCAGCTGGGTCAGGTAGGCGAGCGACGAGTAGCCGGTGCCGAAGTCGTCGAGCGCGAGCCGCACGCCGAGCTGCTTGAGCCCCTGCAGACTGTCGATCGAACGCTTGATGTCGCGCATCACGCCGGTCTCGGTCAGCTCGAGCTCGAGGGTGGCCGAAGGCAGCCCGTTGCCCTGCAGCGCCCGCTCGACCGTGCGAGCGAGCTCCGGCTGCTCGAGGTGGCGCGCATGGACGTTGACCGACACCGTGGACACCGGCAGTCCGGCGTCGCGCCAGCGCCGCACCTGTCCGAGCGCCTGGTCGACCGCCCACTCCCCCATCCGGTAGATCAGACCGGTCTCCTCGGCGATCGGGACGAATTCGCCGGGCGGCACCAGCCGCTGCTCGTGACGCCAGCGCATCAGCGCCTCGATGCCCGCGAGCCGCCGGCTGGCCGGATCGACGATCGGCTGGTAGTGCAGCACCAGCTCGTGCCGCTCGAGCGCCCGATGCAGCGCGGTCTCCAGGTCGAAGCGGGCACGGTCGGTGTGGCCGAGCTCGGGTTGGTGGCGTCGCGACACGTCGCCGCCGGCGGCCTTGGCGACCGACAGCGCCTGGCTCGCCTGTCCGAGCAGCGCCTCGGCCCGCGCGCCGGGGGGCGCGGTCGCGATGCCCACCGACGCGCGCACGACGCAGTGCAGGCCCGCCGCGGCGAGCGGCCGACGCAGCTCGGTGAGGACGATCTGCGCGGCGCGCTCGCCGGCCGCCGCGCTGCGCAGCGTCGGGAACAGCAGCGCGAATTCGTCGGCGGCGATCCGCCCGATCGCCACCGCCGGCAGATTCCGGAACGCCTGCTGCAGCCGGCGCGCGACCGTCTGCAGCGTCTGGTCGCCCGCGGCGGTGCCCAGCGAGTCGTTCAGGCGCTTGAACCGGTCGAGGTCGATCAGCAGCAGCGCGCCCGGCGCGGCCGGCGGCCCGTGGGGCTCGTGGGGCTCGTCGAGCAGCGTCTGCGCGACCGCGAGAAAGCCGCCGCGGTTCAGCAGCCCGGTGAGCGGATCGCGGTTGGCGAGTTCGCGCACGCGCCGCGCGGTCTGCTGAGCGAGCAGCGCCAGATCCTTGGCGCGGTCGAGCCGCCGCTGGCTCGAGGCGAGCTCGGTGCGCATCTGCGCAGCCGACACCAGCTGCCCGAGCCGCTCGGCGAGCAGCTTCCACTGCATCGACTTCACGAAATAGTCGGACGCGCCCGCGTCGAACGCGCGCTCGATCGACGCCTCGTCGTCGCGGCCGGACAGCACCACGATCGGCACCGGCCGATCGCCGATGCGTCGGCGCAGCCGCGCGCAGAAGTCGAAGCCGTCGCCGTCGGGCAGCAGCGCATCGAGCACCACCGCGTCCGGTCGCGACGTCTCGAGGGCCTCGAACGCCCGCGCGCCGCCTTCGGCGATGCGCACGTCGACGCCGTGCTCGGCCAGCCCGTTGGCGACCAGGTGCTGCCAGGCCGGATCGTCCTCGACCAGCAGGATCCGGAAGCGGTGCGACGGAAGTGCGGACAAGACGGGGGCGAGACCGAGCGCGACGGGCCCGATCGTACCGCAGTCCGACCGCCCGTCGGGCGCGCGCCGCCGTCCGTCGCGCGGCTCAGACGTAGTCGAACAACGTCATCCGCGCGATCTGCGCGTAGCTGCGCAGCGCGGCGTCGTACGTGGTCTGGTGCTGCACGAGCGCAGCCACTCCGCGGGTGAAGTCCAGGTCGACCAGCTCGGACATCCGGGCCTGCGCCTCGATGCTGCCGCTCTCCAGCGCCTGCTCGTGCATGTCGATCGCGCGCAGCCGCTCGCCGACCAGCGTGCGCGTCTGCGCGAGCCGCTCGGTCGCGCGGTCGATGCTACCGATCACCCCCGCGGTGGTCTGCGCGACCGTCGACTGCGGCAGGGCCGGGTCCTCGAGCGCCGCGATCGCCGCGTCCAGCTGCACGAAGATGTTCTCGGTGCCGGTGCCGGTGCCGTTGCGGATCGCACTGAAGTTCTCGCGACCGTCCAGCCGCACCGGGTTGACCTGCTCGACGCCGACCACCTGGGTGCCGCCCACCGGCGCATAGGTCGTACCGCTCGCGTCGAACGGCACCACCGACGCGCTCTGGCCGCCGAACACGTAGCCATCGGCTCCGTCGGCCCGGTTCGCCACCGACAGCAACTGTTCGCGCAGCCCGCGCAGCTCGATCGCGAACTTCGCGCGGTCGATCGGGGCGAGCGAGCCGTTGGCCGAGGCGAGCAGCGCGTCGCGCGCCGCCTGCAGCACGCCGCTCGCATCGCTCAGCGCGTTTTCCGCGCCGGACAGCAGGTGCTTCGCATGCGAGGCGGCTCGGCGCTCGGACTCGATCCGCGCCTCGCGCGAGCGCAGCTGCTCGGCCTCGGCCGCGGCGACCGGATCGTCCGAGGGCACGCCCACGCGCCGCCCGCCGGCGAGCTGCTCCTGCGCGCGCAGCAGCTGCGACTGGCGCTCCTGCAGGCCCTCGATCGCGAGCTGCTGCGCGTAGGCGGTGCTGATCCTCATGCGGGACTCCCGGTGTGCGCGCGCCCGGCTCAGGCGGCCTCGAGCAGCGAGCGGAACATCTCGTTGGCGGTCGCGATCACCTTCGCCGCGGCCTGGTAGGCCTGCTGGTACTGCAGCATCCGCGCCGCCTCCTCGTCCAGGTTCACCCCGGACATCTCGTTGCGGGCGCGCTCGGCGTCCTCGTACAGCCGCAGGCTCATGTCGGCCGAGGACTGCGCCGAGCGGGTCCGGCTGCCGACCTCGCCGACCAGCTCGGCGTAGCGGTCGATCACGGTCGCGCCGTCGACGAAGCGCGCATCGCCGATCGCCTGCAGCAGGCGCGCGTTGCGGTTGTCGGAGGCGGGATCCTGCGTGGGGGCGATCCTGAGCGTGTCGCCGACCATCGGCGAGCCCTGCATCGTGATGGTCCAGCCGTTGTAGGACAGTTGCATGCCCGGCGTGTACGGCAGCCCGACCGGATTGCCGGTACCCCCACCGGACACGTCGAACGTGCCGGCGGACGTGAAGGTGAGCGTAACCGGCGGGGTGCCGGGTCCGCCGTAGCTGCTCACCTCCAGCGCCTCGATGCGCACGTCGCCGCGGTTGGTCGGACCCGGCTCGCTCGCCATCGGCAGCGCGGTCGCGATCCGGGCCGCGTTCGATTGCAGCGATCGCATCCCCGCCGCGAACGACGAGGCGCTGCGCACCAGGTATCGGTCGCCGGCGGCGGGCGCACCGCCGTTCGGGGTGAGCGTGAGTCCGTCGACGTCCTGGGGGAACGACGAGAACTGGCGCTGCTCGCCGTCCGACAGCCGCGTGAGCGTGTACTGGACTCCGTCGAAGGCGAGTTCGTAGTCGCTCGCCTGAAGCTGGCGGGCGTCGGCGATCTGCACGTTGAACTGGCCGGCGCCGGTGTTGGCGGTCGCCCCGGTGACCCGCGCCGCGCCGATCGCGAGCAGCGGCTCGCCCGCCCGGCCGTCGGCATCCACGCCGCGGGCCTGCACCGCGTTGACCTCGGCGGCCACCGCCGCGCTCAGCCGGCCCAGTCGCATCCGCGCCGCGTCCACGTCCTGGGTCGCGAAGCGCATCAGCCCCGACAGGCTGCCGCCGAGCTCGGTCGACTGCAGCGCGACCTGCGTGCCATTGCCGCGCACGACGGTCACGCCGAGCTGCGTGGGGTCCAGGTCGGTCGGGCCGAGGGTCAGGCGCACCGCCGAGGTGCCGGTCACCAGCGCCTCGCCGCGCTGCGAGTAGACGGTCGCACGCCCGTCCTGGCCGATGGTCGCGTTGGCGCGCAGCACGGTGTTCAGATCGCCGAGCAGCCGGTCGCGCTCGTCGAGCAGCGCGTTGGAGGCTGCCTGCGCACCGCGGCCGTCCTGGATCCTGCGGTTGATCTCGGCGAGCGAGCGCAGCGCGTCGTTCGCCTTGGCGATCTCGCTGCCCATGCGCGCCTGCGCGCCATCGCGCAGCTCGAGGATCCGCCCGTCCAGCTGCCCCGCGCGCTGGGCGAACTGCTCGATGCGCTGCAGCACCGCCGAGCGGGTCGCCGGGTCGCGCGGGCGGGTCGTGAGGTCGGCGAAACTGCCGACCACGTCGTCGAAGGACGCGCCCAGGCCGGTCTGCGGATCGGCGAACAACCGGTCAAGCCGTGCGAGCGCGTCGCCGCGGGCACCGTCCTGCGCCGAGACCGAGCGGTTCGAGATCGACTCGCGGGTGAGGAACTCGTCGTAGGCGCGGCGCACGCCGCTCGCGTTGACGCCGCGGCCGACGTAGCCCTCGGCGCCCATGTCGCCCTGCTCCTCGAGGATCACCTCGCGCCGCACGTAGCCCGGCGTCGCGGCGTTCGCGATGTTCTGGCCGGTGGTCTGCAGCTGCGCGTAGGCCGCGCGCATCGCGCTGCTGCCGATCCTGAGGAGGTCGGTCATCGGCGGCTCCCGGTCACGCGCCCGCGCGCCGCAGCGCGAGCGCCTGGTTGATGGTCCGGCTCAGCTTGCCGGCGTAGTCCGGATCGGTCGCGTAGCCCGCCTGCTGCAGCTGGCGCGCGAAGCCCTCGGCGGTCTCGCCCGAGCGCAGCACGCCCGCGTAGCGCGGGTTGACCGACATCAGCCTCGCCCAGTCGGCGAACGCCTCGTGATAGCTCGCGTAGGCCCGGAAGCGCTCGACGCTCCTCACCGGGCGGCCGTCGACGTACTCGGTCGTGGTCGCGTCCACGGTGTCGCCGCGCCAGCCGGCGCCCGCCTTGATGCCGAACAGGTTGTGGGCGGTGCGGCCGTCCGGATGCCGCAGTTCCTGCCGCCCCCAGCCGGATTCGAGCGCGGCCTGACCGACGATGAAGCCGGCCGGCACGCCGGTGAGGGCCTGCGCGTGGTTCGCCGCGTCCCACATGCGTTCGACGAACGCCGCCGGCGGCCCGCCGGGGCGCGCGGCGCCCGGCCCGCCCGGCGCTTCGGCAACCGGCGCACCGCGTGCGTCGGACGGCACTGCGGAGGTGGCCGCCGGCGATGCGGCGGAGGCCGCGGCGCGGGCCTGCGCGACCGCGGCGATCCGAGCCGCGGGCAGCAGGCCCTCCAGCGTCTGGGCATCGGCCGGGCCGGCCGCGTCGTCCTCGCGCAGCGCGGCGGCGAGCGCACGCTGCAGGCCGTCGACCGACACCTGCGGCGTACCCGGTGCACCGCCATCCTCGGGCGCGCGCAGGTTGCGCGACAGCTGCCGGGCGATCAGCTCGCCCAGCCCGCCCGGGCGCCCGGACAGCGCCTGCGCGAACTGCGTATCGAGCATCGACCGGTACACGTCCGCGCCCGGGCCGTCGAACATCCCGCTGCGGGGCACCGCGTCGCGCATGCTCTTGAGCACCATCTGCATGAACAAGGCCTCGAACTGCGAGGCCGCCGTGCGCACCGCGCCCTCCGGGTCCCGGCGCGCACCGTGCCGGAGCGCGTCCAGGGACTTGACGTCGGACGCGAGCGACGCGGTCGTCACTCGCATGGTCAGATGATCTCCAGCTCCGCCTTCAGGCTGCCGGCCGCCTTGAGCGCCTGCAGGATCGCGATCAGATCCTGCGCCGTGGCCCCCAAGCTGTTCAGCGCCTTGACGACGTCGGCAAGCTTCGCACCGGACTTGAGTTCCATCAGCGCCGCTGCGTCCTGCCTGATCTGGATATCGGCCCGCTCGGCCACGACTGTAGATCCGGCGGAGAACGCGCCGGGCTGGCTCACCTGAGGGGTCGTGGTGATCGACACCGACAGGTTGCCGTGGGCGACCGCGCTCGGCCCCAGCGTCACCGACTGGTTCATCACCACCGATCCGGTGCGGGCGTTGACGATCACCCGCGCGGGCGGCTCGACCGCGGCGACCTCCACGTTCTCCAACTCGGCGAGGAAGGCGACCCGTTTGTCCGCGGCGGGCAGCCGCACCCGGATCACGCGCGCGTCCAGCGCCTGCGCGACCGGTTCGGCCGAGCCCGCGGTACGTCGGTTGATCGCCGCCGCGACCTGGCTGGCGACCGAGAAGTCGGTGGACTTCAGCTCGAGGTGGATCGCCTCGCCGGCGAGCACCGCGTTCGGCACCACGCGCTCGACCGTGGCCCCCGACGGCACGCGGCCGGCGCTCAGGTGGTTGATCTGCACCCGGCTGCCGGCAGCGGCGGCGCCGGCGCCGCCGACCACCACGCTGCCCTGCGACATCGCGTAGATCTGCCCGTCGGCGCCACGCAGCGGGGTCAGCAGCAGCGTGCCGCCGCGCAGGCTCTTCGCGTTGCCGATCGAGGACACGGTCACGTCGATCGGCTGACCGGGCTGCGCGAAGGCGGGCAGCTGCGCGGTCACCATCACCGCCGCGGTGTTGCGCAGCTGCGGATTCACCCCGGCGGGCAGCGTGATGCCGAGCTGCTGCAGCATCGAGTTCAGGCTCTGGGTGGTGAACGGCGCCTGCGTGGTCTGGTCGCCGGTACCGTCCAGGCCCACCACCAGCCCGTAGCCGATCAGCGGGTTGGTGCGCACCCCCTGCACGGTCGCCAGGTCCTTGATGCGCTCGGCGTGCAGCGGCGCGACCGCGGCGAGCAGCGCGGCCAGCACCACCGCTGCGATGGGCCGGGAACGCGGTGAGGTGCGGGCGCTCACAGCGGCGAGAAGCTGAAGAAGAACCGCTGCAGCCAACCCACGGTGTTGGCGCGGTCCAGGTCGCCGCGCCCGCGGAAGGCCACCCGGACGTCGGCGATCGCGGTCGAGGGCACGGTGTTGCCCGGCCGGATCGTGCGCGGATCGACCACGCCGGAGAAGCGCAGCGTGTCCACCGTCTGGTTCACGCCGACCTGCTTCTCGCCCACGATCAGCAGGTTGCCGTTGGGCAGCACCTCGATCACGGTCGCCGTGATCGTGCCGGTGAACAGGTTGTCGCTGCCGCTCTCGCCCTTGCTGCTCGAGTCGTTGTTGCTGCTCGCACCGATGCGCGCGCGCGGCAGCGCCGGGGTGGTGACGAAGGGCAGCGCGGTGATCGCGCCTTCGATGCGTCCCTCGCGGTTCACCGACGCGTTGGAGCGCTGGCGCGCGGTGGTGTTCTCCTGGATGCTGACGGTCAGCAGGTCGCCGACGTTGCGCGCGCGGATGTCCTCGAACAGCGGCCGATACGCCTGGCCCTGGAAGATCGCGCCGGCGCTGGCCGGCGGGGCCGGCGCGGCGCTCGCGGCGATCGGCCGAGGCATCGGCGCGGGCGCGACCTCGACCTCGGGCGGGCGCAGCGTGTCGCAGCCGCCGAGCAGCAGCGCGCCCGCGCAGATCGCGACCCGGCTCGCGCGGCGCATCGCCGGGATCACAGCTGCGACAGCCGGCCGAGCATCTGGTCGGCGGTCTGGATGGACTTGGAGTTGATCTCGTAGGCGCGCTGCGTCTGGATCATCGCCACCAGCTCCTCGACCACGTTGACGTTGGAGGTCTCGACGTAGCCCTGACTGATCGTGCCGTGCCCGTTGAGACCCGGCGTGTTCACCGCGGGCGGGCCGCTCGCGGCGGTCTCCCGAAACAGGTTCTGGCCGCGCGGGTCCAGGCCGGCCGGATTCACGAAGGTCGCGGTCTGCAGCTGGCCGACGTTGACCGGCGCGGCGTTGCCCGGCACGACCGCGCTGATCACGCCGTCGACGCCGATCGTCACCGAGGTCGCGTTGGCCGGCAGCGTGACCGCCGGCTGCAGCGGGTAGCCGTTGGCGGTCACCACCTGGCCCTGCGAGTCCACCCGCAGCGAGCCGTCGCGGGTGTACGCGGTCGACCCGTCGGGCATTCCGACCTGGAAGAAGCCGTTGCCGCTGATCGCGAGGTCCATCGGGTTCTCGGTGCGGTTCAGGTTGCCCTGCGAGAACACCCGGCTGGTGCCCACCGGGCGTACGCCGGTGCCGAGCTGCAGGCCGGCCGGCAGCTGGGTCTGCTGGGTCTCCTGCGCCCCCGACTGGCGCAGGTTCTGGTACAGCAGGTCCTCGAACTGTGCGTGCGCGCGCTTGTAGCCGTTGGTGCCGACGTTCGCGAGGTTGTGCGCGATCGTGTCCAGCTGCATCTGCTGGGCGTCCAGTCCGGTCTTCGAAATCCACAGCGAACGGATCATCTCGGGGCCTCTCAGCCGTTGGGTGCCAGCAGCCGCGAGGCCCGCTGCTCGTTGGTCTCGACCGACTGCAGCATCTTCATCTGCATCTCGAACTGGCGGGCCGCGGCGATCAGGCCGACCATCGCGTCGACCGCGTTGACGTTGCTGCCCTCGAGCACGCCGTCGGCCACGCGCACCTGCGGATCGGCAGGGGCGGGCTCGCCGTCGGCGGTGCGCACCAGGCCGTCGGCGCCCTTGCGCAGCTCGGCCGCGGGCGGGTTGACCAGCTTGAGCTGGCCGACGTTGACCGGGGGCTGGTTGCCGATCTTGGCCGTGACCGCGCCGTCGCTGCCGATGCTCACCTCGCTGCCCGGCGGAACCGCGATCGGTCCGCCGTCGCCGAGCACCGACAGGCCCGAACGGGTCTGCAGCACGCCGTCGGCCGACACCTCGAAGCCGCCGGCGCGGGTGTAGGCCTCGGCGCCGTCCAGCCCCTGCACCGAGAACCACCCCGGCCCGCGCACCGCGACGTCCAGACGCCGGCCGGTCTGCTGCAGCGGCCCCTCGGCGTGGTCGAAGCCGGCGGTCGCCTCCAGCCCCGCGACCCGCGTGGGCAGGCCGTCGCCTCGCACCGGCACCGCCCGAAACGCCGACAGGTCGGCGCGGAACCCGGGGGTGCTCGCGTTCGCGAGGTTGTTGGCGAGCGCGTCCTGGCGCGACATCGTCGCCTTCGCACCCGACATCGCGGTGTAGATGACGCGATCCATCGGCGGTCCCGGTCAGCGGCCCGTGTTCGTCAACGCAGGTTGACGATGGTCTGCAGGATCTGGTCGTGCGTGCGGATCGTCTGCGCGTTGGCCTGGTAGAAGCGCTGCGCGGTGATCATGCTGACCAGCTCGGCGGTCATGTCGACGTTGGAGTTCTCCAGCGCGCCCGACTCGACGTTGCCGAGCACGCCGCTGCCCGGAGCCCCGAGCGTGGGCTGGCCGGCCGAGGCGCTCTCGACCCAGGCGTTGTTGCCCAGCGGGACCAGGCCCTGCGGGTTGATGAAGTTGGCGAGCACGATCTGGCCCTGCGGTCGGGTCTGGCCGTTCGAATAGCGCCCGATGAGCATGCCGGTGTCGTCGGCCGAGAAACCCGACAGGCGCCCGGTGCCGAAGCCGTCCTGCGTGATCTCGGTGGTGGAGAACGAGGCGCCGTACTGGGTCGCGCCGGTCAGGTTCATGCCGAAGGTGAGCGCGTTGCCCGCGTCCGGTCCCACCGGGATGGTCAGGTTGAAGGGGCCGACCGGCGAGGTCACCGAGCCGGCGGTGTTGAAGTTGAGCGTGCCCTGCACGCCCGCCACCGGCGTGCCGTTGGCCGAGGAGAAGACATCCCAGGTGTTGCCGGCGGTCTTGCGGAAGTACAGCGTCACCATGTGGTCGCGCCCGAGCGAGTCGTAGACCGACATCGACATCGCGCTGTGGTAGGTCGCCGGGTCGTTGAGGTCGAACGGGCCGGTGATCGGCGTCTCGCGCGCGTCGAGGTTCAGCTGCGCCCGCGCCAGGGCGGTTGCGCGCGGCGGGATGTCCGCGGTGCTGATGCGCAGGTCGGTCGGCGTGCCGTTGGACGCCTGACCGTTCGCATCCACCGGGTAGCCGGTCAGCCGTGCGCCCTGGTTGGTCACGATGTAGCCGTCCTTGTCCATGTGGAACTGGCCGTTGCGCGTGAACTGGACGGTGCCGCTCTGGGCGACGCGGAAGAAGCCGCGACCGTTGATCGCCATGTCCAGCGGGTTCTGCGACGAGACGACGTCGCCCTGCGTGAACTGCTGCGCGACCGTCGTGACGGTCACGCCGATGCCGGTGGCCGACGCCGACAGACCGGTCAGCGAGTTCGCGTACATGTCGGAGAATTCGGCGCGCGCGGACTTCGCGCCGACGGTGTTCGCGTTCGCGACGTTGTTGCCGATCACGTCGAGGTTGCGCGCCGCGGCGCTCAGGCCGGACAGGCCGTGCTGGAAGCTCATCGTCGACTCCTGGGGGGAACTCGGGTTCTGGGGGGGCGGCGCTCAGAGCACCGCGCGCACGTCGGACATCGGTCGCGGCGCACCCGCGCCGGTCTGCAGCAGCGCGCCGTCGGCGCCGGGGATCACCGCCTGCACCCGCTGGGCGGAGAGCGCGACCGCCTGCACCGCGCGCTCGCCCGCGGTGGCGCTCACGCGCATCGTGTACTCGCCCGGCGGCAGCGCGGTGCCGGCGGCGCGTCCGTCCCACTCGAAGGCGTGCACGCCGGCGGGCAGATTGCTGCGCATGCGGGTGTCGACCACGGCACCGGTGCGATCCAGGATCTCGATCTTCACGCCGGTGGCCTGCTCGGGCAGCTCGAAGCCGCCGCGGCCGCCGCCCTCGTCGGGCAGCTCGATCCGGTTGCCCTCGACCAGCACGCGCCGGCCCAGCATCGACGAGGCCTCGGCCAGTCCGCCGCCGTTGCCCTTGTCGAGCATCGCCTGCAGCTTGCCGTTGAGGTCCTGGATGCCGCGCACCGTGTTGATCTGCGCCATCTGCGAGGTGACCTGCGCGTTGTCGAGCGGGTTCAGCGGATCCTGGTTGTTCATCTGCGCGACCAGCAGCTTCAGGAACCGGTCCTCGGTCTCGTCGTCGCTCGCGCGGCCGGCGCGGTCGGTGCCGCGCTGCTCGCCCAGCTGCCCGAGCAGGCGCTCGAACTCGGAGACGTTCGATCCGGTGCCGGCGCCGCCGACGGCGGCCGCAGGCGTCGCGCCGGCGGGCGGCGGGGTGTTCTTCGTGGCGACGGGGCTCAGGAACATGGCGGTCCTCGGGGCGGGGGCGGCGATCAGGACTGACCCATCTGCAGCGTCTTCAGCAGCAGCTGCCGCGCGGTGTTCATCACCTCGACGTTGTTCTGGTACGAACGCGAGGCCGAGATCATGTTGACCATCTCCTCGACGACGTTGACGTTCGACTGCGTGAGGAACCCCTCGGCGTCCGCCATCGGGTGCCCGGGCTCGTACAGGCGGCGCGCCGGCGCGTCGCCCTCGATCACCTGCGCGACCTTCACGCCGGCACTGCCGTCGGCGGTGGGCTGCGTCTGGAACACCACCTGGCGCGCCTTGTAGCTCTGGCCGTCCGGGCCGGCGACCGCTTCGGCGTTGGCGAGGTTGCTCGCCACCACGTTCAGGCGCTGGCTCTGCGCGGACACCGCGCTGCCCGAGATTCCGAACACCTTCATCAGCGACATGACCGACCTCCGCGCGCGCTGCGCTCACTCGCCGCGGATCGCCGACAGCAGCGTCCGCACCGAGCCGTTGATGAAGCGCAGACCCGCCTCGTAGCGGACCGCGTTGTCGGCGAAGTTCGCCCGCTCGCGGTCCAGGTCCACGCTGTTGCCGTCCAGGCTGGGCTGCTCGGCGGCCCGGTAGCGCAGCACGGTCGAGTCGATCCGGGCCGGCGCACCGCCGCCCCCACCGACGTGGCCCTCGTGCGTGGCGCGCATCCGGACCGGGTCGCCCGCAGGCCGCGATCCGGGTGCGTCGGCCGCACGGTATCCGGTCGCCTCGGCGAGCGCCGAGCGGAAGTCGAAGTCGCGGGCCGCGAAGCGCGGCGTGTCCGCGTTCGCGATGTTGCCGGCGATGACCCGCTGCCGCTCGGCGCGCAGGATCAGCGCACGGCCGTGGAACTCCACCGCATCGGTCAGCCGGTCGGCCATCTCACGCGCTCGCAGCCAGGGTCATGCGGCAATGGTGGCCGGCGATCCGGGAACTTAAGTGCCGATAAACCGGGCCGCCGCCGCCCTGATCCGCCCCGCGGGCGCATGCCGACCCCCCTATGCTCGCAGCGCGTCCCGATCGCACGAGGTCCTGCCGATGACCGACCGCTTCCCGCTCCGCGCATCCGCCGCCCGCGTCGCGCTCGCTGCGCTCGCCGCGGCCGCCATCCCTGCGAACGGGGTGGCCTCCGTGCCGCCGGCCGCCGAACCGCTGCGCGCGTTCGTCGAGCGCCAGCTGCCCTCCGGCGCCGGCCGGGTCTCGATCGAGATCGGCCAGCTCGACCCCAGGCTGCAGCTCGCGCCGTGTGCGCGCGTCGAGCCGCATCTGCTGCCCGGCACGCGGCTGTGGGGACGCAGCGCGATCGGCGTGCGCTGCGTCGAAGGCGCGCGCTGGAGCGTGGCGCTGCCGGTCACGGTGACCGTGCACGGGCCGGCGCTGGTCGCCACCGAGGCGCTGGCCGCCGGCACCGCGCCGACGCCGGGCGCGGTGCGGCTGCAGGAGGTGGAGCTGACCCGCGAACCGGGCACGCCGGTGACCGATCCGGCGCAGCTCGTCGGCCGGACCTTGACCCGGGCGGTGCCGGCGGGCACCGTGCTGCGCGCCGAACACCTGCGGATCACCCCCACGGTCGCGGCGGGCGACCCGGTTCGGGTGCGGCTCATCGGCCAGGGCTTCGCGATCCAGACCGAAGGGCAGCTGCTCGCCGCGGCGGCCGACGGCCAGACGGTGCGCGTGCGGAC
>Ga0169931_10011278_pt1 | contig 12613 bp, 11 predicted proteins | sample Kivu_15m_20L_FD_129675 | JGI IMG/M metagenome (GOLD analysis project Ga0169931, IMG submission 129675) | Freshwater microbial communities from Lake Kivu, Western Province, Rwanda to study Microbial Dark Matter (Phase II) - Kivu_15m_20L... | ecosystem: Environmental > Aquatic > Freshwater > Lake...
CACATCGCTGCGCGATATGAGTGCAGGCGCAGCGCTTCGCGCTGAACAAGACCGGTGCCTTAAGCCGCTCGGCCACGCTTCCCCCAGCCGGAAATCACACGCTGCGCCCCATGCAGCGATTGCGCTGGATGCGCTGGGCATTCAGCCTGGCACCTGTTGCTCAGGGCAGGCGACCTGCATGATCTCCCGCCGGCCGCTGTCGACTCGGGCGGCGGTGAGGCAGCCGCCCCAGACGCAGCCGGTGTCCAGGGCGAGCAGGTCCGGGCGGTCGATGAGGCCGAGCGTGCTCCAGTGGCCGAAGGCGACAGGCGTGCCGGCGCTGCGGCGGTCCGGCTGGTCGAACCAGGGCCGGTGGCCCGGCGGCGCCGCGGCCGCGCCTTCCTTCGTCACCAGGTCCAGGGTACCGTCCGCGGCGCAGAAGCGGATGCGGGTGAAGGCATTGACCGCGAAGCGCCAGCGCGCGTGGCCGCGCAGGCCGGGGGCCCAGCGCGCGGGCTCGTTGCCGTACATCTCGTGCAGGAACCTGCCGAGCCCGGGGCCGCGCAGCATTGTTTCCACCTCGGCGGCCAGGGCCAGGGCCTCGCCCGCCGTCCAGGCGGGAGCGAGGCCCGCGTGCACGCACAGCCAGCCTGACTCCACCAGCGCCAGCCGGCGCGCGCGCAACCAGGCGAGCCAGTCGTCGCGGTCCGGCGCGTCGAGCACGTCGCCGAAGGTGTCCCCCCGATGGCGCGCGCGTGCGCCATGGGCCACCGCCAGCAGGTGCAGGTCGTGGTTGCCGAGAATGCACTCGGCAGCGCCTTCCAGCGCGCGCAGGCGGCGCAGCACCGCCAGCGAGCCCGGGCCGCGGTTGACCAGATCCCCCAGCGCGACGAGGCGGTCGCGCGAGGGGGAGAAATCGCAGGCCTGAAGCAGGCGCTCCAGCGCCGTGTCGCACCCCTGGATGTCACCGATCAGCAGAACCATGGGCTGGATTCTGCTACCCTCTGGCGCCCTTTCACGGATCACCGCCCCTGCCGGCGGCTCACATGGACGTCTTGTTGCTGGTGTTCCTGATCCTGCTGAACGGCGCCTTCGCGATGTCGGAGATGGCGCTGACGGCCAGCCGCAAGGCGCGTCTGCAGGTGCTGGTGGAGTCTGGCGAGGGTGGCGCGCAGGCGGCGCTGGACCTGCACGAGAACCCCACGAAGTTCCTCTCCACGGTGCAGATCGGCATCACCTCGATCGGCGTGCTCAACGGCATCGTCGGCGAGGCCGCGTTCTCCAGGCCGCTGGCGCAGTGGATCGACGCGACGCTGCCGGTCCGGCCCGAGACCGCGCAGTGGCTGGCCACCGGCCTCGTGGTGCTCATCATCACGGTGCTCACCATCATCTTCGGCGAGCTCGTCCCCAAGCGTCTGGGCCAGATGTTCCCGGAGACGGTGGCACGGCTGGTGGCGCGGCCGATGAACTGGCTGTCCACGGCCACGCGCCCGCTCGTGCTGCTGCTGGGCGCCAGCACCGAGGGCGTGCTGCGCCTGCTGGGCCTGCACGGGCGCGCGGCGCGCGGCGTCACCGAGGAGGAGATCGCCGCCAGCCTGGAGGAGGGCGTCGATGCCGGCGTGATCGAGGCCCAGGAGCACCAGATGGTGCGCAACGTGTTCCGCCTGGATGACCGCCAGATCGGATCGATGATGGTGCCGCGTGCCGAGATCGCGTGGCTGGACTCCCAGGCGCCCGTCGAGGAGACGCTGGCGATCATGGCCGAGCGCGGCCATTCGCGCTACCCGGTGTGCCGCGGCGGCCTGGACGATGTGATCGGCGTCCTGCCGGCGCACCGGCTGGTGGGCTCGCTGGCCCAGGGGCGGCCGCTGGACCTGGCCGCCCATCTGCAGCCGCCGGTCTTCGTGCCCGAGACCCTGACCGGCATGGAATTGCTGGACCACCTGCGCGTCTCGTCGACCGAGTTGGTGTTCGTCGTCGACGAATACGGCGCGGTGCAGGGCCTGATCTCCGAACGCGACGTGCTGGAGGCCATCACCGGCGAGTTCGCAGCCCCCGCCGGCGAGGACGCCTGGGCGGTGCGGCGCGAGGACGGCAGCTGGCTGATGGACGGCCTCATACCCGTTCCCGAGCTCAAGGATAGGCTGGAATTGAGGGATCTTCCCGAAGAAGAGCGGGGACGCTACAACACCCTGGCTGGCATGATCATGCTCTTGCTCGGGCGCCTGCCCCGCACCGCGGACACCGTGGAATGGGAGGGCTGGCGCTTCGAGGTCGTGGACATGGATGGAAAGCGTGTCGACAAGGTCCTGGCGACCGCCCTCGTGCAACCTGGAGAACCGTCGTGATCAATCCCCTGCTGTTCAGGAAGCCCGTGGCCATCGAGGCCGGCGCGCACCGCGCCCTGCGGATCAAGCCCGCCTCGCGCGACTGGTCCGTGGCCTCGCAGCTCAACGCCATGTTCCTGGCCACCGCCGAGTTCGGCGACGCCTGCAGCGACTACCCCATCGTCTTCGTCAATGCCGGCAACGACGCGCAGGGTCAGCGCCAGGTGGCGCCAGTGGCCGTCTTCGGCCTGCGCGAGCAGGAGAACCTGTACGTGGAAGACGGCCGCTGGCGCGTGCCCTACATCCCCGCGCTGCTGCAGGCCTACCCCTTCGGCATCGCCCGGCTCGATGACGCCCGCGTGGCGGTGGTCATGGACCAGGACTTTGGTGGCTGGTCCACGACCGAGGGCGCGGCGCTGTTCGACGACCAGGGGCAGCCCTCTGAGTACCTGGCCGGGATGCGCGACCAGCTCGAGCGGGTGGAGGCCGAGATCCAGCGCACGCGGGCATTCAGCCGCCTGCTGCTCGACATGGATTTACTGGCCGACATGCGCTTCGACGCCACGCTGGCCGGCGGCCAGAAGGTCAGCGTCGAGGGCTTCCTTGCCGTCGACGAGAAGAAGCTCGCCGCGCTGCCCGACGCCAAGGTGCTGGAACTGCACCGCAACGGCGCGCTCGGCCTGATCCACGCGCACCAGATCTCGATGCGTCACATCCGCAAGCTGGTCGGCTGGCGCCAGGCGCGCGAGCAGGCACAGGCCGCGGCGACACCGCTCGCCGCCTGAGCCTCGGCGGGCGGCGCCCGCGCGACAATGGGTGGTGTGTCGCGCTGGCGCCTCGTGCGTCGGTGCGATCCGTCCACCTTCGCACTGGAGCCGTCCTGCCGATGTCTGCCCGCACCAAGCCCCCGTTCCGCGCCGACCACGTCGGCAGCTTCCTCCGTCCGGCCTACCTGCTGCAGGCGCGCGAGCGCAAGGCCCGCGGCGAGGTCACGCCCGCGCAGTTGCGCGAGGTCGAGGACCGCGCGATCGACGAGATCGTGCGTTTCCAGGCCGACGTCGGCCTGCAGGCCATCACCGACGGCGAGTTCCGCCGCACCTATTTCCACATCGACTTCCTCGAGCAGCTCGGCGGCGTCAAGACCGACATCCCGGTCACGGTGAAGAAGGCCGACGGCACCGAGGAGCTGGCCCCGCCGGTGATCCGCGTCGTCGACAAGGTGCGGCACGCCAAGGACATCCAGCTCGCCGACTTCCAGTACCTGAAGTCGCGTGTCGAGGCCCTGGGCCGCCCGGGCCTGCTGCCCAAGGTGACCATCCCTTCGCCGACCATGCTGCACTTCCGCGGCGGGCGTGCCGGCATCAGCCGCGAGGCCTACCCGGAGCTCGACCCCGTCTTCTACGACGACGTGGCGCGCGCCTATGCGGCCGAGCTGCAGTCGCTGGCCGACGCCGGCTGCACCTATGTGCAGATGGACGACACCAACCTGGCCTACCTCTGCGACGAGCGCATGCGCGAGGCCGCGCGCCAGCGCGGTGACGACCCGAACGAGCTGCCGCACCGCTACGCCGCCTTCATCAACAAGGTGGTGGCGCTCAAGCCCGCGGGCATGACGCTGGCCATGCACCTGTGCCGCGGCAACTTCAAGAGCACGCACGCCGCGGCCGGCAACTACGAGCCCGTGGCCGAGGCGCTGCTGTCGGAGATGAAGCTCGACGCCTTCTTCCTCGAGTACGACGACGACCGCTCGGGCGACTTCCGCCCGCTGCGCTACCTGGGCAAGGACAAGATCGTCGTCTTGGGCCTGGTGACCACCAAGTTCGGCCAGCTCGAGAGCAAGGAGCTGCTGAAGCGCCGCATCGACGAGGCGGCGAAGTACGCCCCGCTGGACCAGCTCTGCCTCAGCCCGCAGTGCGGCTTCTCCAGCACCGTGCATGGCAACAACATCGCGGTGGAGGACCAGCGCCGCAAGCTCGCGCTCGTGCTCGAGACCGCGCAGGAGGTCTGGGGCTGAACGGCCCCCTCTTGGCCGGCGCACTGGCAGGATTCCCCCGATGACAGCCGTCGCGGGCCTCGCTACATTTCGCTTCTTCCGTCGAAGCGGCCGCCCCGGCCGCGGCGGTGCCCGGGCTGCGCCGACCGCTCCCAACGTTTTCAGGAGTTCCCGCATGAAGTTCTCGCTCGCTACGCTGACCCTGGCCGCCGCGGCCACGCTGGCGGCCCTGCCGGCCGCCGCGCAGGAGGTCACGCTGAAGTTCCACCACATCTGGACACCGCAGGCCATGGCGCCGGTGAACGTGATCACGCCGTGGTGCAGCAAGGTCGCGGCCGAGTCCAACAACCGCCTGAAGTGCCAGATGCTGCCGGCCATGAGCGGCGGCGGCACGCCGGCGCAACTGGTGGACCGCGTCAAGGACGGGGTCGACGACCTCGTCATCACGCTGCCGGGCTACACGGCTGGCCGCTTCCCGGCGATGGAGGTCTTCGAGCTGCCCTTCATGACCAACTCGGCCGAGGCCGGCGCCCGCGCCGCCTGGGACTATCTGCAGAAGTACGCGCTCAAGGAGTTCCCGGGCACGAAGATCCTGGCCACCTGGGTGCACGACGAGGGCTACGTCCACACCAACGGCCGCCAGATCAAGACCCTGGCCGACTTCAAGGGCCTGAAGATGCGCGCGCCCACGCGCCAGACCAACAAGCTGCTGGCCGCGCTCGGCGCCACGCCGGTGGGCATGCCGCTGCCGGCCATCCCCGACGCGGTGAGCAAGGGCACGATCGACGGCTTCATGCTCCCCTGGGAGGTGATGCCCTCGCTGAAGCTGCAGGAGATGGTGAAGTTCCACTCCGAGACCGACCCCTCGCGCCCGGCCCTGTACAGCGCGGGCTTCGTCTTCGCGATGAACCAGGCGCGTTACGACAGCCTGCCGGCCGACCTGAAGCGGGTGATCGACAACAACAGCGGCGCGGCGCTGTCGCAGCAGATCGGCAAGATCTGGGACAACTCCCAGGCCGCCGGCCGCCAGGCGGCGCGCGAGCGGGGCAATACCTTCCACATGATCCCGCCGGCCGAGCTGGACAACTGGGTCAAGGCCAGCGCCGGCCTGTACGACGAGTGGGTGTCCGACGTGAGCAAGCGCGGCTATGACGGCAAGGCCATGCTGGCCGAGGCGCAAGCGCTGCTGCAGAAGTACCGCAAGTGAGCGGCGGCGCCCGGGCGGCCCCGACGGGCTGCCCCGGGCCTGAGTGGCTGCGCTCGCGCGGCCCGCCGCCGTAGTGTTCCGCAGCCGTGTTCCGCCGATCCGCCGCCCCATGACCGCGCGCTTCCTCGCCGCGCTCTCGCGCATCTTCGCCCTGGCGGGTGTGGCGATCGCGGCGGCGGTGGCGCTGCTGGTGGTCGTCAGCATCGCCGGGCGGGCCACGATGTCCAAGCCCATCCAGGGCGACGTCGAGCTCACGCAGTTCGGCGTTGCGCTGTGCATCTCGCTCGCGCTGCCCTGGTGCCAGTGGCAGCGCGCCAACATCATCGTCGACTTCTTCACCCAGCGCCTGGGTGAGCGCCGCAATGCCGTGCTCGACGGCATCGGCGCGCTGCTGATGGCCGCGATGTACGCGCTGCTGGCCTGGCGCACCGGCGCCGGGGCCGTCTCGGTGCGCGAGGCCTTCGAGGCGACGATGATCCTGGACCTGCCGATGTGGTGGGTCTACGCCTCGCTCGCGCCCGGCCTGGCGCTGGCCGCGCTGATCGCGCTGTGCCAGGCCTGGAGCCTGCTTTCGATGCGGGCGCCGCCCGCTTCGGCGCCCGGTGGCGCCCCATGACCGGTGCCACCACGGTCGGCCTGACCATGTTCGGCGGCATGCTGGCGCTGATGGCGCTGCGCGTGCCCATCGCCGCGGCCATGTTCATCCCCGGGGCGCTCGGCTACTGGGCCATGAGCGGTGAGGCCGCACTGCTGAACCTGGTCAAGGGCAGCGCGGTCGCGCGCCTGACCGTCTACGACCTGAGCGTGATCCCGCTGTTCCTGCTGATGGGGCAGTTCGCCACGCAGGGCGGGCTGAGCCGGGCCCTGTTCCGCGCGGCGGCCGCCTTCGTCGGCCACATCCGCGGCGGGCTGGCGATGGCCTCGGTGCTGTCGGCCGGCGCCTTCGGCGCCGTGTGCGGCTCCTCGGTGGCGACCTCGGCCACCATCACCCAGGTGGCCTACCCGGAGATGAAGCGCCATGGCTACGCCGGCCGCCTCTCCACCGCCGCGCTGGCCACCGGCGGCACGCTGGGCATCCTGATCCCGCCGTCCGTGCCACTGGTGGTGTACGCGATCCTGACCGAGCAGAACATCGCCAAGCTCTTCGCCGCGGCCATGCTGCCCGGCATCCTGGCCATGCTGGGCTACATCGCCGTCATCGGCCTGTGGTGCCGGCTGCGCCCGCAGATCGGGCCGGCCGGGCCGCGCATCGGCGCGGCCGAGCGCCTGGGTGCGCTGCTGGGCATCTGGCCCATCCTGCTGATCTTCCTCGTCGTCTTCGGCGGCATCTACGGCGGCATCTTCTCGCCCACCGAGGGGGCGGCGGTCGGCGCCGTGGCCACCTTCGTCGCCGGCTGGGCGCGGGGCGAACTGCGCGGCGCGCAGATCGCGAGCAGCTTCCTCGGCACGGCCGAGACCACGGCGATGGTGTTCCTGATCTTCCTGGGCGCCGACATGATGAACGCCTCGCTCGCGCTCACGGCCATGCCCGCAGCCGTGGCGGCCTGGGTCGGGGGTCTGGCGGTGCCACCGCTGGCCATCGTCGCCGCGGTGCTGCTGCTCTACGTGCTGCTGGGCTGCGTGATGGACGAGCTGTCCATGCTGCTGCTCACCATCCCCGTCATCTTCCCGGCGGTGATGGCGCTGGACCTCTGGGGCCTGAACGCCGAGGCCAAGGCGATCTGGTTCGGCATCCTCGTGCTGATGACGGTGGGCATCGGCCTGATCGCGCCGCCGGTGGGCCTGAACGTCTACGTCGTCAACAACCTCGCGCGCGACACCTCCATGGCCGAGACCTACCGCGGCGTGCTGCCCTTCCTGGCCTGGGATGCGCTGCGCGTGCTGCTGCTGCTGTGCTTCCCGGTGCTGAGCCTGGGGCTGGTGACGGTGTTCTTCGCGCGCTAGGCCAGAGGGCCGCCCTGTTCGATCGGCAGGCCGACGTAGTTCTCGGCCATCGCGGTGGATGCCGCGCGCGAGCTGACAAGGTAGTCCAGTTCCGCGGCCTGCATCTTCTGCCCGAACTCCCCGTGCTCGGGGAACTTGTGCATCAGGGTCGTGAACCACCACGAGAAGCGCTCGGCACGCCAGATGCGCCGCAGGCAGCGCGCCGAGTACCCGTCGATCGAGGCGCGGTCGCCGCCGTACCAGTCGATGAGGGCGCGCGAGAGGTAGGCCACGTCGGCGGCGGCCAGGTTCAGGCCCTTGGCGCCGGTGGGCGGCACGATGTGCGCGGCGTCCCCGGCCAGACACAGCCGGCCGAAGCGCATGGGTTCGGCGACGAAGCTGCGCAGCGGCGCGATGCTCTTCTCGATCGACGGCCCCGTCACCAGCGCCTCGGCCGCGGCCGGGTCCAGGCGGCGGCGCAACTCGTCCCAGAAGGCCTCGTCGCTCCACTGCTCGACCTTGTCCTCGAGCGAGCACTGCACGTAATAGCGGCTGCGCGTGGGCGAACGCATCGAGCACAGCGCGAAGCCGCGCTCGTGGTTGCTGTAGATCAGCTCGTGGCTCACCGGCGGCGTGTCCGACAGCACGCCGAGCCAGCCGAAGGGGTAGATCTTCTCGAAGGTGCGGATCGCGCCCGCCGGCACGCTGGCGCGGCTGATGCCGTGGTAACCGTCGCAGCCGGCGATGAAGTCGCAGGCCACGGTGTGCTCCACGCCGTCGCGGCGGTAGCTCAGGCGGGGCCTGTCGGTATCGAAGTCGTGCAGGCGCACGTCGGCTGCCTCGTAGACCGTGGTCAGGCCGGCGGCGGCGCGCGCGTCCATCAGGTCGCGCGTGACCTCGGTCTGGCCGTAGACCATGACCTGCTTGCCGCCGGTCAGGCCAAGCAGGTCGATGCGGTGGCGCGCGCCGCCGAAGCACAGCTCGAATCCGCCGTGCAGCAGGCCCTCGCGGTGCATGCGCTCGCCGACCCCGGCAGCGTCCAGCAGGTCGACGGTGGTCTGCTCCAGCACGCCGGCGCGGATGCGCCCGAGCACGTAGTCGGCGCTCTGGCGCTCGACGATCAGCGCGTCGATGCCGGCGCGGTGCAGCAGCGCGCCGAGCAGCAGGCCCGAGGGGCCGGCGCCGACGATGGCGACCTGGGTGCGGTGGTGGGTCATCGGGGGGAGACTCCTGTGTCGGGGAGGGCGGTCAGCCTGGGGGCGGGACGGCCGCATCGTCGGGCGCATCGGCCGGGCGCGGGCGCAGCGTGGCCGGGTCGAGGACCAGACACACGCCCAGGTCGCCCAGCACGGCGGCGCCCGTCACGCCCGGCCAGGCCCTGAAATGCGTCTCCAGCCGGTGCAGCACCACGGTGCGCTGGAACAGCACCTCGTCGACGAGCCAGCAGACGCGGTGGTCCTTGGCCTCGAGGGTCAGCCTGAGGGCCGGTGCACGTGCGTCGGGGCCCGGGGGTGAGGCTGGTGATGCGAGCCACAGACCCAGGTCGATGGCGTCGGCCGGGGGCGGCGGCGTGACCGCCGGTGCGCAGTCGACCACCAGGGCGGTGGGCACGAGGCCGTGGTGGGCGCCGGCGCGCAGGCAGGTCACCTCCAGCAGCTCGGGTGCCGACGGCAGTTGCGGGTGGTGCGCGGCGCGCAGCGCGCCGCTGGCCGCGGCCAGCGGGCGCAGCGCGGCATCGACCTGCGCCAGCGCCTGGGCCGCCGGCGGCGCCAGGGTGGCGGCGTGGGGGCGCAAGGCTTGCGCCAGCCGCGATTGGGCGTCGACCAGGGCGCCCAGGCGCCCCAGCAGGGCATCGAGCCCAGCCCAGGGGAATGTCTGACCGCTCCCCGGGTCGGGTTGGGTCGGGGCCGTGCGCGTGGGCTCGTCGCCTGCCGTGGCGGGGGCGGCGAACGCACCGTCCGCGCCTGGGCCGGGTGCCGCCGCAGGAGCGCTGCCGGACAAGGCCTGGATCTCTGCCAGCAGGCCCGCGGCGTCCGCCTCCACGGCAGCTCCCGGGCCGGCGGTGGCCACCTGGCGCAGCACGTCGATGCCGCGCTGCATCGTGTCCAGCACGGTTGAAGTCGGCCGGAGCGCGCCGGAGCCGAGCTGCCCGACGAGCCCGAGCAGCCGGCCCGCCAGCAGCCCGGCGGTGCGGGCGCCCTGGCCGGCGGCGTAGGCGGCCACCAGCTCCAGCCCGTGGCTCACCCCTGCCGTGTCGACCCCGGCGTGCGGATCGGCCCGCAACAGGAGCAGTTCCAGCGGGTCGAGCCAGGCCTCGGGCCCCTGCCAGCGCAGGTCGGGGGGTGGGGAGTCGGACGCGGAAGACTTCATCGATGACGCGGCGCGCAGTGCTCATTGTGCGTTGATTCGGCACCACGGCTGCCGGCTCCAGGGCAGGGGCCTGCGCGATACTCCCGCCGGTAAACGCGCCGTCCGCCGTCAACGCACCGCTGCAAGCGCCAGCCCGCGAGGGCGCCGCCCCGGCCGCACGGACGCTGCCGCTGCGCCTGCTCCACGTCGAGGACTCCGAGGACGACCATGCCCTCGTGCTGGCGCAGCTTCACCGCGACGGCCTGCGCCTGGACGTCACCCGGGTCGACACGCTCGCCGCCTTCGACACTGCCCTGGCCGAGCCCTGGGACGCCATCGTCTGCGACTACAACCTGCCCGGCTTCACCGGGCTGGACGTGCTGGCGCGCCTGCTGGCCAGCGGCCGGGTGCTGCCCTTCGTGCTGGTCTCGGGCGAGATCGGCGAGGACATGGCCGTCGAGGCCATGCGCAGCGGCGCGAGCGACTACCTGCTCAAGCACAACCTCGCGCGACTGGCCCCGGCCCTCGAGCGCGCGATCGAGGCCAACGAGGTGCGGCGCGCGCGTCTGCGTGCCGATCGCGAACTGGCGCTGTCGCGCCAGCGCCTGTCGGAGCTGGCCCAGCACCTGCAGACCAGCGTCGAACAGGAGCGCGCCGCGATCTCGCGCGAGATCCACGACGACGTGGGGGGCTCGCTGACGGCACTGAAATTCGACCTGGCCTGGATCGCGCGGCGCACCGACGACGCCCAGGTGCGCCAGCGCGTGCAGTCGGCGCTCGACACCGTGACCCACGCGATCGAGGCGAGCCAGCGCATCATGCACAACTTGCGCCCGGCCATCCTCGAGCAGGGCTTGGTGGCCGCGCTGCAGTGGGTCACCAGCCGCTTCGAGAAGCGCACCGGGGTCTCCACGGTCTTCAGGACCAGTACCGACACACTGCCCGCGCTGCCTCCCGGGGTGGCCCTGACGGCCTACCGGGTGGCGCAGGAGGGTTTGACCAATATCGACAAGCACGCGCGCGCGAGCCGGGTCACGGTGGATCTTTCGCTGGCCCACGGCGTGCTGTCGCTGGAAGTGGCCGACGACGGCTGCGGGCTGGGCGAAGGCGATCTGCAGAAGGCGCGCAGCTTCGGCCTGCGCGGCCTGCAGGAGCGTGCCGGAACCGTCGGCGGCTGGATCGACCTCTCCAGCGGCCCGGGCGGCACGACGCTGATCCTGTCCGTGCCCCTGGACGAACCGGCGGCGCAGGCGGGGAGCGACGGGGCAGGGCGGCCGGCGGCCCGGGTGTCCGACCCCACGGTCTGGGAGTGAGCATGATCGAAGTCATCCTCTGCGACGACCACGCCCTGATCCGCCGCGGCATCCGCGACACCCTGTCGGATTCCACCGACATCCGCGTGGTGGGCGAGGCCGGGGAGTACGGCGAACTCCGCTCCTTGATGCGCGGCCAGCGCTGCGACGTGCTGGTGCTCGACATCAACCTGCCCGGACGCAGCGGCCTGGACGTGCTGCACGCGCTGCGCGAGGAGGGCGCCGACGTGCGCGTGCTCGTCGTCAGCATGTACCCCGAGGAGCAGTACGCCATCCGCGCCCTGCGCGCGGGCGCCTCGGGCTACGTCAACAAGGGCGGGGACCCGGCCGAGATCGTGCGCGCCGTGCGCACCGTGGCCCAGGGCCGCAAGTACGTCACGCCCGAGATCGCCCAGATGCTGGTCGAGAGCCTGACGGCGCCGCCGAGCGAGAAGCCGCACGAGCGCCTGTCCGACCGCGAACTGCAGACCCTGCTGATGATCGCCTCGGGCAAGCGCCTGTCGGACATCGCCGAGGAACTGCTGCTGTCGCCCAAGACCGTCTCCGTCTACCGCGCGCGCGTGCTCGAGAAACTGGGCATGTCCAACAACGCCGAACTGACGGTCTACGCCATCCGCAACGGCTTGGTGGGCGAGGGCTAGGCCACGCCGGGCCGGCTTGCGGGCAGGCGCCGGTCCCCGCACTGGGGACCTCTGGTGGGGCCCGAGTTCGAGCCTCGTCCCCTGCCGCACGCTCAAGTCCTGCGCCGCGAGGCCGATACCGTGACGAACAGGGTCATGTCGCCCCCGCTTCCCGTCCTCCGCGCCTGAAGCGGTGACTTTCGGGGCGTTTTTCGAGATTTCACCGTCTCCGGGCCTCAAGTCCAATCGGCCACAGCCGAAATACCGACGAAGGCGATCCCGGGTCAAGGCCGTTCCGGCCCCTGTCCTGGTGATCGTCCGCTGCAGCCCATTCCTTGCGGCAAGCGAAGGACGAGACCATGCCAACGATCATTCCCAATCTGTCGACCTCTGCGATCGCCGGGTTCAGCTCGGCAGACATCGCGGCGTTGACCACGGAAGATTGGGCTGCGTTCAACACGGCCCAGATCGTTGCCCTGACCACCGCCCAGGCGCCTTACATCTCGACGTCCGGCGTGCGAGCGATCAGGGCTGAGGTCGTGGCGGCGATGGAGGCCGAGGACCTGACGACGCTGGACAGCGCGCAGGTGCGGGCGCTCACGACAACGGCGATTGCGGCCATGGACTCGGCGGATCTGGCTGCGATAGAGGCGAAGTACGCCGACCTGACGACGGCACAGGTGCGGGCCATCGACACCGGGGACCTGGCGGCGCTGGGCACGGACCTGGTGAGCGCGCTGACCTCGGTGCAGGTGCAGGCGCTGACGACGGGCCAGCTCAACGCCCTGACGGCGGACCAACTGGCCGAGATCGCGGGCAATGTGCTGACGACGGCGCAGCTCGGGGGCCTGACGACGGCGCAGCTGCGGGCGCTGGACTCGTCGCAGTTCGAGGCGATGACG
>Ga0169931_10011281_pt1 | contig 12612 bp, 11 predicted proteins | sample Kivu_15m_20L_FD_129675 | JGI IMG/M metagenome (GOLD analysis project Ga0169931, IMG submission 129675) | Freshwater microbial communities from Lake Kivu, Western Province, Rwanda to study Microbial Dark Matter (Phase II) - Kivu_15m_20L... | ecosystem: Environmental > Aquatic > Freshwater > Lake...
CTGGACCGTTTCGGGCATTTCCGGGCGATGGCAGTGTGGTGACGTACTACTGGTATCGGTTTGCTGACCAGCCGGCGTTATTGAATGCGGACTTGAGTGAGGTTGAGCGTGAGGAGATTCAGCGTCGAGCGGAGCTGCTGCATCGGGAGTGGACGAGGGATCGGGAGTATCTGCCACCTCCGGCGCGGGGCAGTCTGGCGGACATTGATCCGGCGCTGATTGTGACACCACCGGCTGGTTTTGAAATTGGTTACGTGCCGATTGTGACGCGGCAGGGTGAGGCGGAGTGACGCAAAGGGGAGTCTGACAATGTGGAGATCACTGGCTGGCAGTCCATGGCTGATACCTGCAATTTTGCTGGGACTGGTGGGCACGGCTGCGATTTTGCGTCGGCGTCAGCCGCGAATCTATCGCGACCTGTCTCAGCGGTTGCGGCAGTGTGTTGCACCGCTGATATTGGTGTATGGCGCGGGTGCGGTATCACTGGCAGTCTGGGGCCTGCAGCGAAGGTCTCAGGATGTGGGTCTGCTGCAGCGGATGTACGAAGCGATACAGTTGTTACTGTTTAACATGGAGGCTGACGTTATTACGGCGAACTGGCAATTGAAAACTGCGGCGGTGCTGAGCATTTTATTAACGCTGACAGTGGCGGGCGGCGGAATTTTGCTGTGGTTTCACGAGTCCTGGCAGACATTGGCGTTGCGAGGCACTCGCGGGCACGTTGTGGTGTGTGGTCTGGGCAGTGTGGGCAGTCAGGTATTGCGGGATTTGCTGGAGCGTCGAGACGGGCGGCAGCTGGTGGCGATTGACTCGGATGCAGACAGTCAGATGTATTCGTGGGCCACGGAAATGGGTGTGCTGACCTTAAAGGGTGATGTTTCGCGTGCGGATATACTGCGCAAGGCGCGGGTCAGTGCGGCGAGTGAGATTTTTATTGTCACGGGTCGGGACGTTGTGAATGTGGAATGTCTGGTGCATGTTCGTGCGAGTTGTCTGTCGGCGTCGCAGTTGAAGCGGCGTGGGCAGACGGTGCGATGTTATGTGCATTTGCGGGATCAGAAGCTGATGGAGGTGCTGTCCAGTCACAACAGTCAGCTTGAGCATCACGAGAACGAGCATTTCTTTGACGTGGTGGCGTTCAGTGCCGCGTCTCTCTCAGCTCAGAGGACTCTGGAGCAGATTACTCGTATCTGGTCACTGCAGCCGCGTGCGAAGCTGCATGCGAAGGATACGGTGGTACATTTTGTGCTGTTTGGATTTGGCGAATTTGCGCAGCAGCTGGCTGTGCAGCTGGCGGGGTTGGCACATTTTCCGAACTGTCGGCGGTTGCGGATGACCATTGTGGCTGCGGACGGGGGGCAGGCGGCGGCGGAGTTTGCGAAGCGATTTCCGCGATTTGGTCCGGCGGTGAACGAGATCCGGGACTGGGGAACTCTGGAGTCTGCGGACGAATGGTCATCGCAGGAGCTGGCTTCAGCGGATGGACAGCCTGCGGATGGTATAAGTGATCGCGGCATTCATTACGTATGCAATGCGCGGTATCTGCAGTCCGGAGTTCAACCGGACGAGAGGATGCTGACGGAGCTGACAGGGGCTTTGAAACTGCCAAATCAGCTGGCGGCGGTGTTTGTGTGTCACGAGGGCAGCAAGGAAGATCCGTCGCAGGGAAATCGCGACAATTTTCTGCTGGCGGAACGACTAAAAACAGCGTTCGACCGGGGCGGTATGAACTGCCCTGTGTTGTGTTATGTATCGCGTGAGGAAGATCAGGAGCTGGGGCAGTTGTTGCTGGAGCTGAACCGTGATGATGGAACGGGAAGTCGTCTGATTCCATTTGGTCATGGGCACGGGACGGTGGGATATCGTGAGATCACCGGGAGCTGGATTGAATACCTTGGTCGATTGACGCATCTGCTGTGGCTGGGAGAGAGCGAGAGTTTGTCGGAGGGCGAGCGGGGGCTGGTCAGGAGTCTGGTGGAGCTGATTCAGGGTGATGGACGCGAGTCGTGGGTGTTGTCGGCTGGTGAGCTGGGCGTGATGGCTCGACTGGATGTGCTGTCGAGTCGCATCTGGCAGAGTTTGAGTGAGTGGGAGCGTCAGTCGAATTGTGCGGCAGCGGTGCATGCGGTGGTGAAGACGGCGGCACTGGGTTATGTGCTGACAGGTCGTGGGGAGGCTGGTCGGTTGCGGCCACTGGAGCAGCCCATGGTGCTGGAACAGGGGCTCGAGGAATCGCTGTTGAAGATGGAGCATTACCGCTGGGTTGCCGAGCGATTGCTGAAAGGCTGGACATTTGTGGATTCGCCAGATCGCAGCAATAAGCGGCGGTGGCAGATTACGTCGTGGGAGGAGTTGCGGTCACCGCCGGCGGGGTATGGGAAAACGGGTGCGCAGGAGCAGGAGAAGGATCGGCGGATTGTCCAGCTGCTGAAATTCCTGATTTCCACGGGGCAACTGGCGACACGACAACTTGCGGAAAATGGCGGGCACTGATTTTGGGCGATCGGCAGAGTTTATGGATATGTCGGCTAATCGGGAATTACTGGATGCCGTGAATCGGAGCGGGGGGTGGTTGCGAGCCCGCAAGACGCGATCGATCCGGGCTCGTTGTGCCGTGACGGCAGAGCTGCTGCAGACGCTGGAGGGACCGGTCCAGGTTCATGCAGGGGAGTATGTTTGCCGGGGGGAGCGGGGCGAGTTGTGGGCACAGTCGGAAGAAGCTTTGCATCGACGTTATGCGGCAACGGGCGAGTTTGATTCTGGTGGCTGGAGGGAATACCGGCCGTTGCCCGATTCGGGAGGGGTGCTGGCAATTCGGCTGGACCGGCCGTTTTCAGTGGTGCTTGATCGAGGCGTTCTGCGAGGCAAGGCTGGTGATTATCTGTTGCAGGATTTTGCTGAAGGGGCAGGCGAGGATCCGAGAGATCTTTGGATTGTTGATGCCAGTATTTTTGCGGCGACCTATCGGGTTGACGAGGGTGAGAGAGGTTGAGTTGTGTCATGGGTGAACGGGTATTGGTTACCATTCCATCACGATGCTGTAGACGAAGCCCTGAGCCGGATTGGGGATCTCCCACATCAGGCTGAGCCGATCGGGGGCTTCGATGAGTCTGAGTGGTCCGGTGTATTCTGCGGGGTCGTTCCGTGTGGAGGGAGCGGTTTGCAGGCGGTATTTCAGCAGTGGTCGATCAGCAGGCATGAGGACGATCATGCGAATGCGGTCAGATCGTGGATAGCCGATGGCTCCGATCCAGCGATCGAGCGGGTCCTGGAGTGAGTCAACGTAAGTGGCGCGAGTGCGGACGAGAAATTCTTCGCCTGTGGGGACGTCTTCCACATCGAGGACCAGCTGTCGGACTTTTGTTGAGCGGGCACCAACGAATCCGGTTTGCTCCTGCAGCACTTCAAACGCATTACTGCGGTGTGAAAGGCTGGTAAGGAATACGTCGGTGCCGTCTGTACGAGCTTCGAACCGCAATTCCTGCGCAGGTGCGGCCTTGAGTATGCGGGCGGTGCGTGTCATGACGACCAGTGAGCGTTCGAGGTTGTCGGTTTTTTGTGAGAGATCTTTCCAGCCACGAAGATCCCAGAATCGTTCGTCGCTGAGAATATCGAAGCTGCTGTAGTCGGGGCTTCCGAGGGAGGCGGCAACGGCCGTATTGGCGGGCCTTTCGGTAACCGGTTCAGCAGGTCGAGCACGCATGGCCTCGATTTCCTTTTCGAGCTTCATGCGGTCGGCCTGTTCCCATGTGTTGGCCACAACGGTGTCAACTCGCCGGCCCCGGCCATCGAATTTTTCACGCAGCCACCAAGTCAGGAACACAGCTGTGATTACAGCAGCCAGCAGAGCGGTAAGGGCAAACGGCTGGCGCAGTGTCCGCAGTGATCTTCCTGCTCGCAGTGCGAGACGTTCGAGGCTGCCGGCATGACGTTCCTGGCGTACCACGAGCGAGTCTATGACTGTGCGTACGGAGCTTTCGAACTGACGGTCGTTGTAGATCGTGAGTGATTCGCGAAAGGCCAGTTCGCGGATGGCTGCGGGAAGTTCATCGGCTGCGGGGTGCCGAGCCGGATGAATCAGCACGGGCAGGACGGTGATATTTCGATCAATGGCGTGATTGATTTCCTGGAAGACCCAGTCGTTGGGGTCGTCAATTCTGCGGCTGCCATCGGGGTTGCAGCCGAACCAGTGCTGCCCGATGACGACCACCATGGCGTCGCAGGTTTCTGCGGCCTGCAGAATCTGCTGGCGAAAGTCATCTCCGGCACAGAAGCTGGAGACATCGCAGAAGACAGCCGAACCGAACTGCTGTCGGATACGTTCGTACAGGCGTTGAGTGATGTCTCGTGTATCACCGCGGCGGTAGGAGATGAAGATTCGAAACATGAAATTTCTTTCGGATGAGTTTCGATGTGGAGCAGAGGCTGGATTCAGCAGAATTATCGAGTGTGAGCTTTGATGAATTCCTGAATAAGGCTGGTGGGTGATTGAAACGGCGTGCAGATGCTCGGTTTACTATGGGGTTCTTGTTTGAAATCCCCTGCAGGAAGTCGGGGCAGGGCAGGGAACTTTGGCCAGTGTACCGAATTTCATCTGAGAGCCCGTGAGTTATGAAGTTGTTTTTCAACTATCGCCGTGAAGACACTGAGGACCTTGCGGGGCGACTGCATGATCGTTTGTGCAGTGAGTTTGGTGCAGAGAATATCTTTACGGATGTCGCTTCGATTCGAGCTTGAGGCGGCGCGCCGGCATGGTCGTCTGGTGATACCTTTGCTGGCTCAGGACGTTAAGGAACCAGAAAAGCAAAAGTTGCCGCCATCGATACCGTGGCTGATGGACTATCAGGCCATCCCAATTCGTTTGGGAAAGTTTTTCAGTGACGATGTTGCGAGGCTGATCGGGGAGTTGAAGCCGTTCCGACTGTGTCTCCGGCAGCGGTACCACCTGTATCACCTGTTGTTGCGGGGGCAACCGGTGCAGCGGCGTCTGGGGGAACAGTGCAGCCGGAATTTATCGGGGGACTGAATTCGTCAGGTTCCCAGGCCCGCGCTGCGGTGGATGAACTGCGGCGTTTGAAAGTGCCGGTCGGGGCTGTTTTTGAGCGTGCGACGGCCGGAGTTTCACAGCAGGCTAAGGCTGCGACTGTCGATTCGCTTCAGCCAGGTTCTGCCGAACTGAATCGGCAGGCTTCGCTGCTTGAACTGGCTGCAATAACCGGGCTGGTGTTCTGTGTTGCCCACAGTCTGGGGGCCGACTTCTGGGACTGGCTGCTGAGGCTGAAGTTTGATGAGTCACTGGCTGGTGATGATCGCAGCATTGAGATTCTGCGGCCGTTGAAATCGCTGATTCCCACTGTGGTCCTTTGGATCTGTATGCTGGCAGCAGAACCGCAGCAGAGCTGGCGCAGAATTTTGCAGACTGGAGTTTTGGGGACGCTGTGCGAGTTCATTATGGCGATTATGTATCCGGCGATTGCGTGGTTGTTTGGATCAGCGACCTTCGCAGCGTTACTGGCAGTTACGATGGCTCAGTTGTTCGAAATTCCTGTGCGACGAATCGTGTCCAGGATTGTGCTGTCGGTTGTCGGCGGATTGTTGTCAATGTCGACCGTGGCAATACCCCTGCTGGTGACTGCAGAGATGCTGGGAAATCCTCTGCAGGGAATCGACGGTCTGACGGTGTCTAAGGTTTCATGGACGGCGGGTTTGATCTGTCAGGTGTTTCTCCTGTTTGTTTCTCAGAGGTCGCTGCTTGTATCGCGACTCGCAGCGGATCTGCCGGCGGTCAGAGGATCACTGGCGACGGGCATTGCCGGGACTGCCGCGTTGTGTGCAGTGCTGCTGGCTGGGGGACTGCGAAAACTGCTGCATTTGGACGTGCAGGATGCAGGTTTCTGGGTGCTGTTGCTGCTGTTGCTGCAGGCCCTGCCGGTTTTGCTGACCGGGGCTGCGTCAGTCCGGCTGCAGCTCTGTTGGCTGGCACTGAGCAGCAGCGTCTATGGCATCATGGTATTGCTTTGCTGGCTGGCCCCAATGGCCGCTTTTCTGCTGCCGGTGACGACGTTTTTATTGTGCTCGAATCTGATCATGTCCGGGGAATCGCCGAATATGTCTGAGTGTGGTGGCCTGCTTTTGGAACAGCTTAAACTGAGGCAGGCGCGGCGTGTGTTTGAATATCGACTGCTGATCGGACGTCGGCGGTGAATCGGGCCGTTCCCGGCCACTGGGTGCCGGGAACTGGCCCTTTGCACCGGGCTCGTTACGGCACAGCCTCAAACACCAGCATGTAATTTTCCTTCAGCAGTCCCTGTACTTCCCTGACGCGTCGAAAACCGGCCTGGGTGATTTCTGCTTCGAACACTTCCTGGCCGGCGCGCACGTGGTTCATGGTCCATTCGGTGCTTTCACCTTCCACGCGGCGAAAGTCCACCACGATGACTCGACCACCCGGCTTCAGGGCTTTGCGCAGCGAGGTCATGGTTTTCTGGGGGAATTCAAAGTGGTGCCAGGTATCGCGGATGAAAGCGACGACGACGGAGCCGGGGGGCAGCCGGGTCGAGTCATCGGTGCACAGGAGTGTTTCCACGTTGCGGAGGTTGCGTTCGCGGCAGGTAACTTCAATGTGGTCGAGGAATTTTTTGGCGATGTCCACGGCAATGACTCGACCCTGCGGTTCCAGCTGAGCGGCGAACAGTCGCGTGAACAGGCCGGTGCCGGCACCGATGTCTGCCACAACGTCGGTGGGTTTCAGAGCGACAGCTTTCAGAATCTCGGTCCGCTTCGCAAATACTTCGCGACTTTCGATTTCAAAACGCGCAGTGAACTGTTTGGGGTCCGGATCACGGAAGGTGTCGTTGATCCCGGGGCGGACGCTTTTTTCCTGAGCATACAGGGTGGCTGAAAAACTGATCGAGCAGACGACCAGCAGCAGTGTTTTGAGATTGGACGGACAGGTCATGACAAGGCACCTTGAAAAACAACGAAACGGCAAATGGGTCGTCAGCCCGCGGCATTTCTGACGAGGACGAACAGGGCCACGAGGAGGATAGCAACAGCAAAGACTTTTTGCAGGGCGGATGCGGACAGGTGTCGGGCAGTCGTCTGGCCGGCGGTCAGTCCCGGAAGTCCGCCGGCAACAAACAGCGCGGCGGTTTGCCACTGCAGGTGCTGTCCGGCGGACAGCAGTGAGATAACGCCCGAGGCACTGACGAGTGAGATGACCATGAGGGAGGTACCGACGGCTCGCGACATGGACATGCTGCTGAAAACGATGAGGGCCGGTACGATGATAAAGCCGCCGCCCACGCCGAACATCCCCGAAAGGATCCCGGCGATGATTCCGGCCAGCAGCAGCAGTCGGGCACAGCGACTGTTGAGAATCAGATTGCCACAGGCATCGCGTTGGCAGCCGGGGCCGTCCTGGCGGTAGTCGGCGGTGGTGACAGCCTGATCCAGAGGAATGCAGACCGCTGCCTGTCCGCTGCTGCGGCTGCCTTTGCGCCACATGACAGTGGCAATGACGGTCATCAGCAGGGCAAACAGCAGCATCAGCAGTGAGTCAGGCAGCTGACGAGCCAGCCATGACCCCAGTGGTGCTCCGAGGACACCTGCGGCTGCGAACAGCAGACCTGTCCGCACTTCGGCATCTCCGCGACGCCATTTCTGCAGAAAGCCGAGCAGAGCAGTGGTGCCGACGGACACGAGGGAAATCAGGACCGCCTGGCGAGCAGGGATCTCCAGCCCGTAGACCAGCAGCGGGACTGCAAACACAGCACCGCCTCCGCCGGTCAGGCCGAGTGAGAGTCCTGTGATGAATCCGAAGAGGATGGACATGGGATGACTTGCAGCGAGGAGCGGAGTCGGGCCGGAAGCGGACCTGTCAGGTGGCGGTTTCGCAGATTTTCGTTCCGCAGGTCAGGGTATTGTCCGGGATGGTGGGCAGCTTTGTGGCGATCCACGCCTTAATGCCACCGACGAGGTCTGAAATATTGGTGCGACCAGCCTGGAGCATTATGCTGCAGGCGATGGCTGAGCGATAGCCGCCTTCGCAGTGCACAACCACGGGCCGATCTGCGGGAATCTCATGCAGTCGTTCTCGCAGGTGATTCAGCGGCAGATTGCTGCTGTCCGGCAGATGGACGACTGCATATTCCTTTTCGGATCGTACATCCAGCACGAATGGTGTTTCGTGCTGTCGCATTTCAGCGAGCGCGGCGGCTGTGATCCGCGGCACGGTCTGTATAAATTCCGGATGCTGCTGCAGGGCCTGCATACCATCCTGCAGGAAGCCGGCGACATTATCAAATCCGATGCGTCCCAGCCGCATCACAGCTTCCTGCTCGTTGTCATCCCCGATCACCACGATGGGGTCATCGTGATTCAGAAGCGAGCCGCACCAGGTGGCATACTTGCCCTGCAGCCCGATCTGCAGAGTTCCCTTGAGCGAGGCTCCGGCGAAATCGACGGCATCGCGGACATCCAGCAGCTGTGCGCCGGACTGCTGCAGCTGCAGCACCTGCTGCAGCGGGAGTGCCTGCAGGGATTTGTGCATGGTCTGATCCAGAGCGGGCCGTTCCTGACGATTGCGGACAGCATCATAGACGAAGTAGCCCGGAGCTTCGGGCTGTTCGGCTGTAACGAGGGTGCGAAACTGGTCGAATGGCATCGGCTGCAGAGCATAGTTGAACTTCTTCTGTTCGCCGATTGTGGAGACTGTTTCTTTGCTGAGTGCTTTGCCGCAGAGCGAACCGGCACCGTGAGCCGGATAGACGAGTGTGGCATCCGGAAGCTGTCGCAGGCGATCGAGGGAACTGTAGAGCATGGCGGCCAGTTCGTCGGCCGTAACGCCAATTGAGGCCAGCAGGTCAGGCCGCCCCACATCGCCAATGAACAGTGTATCGCCGGTCAGCACGGCGTGTGGTTCGGTGCCGCTGCGAGTCTGATCGAAGACCAGCAGTGAAATACCTTCCGGGGTATGGCCGGGAGTTTCCATGATTTGAATGCGAACATCACCCAGCAGGATTTCGTCGCCGTCTTTCAGGGCCAGATGTTCGAATTCAGCAGCGGCACGAGTGCCCAGGCAGATCTGGGCACCTGCCTGGTTGCGGAGTTCGATGTGGCCGGCGAGAAAATCGGCGTGAAAGTGCGTCAGAAAGACGAAGCGGATGGTGTATCCGGCTGCGGCGGCATCATCAAGGTACTGCTGGATATCGCGCTGTGGATCCACAACAGCAGCAGTTTTGGTGCGTTCATCAGCAATCAGGTATGATGCGTGTGCGAGGCAGCTGAGATAGTACTGTTTGAGGATCATGATTGTGCTGCTTTGTTGTGAGTGTTTGAAAGGCCACTGGAGAGTGGCCGATGATGTATGGCGGGCTGCAGTATCAGCTGCAGCAGGATGCTTTGGGTTGTGTTGAGCAGTTGCCGGCGGAAGTATCGGCGGTGGTTTTGACCTGGTTCCACGGCATGCGGGCGAGGATCAGGGCCATACCGCAGGTGTCAGTGATACCGGCGAACATCAGGCCTGCACCAACGAAGGCGGACAGTCCGGCGAAGCCTGGATGAACCAGTATGCCGAGGACCCCGCCAGTGAGGGCCATGAAGCCGGCACAGATGCGGACCTGACGTTCGAGGGAGATCGTGCGACGACCTCGGACGACCGGCAGTCCGGCCTGATCCCATGCGAGAGTACCGCCTTCGACGTTGACAGCGTTCAGGCAGCCGGCGGCCTGAAGTTTTTCGCAGGCCTGTCGACCGCGGCTGCCGGAGCGGCAGATGACGTAGACGGGTTCGGGGCCCGGGTGCAGTGCGAGCACTTCACCGGGGTTGAAGGCTTCCAGCGGGAAGTTGAGTGCGGTGGCAGCGTGGATTTCGCGGAATTCGGCGGGGGTCCGCACATCGATGAGCCGGACTTTTTGTCCGTTCTTGATGGCATCGTGCAGTTCTTTGGCGGTGATGGCTGGGACGTTCATGTGTTGATTTCCTTGACAAACTTCTGAATGCAGTCAATTCCCTGCTCGCATGCATTAATATATCGGAACATTGCGACATGTCAATAGGTCTTTTGGGTAAATTCTTGCGTGGAGTGAATTTGTCGGGCTGGTGGTGCTGGGGGGAGCTGGCGTGTTTTGATTTGTGCGAGTAGTTTACGGGTATGTGTGTGAGGGAGGGGGGGGCTTTTTAGGGGCAAGAGCTGGCGAGCAGCGTGCGGGCGTGCGGGCGTGCGGGCATGGCGCGGGCGATCTGGTTTTTGGGGGTGGTGGGGTGACGAGCGATGCAGCGGTCTGAATTTTGTGCGGGTCCTGGCAGTCGTCGTGAATTTCTGCGTGCGGGAGTATTGGCGGCAGGCGGGCTGACGTTGCCGCAGCTACTGGCGGCTCAGAAGGCAGCTGCGGCACCTGGCTGCAGAGTCCCGGACACATCAGTGATTTTGTTCTGGATGTGGGGTGGTCCCAGTCAGCTGGAGACATTTGATCCGAAGCCTGAGGCACCGAGTGAGTATCGGGGACCGTTTGGTTCGATTCGGACGAAAGTTCCGGGGCTGGACATCTGCGAGATTTTTCCTGGTCTGGCGAAGGTGGCGGACCGGTATTCGCTGATTCGTTCTGTGCGTCATGAGATGTCTGCGCACAATGATGGATCGATTGAGATGCTGACGGGGAAGACGCCGCAGCGTCCTGATCCGACATCACTGGCGCATTCTGAGCATCCGGACATGGGGATGATCACCAGTCGAGTGCGGGGTCGTCATCCGGCGGGTCTGCCGCAGTATGTGTGTATTCCGACGAAGCCTTTTATGACTCGTCCGCAGTATCTGGGTGTTCGTCATACGGCGTTTGTGACCGGGGATCCATCGGTGCCGGGATTTCGTCCGGCGAATTTGCAGCTTGATGCGGGGTTGAATGCTGGTCGACTGTCGGATCGGTTGCAGCTGTCGGCGCAGTTTGATCGATTTCGTCGTCAGTTTGATGGTGGCGTGATGGCTGGCAGTGGTGAGTTTCATGAGCAGGCGTATGAGCTGCTGTCGAGTGCGCGGGTTGCGGAGGCATTTGATCTGGAGCGTGAGTCAGCGGAGCTGCGGGACCGTTATGGTCGGACGTTGTGGGGTCAGAGCTGTTTGCTGGCGCGGCGTCTGGCTGAGGCGGGCGTGGGGCTGATAACGATAGACGCGCAGGCTCCGCAGAATGGTTTGAAGCGTTATTTCAGCTGGGACGACCATGTGATCCCGATGTATGACTGGGATCTTGGACCGGCGATGCAGTTTCGTGCGCGGGACATGGATCCGGCGTTGTCGACGTTGATCGAGGACATTCATGAGCGGAGTCAGGATCGGCGGATTTTGTTGGTCGCGATGGGAGAATTCGGGCGAACGCCGCGGCTTTCTTTGTCGGGTGGTTTGCAGGGCCGGGATCACTGGCCGCATGCGATGTCGGTACTGGTATCCGGTGGTGGCTGGCGGATGGGTCAGGTAACTGGGGCGACGACGAGTCGTGCGGAGTATCCTGTTGAGCGTCCGCTGACGCCGCAGGATCTGCTGGCGACGATTTACCGTCATCTGGGGATAGATCCGGAGCATGAGTTCCAGGATTTCGCGGGGCGTCCGCAGCGGATTTTGGCTCACGGCCAGCCGATTCGTGAGCTGTTGTGACAGCTGTTTCTGCGGGGGCCTGGCCGTTGATCCGGGGGTGGGTTGCCGCTGCGGTCTGAGTGGCACTGCGGAATGGACGGCAGTGACTGGTGGTTGTTTTACGAGGTTAGCCAGGCAACCATTGCGATGACTGCAAACAGGGCTCCCAATCCCATTTGAAGCAGACCGATGGCCCGCATACTGCGACGGAACTGCTCGCCACGAGGCAGAGAGCGGGCAACTTCGCGAAATTCATCTGCGGGCACAAATGTGCGAATAAAAGTCTTGCGGCGGGACGAGAAGAACCAGTTGAGGCAACCGATCAGGACGAAGCCACATGCCGCAGCGAAGCCGGTCTGGATATTATCGCTGATTGGTGGCATAGCGAGTGAGCCTTTGGGAGTCAGAACGGACTGACGAGTCATGATACCGAATGCGTGGGCAAACCGGCGGAAGTGCGGGTCTTGAGAGCGCAGTTCCCATTGTTCGCTGACATTCAGAATATCGCCCGTTTCTATGGGCAAGCGGCCGACGTGCGTTTCTCTTTCGCTGGTAAAGAAGTCTTGACTAACGAAAGTTCTTATGAAAGAATCGTTTACTTGCGCAGTTTTCAAGGAAAGAAGGCTAAACCAAACATGGGTCGAGAGACTGGAAAATACGTTACCAGGGATTTTGCGGGCGAAAAGGTGAATGCCTTTGTGCCGTCCCCCTTGCCACCGGCGAGCCCCATCTTTCGCCTTGAAGGCATTCTGTCGGATCTGCATTCTGCTGCCATCGCTGCTATCGGGCGTCTGGAGATCGCGGGGAGTATGGTGTCGAGCCCGGACTGGTTCCTGTATGGCTTCGTCCGCAAAGAAGCCGTGGTCTCCTCTCAGATCGAAGGCACACAGGCCACGCTTGAAGATGTCGTGGCATGGGAAGCAACGCGTCAATCGGACCGCCCGTCGGATGTGGAAGAGATCTGTAACTACGTGGATGCTTTGACA
>Ga0169931_10011283_pt1 | contig 12612 bp, 9 predicted proteins | sample Kivu_15m_20L_FD_129675 | JGI IMG/M metagenome (GOLD analysis project Ga0169931, IMG submission 129675) | Freshwater microbial communities from Lake Kivu, Western Province, Rwanda to study Microbial Dark Matter (Phase II) - Kivu_15m_20L... | ecosystem: Environmental > Aquatic > Freshwater > Lake ...
CTCGCGAACTACGCGAACCGGCCGGATCTGATCGTGGTGGGCTTACCGAGGGGCGGGGTCCCGGTCGCATCGGAGGTGGCGCAGGCGTTGCACGCGCCCCTGGATATCCTCGTGGTCCGGAAGCTTGGTGCCCCGATGCAGCCCGAGCTCGCGTTAGGTGCGATCGCCTCGGGCGGGTTCCGGGTGGTCGACGCGGGACTGATGCGCACGCTTGGTGTGGACGAGACGGCGCTCGCGGTGGTCGAGTCCGGGGCGCGTGCCGAGTTGATGCGCCGTGAGGTGCGGTACCGTGCGGGGCGCGCGGCACTCCCGCTCGCTGGGCGAACCGTGATCCTCGTGGACGATGGGCTCGCGACGGGGGCGACGATGCGGGTCGCGATCCAGGCGGTGCGGGCCGCGCAGGCCACGCGGGTGATCGTCGCGGTGCCGGTGGCCCCGTCAGAGACCATGGAGCGGTTGCGTGCGGAGGCCGACGAGGTGATCTGCCTGCAGACGCCGGCACACTTCATGGGGGTGGGGGCATGGTATGCGCACTTCCCGCAGTTGACGGATGAGGATGTGCTCGCACTCCTGGCGGGCTGAGCGCCGGATGCCGCGACGCCGTCTGGTGGGATCAGGTCTCGGGCGTCGCCTCATCGGTTGGTCGTACGCCGTGGGACTCGCCCTCTGTGCCGCTCCCCTAAGCGCACAGATCGCTCCCGTGCTCGGCCCCGAGCAGGACCGGCCGTCGGTGCGGTGGCAGGTGATCGAGGGGCGCCACGCGCGGGTGATCGCGCCGCAGGGGATGGAGCGGGAAGCCCGACGCCTCAGGGCGACGATCGACCGCATCGCGCAGGCCGACACCCTGACCTTGCGGGCCAGACCACCCAAGATCGACGTCGTGCTGCGCGCGCAGTACGCGAACGCGAACGGATTCGTCGCCCTCGCGCCGCGGCGCTCCGAGCTCTTCCCCCAGGCGCCGCAGTACGACGGGTTGCTGGGCGCGAACGATTGGCTCGAGCTCTTGGCGCTGCATGAGTATCGGCATGTCCGGCAGCTCACCGCGGCTCGTCGCGGCTTCACCGGGGTGATGACGACGCTCTTCGGCGAGGTCGCCTGGCAGACCTTCAGCTTCTGGAGCCTCCCGTCGTGGTTCCTCGAGGGAGACGCCACGCTGACGGAGACCGTCCTGACCTCCTCCGGTCGCGGGCGGATCCCGCTCTTCGACGCCGATTTCCGCGCGCAACTGCTGGCCCGCGACCTGCCAAGCTATCAGACGACGATGGTCGGGTCACTCAAGGACCGTTGGCCGAACGCCTACGTCCATGGGTATCACCTCGTCGCCTCAGGTCGCGCGCGCTTCGGTGCGGCGGTGTGGGAGCGGGCGCTGGCGCGATCGACCCGCCGGTCGTTCCTCCCCTTGGCGCTCTCAGGTGGACTACAGCGCGCGAGTGGGGTGACCGCCGCGACGTTGCACCAGGAGACCCTTCGGGCCCTCCAAGATTCCGTGCGTGCGGGGGCGGAGCGCCTGACCCTCACGCCAGTAGCGCCCGTGGGGCCTCAGCCTGGGATCTGGACCGATGATGCCGCACCCGGATGGGAGGATTCCGAACGTCTGATCAGTCACCGGGTCGGGCTCGACGCCTTCCCACAGCTGGTGCGTCACTCGGCCGCTGGTGTAGAGCGCCTCCAGTATCTAGGTCAACCGATGCCGGCGCCGCTCTCGGTGCAGGGGGGGACCGCCGCGTGGATCGAGGAGCGGTTCGATCCGCGCTATGCGCTCCGCACCTTCAACGTGATCATGCTCCGCGATCTCTCCAGTGGCGTGGTGCGACAACTCGGCGACACGACGCGATGGATGAGCGTCGGGCTCTCCCCTGATGGACAGCGACTGGTGACGGTCGAGCAGCGCCCAAACGGGGGGACGGCACTGGTCCTCCTCGACCGCGGAGGGCAGGAGCTCCAGCGCCATGAGGTCCCAGAGGGTGATCTCATCGTGACCCCGCGCTTCACGCGCGAGGGCGATGGACTGCTCTTCACGCGGACGCGTCGTGGGGTCGGCCGCCGCGTGGAGCGGTGTGATCTGGCGATGTCGACCTGCGAGGGGATTTCCCCGTGGTCGTCGCTGGCGATCGCCGCCCCGGTGGGGGACCGTTCACTGGTCTTCGCCTACGCGCCGATCGATGGCCGCGATCAGATCGTCGCCTGGCGCGCGGCCACCGGGCGGTGGCATCAGGTCACCGTGCGGCCGGTCGGGGCGATCGATCCGATGCCCTCGCCGGATGGCGCGCGGTTGGCCTTCCTCGATCACACCGCCTCAGGACGGCGCCTCGTCACCCTACCGATCGAGCCAGCGCGCTGGCCCGAGGTGCCGCTCACGATCGAGGATCCCGCGCCCCTGCGCGCGTTGGTCGCCCAGGTCGGTGCCACGCCCCTCGCTGAACCGATCGCACCGGATTCGGCGGCGCCGCTCCGCGACTATTCGCCGTGGCGCCATCTCCTCTATCCGACGGGATTCACCGTCTCGCTCCCACCCGTGAGTCCCACGATCGGGGCGACGCTGAGCTCGCGCGACATCCTGGGCACCTTTGCCGCCGATCTCGCAGCGAGTTACGATCGGACCGAGCGCACCGGATCGGGTCGCATCGCCCTGACCTCCGCGGCGTATCCCGCGATCACCAGTGCGTGGGTCGGGGTCGGGGATCGGCGTGAGGTATATCCGGCCGCGACGGTGCGGGGTGAGGCACAGCCTGCGGGCGAGTGGCAGTGGCGTGAACGGACGCGCGGGGTCCGCGCCGAGCTCCCGCTCACCCTCACTCGCGATCATCGGTGGACGCAGCTCCGCCTCTTCGGTGCGCTCGAGGAGACCCGTGTCGAAGGGAGCACGCTGCCGACCTACTTCGTCTCCGATGAGGGGAGTGTGCGGCCAGTGAGCGTGGGCGTCGCTGTGTACCGCGGCTATCAGTGGGTGCGCGACATCTTCCCGATCCGCGGTGTGGCGGCGAGCGCCTTCGTCCGGTCGCCCCCCCTCGGCGGCACCTTCGATGGGCGGCAGGTGGCGGCGCGGGCGCAGCTCTATCGGTCAGGATTCGGTGCCCACCATGGCATCCGTGTCGATCTGGGGATCGATCGCCAGCCATCCCGCGCGTCGGCGACGAGTGCGCCCCCGTACCGCTTCACCAGCTCGCTCCCATTCGCTCGTGGGTACCCGACGGTGACGGCGCCCAGCGCCGTACGAGGAGCGGTCGACTACGTGTTCCCGCTCTGGTATCCCGATCGCACCCTGTTCCGGACGATCCAGGTCCAGCGTGTGCGCGGCGCGCTCTTCGCCGATCTGATGCAGACCACGTCGCGACGCTTCGTGCAGGGCACGGCAGTGGATGAGCGGTCACGCTGGCGCTCCCTTGGCGGGGAACTCTGGTTCGATGCCGCCTGGTTCCATCCGGAGCTGAAGCTCCCGGTGGGGCTCCGCTATGCGTGGCGGCTCGATGGCGCGCGCGGGGGGCGGGCCGAGTTCATCCTCGGGTTCTGAGGTCGCGCCCCCCGGCGCCTGCGTGCCGCGGTCAGGCGCCGAGCGCGGCCTCGATCTCCTGGGTGATCCGCTCGACGCTCGGCAACACCGCATCGAGCAACACCGGATGGTACGGCATCGGGATGTCCGCTGGTGCGAGGCGCCGGACCGGCGCATCCAGCTGCCAGAACGCCTCCTGTGCCACGACGCTCGCGACCTCGGCCCCGAACCCCGCGGTCATGTTGTCCTCGTGCACCACGAGACACCGGCCGGTCTTGGTGACCGAGGCCAGCACCGCGGAGCGATCCCACGGGGCGATCGTGCGGAGGTCGAGCACCTCCACGGCGTCGCCGAATCGTCCCGCGGCCTCGACGCAGCGATGCACCATCGCGCCCCAGGACACGACGGTGAGATCGGTCCCGGCGCGTACCACGCGCGCCTCGCCGAAGGGGAGCAGATAGTCGTCCCCTGGGTACGGGGCCGATCCGTCGCCGGTCATCAGCAGGGAACGGTGCTCGAAGAAGACGGTCGGGTTCGGACTGCGCATCGCCGCGCGGAGGAGTCCCACGGCATCGGCGGCATTCGAGGGGATCGCGACCTGCCACCCGTAGGCATGGGCGAAGCGCACCTCGTCGCTGAGGCTATGCCAGGGATCGCCGACATCCTTGCCGAAGCCACCGGGCATACGCACCACCATCGGCGCCGCGAAGCGATTGGCGGTCCGCCACCGCATCGTCCCCGTGTTGTTCAGCTGCTCCGTCGCAGGGTCGGCGTACTTGCGGAACTGGATCTCGGCCACCGGCATCAGTCCACTGATCGCGAGTCCCGAGGCCCGACCGATGATCCCCTCTTCCGAGAGGCTCGTGTCGAAGACGCGCTCGGCGCCGAACTGCCGCTGCAGTCCCTCGGTGACGAGATGGACGCCCCCCTTCTTCCCGACATCCTCGCCGAAGACGACGAGCTTGGGATTCACCGCCAGCTCATGCCGGAGGGTGCGGCGGACGGCCTCGGCGAAGCGGAGCAGCTCGCCGCCGTCGGCCGCCGTCGGCGTGCCACCGAGCGCGCGGCGCTCCGCCCGAGCGAGGCCACCGAGTCCCGCCTCCGGCACCTCGTCTCGATCGTCGGCGTAGCGATGATCGCCGATCATCACCGGATCCGGCAGGGGCCGTGCGCGTGCCGCCGTGACGGCGCGCTCGATATCCCCTGCGACCTCGGCCTCGAGTGCGGCCCATTCGGCGGAGGTGAGGACGGCGGGGACGAGATAGTCGCGCAGGCGTGGGAGGGGATCGCGGGCCTGATCGGCCGCGATCTCGGCGTCGGTGCGGTACCCCTTCTGGTTGTCGGGACCCGAGTGGCTGGAGAGTCGCGGCACGGTGAGGCGGACGAGGGCCGGGCCCGCGCCGCGGCGCACATGCGTCACGCACTCTTGCAGGAGCGTCGCGGTCTGATGGGGATCGGTCCCGTCGCCGTTCCGCACGAAGAGATTGCCGAACGCCTCGAGATTCCGAGCGATGTCGCCCCCCGGTGTCTGCATCTCCCCCTTCACCGAGATCCCGAGGGTGTTGTCCTCGATGTAGAAGAGCATCGGGAGGGAGAGGGTCGTCGCCATGGTGAGCGCCGACCAGAACCCATTGGTCGCCACCGAGCCGTCGCCGCCGAGGGCGACCCCGATGGACCCGGCCCAACGCGGGTCCTGGAGCACATCACGATGGTAGGTGATCGCCTGCGCCCAGCCGGCGGTCGGGGTGTACTGGGAGCCGACGTCGCCGGACATCGGCAGCACCACCGGACCCGAGCGATTCGGGAGGTTGCAGACCACGCCGATGTCGCGTCCATCGGAGAACCCCCCCGCGCGCCCCAGCGGGGAGCCCAAGGCATCGTCGAAGGGGAGCCCGAGGGAGAGGAGGAGCGGACGGCTGCGGTAGTAGGCTCCCGCCGCATCGCGCTCCCCGGTCAGGAGGGCCCCCAGGATGCATTGGGCCACATCGTGTCCGCGCGCCGAGAACTGATAGAGCACCAGGTGCTCCTTGGGCACCGTGGCGCGGTTCCGGTTCGTGGTCTCTTCCAGGTCGTCCATCGCACGGGAGGCGAGGACATGGTAGGCGATGCGACGCCAGTCGAGGCCGGGGAGGGGGCGCTTGGGCATCCGAGGAATCTGGCGGGGGGCGGGCGACCGGGGAACCGTGTGCGGGTGCGATCGGGCGCCGCTCCCTCACACCGGACCGTCGGGTATCTTTGACCCATGTCGAGCGCCCTGATCCTCCGCGAGATCCGTGACGGCGTCCTCTTCCTGACGCTGAATCGCCCCGAGGTCCTGAATGCCTTCACGCGGCCGATGGCGGTCGCGCTCCAGGAGGCACTCGCCGAGGCGGCCGCGAGCCCAGCGATCCGCGCGGTCCACCTGACCGGAGCCGGCCGAGGGTTCTGTGCGGGGCAGGACCTGCAGGAGGTGCTCCCGCAGGGGGAGGGTCCGATGCCCGACATCAGCGAGGTCGTGCGCGCCAGCTTCAACCCGATCATCCTCGCCATCCGGACCCTCGAGAAGCCGGTGGTCTGCGCGGTGAACGGGATCGCCGCCGGCGCGGGGGCGAACCTCGCCTTCGCCTGCGACCTCACCATCGCGGCGGAGCAGGTGAGCTTCGTGGAGAGCTTCTCCAAGCTCGGCCTGATCCCGGACACGAGCGGGACCTTCTTCGTGCCGCGTCTCGTCGGGCCGCAGCGGGCGACGGGGATGTTCTTCCTGGCCGAGAAGATCCCGGCCCCACAGGCCAAGGCGTGGGGGCTGATCTGGGATGCGGTGCCGGCGGCGCAGCTCACCGAGGTCTCGGAGCATCTCGCCCTCACGCTCGCCCAGCAGGCGACGCGCGGGTTCGGGCTCACCAAGCGGGCGATGAATGCCTCCGCCGCCAATGGGCTCGAAGCGCAGCTCGAGCTCGAGGCGCAGCTGATGCAGGAGGCGGGCCGGACGGCGGACTACGAAGAGGGGGTTCGCGCCTTCCTCGAGAAGCGCGCGCCGCACTATCGGGGGGCCTGATCGATGCGTCTGGACGGATCGACGGTCATCGGGGTCGTGGGGGCCGGGGCCATGGGGGCGGGGATCGCCCAGGTCGCGGCGGGACGTGGCCATCGTGTGGTGCTCGCCGATGCCTCGGCCGCGGCGATCGATCGCGCGCGTCAGGGTCATGGGCGGGCGATGGACCGCGAGGTGGAGAAGGGGCGGCTCACCCGCGCCGATGCCGAGGCCGTGCGCGCGCGGATCACGTATCTCCCCGAGGTGACGGAGGCCGCGCTGCGGGCGTTCGCCGACTGCGGGCTCGTGATCGAGGCGATCATCGAGTCGCTCCCGGCCAAACGGGAGCTCTTCCGCGCCTTGGAGCTGGTGCTCGATCCCTCGGCGGTCCTCGCGACGAACACCTCGTCGCTCGCCGTCGCCGCCCTCGCGGGGGTGGCGCGTCACCCCTCGCGCGTCATCGGCATCCACTTCTTCAATCCGGCCCCCGTGATGCCGCTGGTGGAGATCATCCCCGCGATCGTGACCGATGCGGCGGTCACCACCGCCACGCGAGCGCTCGTGGACGGATGGGGGAAGACGACCGTCCTCGCCGCGGACACGCCGGGGTTCATCGTGAATCGGGTGGCGCGGCCGTTCTATGGCGAGGCGCTGCGGATCCTCGAAGAGGGGATCGCCGACGCCGCGACGATCGATTGGGCGATGAAGACCCTCGGCGGCTTCAAGATGGGGCCGTTCGAGCTGATGGACTTCATCGGCAACGACGTGAACTTCGCGGTGACCTCCTCGGTGTTCGAGGCGATGTTCTTCGATCCGCGCTACAGGCCGGCGCTCACCCAACGACGGCTGGTCGACGCCGGGTGGCTCGGACGGAAGTCAGGGCGCGGCTATTACGACTACCGTGCGGGCGCGGTGCCGCCGGCGCCGCTGGCCGATACGACCCTTGGCCAACGGATCGTCGATCGTATCCTCGCGATGCTGGTGAACGAGGCGGCGGAGGCGGTGCAGCTGCGGATCGCCTCAGCGGCGGATCTGGAGCGGGCGATGACCACCGGGGTCAATTACCCCAAGGGGCTGCTCGCGTGGGGGGATGCCATCGGCGCCGCGGCGATCCTCGCGCGCCTCGAGGCGCTGCAGGCGGAGTATGGCGAGGATCGCTATCGCCCGAGCCCCTACCTGCGCCGCGTGGTGCGAACCGGCGGCACGTTGCTCGGTGGGGTCGCCTGATGGCCGGTGCGCACCCCGCGCCCTCACGGTCGCCAGACGAGCAGCGCACCATCGACGCGCAGGCGCGGGCGGTCGTCGATCGGATGCTGACCCGCGACGCCTTCTCCCGGTGGCTGGGGGTCAAGGTGGTAGAGATCGCCGAGCGACGGTGTGTGCTCCGGATGACGGTGCGCCCCGAGATGGTGAATGGGTTCGGCACCGCCCACGGCGGGATCATCTTCGCCTTCGCCGACAGTGCGCTCGCCTTCTGCACCAATTCCGACGGCGAGATCAGCGTCGCGCTCGACTGCACGGTGAGCTATCCGACGGCGGTCCGCCCTGGGGATGTGCTCACCGCGACCGGCGTGCAGGAGTCGACCACGAACAAGATCGGCTTTGCCCGGGTCACGGTGGTCAATCAGGATGGGGTGGTCGTCGGGCACTTCCGTGGCACGGTCTACCGCACGCGTAAACCCCTCCCGCTCTGACCGGGTGGGCGACACCAACTCTCTCTCATCATGAACCACGCCTTCCTCGTCGATGGCATCCGCACCCCGATCGGGAACCTCGGGGGCTCGCTCCGCGCCGTGCGCGCCGATGATCTCGCCGCCCATGCGATCCGTGCGCTCCTCGCGCGCCATCCCTCGGTCGATCCCGGCGCGATCGCCGATGTCATCCTCGGCTGCGCCAATCAGGCGGGGGAGGACAACCGCAATGTGGCGCGCATGGCATCGCTCCTCGCTGGGCTCCCCGTGACGGTCCCCGGAGAGACGGTGAATCGGCTCTGTGCCTCGGGGCTGAGCGCGGTGGCGAACGCCGCGCGGGCGATCAAGAGCAAGGACGGGGATCTCTATCTCGCAGGCGGGGTGGAGAGCATGACCCGGGCGCCGTATGTGCTCTCGAAGAGTGCGACCCCGTTCGGGCGCGACATGCAGCTCTTCGACACGAGCCTCGGGTGGCGTTTCGTGAACCCGGCGATGCAGGCGGCGCATGGTACCGACTCGATGGGAGAGACGGCTGAGAACGTCGCCACCCGCTACGGGATCAGCCGCGCCGATCAGGATGCGTTCGCGATGCGCTCGCAGCAGAAGGCGGCGCAAGCGCGGGCGAATGGGCGACTCGCCGAGGAGATCGCACCGGTCGAGATCCCACAGAAGAAGGGGGCGGCCGTACGCGTGGAGCAGGATGAGTTCCTTCGGCCTGACACCACGATGGACACGTTGGCCAAGCTCAAGCCCGCCTTCCGGCACGATGGACAGGGATCGGTGACGGCAGGGAATAGCTCGGGGCTCAACGATGGCGCCGCCGCGCTCCTGCTCGCCTCGGAGCGAGGGCTCCGCGTGCAGGGGCTGACGCCGATCGCGCAGGTCGTGGCCGCGACCGCGGCGGGGGTCGAGCCGCGGGTGATGGGGATCGGTCCGGTGCCGGCGACGCGCCGCGCGCTCGAACTCGCCGGGCTCACCCTCGACCAGATGGATGTGATCGAGCTCAATGAGGCCTTCGCCGCGCAGGGGCTCGCCTCACTCCGGGAGCTCGGGCTCGGCGATGATGATCCGCGCGTCAATCCCAACGGAGGGGCGATCGCGCTCGGGCATCCGCTCGGGATGAGTGGGGCCCGTCTCGCGCTCACGGCGGCACGGGAGCTCCAGCATCGTGGGGGGCGTTACGCGCTCTGTACGATGTGCATCGGGGTCGGGCAGGGCTACGCCCTCATCCTGGAGCGGGTGTGAGCTGCTACGCCTTCGATGACTTCATCCCCGTCGTGCACGAGAGCGCCTTCGTGCACCCAACCGCGGCGGTCACCGGGAATGTGATCATCGGGAAGGATGTGTACATCGGTCCTGGGGCGGCGATCCGTGGCGACTGGGGTGGGATCGTCATCGGTGATGGTTGCAACGTGCAGGAGAACTGCACGGTGCACATGTTCCCGGGCGTCACGGTGGTGCTCGAGCCGGGGGCGCACATCGGGCATGGTGCCGTGGTCCATGGGGCGCAGATCGGGGCCAATGTCTTGATCGGGATGAACGCCGTCGTGATGGACCGTGCGACGATCGGTGCGGGGAGCATCGTCGGGGCCCTCTGCTTCGTCCCGGCCGAGATGCAGGTCCCCGAGCGGAGCGTGGTCGTCGGGAACCCGGCGAAGATCGTGAAGGAGGTGAGCGACGAGATGCTCGCCTGGAAGAGCGAGGGGACCGCCCTCTATCAGCGGCTTCCCGCGGCGATGCGCGCGGGATGGCGCGAGGTCGAGCCGTTGCGCGAGGTGCCGACCGATCGGCCCGCGCAGGCCGCCATCCTCAAGACCTGGAAGGAGACACAGCCGCGATGATCAGCCGTCTGCAGAACTACGCGCTGGGTGAGTGGGTCGCCGGGACGGGGCGTGCGACCACCCTGTATCACGCCGTCACCGGTGAGGCGATCGCTGAGGCCTCGAGTGGTGGGCTCGATTTCGGGGAGATGGTCCGGTATGCACGGCGTGTGGGTGGGCCGGCCTTACGCCGGCTGACCTTCCACGAGCGTGCACGGATGCTCAAGGCCGTCGCGCAGCATCTCATGGCGAAGAAGGAGCTCTTCTATGAGCTCTCCTCGGCGACGGGAGCGACCCGCGCCGACAGTTGGGTCGATATCGAAGGGGGGATCGGGACCTTCTTCGCGTATGCGAGCCGAGGGCGGCGCGAGTTCCCGGACGAGACGTACTTCGTCGAAGGACCGCAGGAGCTCCTGGGGAAAGGGGGCACCTTCGCGGGGCGGCATATCTGCGTCCCGCTCGAGGGGGTCGCGATCCACATCAACGCCTTCAACTTCCCCTGCTGGGGGATGCTCGAGAAGTTGGCGCCTGCGCTGCTCGCTGGCGTGCCGTGCATCGTGAAGCCGGCGACGGCGACGAGCTATCTCACGGAGTTGATGTTCCGTGAGATGATCGCGGCGAACATCCTCCCGGCGGGGGCGGTCCAGCTGATCTGCGGGAGCGCCGGCGATCTCCTCTCGCATGTGGAGGAGCAAGATGCCGTCGCCTTCACCGGGAGTGCGGCCACCGGGCAGATGCTCAAGGAGAGCCCGGCGTTGGTGCAGCACTCGGTCCGCTTCAACATGGAGGCCGACTCGCTCAACTGCTGCATCTTGGGGCCCGATGCGGCACCCGGCACCGAGGAGTTCGATCTCTTCGTGAAGGAGGTCGTCCGCGAGATGACGACCAAGGCGGGGCAGAAGTGCACCGCCATCCGTCGCACCATCGTCCCCAAGGGGATGGAGGAGGCGGTCGTCACCGCACTCGCCAAGCGGCTCGCGAGCACGACGATCGGTGACCCACGAGTGGACGGGGTGCGGATGGGACCGCTGGCGAGCCGTGGTCAGGTGCGCGATGTGGGGGCGGCGGCCGACCGGATCCGTACCGCCGGCGAACTCGTCTTCGGTGGCGGTGACTTCGAGGTGCGCGGCGCCGATCGTGAGGCGGGATGCTTCTTCGCGCCGCAGCTCCTGGTCTGTGATGCGCCTTTCGCTCGCGCCGAACCCCATGACATCGAGGCCTTCGGTCCGGTGAACACCGTGATGCCGTACGAGACCCTCGAGGAGGCGGTCGCCCTCGCCAAGCGTGGCAAGGGCTCCCTTGTCGGTTCGTTGGTCACCGCGAGCCCGACGGTCGCCCGCGAGGTCGTACTCGGCGTGGCGCCCTATCACGGGCGGCTCCTCGTGCTCGATCGCACCAGTGCCAAGGAGAGCACCGGCCACGGCTCCCCGCTCCCGAACCTCGTGCATGGCGGGCCCGGCCGGGCCGGCGGCGGTGAGGAGATGGGGGGGAGCCGTGGCGTGCTGCACTACATGCAGCGCACCGCGGTGCAGGGGAGCCCGACGATGCTCACCGCGATCACGCGCGAGTGGAGCGCGGGCGCGGCGCAGCGCACCGAGGGGTCACACCCCTTCACGCGGACCTTCGAGCAGCTCGCGGTCGGTGACACGCTGGTCACCAAGACGCGCACCATCACGCTCGAGGACATCGAGGCGTTCGCGCGGCTGAGCGGGGATACCTTCTATGCGCATATGGATGAGGAGGCGGCGAAGGCCCACGGCGTCTTCGAGGGGCGGGTCGCGCATGGCTACTTCATCGTCTCCGCGGCCGCGGGGCTCTTCGTGGAGCCCACGCTCGGTCCGGTGATGGCGAATTACGGCCTCGAGCGCCTCCGTTTCACCAAGCCCGTCTATCCCGGGGATACGATCCAGGTACGTCTCACCGTCAAGCAGAAGACGGTGAAGGAGACGCCGGTGGACGGGGTGCCGCAGGGGGTGGTGGAGTGGGACGTCGACGTGCGCAATCAGCGCGACGAGTCGGTGGCCCTCTACTCGATCCTCACCCTCGTCCGACGAGATACCCCGCCGCGCTGACGCTGGCCGTCAACACCGTCCCCCAGACGAGGTCGACCATCACGGCGGGGACGGGGAATCCCTTGAGCAGGGCGAGGCTCGTGAGATCGAAGGCGGCGTAGGCGGCGAGTCCGAAGACCGCGCCGAGGGTGATCGCGCGCCCGAGCGACTGCTTCTCCAGCGCCGGGAGGACGCAGAGGATGACGATCGCCGCGAGGTAGATCAGGTAGAAGGCGAGGGCCGCCGGCCACTGGACATCCTCACGCATCAGGTGTCCGAGGTGCTTCTGATAGAACCCCTTCGCGATGACGCCGAGCCAGAGCAGATCCAGGGCGAAGAAGGCGGTGAAGCAGGCGGCGTAGACCTTGAGGGCGAGCGGCATGGCGGGTCTCGGAAGGGGTGGGGAGGGGGCGGCGCTTGCCTCTTTGGCGAACGGATGCATAGCTTACGTTGGTTCCGCGCCCACACCGGAGAATCCCACGATGTCCCTCGTTCCGCTCGCGCTCCTCGCGCTGCAACTGGTGGTGTCCCCGTCGGCCGAGCAGGTCGA
>Ga0169931_10011284_pt1 | contig 12611 bp, 10 predicted proteins | sample Kivu_15m_20L_FD_129675 | JGI IMG/M metagenome (GOLD analysis project Ga0169931, IMG submission 129675) | Freshwater microbial communities from Lake Kivu, Western Province, Rwanda to study Microbial Dark Matter (Phase II) - Kivu_15m_20L... | ecosystem: Environmental > Aquatic > Freshwater > Lake...
CCGGCCAGGAGGTCGAGGTCAAGATCCTGCGCGTCGACACCGACGACCGCAAGATCGGCCTCAGCCTCAAGCGCGCCCAGTGGGGCGCGTCGATGGCCGAGGAGGAGTCCGGCGCCCGGCGCAACCGCGACATCGGGCCGCGCCCGACCCGCGGCGGCATGGACGACCACGGCTCGCTCGGAACGAGCAAGATCAAGTTCTGATCGAGCCCGTCCCGCGCACCACGAAGCACTTCCCGCAGGCGTCCCGCAAGGGGCGCCTGCGGTGCTTCGCGGCATCCGTTCGGCGAGGCAGGCGGATCGCCCGTCCGCCGCACGGCGGGAAACGACCGCGGGCGCGGCACTTCGGCCGCGCCCGACGTTTCGGTCGCCGAAACGACCGGCGTTGGATTGGATGGACCGCGTTCAGCAGAGCGCCATGAACGCCAGGGCGGCCAGGATCAGGATCCGACGCGAACTCTCCTGCACGGAGACGACGTTGGAGGCTGCAATGGCGACGGCGCGCATGGGTCTGGTCTTCCTGTTGTGGCGAACGCGTGTCCGGTGAACCGTGTGGCGCGGGGGACGGCCGAGGCCGTTGGACCCCCCCGCGCTACGATTCTGACTCTTCACCGTACGCGCCGGATGTCCACCCAGTGAGCCGCAACCTCCGCAATTTCCCTCGAAACCCGTCGATTATGCGGTCATTGATCGCCGGTGCGCTGTTTACCGGACTGGTTGCGGCGGGTGCGCGTGCGGCGACGGCCGCAGAGTCGCCGCCGGTGCCCGACGCCGGCGGCGCGGTGGAGGCATTCTTCGCCGCCCGCGCCTGGCTCGATGGCAGCGGAACGGCCTCCGCGCCCGTCGCGACGCCTCCTGACGTGCGCTCGGCCGCGGTGGTGCTCCGGTTGCGGGGGCGCATCGTCGGCAAGGGGGAAGATGCAGGCGACGGGCGGGCGCCGGATGGCGCCGCACCGGCACCGGCCGACGCCACCGCGAACGGCGGCCCGCTCGACCGCGCGCTGCGGCGTGCGCTGGCCGACGTGCGTACGCGCAGCGCGACGTCGGTCGCGGGAATCGACGCGCGACCCGACGCGCGGGCGCTGACGCTCGAACTCGAGCTCGCAGGCGAGCGCCAGGCGCTGATCGGGCGCACCTTCGCGGAGATCGCGCGCACCATCGAGCCCGCCGAGTGCGGCCTGCAGATCACCGACGGGGAACGCACCGCCTACGCGCCGGCCGCGGACCTCCTCGCGCGGCGCATGGCCGCCCCGCCCTCGCGCGCGATCCTCGCGATGGTCGGCGAACTCGGCCTGCCTGCGCGCGACCTTCCCGACCTCCAGTCGCTCGGCGGCGCGACGGCCGTGTACGGCTCCTGGGGCGTGCGGCTCGCGCAGCGCACGCCGGACGGCGCTCCGGTCGCGCTCGCCCGCGTCCTTCCCCCCGTCGCGATGGCGCCCGCCACGCGCGCCGAGGCGCGGGCCGTGGCCGAAGCCGTGGTCGCGCGCATCGAACGCCTGCTCACGCCCCCTGCCCTGCCTGAGGGCGTCCCGCCCGAGGCGGCGGAGACGTTCCGGCGCACCGGCCTTCGCGGCACCTACCTCGTGCCTGCAAACCTGCACGAGCCGATCGTCGCCGGCGCGGCGGAGCAGGCGTTCGTCGCGTGGGGGCTCGCGCGCGTCGCGCGCACCGAGTCATGGGACGCGTCGCTTCGCACCCGCGCGCAGGCAGCGGCCGACCGCGTGCTCTCGGCGCTCGGCGAGGTCGACGCGTCCGAGTCGGACCCCGCGGACGACGTGGCCGCGACGGCGTTCGCGTCGCTCGCGATCGCGGACCTCGCGGCACCGCGCGCGGCCGGCGACGCCGCGCCCGGTGCGGGGGCCACGCACGACGCGCTCCGGGCGCGCCTGCGCGCGGCGCTCGCGCGCATCGCCGCGCCGGCGGCGTTGGCGTCGCTCCGCGCCGCCGATCGCGCGGTGGTGCTCGCGGCGGCCGCGACGATGGCCGGCGACGCCGAGCCTCCGATGGACGCGGCGCACCTCGCGTCCGCGATCGACGCCGAGTGGAACGCGACGAACGCGGCGCAGACGGTGGCGAACGCGCCCTTCCTGATGGAAGCCGAGCGCCGCCTCGCGGGCGTCGGCGCCGCGCGTGCACGCCCTTCGAGCGCCAACGACGCGCTCGACGCGGCGCACGCCGTGCTGCTCGGGACGCAGCTGAGGCCGGATGCGTCTCGCCCGGCGTCGCTCGCCGACGAGGTGGGGGCCTTCCCGGTCGCCGGCGCGGCGAGCGGGCGCGTGTCGAGCCAGTCGCTTCGGCCGCAGGTGCTGGTGGCCATGCTCGCGACGGACCCCGCGATGGATGCGGGCGTGCGCGCATCGTCCCGCGAGGCGCTCGGCTGGGCGAACCGGTTCGTGCGGCAGCTTTGCGCGGGCCCTGAGATCGCGGTGTGCGCGCCCGCGCCCGAGGCGGCCGTGGGCGGGATCCTGGCATCACCCGCCGACGCGTCGATGCCCGTGGGCGCGCAGGCGATGGCACTGTGGGCGCTCGCGGAGAGCGAAACCGCGCTGGCGACGCTGGAATCGCCCCCGAACCCGTGAATCCGGGGCGATTCGAGGGATCGGGCCCGGGCCCCGATTCGTACACTGCTTGAGTCACGGGCCTTTCCCCGAATTCGAGGAGCGCGACATGCAGCACGGCATCCGGATCGCCACGATCGCAGCCTTCGCCGGCGCCGCCCTCGGCACCGCGGCCGCCGCGCAGAACCTCTCCGACCGCATCGCGGCCACGGTGCAGGCCCGCGCGGCGCAGCAGGAGCAGTCGCGCGGCGGGATGCTGCGCGCGCTGCTCACCACGGGCGTCAGCGTGCGTTTCCAGGAGACGCGCGCGAAGGAGGCATTCGAGTACCTGCAGAAGCTGGTCGGCTGCGAGCTCCTCGTCCGCTGGGCCGACGCCAACGGCGCGAGCGACGGATTCGATCCCGAGGCGCCCATCACGCTCTCGCTCGAGCGCATCTCGGCGCTCGCCGCGCTCGAGCGGATGATTGAGCAGGCATCCACCGAGCCTTCGACCTGGCAGCTGCGCGACGGCTACGTCGAGATCGGCCCGAAGGCGCGCCTCAACGCGCGCACGTCGCAGGACACCCGGATCTATCCGATCCGTGACCTGCTCTTCGAGGCGCCCAATTTCGACAACGCGCCCGAGTTCAACCTCAACCAGTCGATCCAGACGGGCGGAGGCGGCATGGGCGGAGGGGGAGGCGGCGGATTCGGCGGCGGTGGAGGCGGCGGATTCGGCGGCGGTGGAGGCGGTGGCGGAGGCATGGGCGGAGGCGGCGGGGGTGGCGGAGGCGCGCCCTTCGGCGAGGCTGGGGAATCTCCCGCGCGACGCCCGGCCGAGGAGAAGGCCGAGGAACTCATCGACCTCATCAAGTCGATCGTCGAACCGGACATCTGGCTCGACGAGGCCGCGGCCTCGATCCGCTACTACGACGGCAACCTGATCGTGCGCGCGCCCGACTACGTGCAACGGCAGATCGGCGGCTACGGGATGCTCCCGCCGCCGCCGGCGCGGCAAGGCGGCCGGTACGTCGACCTCAGCGCGCCGATGGGCTTCCAGACGCTCAAGGGCTTCACGCCGGCCGTGGTCGGCGGTGCCGCGGGCGGCGGGGGCTTCGGCGGCGGCGGGCCGGGCGGTCCCGGCGGCGGAGCGGGTGGCGGCGGAGGCGGGAACTTCATCCCGCAGCAAGGCGCGCCGGGGTCCACCGGAGCGCCGGGGTCCACCGGAGCGCCGCCTGCGGGCCCCGGCCGCAAGGGCGGCGACGCGAAGCCGCCCGCCGACGCACCGGCCGGCGGTTCGGCTCCGTGACCGCGGGGACATCCCCTTCACGCGAACCGGGACTCCGGTCGGACCTGCGCAACTGCACGTTCGACGGGGTGACGCATGCCTTCATGGTGGGGCTCGGAGAGACGAACTTCCCGCTCTTCGCCCTCGCGCTCGGCAAGGGCGATTCCATCGCCGGGCTCGTCGCGACGGTGCCGCAGCTCGTCGGCGCGGTGCTGCAGCTTGTCTCGCCGTGGGGCATCGCGCGCATCGGCTCGCCCCGGCGCTGGATCATGCTCTGCGCGACGGTGCAGTTCGCGAGCTTCATCCCCATGGTCGCGGCCGCGCTCATGGGCGCCATGCCGACGTGGCTCATGTTCGCCGTTGCGAGCGTCTACTGGGCCACGAACCTGGGCGCCGGACCGGCGTGGAACACGTGGGTCGGCGCGCTCTTCCCCCGGCGCGTGCGCGTGCGCTACTTCGGGTGGCGTTCGCGCATCTACCAGGTGTCGATCATGGGCTCGCTGCTCCTGGGAGGCACCATCCTGCTGCTCGGTGACCCGGGGCGCGCCGAGCGCATGCTGGGGGTCGACCTCGGGGTGGACGTCGGGCTGATGGCCGCGTTCGCCGCGGTCTTCGCGCTCGCGGGGCTGAGCAGGCTGTGGAGCGTGCACTTCCTGCGCAACCAGGGCGAGGCGCCGGGGCTCGACGTGCGCACGCACCGACGCGTCCCGATACGCGAGCTCGCGGGGCGCGTGCAGCGGAAGTCCGACGGGCGCCTGCTCGGGTCGATGGTCGCGATGACCGTGGCGGTGCAGGTGGCGCAGCCGTTCTTCACGCCGTTCATGAGCCGGCACCTCGGGTTCAGCGACGCCGAGGTGCTGGCCGCGATCGCGGTCGGCTTCGCGGCCAAGAGCCTGGTGGCGCCGCTGTGGGGCCGGTGGGCGCAGCGCAACGGCGCGCGGAGCCTGTTCATCGTGGGCGCGCTCGGCGTGGTGCCCCTCAGCGCGCTGTGGATGGTGAGCCCGTCGTTCGGGTACCTCCTCGGCCTCCAGGCGCTGACCGGCGCGGCGTTCGGGGCGTTCGAGCTCGGCTTCTTCTTCCTCGCGCTCGAGTCGATCCGCGAGGACGAGCGCACCAGCATGATGGCGAACTTCATGGTGCTCAACAGCTTCGCGGCCGCGGCAGGTTCGCTGGTCGGTTCGGGCCTGCTCGGCCGGGGCGAGGTCACGACGGGCGCATACATGACGGTGTTCGCCGCCAGCGCCGTGGCGCGCGTGTTCGCGTTCGCGGCCGTCGCGTCGGTGCGCGAGGACGTCCTGCACGCGACCCCGATGGCGACGCAGCCGCTCGCGCTGCGGCCGTCGGCCGGCAGCGTCGACATGCCCGAGCCCGCGTCGATCGCGGAGGAGGACGCGCGATGAGCGCGCGGGGAACGGGAACCGCATGGGCGATGGCCGCGGTGCTCGCCGTGGCCGCGGCCGCGCGCGTCCCGTTCCTTGCGGACAGCCTGTGGTACGACGAGGTGGCCGCGTTCCTGACCTACGGCGTGCAGGGCCCCGCCCACGCGCTGAAGACGTACGTGTCGCTCGCGAACCACGTGCTGCAGTCGGCAGCCGCCGCGGCGAGCGCGCAGGCATTGGGCGCGGACGAGCTCTCGCTGCGGCTCCCGTCGCTGGTCGCGGGCCTCGGCGCCGTGGCGGCCACGTGGTGGTTCGCGCGCGTGGCCCTCGGCGGCGCGACGGCGCCGTGGGCCGCGGCGGCCATGGCGCTGATGCCGGTCGCGGTGCTTCCCTCGACCGAGGCGCGCGGGTACGCGATGGTGACGCTCTTCGCGGCGCTCGCGCAGGGTGCGTTCGTCGCCGCGCGGCGCGACGGCTCGGCGCGCATGTGGGCGCTGTGGGCGGTGGCGTGCGCGCTCGGCACGTGGACGCACCTGGTGGCGGCGTGCGTGCCCGCGTTCCACGCCGCATGGCTCGCGCTGGACGCGGTGCGCGCGAAGGACGTGCCCGCGCGCCGGCGCGCACTCGCGGGACTCGCGGCGACCGCGTGCGCGGCGGGCCTCGCGGCGATCGCGCTCGCGCCGGTGATCCCCGGGATCCTGCGTCTGCGCGGCGAGTTCGCGGCGGCCGACGGGGACGAGCCCACGCTCCTCGGGCGAGAGGGCGCGATGATGTTCTGCTCGGTTGGCGGCTCATGGTGGCTGTGGTCGGCGCTCGCCGCGGCGCCTCTGGCGGCGATCGGGGCCTGGCGCGCGTGCCGCGACGGCGCGCTGCGCACGGCGCTGGCCGCGTCGCTCGGCCCCGTGCTGGTGGCGCTCGCGTTCCCGCTGGTGCTCGACAGCTGGCTATACGCGCGGTTCATCGCGTTCACGGTGCCGGGCATCGCGCTGCTGCTGGCCGCCGGTGCCGAGGCGGCGTGGGCGCGGTCGCGCGTCGCGGGCGCGTCGCTCGCGGCGCTCGCGTGCGTCGGGTGGATCGCGTGCCTGGCGACGGTCGGGCCGCGGCAGCAGCTGCGCGAGGCGGTGGGCTTCGTGGCCGCGCGCATGCAGCCGGGCGAGCGTGCGGTGGCGGTCGGGCTTCCCGACGACGTGCATGCGTGGTACGCACTCGCCGCAGGCATCGAGATGCCGGGCTGCGGGCCCTACGCGCGCGACCTGCAGGCACGTGCCGCCGACCGTCGCGTGCGGTGGGCCATGGTGCTCTACCCGCGCGCGCTCGCGGGTCCGCTCGCGTCGCTCGAGGGCACGGGCTGGACGGTCGAGGCGCGGTTTCCCGGGTGGATCGACGGCGGCGACGGCGAGATCGCCGTGCTGCGCCGCCGATAGGATCCGCCGCGTGCAGGGCGTCTTCGAGATCATCGCCGAGCGCGAGACCGCGGGAGGCTGGGCGTTCGACGTCCAGGAGATACGGAGCGACGGTTCGCTCGCGGGCATCACGTTGACGCTCTCGTGGCAGGATTACGACCTGTTCTGCCCGGACGGCGCCGTGCCCCCCGAGGGCGTCGCGCGCGCGGTGCTCGAGGTGGCGCGCGCGCTGTGGCCCGAGGGCGTCCCCCCGAGGCTCGACGCGAGCACCCCGCGGCGCAAGTCCGGCGACGCCGACCGGCGGATCACCGAACGCGTGGATTCGCGCGCGGCGTGACGCGGACCCGCACGTGAGCGACTGAGGCCACCCCCGGGGCGCCGAGGCGTCCAAGGACCCTTCGCGCACGGGCCGTCGCATCACCCCATCAGCGGCTTCAGTGCGCGCGGGCGATGCACGCGCGGCACCTCGACCCAGAACGTGCTTCCGCGCCCGGGCGCGCTCACGAGGCCCACGGTGCAGCCGAGGAGGTCCGCGAGCTCGCGGCAGATCGCGAGCCCGAGCCCGGTGCCGCCGGCGCGGCGCGTGTGGCTCGCGTCCACCTGGCGGAACTTCTCGAAGATGGTGTCCTGCATGTCCTCGGGGATGCCTGGGCCGTGGTCGGTGACGCTGATGCGCACGGCGGGGCTCCCGTCGCGCGTGACTTCCTCGATGCCGAGGATCACCACGCCGTCCTCGGGCGAGAACTTCACCGCGTTGGACATGAAGTTGTAGAGGATCTGCTGGAGCTTTCCCGCGTCGGTCTCGACGGGCCCGACGTCGCCGGGCGCGCGGAGCTGGAGGTCGACGCGCTTCTGCATCGCCAGCGGCCGCATGATGGTCTGCAGACCCTCGGCGACGTCGCCCACGGAGGTCGGCGCCATCGTCACCTCCATGCGCCCGGCCTCAATCTTGGCCATGTCGAGGAGCTCGTTGATCATGTCGAGCAGCGATCGGCCGCTGCGCTGGATGTTCCCGATGTAGCGGAGGCGCTTGGGGTCCGGAGCCTGCTCCGAGCGGGCGATCTCCTCGAGCAGGTCGGCGAAGCCGATGATCGAGTTGAGCGGCGTGCGCAGCTCATGGCTGACGTTCGCGAGGAACTCGCTCTTGAGCCGGTTGGACTCGCCGAGCCCGACGTTGGCCTCGGAGAGCTCGCCGACCTTGAGGTCGAGCGCCTCGTTCACGGTGGCGAGCTGGCGCTGCGCGCGGTCGGCCGAGTCGAGCATCGAGTTGAAGCTCGCGGAGAAGGCGCCGAGCTCGTCGGGCATCCCGTCGGACGCACGGACGGCCATCTCGCCGCGGCCGACGCGGTCGGCGGTCTCGCGCAGCTGGCGCAGCGGCGCGAGGACCTCGCGCCGGACCACCACCGCCGCCACCGCCGCCGCGGCACCCGTCACGAGCGCCGCACCCCCGACGAGGGCCCACCGGAGCATGACGAGCGGCTCGCGCGCCGGTCCCGCGATGCCGGAACCGTCGATCGACGCGGCGTCGCCCGCGACGCGGTCGGCGAGGATCCACGCGCCCGCGACGACCACGGCCGACACCACGGCGACGCCGGCGCCCGTCACGACGAGCGCGCGGGTCGCGAGCGAACCGTTGCGGCGGGGCATGGCGCGGATGATAGGCTCGCGCCATCATGCGACGCGAAGGCTGTGACCCGAACGACGTGCGGATGTCGGACGTGCTCTGCGACTTCTGCGGGCGCGAATGGGGCGAGTCGCTCCCGATGGTCGAGGGCCACCTCGGCAGCTGCATCTGCGGCGACTGCCTGCGCGATGCGTACCGGGCGCTGGTGGTCGCGGCCGCCGAAGGCGTCGCCGCGGACGCGGGCGCCGCAGCCGCCGCGGGCGGCGGCGAGGGCGAACGCGGCGCGTGCCGCCTGTGCCGCGAGGAACGCGACGAACGCTCGTGGTCCGGGGCGCTTCCCGGCGCGCGCGTGTGCAGGCGGTGCGTCCGCCAGTCGGCGGCCGTGCTCCAGAAGGACCCGGACCTGGGGTGGCGCAAGCCGGATTCGTGAGCGTTCGGGGGCGCGATGCCGAGCCCGCGGGGGCGGTAGCCTCCCCGGGATGGAGACCTACCTCGGCGAGGCCGACGAGCAGGTGATCGTGATCGTCGCCGACGGTGGCCTGAACAAGGGCACCGCGGGCCAGATCAACGACGTCGTGCAGCGTGCGATCGACTGCGGCATGCGCGGCGTGATCGTGGACTGCGCGAAGCTCGACATCCTCTCGAGCGCGGGGCTCGCCAGCCTCCTCATGCTCCACAAGCGCATGAAACAGCACGGGGGCGAGGTGAGGATCGCGGGCCTCCAGGGCATGGCGGTGCAGGTGCTGCGCCTCGCGAAGCTCGACGGCATCTTCCAGCTGTACCCCGACGTCTCGCAGGCACGCCTCTCGTTCCGCGGAAAGTGATCCGGGATATCCGGGGCGATTTTCGGCCGGGCAATTCGTACCGGATATCCCGGATCACTTTCGGCGCAGTGTGACGGCGCGGAAGGGGCGGCCTTCGCGGCGGTACTTGCGCTCGAAGTTCGTGCCCACCACCTCGCCGTCGGCGGCGCTCGCGGGGCGGGCGAAGTCCATCCGCTCGAAGAGGTGCGTGTTGCGCGCGACGTGGTCCTCGTACCAGGCCCACAAGTCGTCGTGGTCGGTCACCAGCCGCAACTCGCCGCCCGGCCGCAGCACGCGGTGGAACTCGCGCAGCGTGGCGTCCTGCACGACGCGGCGCTTGTGGTGCCGCGCCTTCGGCCATGGGTCGCTGAAGTACAGGTGCACCACCGAGCAGCACCCGTCGGCAAGCCACAGCCGCACGAACTCCACGGCATCGGCGTAGAGCACCTGGACGTTGGGGATCCCGGCACGCCGGATGCGGTCGGCCGCGTAGCGGTAGAACTCGCCCGCGTATTCGATGCCGAGGTAGTTGACGTCCGGGTGCGAGGGCGCCTCCTGCAGGAGGAACGTGCCCTTGCCCGACCCGATCTCGAGCTCGAAGGGCGCATCGGGCCGCGCGGGAAAGAAGTGGGCGGGGCCCAGCCGGCCCGCCTCCGGGGGCGGAAGGTCCTTCTGCGAACGGCCCACGCCGGTCACGTCGAGGGGGCGTCCATGGCCGAGTCCGAACGACATGCGCCGAGGATATCGCGCATCGCTCGGCCGATCCGGCGGTACGAAGGGCATGACGACGCGCACGAACGCCTTCGCCCCCGCATTCCGCCGACCCGGGCCGCTCCTCGCGGTCGCGGCGCTCCTCGCTTGCGTGGCGCCGCACGCGTCGGCGGCACCCGCCCACGCGGACGACGCCATCCGTCCCTTCGACGGGAGGACGCTCGACGGCTGGGACGGGGACCGCGGCACGTGGACCGTCGAGGACGGCGCGATCGTCGGGCGCTCGACCTCCGCGCGCCCGCTGGCGGCGAGCCAGTACCTGGCGTGGACTGGCGACATGCCCCGTGACTTCGAGCTCCGATGCAAGGCGTGGGTGCGCGGCGGCAACACGGGCATCCACTACCGCAGCCACCGCGTTGACGGGCAGGCCGACATGGCCGGGTTCCAGGCGGACCTCGACGCCGACAACGCGTACACGGGCATCCTCTACGAGGGGCTCGGCCGCGGCATCATGAGCGAGCGCGGCGAGCAGGCCGAATGGTCGCCCGCCGGCAAGCGGACCGTCGCGCGGTTCGCCCCCGACGCGCGCCTCAAGGACGTGATGCGGCCCGGCGAGTGGAACGACTACCGCATCGAGGCGCGCGGCACGCGCGTGCGCCACTGGATCAACGGGACGCTGATGACCGACGTCACCGACGGCGACGCGAGCCGCTTCCGCGGCGACGGGCAGCTGGCGTTCCAGCTGCACCAGGGGCCGCCGATGGAGGCGCGCTTCCGCGACATCGAGGTGCGCGAGCTGCGGTCGGCGCCCCCGGCGTCGGCCATCGCGGTGCCGGAGGGATTCACGGTCGAGCTGGTCGCGAGCGCGCAGCCCGGCCAGGGCAGCTGGGTGGTGCTGGCGTTCGACCGCCGGGGACGCGCCATCATCAGCCCGCAGTCAGGCGGCCTCGTGCGCGTCAGCCTGCCCGGGGCCACCGCGGGATTCACCGGCAACGAGCCGGAGTTCACGTCGCTCGCGGGCATGCCGGGCAATGCCCAGGGCCTCTGCGTCGACCGTGACGGCGCGCTCTGGGTGAACTCGACGACCCCCGGCGCGCAGGGAGGCCTCTGGCGGATGCGCGACGCCGACGGCGACGGGGAGTGGGAATCGCGCGAGCGCCTCGTCGAGTGGCCCGGCGACGGCGGCGAGCACGGCCCGCACGGCGTGGTCGAGGGACCCGACGGCGCGATGTACGTGGCGGTCGGGAACCACGTGCCGCTGCCGCCGACGGCCGCGCGCGGACCGTGCGACCGCTGGGACGAGGACATCGTCGGCGAGCGCATGTGGGACCCGCGCGGCCACGCGGTGGGCGTTACGGCGCCCGGCGGGTACGTGTTGCGCGTCGACCGCGTGACGGGCGCCCAGGAACTCTTCGCGACGGGGTTCCGCAACCACTACGACCTGGCGTTCACGCCGGCCGGCGACCTCTTCACCTACGACAGCGACATGGAGTGGGACATCGGCGCGCCGTGGTACCGCGCGCCGCGCGTGGTGCACGTGGTGAAGGGCGGCGAGTACGGGTGGCGCTCCGGCAGCGGCAAATGGCCCGCGTGGAGCCCCGACAGCCTGCCCGCCGCGTGCGACACGGACCCCGCCTCGCCGACCGGGATGCTCCACGGCTCGGGCGGAGCGTTCCCCGCGCCATGGCGCGGCATGCTGTTCGCGGCGGACTGGACGTACGGGCGCATCCTCGCGGTGACGCTCTCGCCGGACGGCGCGACGTTCACGGGTACGTGGCAGCCGTTCGCCGCCGGACGCCCGATGCCCGTGGCCGACATGGCCTGGGGGCCGGACGGCGCCATGTGGGTGGTGACAGGCGGCCGCGGGACGCAGAGCGGGCTCTACCGGATCGCGCCGCGCGAGGGAACCGTGGCCGCGAGCACGCCGTCGGCGCGCCCGGTGCGATCGCCGCGCGCCACGCGCATCGACGACGAGGACCGGTGGCAGGCGTTCGCGGCACGGCTCGCGCTCGAGTCGGCCGGGATCGAGGCCGTACGCGCAGCGACGCGCGCGGAGGCGCCGCGTGCCCGCGCGATGGCGTGGCTTGCGCATGCGCGCATGCCGGGAAGCGATCCGTCGGAGACCATCACGGGACTCACGGCGGACGACGCACTGGCATCGGCGGACGCCTGGACCCGGGTCGTGGCGCTCCGCGCCGGCGGCGTCGCGTTCGCACGCCACCGCGACGCGGTGCGCGCGTCGCCCGCGGGTGCATCGCTCGCCGCGTGGGCCGAGCGTTTCCATGGCGATTCCGACCCCCGCGCGGCCGAGCTGGCCCTGGATCTCTCGTGCGCGCTGGACCGCCCCGAGGCGATCGAACCCGTGCTTGCGCGGCTCGAGCGCGCACCGGATCGCGCCGACGCGATGCGATGGGCGACCATGCTTCGCACGGTGCGCACGGGCTGGAGCGACGCCCAGCGCGCGCGCCTGTGGGCGTGGCTCAACCGCGCCGATGACCGGGCAGGCGGCTTCAGCCTGCGCGGGTTCCTCGACCGCATCCGCGAGGATGCGGCGCGCACCGTCGGGCGGCCGGCGGCCGGCGCACCCGCGATCACGACCGTCGCGGACGCGGGCGCGGTCCCGGGCGCGGGTGCGGGCCCGGGCGCGCCGGCCACCGCCACGCTCCACGCATGGACCGTCGAGGAACTCGCCGCGCCGCAACCCGGCGACGACAGGCCCCGTGACCTCGCGCGCGGCGCGCGCGTCTACGCCGAGTCGATGTGCATCCAGTGCCACCGCTTCGCGGGTGCGGGCGGGGCGAACGGGCCCGACCTCTCGGGGGTCGGCCGGCGCTTCGCTCGCGCGGACCTCCTGCGCGCCATCCTCG
>Ga0169931_10011285_pt1 | contig 12611 bp, 10 predicted proteins | sample Kivu_15m_20L_FD_129675 | JGI IMG/M metagenome (GOLD analysis project Ga0169931, IMG submission 129675) | Freshwater microbial communities from Lake Kivu, Western Province, Rwanda to study Microbial Dark Matter (Phase II) - Kivu_15m_20L... | ecosystem: Environmental > Aquatic > Freshwater > Lake...
ATTCATTTTGATACAACTATATCTTGACATTATTTAATTTTAAAATATTATTATTGTGAATATTTTTACAAGTAGCTTTAAAGAAAATTTATTATAATTAATTTAGAAATATAGTTCATTTTTAGTATTGTTGTAACTTTGATTGTTATTTTTATTAAATAACTCAATAATCATAGTTTTTTCTTTAGTATTTTTGATTCTATTGTGCTTTAATTATTTTAAGCAAATTGCAGAAGATTTTAAGTGTTATTTTAAGTTAAATAATTAGTTTGCAAGAGTTAAATTAGTTTATAACTAAGTAAAATAAATAATTGCTTGAAATATTTTGTAAATTGGTGTATCTTGAAAAAATATTGGTAGTGTTTTGGTTCAGTACGGATAACCGCGAAACCAAAACACATTTTACCAAATTTATTTGATAATGAAATAAAAAAGCGGTAAAAATAAAAAAGTAACTTACTTTTATTTTAAAGCTTTTTTATTTCTTGTCAAGAAGCATAGAAGGTTATCATATTTTAAATTATCTATGGATAAAATTGAAATATATTGTAAATTCATTACCAAGAATGGCAAGAGAATTTACCCAAGAAATGGAAAATGTTTCCATTTTTATATAAATAAAAAATAATTTTTTAAAAACGGCAGGAAATATCTTGCCGTTTTTTTTAATTATGCCGAAGATTTAAATTTTAAAAATCCCCTTATTTTCTATCAAAAAATGTTAGGCTTTAAAATCTTTTAACTACTTAGTTTTGTTGAATCTGTCGACGGCTTCGGTGATGAGTTTTTTGGCGGTGTTGGCGCCTTCGAAGCTTTTAACTTTAACCCATTTGCCTTTTTCTAAATCTTTGTAATGCTCAAAAAAATGTTTGATTTTATTGATTAATCTTTCTGGCAATTCAGAAATATCATCGATTTTTTCATAGGTTGAATTAAGTTTTAAAGCAGGCACCGCTAAAATTTTTTCGTCCATGCCCTTTTCATCTTCCATAATCAAAACCCCAACTGGCTTGACTGCAATCACAGCACCGGGCACGATAGCAAAATCCGAAACCACCAAAACATCGGCAGGGTCGCCATCTTCAGATAAAGTGTGCGGAATAAAGCCATAATTACACGGATAATACATTGGCGTTGCGATGAAGCGGTCGACAAAAATTGCACCGCTATCTTTGTCCATTTCATATTTGACGGGGTCAGCATTCATTGGCACTTCAATGATTACATTGACATTATTTGGAACATCTTTTCCAATTGAAATTTTTTCAATATTCATAAAATAAAATTAAGGTTAAATTGTGGTTGCAAATTTTAGTTTTTTGTAAAAAAAATTTCTAGCTTTTTTTTAATTAACTTCAAGTAAACAAGCTCCGCCCTGCCCCCCTCCAATACAAAGACTTGCCAAACCACGATTTTTGCCTCGGCGTTTTAATTCGCGAAGTAAGTGAATTATAATTCGAGCACCCGACATTCCAACTGGATGACCAAGGGCAATAGCGCCACCATTGACATTGACGATATCTTCATTGATTTCGCCAAGTGGTGAGGATAAATTAAAATGTTCGCTACAATATTCTTCACTCGCAAAAGCCCGTAAACAGCCTAGAACCTGCGCACTAAAGGCTTCGTTGATTTCAACCAAATCAAAATCACTGAGTTTTAAATTGGTTTTATCGAGTAATTTTTTGGTAGCGTGAACTGGTCCAAGCCCCATTCTCGAAGGCTCTAAACCAGCATAAGCGAATTCGGTTAAATAACCCAAAATTTCAAAACCAAATTCTTGTTGCAATTTTTTGGCATAGCTTTCTTTGGCAACTAAAGCAAAAGCCGAGCCATCGGTGATTTGCGAGGAATTGCCGACGGTAACCGAGCCAGCGACTTTTTCGAAATATGGTTTTAATTTTTGTAAATCTTCAATTTTTTGATTTTTGCGAATCCCTTCATCTTCTTCAATCATTTGCGAATTTTTTTCGTCATTATTGAAAATTGGAATAATTTCTGCCTTGAAAATATTTTTTTCAGTGGCATTTTGCGCTTTGATATGCGAATTTAAGGCGAACTCATCTTGCTCTTGCCTTGAAACCAAAAGATCGCGGGCAACATTTTCGGCGGTGCATCCCATAATCAAGCCAGAAATTGGGTCGGTAAGACCTTGCACCAAGCCCAATACTGGATTTAGATGATGAAACTTAAAGCCGTTAAAGCTACGGATTTTTTCAATCGCAGTTTTGCTTTTACTTAATTTTGTGAAAATCTCGACCATTTTTTTGCCATAAAAAAGCGGAATATTACTCATCGACTCCACCCCGCCAACCAGCATCAAATCGCCATAGCCAGCATTTATTTTAGCAAAAGCAGTGGTAAAAGCTTCCATTCCTGAAGCACAATTTCTATGCACAGTGTAAGCGGAAACCTCATTAGTTAAGCCCGCTTTTAAAGCGATAACTCGAGAAATATTAGCGCTATCAGCGGGTTGGGCGACATTGCCAATAATTGCTTCATCGATTAATTTTACATCAATATTGGAACGAAGCAAAACCTCTTTGGCAATTCGAGCGCCAAGATCGCTAGCGCTAAGGTTTTTAAGGGCTCCACCCGCTTTACCCATTGGCGAACGAAAACCCGAAATTATTGCAATTCTTTCTTTCATTTTTTTTAAAATTAATTTAATATTTACTAATATTTATAAACTATAAAAAATAACTTTCACGAAAAATTTTATGTTAAATAATGAATTAATTAACTTTGCCAATAAACTCGCCGATATTGCCACCGAAATTTCACAAAAATATTACCGAGTAAATAATGAAGAGATGGCGAAAGCCGATGATTCGCCCGTTACCATTGCCGATAAAACCATCGAAGAAAAAATTCGTGAAGAAATTTTTTTGCATTATCCAAGCCATGGAATTATTGGTGAAGAATATGGCAATCACCAAGAAAATGCCGAATATGTTTGGATCATTGACCCCATTGACGGCACTTCTTCTTTTATAGTTGGTCGCCCGATTTTTGGTAATTTGATTGCCTTAACCAAAAACCACAAAGTGGTTTTAGGTATTATTAATCAGCCAATTAATGGCGAAAGATGGCTTGGAATCGAAGGTCAAGGCTCGTGGTTTAATGGTAAAAAAATTCAAACTCGCAATTGTCAAAATATCGAAAATGCAGTTTTAAGCTCATCTTCGCCATTCTTTTTTAAAGGTGAAAATAAAATTATTTTTGAAAAAATTTGCTCGCTCACTAAATATCAAAAAATTGGTGGCGTAGTTTATGGTGGCGATTGTTATGCTTATGGCTGTTTGGCTTCGGGTTTTGTCGATTTAATTATTGAACCTGAATTGAAAATTTACGATTTTGCTTCACATATTCCAATTATTAAAAATGCTGGCGGGGTAATCACTGATTGGTTTGGCAATGATTTAAAACTTGAATCTAACACCAAATTAGTGGCCTCATCAACGCCAAAACTGCACGAGCAAGTTTTAAAAATTATTGGTGATTGCAAAATTTAGTTTACACTCGCTATTTCGCTATTTAAACTAGCACAATATAAATCAATGGTTTTTTGACACATCAAATCATTGGAGAAATTTTCTTCGATGTTTTTCCTGCCCGCTTTACCAATTTCATCGGTTTGCTCTTTTGACATTTCTAATACCTTATCAATAACATTACTCAAAGATTCTACATCAAATGGCTCAACCAAAAAACCCGTCTTTTCATCGATTATTGTTTCGAGTGAACCGCCAATTTTAGTAGCAATAACTACTCGAGAAGAAGCTTGGGCTTCAATGGAAATTCTACCAAAAGCTTCGGGGCGAACACTTGGAGCGATAACAAAATTCGATAAATTGTAACAGGCTGGCATGTCTTTGCAGGCGCCAACTATGCGGATTTTGCCCGCTAAATTTTCTTTAATAATTTTTTGTTCGATTTTTTTACGATAGTTTTTATGACCATGATCAGAGCCAACCATTACGCAAAAAAAATCATTTTTGACATTTTTTAAAGCATCAATCAAAAACTCATGACCCTTCCAAGAAGTGAATCTGGCGGGCATTAAAATGATTTTTTTATCTTCTGGTAAATTCCATTTTTTGATTAAATCAATTACCCGATTTTTAGAAACTTTTTCTTCGTTAAAATATCGAAGATCAACTCCTCTTTGGATAACTGTAATGTTGCTGGCAAAATTTCCTTGATAATTTCTAAGCAAATAATTTTTTATATAATTTGAAACCACAATAATGTTGTCAGCTTTTAACATTATGGAGTTATAAAATTTTTTAAGTGGAAAAATTTGCCAATTCAAAAAATTTAATGAATAAGTGCCGTGAACGGTGGAAATTAATTTGGTTTTAGTTTTTTTGCAGGCGAAATATGCACTCCACATTGGCGCTCTAGACCTCACATGAACAATATCAATTTTATATTCTTTAATTATTTCTTCAATTTTAGCGATATTAAAAAAAATCGTAAATGGATTTTTAGATTTTACATTAAGTTGAATGTGATTTATTTTGGCTTCTTTGAGTTCATAAACCAAAATTCCACCACTGGAAATAACAATTGGAATAAAATTTTGCGCCTTAAGATGCTTTGCAATATCGATGGTTCCTCGTTCAACACCGCCACTTTCCAGTGATGGAAGAATTTGCAGAACCACAAGTTGTTTGGTATTTTCCATAATTTATAAAATAATTGTTTCTTCTCTTTTAGCTCCAGTTGAAATTATTGCAACTTTTATGTTACAAATTTCTTCAATTTTACGAATATAATTTTTTGCAAGATTTGGCAAGTCAGCAAAATTTGTAACGCCTTGAGTTTTGTCTTTCCAGCCTTCTAGCTCGATATATATTGGCTCAATGGCACTCCACAATGATGAGTCGGAAGGAAAATAATCAATTTCTTTGCCATTAATTTTATAGCCAACGCAAATTTTAATTTTTGGTAATTTATCTAAAACATCAATTTTCATTAAGGCAATTTCTTTTACCGAAGATATTTTGATGGCGTGCTTTATCAAGACCGCATCAAACCATCCGCATCGGCGATTTCTGCCAGTAACAGTGCCGACCTCATTACCCTCGATTCTAAGAAATTCACCAATTTCATCATTTAATTCGGTTGGAAAAGGTCCCGAACCAACTCTGGTAGTATAGGCTTTAACTATACCCAATGTTTTATGAACCTTGTCAAAACCAATACCAGAGCCAATCGAAGCCTGTGCCAATGAAATATTGCTCGAAGTCACAAATGGATAAGTTCCGAAGGAAATATCAAGCAAAGCACCTTGAGCGCCTTCAAACATAACTGCGCCAATATTTTCTAATTTTTTTATTATTTCAAAAACTGGTCGACAATATTGAAAAATCCATTTTTTGGTTTTTAATAATTCAGCAAAAATAGCGTTAGGATCAATTAATTCCTCACCCAAACCCTTGCGAATTACATTGTGATAATCAACCAAATTTTCAACTTTTACCATCAATGAATTTTCATCATTCAAATCACAAATTCTAATTGCCCTTCTGCCAACCTTATCTTCATGGGCTGGACCATTGCCTCGACAAGTTGTGCCAATTTTATTAATCCCTTTACGATTTTCTAAAAATTGATCGACCTGACGATGAATTGACAATACCAAGCAAACATTATCAGCAATTGCCAGAGTTTCTGAATTTATTTTAACTCCTTTTTCTTCAACATTAATTATTTCTTGTAAAAGAGACTCTGGGTCAACGACGACGCCACTTCCGATTACAGAATATTTTTGACGAATTATACCAGATGGCAATAAACTTAATTTAAACACCTTTCCATCAACCTTGATGGTATGACCTGCGTTATTGCCCCCTTGAAAACGCACCACCGCCTGAAATTTATCAGACAAAAAATCCACGATTTTTCCTTTTCCCTCATCTCCCCATTGAAGACCTATAATTGCAGTATTTGACATTGTTAATTTTTTTTATTTTTAAGAATATTTGTATTAGAATTTTGGGTTTTATTTAAAGAAAAATATTTACTGCAATAAGGGCAAACCACAAAATCATTTTCACCCATATGAAGATATATTAAGGGGTGTTTGGAAGTTGAAGAACTGCCATCGCAAGACACTTTTTTGGTGTTGGCATATAAAACATCCATATTACCAAAATTAGATTGTTGAGTCATTTTATCTATATTAAATTGTAATTTATTTTTTTAAAAATATTATAATACTATTCTTAAGTTTTTCAACATAGATTTTTAAAAAGTTATGAAATTATTCACTAAGTTGTTTTTAGCATTTGTTTTTTTAAATTCCACTTGCTTTGCATCATCTTCGCCTTGGCAAAATCATGAAATAAGTGGGGTTAAAACTTCTTTAATTGGAAGTTATTACGAAAAAAATGGTCATAAAAATGTAATTTTGGGAGTTGAGTTTAATTTAAAAGAGGGGTGGAAAATATATGGTAGTGGAAGTGATGGCATTGGCAGCCCTCCAGTTTTTGACTTTAAAAATTCTGAAAATTACAATTATCATAATGTGGTGTTTCCACCAGCCCACACTGGCTCTGAGAGCATTGGAACCGAAAATATTACCTATCAATATTACACTGATAAGGTGATTATTCCAATTATTGTCGAACTCAAGGATCAAAAATCTATTATTAAAATTGACATGGCCATGGATTTTGCCATTTGTAAGGATATTTGTGTTCCTGTTTCTCAAAATTTTTCATTGGAATTATCTGATAATCCCGACACAATATCTCTTAAAAAAATTGAAAAATATTTTGGTTCAAACCTTTTAGACAGAGAAACCAGTGCAAATTTTGAAGATATTGACATGAGCCTTGGTTTGGAAAAAAAAGAAATTGGCATCTCTTCTTTTATTTTTAAATTATTATTGGCAATAATCGGTGGATTAATTCTAAATATTATGCCATGCGTTTTACCAGTTTTATCAATCAAATTAATGAGCATTATTAAGCATTCTGGGTCATCGCCAAGCAAAATAAAACAAAGCTTTGTAGCATCAATCATCGGGATTTTATTTTGCTTTATCATTTTAGCCTTAATTACCTATTCCATTAAAGCAGTTGGCTCAAATTTGGGATGGGGATTTCAGTTCCAAAATCCTTATTTCATAATTTTCTTAATCGTTATTTTAACATTATTTACCGCAGAGTTAATGGGCTTTTTTGAATTAACCTATAGTCAATTTTTAGCTACAATTTTGAATAAGAAAATTTCACAAAAAACTGCTAATGATAATATTTTTGCTCCAAATTTTTTATCTGGAGTTTTGGCAGTATTGCTTGCCACGCCTTGTTCGGCACCATTTCTTGGTAGTGCAATTTCATTTGCTTTAACTCAAAATTTTATAACAATTTTATTGGTTTTTATTTTTATTGGTATTGGCTTTTCTTTGCCATATTTTATATTAATTCTATTTCCAAATAGCTTAAAATATTTACCTAAACCCGGAAGCTGGATGCAAAAAACCAAACAAGTTTTTGCTGGATTTTTGTTTGCTACTGCCATTTGGTTGACCTATGTTTTATGCAACATAATTGGGTATCTTCCGGGAATTTTAACTGGAATTTTTGCCTTAATTTTATTTTTCTCTTTTAAAATTTCTAAAAAAACAATTAGAAATTTATCAATTATAATTGCTGTAATTTTTTCCTTTACCATTCCAATCGAATTTCATCAATGGGAGTCAAAAAAGAAACATGAGCTAAATTCTTTGTGGCAAACCTTTGATCAATCATTATTAATTAATCAAATTGCCCAAGGCAAAGTGATTTTAGTTGATGTAACCGCCGATTGGTGCCTAACTTGTAAATTCAATAAAATTATGGTATTAAATAGCCCAGAAATTAATTCATTACTTAAGAGTGGCGAAATTATCGGCCTTAGAGCTGATATAACCAAGCCCGATGATGAAGTTATGAAATATATGGCAAAATACGATAGATACGCCATACCTTTCAACATTGTTTATGGTCCAAATGCACAAAATGGCATCTTAATGAGTGAATTATTAAATAAAAACGAAATACTGGAAGCGATTAAAAAAGCTAAGTAAAAAATATTATACTATTTCAACTTAATAAATGATAATTGCTACATTTATCATTTATTAGTTGAAATGGTATTAATCATTGCTAATGGTAAATAGATTTGGATTAATTAGATTAAATATTCCCTTAAGTTCGACAATAATTCCATCTTGACTTTCTTGCAATTTTCGACGCAATTCATCTTGATTTTTACTGAAGTAATTAATTTGAAATCTTTGATCTAATTTTGAAATAATTTTATCAAATCTAAATAAATATTCCTTATTGATAAATATTTTTGGCGACCAAAGTTCGTATAAAAAAGTTTCTTTGGAATTTTCTTTAAATACTTTAATATTATTTAATTTACTAAAAATTACATAACCATCAAGATTTTGTTTTTTATAAAATTGGGTAAGATAATTATAGTTGTTTACACCATCTTCAATGTAAAAATGATTTTTAAAATCGATTGCTTTTTTGGCAATTTCGTGGTTTTTTTCATTATTTTCAACAAAAAAAACCCGAAAACTCGTATTGCCTGCACCTAAAAAAAACTGCTTGGAGAAAAAAATTCTTAAATTACTAATCAAAATTAAATCATTTTGATATTTTTTTAAAATTTGAAATTTATCACCAGCCAATTCCAATTTATTAAAATAAGAATAAGCTATATCGTTATCATAGTCAATTTTACTTTCGTCAAAATTTCCTTCCAAATCTTTCATGATTCCGAGTTTTAAAGCTTTTCTAAGAGATAAATAGTCATTATAAAAAATGTTTTTTCTCTCAATCGTTGAATAATTATTTAGGTGACTAAAACCAATACTCGTTGAAATTAAAAAAGCTAAAAAATTTACCAAAATTTTATGTTTTAAAACTGAATTATATTGCTTGGAATTGTTTAAAATTTTTTCACAAAAGACTAAAATTAATATTCCCATACCAATATATTGTAAATATAGGTGGACAAAGGATTTCGGAAATTCATTGGATAAAATTAAAAATTGATAAAATTTGGATAAGCTTATCATTAACGCAGGAATAAAAACCAATCCCAAGCCAAGAATAATTAGTTCTCGACGACATTTTATAATATTAATCTTAACCAAATTTATTTTTATTAAGAAAAAAAACATTATAGAAATTAATATTGACAAAAAAATTTGATATGGCTGTGGACTATTGAAATAATTAGTTTCGTAACGCCACGAACCAAGTGGAATTACGCAAATTAATTGATTTATTATCACTAAAAAAATTTTTTCAAAATTTAAAGCAAATTTTATGCCTCCATAAATATCTTTGGATAATGAATAGTTGATAAAATAGGCAATAAGCCAAATCAAAATCATTAGGTTGTAAAATTTTAACTGCCGAAAATTAACTAAAATCAATGATTTTGCATATTCAAAAATTGAGGATTTTTTTTCTTGGTGATTTTTTTGAAAATATACCGCGATTACCGAATTTAAAAACACCACCAATAGCCCGATTTCATAATGAAAAAAAGCCATAAAAAAGAAAAAATATGACAAAATTTGATATTTTTTAGCTGAATTTTGCTGAGTTTTGATGAAAAAAATTGTTGATAAGGCAATATAAATTGCCGATATTTGAATCGATAACCCTTGATTTATTAACGGGTCATATTCAATTAAAAGTAGAAAAAAACAAGGCATTATGACCACTAAAAACCTTGAGTTAAAATTATTATTAGTTAACAATTTCAAAATATAAACAAAGCATAAAATGGGAACTAGGTTAAATACCGACCTTATAATGTGATATAGATGCGGGTTGTCAGTTAAGTAAAAAACTAAATAGTGAGTGAGATATAGACCATATAACCTGCCACAATTAAAAAAAGCTACAGTTAATTTTTTAATAAAATCAAAATAATTAAAATCGTAAAATTCTTTATAAGCTGATAAATTAATTGAAATAATGAAATCATCATAGTAATATTTTCCAAACAGAATATTTGGAATAAAATAAATTCCATAAAAAATTATGGCGATTAAAACAAATAAAAAATCAGAATTAAATATTTTATTTTTAATTTTTTTAGATAACATAAGTGTTTAGTAAAATTTTTGTTAAAATTACCATCGATATAGAATAATTTCAAGTTTTAAAATAATGCTTTTATCAGTAATTATCCCATGTTACAACGAAAAAAATACCATTGAAGCCTTGGTGCAAGCGGTTTTAAACTCGTCTTATACAAATCAAGAAATTATTATTATCGATGATTTTTCCACTGATGGAACCAAAGAAATTTTACAAGAAAAAATTGCCTCAAAAGTGCAAAAAATTATTTATCAAACTCACAATCAAGGCAAAGGAAATGCAATTGCCACGGGCATTAAAGAAGCCAGTGGCGATATTATTATTATTCAAGATGCTGATTTAGAATATGATCCAAAGGAATATTTAAAAATAATCACCCCAATCATTGAAAATAAAGCCGATGTGGTTTATGGATCTCGCTTTATTTCAGGCGAATGTCGGCGAGTTTTATATTTTTGGCATCGCCTTGGCAATGGCTTCTTAACCATCCTATCCAATATTTTTACAAATTTAAATTTGAGCGACATGGAAACCTGTTATAAGGCTTTTCGTGCCACAATTATCAAATCAATCAAAATTGAAGAAACTAGATTCGGCTTTGAGCCAGAAATTACCGCAAAAATTGCCAAAACCAAATGTCGAATTTATGAGGTTGGAATTTCATATCACGGCAGAACCTATGAAGAAGGCAAAAAAATTGGCTGGAAAGATGGCTTTAGAGCTATTTATTGCATTTTAAAATATAATTTAAGAAAATAAAATGGAACTCACAAAACTTACAATCAAGCAAACTATTGACGGCTTAAAAAACAAGAAATTCAGCGCTAAAGAACTCACCGAGCAATATATCAAAAATATCGAAAGCAATCGTCATTTAAATTGTTTTATCACCGAAACTTTTGAAATAGCATTAAATCAAGCTAAAACCGCCGATGACAATATTGCTAAAAACCAAATGCGTGAACTTGAGGGCATTCCATTTGGCATCAAAGATTTATATTGCACCAAAAATATTCGCACCACCTGCGCTTCTAAAATGCTCGAAAATTTTGTTCCAACTTACGAATCAACGGTCACTCAAAAATTATTCGATGCTGGAATTTCTTGCCTTGGAAAATTAAATATGGATGAATTCGCCATGGGCTCGGCCAATGCCAATTCATATTTTGGCAAGGTAATCAACCCATATAAAAGAAAAGACTCAAATGATGATTTAGTAGCAGGAGGCTCTTCTGGAGGCTCGGCTTCGGCAGTATCCGCTAATTTATGCGCTGGCGCCACTGGCTCGGATACTGGTGGCTCAATCCGCCAACCCGCTTCCTTCACTAATACTGTTGGGGTAAAACCGACTTATGGTCGCTCCTCTCGCTATGGCATGATTGCCTTTGCCAGCTCACTTGACCAAGCAGGAATTTTTGCCAAAGATGTTTATGATTGCGCCTATCTCCAAAAAATAATTTCAGGCTATGACCCAAAAGATTCAACTTCGGTAAATATTGAAGTTCCAGATTTTGCCAAGCTTTTAAATTCCGATGTTAAAGGCTTAAAAATTGGCATTCCTAAAGAATATCGAGTAGATAATATGCCCATTGAAATTGAAAAATTATGGCAAGATGGCATCGCTTTATTAAAACAAGCTGGTGCAGAAATTATCGATATCTCCCTTCCCCACACTAAATATGCGGCCGCGGTTTATTATGTAATCGCTCCAGCAGAATGCTCATCGAATTTAGCCCGCTTTGACGGAGTTAGATTTGGTCATCGAACCACAAATAAAGATGTTAACATCGCCGAGCTTTACCAAAAATCAAGAGCCGAAGGATTTGGCAAGGAAGTAAAAAAACGAATCATGATTGGCACTTATGTTTTATCAGCAGGCTATTATGAAGCTTATTACAAAAAAGCCTTAAAAGTTCGCAGATTAATTTATAATGATTTTATTGAAGCCTTCCAAAAGGTCGACGCCATTTTAACTCCATCAACCCCATCTTCGGCTTTTAGTTTTAACGAAATGCAAAATTTTGATGCGGTCAAAATTTATTTAAACGATGTTTTTACCGTTCCGTCAAATCTGGCTGGATTGCCTGCAATATCGGTTCCAGCAGGCTTTGATAAACAGGGCTTACCACTTGGATTGCAAATAATTACCAAGCATTTTGACGAACAAACCATGTTTAATGTAGCTTTTGCAATTGAGCAAAATCAAAAATAATCTTTCATGCCAAAAAATTTATTTTTTGACAAACACAAAAACTTCTTTGCGGTTTTTTTTCTTTTAATTGGCACTTTTTTATATTCTTATCATCTAAATTTCTTTGCAAAATTTCCGGGCGATAATTTGGATGCCAGATTTAATCATTTTGTCTTAGAGTATTTTTACTCGGTTCTAATTGGCAAAAATGAAAGTTTTATTCAAGGAAATTTCTTTTACGCCCTACCAAACACTATGAACCTGTCAGATAATCATTGGTTGCTGGCGCC
>Ga0169931_10011286_pt1 | contig 12610 bp, 13 predicted proteins | sample Kivu_15m_20L_FD_129675 | JGI IMG/M metagenome (GOLD analysis project Ga0169931, IMG submission 129675) | Freshwater microbial communities from Lake Kivu, Western Province, Rwanda to study Microbial Dark Matter (Phase II) - Kivu_15m_20L... | ecosystem: Environmental > Aquatic > Freshwater > Lake...
CGGGCGATCGAGGATGTCCTGGCTCTTGCCGCTATCGAAATGAAGTTCATTGCGAAGTCGAAGAAGGAACGCGAGCGCTTTGCGGAGCCGCTGGTAATCGTCTTGCGAGAGAGCGCCCAAGCCGAGCAATTTATCGAGATCACCATCGCCGAAACGCGCGAAACCCAGCCAGCGAATCAGCTGGATGTCGCGGAGGCCGCCGCGCGATCGTTTCACATTCGGCCGGAGCAAGTAACTGGTCTCTCCCCACTTGATCCGCTCTTCTCGCCGCGCCCGGAAAACATCATCCACCAGCCGCCGATGACGCCGCACAGCACCACGACGAAAACGTGAAAAAAAACGCTCAAATAAAGGACTCGCTCCGGCCAACAACCGAGATTCGCTCAGCGAGGTAAAGATCGTCACGTCGCGCCAGGCAAGCTGGCACGCTTGATCCGCTCGACGGACTGAAAAACCTAACTGCATCCCCGCATCGACGATATCGCGGCTCAAACGTGCCGCCAGCGGCTGGACCTTCTTCTCGATCGCGGTCGTCACCAGGAGCATCAAATCGCAATCGGAAAAGGGAGCTAAATCGCGACGACCATATCCCCCGTGGGCGACCACCGCGATATGCGATTCGGCCGCTCCTAGCGAGAGGTCCGCAAGTGCGGCGTGGTAGAGGCCAAGAATCACTTCATCGACCAGCTCGGTCTGCAAATGATTGAGCTGCAATCCCGGCGAACCCGCATCATGCTGGGCCCGCAGACGAAGCCGCCCGGCGCGAAGTTTCTCGCGCGCATCGAGGACAAATGTGGAGAGTCCTGACCGAGCCGCCATTGAATCCCGATCCTCTCGGCCGCCGTCTTTCTAAAACGCGTCTTCCGATAACGCGTCTTTCTTAGCTTAGAGCCTCTCCGAAAAGGGGTCTGACCCTCTCCGGCACGGCCCAAAAACCAATAAAATCGACTTGCCACCAAAGGGTCAGACCCCTTTTCGGAGAGGCTCTTTGCTTAGAGCGCGTCCTCGCCCCGTTCCCCCGTGCGGATACGGATGGAATCTTGCAGATCTGTGACAAAAATCTTCCCATCCCCGATCTGCCCCGTCTGTGCGGTTTGCAGAATCGTCTCGATGACCGCTTGAAGATTCGCATCGGTGCAGACCACTTCGATCTTTACCTTCGGGACAAAATCAACCGCATACTCGGTTCCTCGATAGATTTCCGTATGCCCTTTTTGACGGCCGAAACCGCGGACTTCGCTGACCGTCATCCCATGAATCCCATGCTCCGTGAGGGCGTTCTTTACATCCTCAAGTTTGAAGTGCCGGACGATCGCTTCGACTTTCTTCACAGCTCATCTTCCTTACAATCGAGTCAGGTCTACCTTCCGCGCAGGAGCCAATTGTAACCGCCCAGGCTCCCTCCGTCAGGAGACCGGCGACGGCTTTTTCCAAGCCACATCGGCCACTCCGGACCGCAAATTTTCCACCCGCGAGAGGACAAACAGCAAATCGCTCAAACGGTTCAAATAGGTCATCAATTCCTCGGAGACCGCCGATTCATGCCGCCGCGCGAGCGTCACGACTCGCCGCTCGGCACGGCGACAAACCGAGCGGGCAACGTGCAACTGGCTCGAACCGGCAGTCCCCGCCGGAAGAATGAACTGCTTCAGCGGTGGCAACCGCAGTTCATGCTCGTCGATCCACTGTTCCAGCCGAGCAATGGAGCCTGCGTCGATCAGTCGCAGATGATGCTGGTCCGGGTCGGGGGTCGCCAATTCCGCACCAATCGCGAACAGTTCGTGCTGAATCGCGGCGACTTGTTGGTCAACCTCCGCACCTAAACCCGCTCCTCTGGCCGCCCCTAAGACCGCATTGAGCTCGTCGACTGTCCCGTAAGCTTCAATCCGATCATCGTCTTTGGAGACCCTTGGGCCTCCAAACAGCCCCGTGCTCCCCGCATCCCCGGTCCGCGTGTAAATTTTCATTGGAGTCTCCCTTGGGATGACATCGTCGATGGTGATCCCCAGCGGGGTTCCAGGTCCATGGCAACGCTCACTCACCCACTGTAGCGAATCCGCAAGAGGCAAAAAGCCCGTGCAACTCCCACCCTCCCCTGACGTTCCTGTCGAGGCCGCGGGTGTCCTCGTGATGACCCGCACCGCACCTCGCCAATTCCTCCTCATGCGGCACCCGAATCGCTGGGATCTTCCCAAAGGGCATGCGGAACGCGGCGAATCCCCGCGGCAAACAGCGCTCCGCGAGCTCGCCGAAGAAACGGGTTTGGCTCCCTCACTGCTGGAGCTCGACGAAGGCTTCGAATTCCTCATCGAATATCCTGTTCGCTATCGTGGCGATGCGACACCGCGGCGGAAGCGAGTCCATTATTTTCTCGGCTGGATCGATCGCCCGGCTCCGATCGAGTGTACCGAGCATGATGGGGGGGAGTGGTTCTCCTGGAACCCTCCGCATGCGATCCAAACGAAAACAATCGATCCCCTCCTCGCAGCGATCGACCGTTACTTGCGTCAGCAAGACAGCCCTGGCCACGCTCCGGTCCCAGTCGCCTGAGGGGCGGCTCGCAGTCCCCAGCGATTTCGCCCAGCCCCTCAGCTCTGGCCTGGCAAAAGGGGTGCCACCATGACCGTGCCATAGCAACCATAAACAGCACAGCCATGGTTGTATTCCCAGCATTCATGGTGATGGGGAGTCCCGCAGCGAGCACAGCTCCGCATGAGGTGGGCGGGGATCGTCGCGCCGCAGACCAAGCAGATTGCAGGCGTCTCTTCACATTCCCCGCGATCTTCGAGATAGTGAATACCCGGTTCGCTTTCGGCCCGCAGATCATGGTAAACATGGATGGCGCTAGCGAGCCATGGCTGCAGCCTCCCTCCTTCGACGCGATCGAGCCTCGCGCGGCATCGAAAAAGGCCTCCCGTCGTTTCCACCGCGGGATTGCTAAATCCAGGAATCAGCGCCATTCCATTGAGAATCGCACGGACTGTTGCACTCGCCTGACGCGCTCCCTGGGTTCCCAGGGGATCCACCAGGCGCAGCCGCAAAGTGTTTGGGTCGGCCTCAATCACCAGATTCGTCGTCGGCCAATTCCCGATCAATTCGACCGTCGCGCGGTGGCCAAAATAGGTTTCGCGGTAGACTGAAAACTGAAGCCAGGAACCTCCCAGCGAAGACTCCAGCCGCGGCTCCTCCCCCCACCTCCCTGGGCGATAGGCCATGGCGACCGACGAGGCGAGCTGCTGCAGCTGGTGCCCTGCCCGTCGCTGCGGTGCTTGCAGAACATAGCGCCCTGCGAATAGCAGGAGGAGCAGCAGCGACAACCAGAAGAAGATCAACGCTCCTCCTCCCCAGCACGCACCGAGGGGCCCTTGGCGTCTGCCTGCCCTCCAGCGGCAACAAAGAGCCAGTATCGATCCAGTCGCCGGGGAGGAGCCGCCGGATCGACATCCCGCTGCACGAAAATCCCCATCTCTCCCGAGGTCGGATCGATCACCATCGCACAGTCATCGGGGTGCGAAAAAAAATGCTTGCAGACGAAGCGATCGAGCTCGCTTAAAAACACTCCCCAGCCCGGATGCGTGTGGTACCAGCCAACGATCTCCAGCTCTGGCCAGAGCGATCTCCGCTGCCGATCGAGGTCAGCCCATGTGGCATGCGTGAACTGGAAACTTCCGCGAGTAGCGATGGCGTGGCGGGCACGGAGCGAAGCGGTGATCATCGTACAGGGCGCGCCCGCGACAGAGGTTCCACGACGACCGAGCAGGAGTCCCCCCAACTCCATCGTCATTTCCTCGGCCGCATGATGGTGCACTCCGAGCATGACATGCAGGTCGATGAACAATTTGGTTGGGACAAATTCAACGACCTCATCTTCGACAATCGTGATTCGCTGCCGCTGGACCACGCCTTCAGGGAGGATCCATGGCTGCTGGTCGCGCGTCGACGTCACGTCGCCAAACTCGATCTCCCCAGGGGACGGTGCATCGGACGGGACCGCAGTGCTCATACCGCTTCCTCTGCCGTCGGCGGAGGGGTCGTCGCAAAAGTCTCCTCGCCGAGCCGGAAAGGGGTCATTCCATCATCGAACAGCAGGCTGACAATATCGCCGCGAGGGATCCCCAGTTCCCTCAGCCGCACGCTGCGATCTGCCCCGCCATCGACCTCGATCTGCGTTGCCAAGTCTGCCACGCGAACCTCGCCACACCCCGGGCAGAGCGCTTCCTTGCGTTCCGTCTGACGACGAAGCGCTCGCCGCGATTCCCAGGTGCCACAGCGCGGACAATGAAAACCGGTCACCACATCCCGCAGCAGTCTAAGGGCATAAGGGAGTGTCCCCCGCGCGTCCTGCCCCCGCGCGTCCTGCCCCCGCGCGTCCTGCCCCCGCGCTGCTGCGGCTGCAATCACCAGCTCAGCGAGCGTCGAATCGTGGTCGATGCGCGGCAACCTGATCGGGGCCGGCCAAGGATCATGGCTCAGGCAATCGTCGCGCCGTGGGAGCGTTGTTCGGTAAACATGGTTGGTCATCCCATGAAAGACCAAGGCGGTGGAGTCGGGGCTCGGGAGGCCATGGAGCCATTTTGTCGCTTCTTGAACCTGCCAGGCAGCGATCAGCGAGGCAATCGTCGGTGTCGTTGGGACCCTGCCTCGCTGGATTTCTTCGGCGCCGAGCAAGGGACACGAGTACCGAAGATTGAGCAAGCGATAATCCTCCTCTTTCATCCCACACTCATAGCAGCTCCCGGCCGGCGGGCGAAAGAGCTGGACGACGCCGCTGAGCTCCTGAATGCCCGCATCGATCCATGGGGTTCCGACGTGCCAGCAACAACGATTGACCCACAGCCGCGCTTCGCGATTGTCCAAACATCCGAGCACCAGGTCGGCATCGGCGAACCATCCCAAGCCAATCTCGTCGATGACGTTGGCAACCAGGGGGATCAGCCGCACCTGCGGATCGATTTCGGCTCCGCGTTCGGCAGCCACAACCGCTTTGGCACGGCCTTGATCCTCTTTTCGGAAAAGAACCGAGCGGGAGAGATTCGAGGCTTCGATCGTATCGATGTCGACAATCGCAATCTGACCGATTCCCAGGAGCACCAGATTCTTGATCACTTCATTACCCAGGGCACCCGCGCCAACCACGAGGATCTTGGCGGCCGACAATCGATCTTGGTCCCACCACGGAATCAAGCGAAGTGTTTCATGGCGATCTTGGTCGTCCAACCAGAGAGGGGTCGCTTCATCCGCCATGGCCGTCCACTTCGGTACTCGGAACCGCTCTCAAGGATCGAAAAAGAGGATCTCAGCGCTGTCGATGCGACCCCCGCCACGGGCCTTCAAGGACGACCCCTGCGGCATGCCCGCATCTTGCACTGCGGCACCGAATCGGTCCCCTGCAGCGACTGGCGACGAGCTTCCTTGGCGGCGATCGCGCAGCTCCCGCCCGTCGAGCGGAAAAGAGTATTGACGCTGCTCCCGCAACCATGTCGCTGCTGATGGATTGTAGGGACTCCGGCTATCGTAATTCGCAAACCGCAGCATATCCCAGAGGAGCTCGCCGAGCTGATCGAGCTGCAGGCTGGGGGTCCAGTGCTTGCCCCATCCCCCTAAACAGATTCCCCCGGCAGGGCTGATGTTCGGATGAAAAATTGGCGTAAGCCAGCGCATGTGAGGGGGGGATCGAGGGTAATCGGCGACGAGCTGGATGATCACTTCGTGTTCCATCAGCAGGTGGACGGCGGTTGCCGTGCCATCATGGCTCAGGCGGAGGCTCGGTCCAGCAAAACGGAACCGATACTGCTCCGGAGCAGCTCCACGCCGCGGCGGTCTGGCAACTTCGAAGGAGAATATCGAACTCTCCCGAGCCAGCTCCTCCAGACGCCCCTGGTCGGTGACCAAGCGACGTCCACGCGGAGTCGCCGGTGAAGGTGCAAGCGGTCGTGGAATTCCCTGGAAAAGCATGCGGATTACCCTGCGACAAGCTCGGGATAGACAATCAAATGGTCTCCATCATGGACCCCTGCCTGGACGAGATTTTCGTCCTCGCGGAGCCGCCGCCCTCCCTCGCGATGATCAAGGCTGTAGCTCATCGGCTGGCCATCGGGGCCCAGGACCGGCAGCTGAAATTTGGTGATCAGACTGGGAACGATCCGCATCACTGGGACATGCGGAGCAATCAACGCCTCGACCGACTTCGATCCCGTTTGGTCCAGGAAGACCACGCGAATCCCTCCATCCTCGGTAAATGCTTCTGCGGGTGATTTCATAGCGCTAGTTCCTTGAGGTACGACCTTTCCCCCGCTGCGTTTCCCCCGCCGCGCAGAAGTTCTTCGCGAGCACGCGGGCAATCTTGGGAAAAAAACGTTTTCCTTTGCCCGGGTCGTGGATCATTCGCCGGGCACTCTCCACACGCCCAATCGCCGTCCCCTGCGGGCGCGCGGCGATCTGAAAAAAATCATTCCTCACCCCCCATTTTCAATTTTTCTCAAGCAGCAACTGCTCAGGGGCGATCTGCTTCGGGGGCATATTTCACACCCGCCAGCGTCAGCCGCAGCTTGGGAACCAGCAGCACTAAATCGCTCGTCAGCCGCGTGCTGAGCCCACTGGACAAATCATCGCTGACGATTCCAAATCGATCGGCCGGAGCGAAGGGTTCCAGCAGCATCGAGTCAACATGCACCCATTTCCCTTCGAGATAAACGAGTGTCCACATTTGGTAACGCATTTGGGGTCCGAGCTCGCCATCCTCATAGACCAGACCGGCAATGACGCGGGACGGGATCCCCTGCACACGACACAGGGCTGCGAGCAGGACCGCGTGCTCGGTGCTATCCCCCCTTCCCTGCTCGAGCGCCTCGGAGGCAGTGAGAAATTCCGGTTGCATATCGAGCACCCGGAGCTTTTCTCGTGTCAGCCGCGCCATTTCCTTGACCGTCCTGCGGGCATCGACCTGTGCGGAAGAAAGAGCCAGTTGCTGTACCGCCGGATGATCGCTCTGGATGATCGGTCCCGGCTCTCGATCGCCAGGAGCCGGGGGCGGAGGTGAAACTCCATCGGTACGACCGCGGCCAACTGCGAGGCGAAAAGCATCCTTTTCCTGCCGCAGGACAAACTGTTCGGGAATCCCCTCCAGCTGCGAGGCGACATCGAGAGGCTCGGTGGTCCGGACTTGGAAGCCACAGAGGACCAGTTCCAGGGGGCGTTCGATGGCCTTGTCGAGGGAAAGGGTCAAAAAAGGATAGGTCGCCGACGGCCCGGTCTCTTCGGCCGCAGCAGAAGGGTCCGGAATGTTCTTGGCGATGACTTCACTGGTCCGCTCGACGAACAATTTCACGCTCGGAATGAACCGTTTCTTGATCCTTCCTTCTTCATCGACCCAGGCGTAGGAGACCAAGTTGGGGTTGCCAGCGATTGCCGAGCGAATCTCCAGCTCCGTCAGCAGCTCGCTCTTTCCACTGACAAAGCTGACCATCGACTTGCCCATCGCTTCCATTTCCAATTCGCCCACTTCGTAAACAACCGGCGCCAGGACTTTTAGGGAGATCTTTTCCCCGGGGGAGGCCGGGTGGCTTTCCAGCAATTGCTGCTCGAGAGCAAAGAGGCCGCCGTAATTGGGGGACCAAGGGATCGTCCGCGTCACTTGTTCTTGGCCGATCGTGCTGGAAATGAGGATTTCATTCCCCCGGACAGTCCCTTCGACCGACGAGCGCTCCTCTCCCTGCCGATAGGAAGCCGTAAAACTTTTCAGCCGCCCGGCATTCGTTTCGAGCGCCGTTTGAACCAACTCCGAATCGATGATGCGAGTCTCTTGGCGATAGCGGAGCCGTTCGGTGACGGTGTACCGGACTTCGTCCTGCTTCTCGGTCGGCTCGACATGCAGATGGCTGTAACCGACATGATTTCCCTGGATGTAGTAAGCATCCCACAGATCGATCGGGATCTGGACATTGAATTCGAGGAGGATGTTGCCGCGGAGCCGTTCCTGGAGAGAACTTTGCGGCAGCTCCGCTCCCCGCGGGGCTGGGTTTTGCGAACGCTTTTCCGCTGCGGCGGGACCTTTCACGGGGGGGCGTGGTGGCGGTTCGCAGCCGAGCAGCAGCATCGCACAGGCGGCAAGGAAGAGATGCAAGGCCCCGCGCACCGGTCGATGGATGGATTGAAGGGTCGTTGCTGGCGGGGAATGCATCACAGCCGCTCTATCGGGCAGGAGGATTGAAAAAAAGTCAAGGCGAGGACCCGGGACGCAGCACTCGGACCCAGCTTCCCTGGTTCGATTATAGCCGTTCCGGTCGACGAGGGGATGGAGCCTTGGGGGGCGGCCCGGCGAGGGTGGTGATATGCGATGCGCAGCACTTTGGCAACGGAGCGGAATGGTGATAACGAATTTGCGGGTGATGTGGAGCGAGAAAAGAATTGCTCAGCCACACTCCGGAAATGTCCGAAGCAGTCGCCCCGCAGCGTGACCTAGCGTTAAGCGTCTGACCGGGAGGGTCGGGAGACATTCGATTGTGCCAGCCGCGAGGGTGGCGGACATTATTTCGATTCTGTTTGAGAGCAAAGATGGGTTTCCTAAAACGGATCCTCCGCACCCCTGAGAACGAAGGCCTGAATCGCGCGTCGACCGCCAGCAGTTTCGAGCTGCTCAGCGACGAAGAGCTGCAGGCCCACATGGGCATCAGCCGCTACGACGCCTTCGAGCTGACTGAGGCAGTTCGTCCCTCCTACGATCTCCAGGTGATCCCCAAACAAGGGTTTCGCCATGATGATTATCAAGACGAAGCGAGCGGAGAAAAGATCCCGGTCGTGATGGCTGCAGCGACAAGCCGTCTGCTGATCGACTTATTCCTCGACTTGATCGATCACCTTGGGCCCGTCGTCGATGTCGTCCTCGAATCGAGCCATCATGGAGGTTCGGGGCATCGCGATTTCTATCGCGAACATATCGATATCCCGGTCCTCAAGAGCGTGCTTGTCGAATTCGAAGATCTCCTGCTCAACGATGGTTGCTGCGGCGTGGCGGTCGTCAATCCAAGGCGGCGGCAGGAAGTCCAGTTTGACGAACACAAACTTCTCATCTGCTACGGCCAACCTCTCGAACCATTCGAGTCAAAGCTCATTGCCTACGACGTCTACCCGACGGAGAAGTTGAAGTTCATCACCGAAGCCGAACACGTGCACAGCAGCAACGAACGCTTTATCGAACAATTCGATCGACTTCGTAGCCGCCTCGGAATGGACTCGGATTACTGAGACCCTCTCCGAAAAGGGGGCGTATCCAAAAGGGGTCGTATCCGAAAAGGGGGCGGACCCTACGGCGAGAAGGCGATTTCAATCGTTTTTGCGTTGCAGCGGAGAGGGTCGGTCTTGACGGAGAGGAGCAAATTCCTTTTTGGATTGGCCCTCAGTGTCGCGGAAACGAGCCGCCGCGGATTGTCGCGGGCACTTTTCATTGCTGCTGGTAGAGACCGCACGCGTGGATCAAATCCTCTACCACTCGCGGCGTCCGAAAACGAATGCTCTGCCCGGCGGCAACGCGGCGGCGGATCTCGCGACTGGAGATTTCCAGGATCGGCATCGGCACGACGCGGGGTGAAAAGTGGGCGCTCTGTGACTCCCCCAGCAACCGCCGCGGGACGCTGAAATCGATCTGCGGAAATCCTCCGCGAGCAACAACGCCAAGCTTCACGCGGCGAAGGATCTCCGCCGGTTCCTTCCACTGATCGAGCGAGGCTACCGAATCGGCGCCCACCAGCAGCCAGTACTCGGCTTCCGGCTCGCGCGCCTGCAGCGCGCCGATTGAGTCGATCGTGTAACTGATTCCTCCACGCTCCAGTTCCAGCGGCTCGGCGACCAGCCCCGGCGTTCCGGCGATCGCCAGCGAAAGCATTTCCAACCGCGCTACATTCGAGGCGATCGGTCCGCTCGGCTTCAGTGGCGACGTCGCCGTGGGGATCAGCAGGACATGGTCCAACCCCAGCGTCTCTCGGCAGCTCTCGGCAAGAATCAAATGGCCGAAATGAATCGGGTCGAAAGAGCCACCGAAAATTCCAATTCGCCGACCTGTTTGCTCCACCGCTGTTCCTCTTCCCCCTGAGGCGTATGACCAAAGGTGTCCGCTCGCGTATTATCTTACTACGCGGCGGGGAGACTCCGTCCAGGTCCCCGGCGGCGTGCGTCCCCCAATCTTTCGATTCGCAATTTTTCGTTTCATCCAAGGGGTCTTTGATCGATGTCTTCGGCCAGCAGCCCCCCTCCAGCCCCCGATCGCCATCCGGTGCCGCAGGCGGATCGCCATCCGGTGCCGCAGGCGGGGGGGCAGAAGGAGCTTTTTCAGCGGGATCCCCCTCCGTGGGAAGTCGAAGGGGAGGATTGCCAGGTCGTGGCGACGGTCTTTTTTGCGGAAAATCCGTTTGGCCCCTACGATTACCGCGTCCCGCCCCCTCTGGTGGATGTGGTGAACCCAGGAATGCGGATCGAAGTCCCACTGGGGCGTGGAAATCGACCGATGCAAGGCTGGTGCACCGAGGTCTCTCCGCAGAACCTTGGTGGCCGTCCCATGAAGGAGATGCTGGGGGTGATCGATCATGCCCCTCTCTGTGCACCGAAGCTGATCCAGTTGGTCTTGTGGATGGCGCACTACTACCAGTCACCGGCGGGGCAGGTTTTTGATGCGCTCATTCCTGCTGGCGTTCGTGGTGGTGCGGGGACCAAGGAGCGGACGTTTCTCGTTCCCGCCGCAAAAGCCCTCGACGATCGCGAGGTTGACTCCCTGCCTTTGAAACAGCGTGGGGCGCTCCGCCATCTGATCGCGGCAGCCAAGCCGCTGACCCCCGGGGAACTTGCGATCCTGGCCGATTGTACCGAGGACCCGATTCGCCAATTGCGGAAGAAAGGGTGGGTGGTCGCCGAAGTCCGCCGCGTGATGGATGTCGGGTCGTCTCCAGCACTTCGGCCGTCTCCCCCCGGACCCTCTGCGCTCGAATTGACATCTGCTCAGGAGCATGCCTTGCAGCAAATTACGACCGCGATCTCCCAGGGTCAGGCGCGAACCTTGCTGCTCCATGGGGTCACCGGAAGTGGGAAAACGGAGGTCTACATTCGCAGCATTGAAGCGGGGGTTCGCGCCGGTCGCAGCGCGATTGTCCTGGTCCCTGAGATCAGCCTGACCCCGCAAACTCGCCAGCGGTTCGAAGATCGCTTTTCCAGTGTCGCCGTTCTCCACAGCCAAATGTCACCCTCCGAGCGGCATTACCACTGGCAACGGATCGCTTCGGGTCAAGTCGAGGTGGTGGTCGGACCGCGAAGCGCGATCTTTGCCCCGCTGCCGAATCTGGGATTGATCGTAATCGACGAAGAGCATGATGCGTCATTCAAACAAGATACGGTCCCGCGCTATCACGCCCGCGATGTTGCACGTCGCCGCGCGGCGCTCGAAGGGATTCCGCTGGTGCTCGGTTCTGCCACTCCTTCGCTCGAATCATGGCATGCGGCTCAGCAAGGATTGGCGACGCTGATCACGCTTCCAGAGCGAGCCTCGAAACGCCCACTTCCCGACGTGCGTTTGGTCGATATGCGACTGAAGGACCATCGCGCCTCAGGCTCCCTCAGTCGTCCCCTCAGCCGAGCGATCGAGGAAACGCTCGGCCAGCGCGGCCAGATCATCCTGCTGCTGAATCGTCGCGGTTTTGCAACCAGCATCCAGTGTCCCGCCTGCGGGCATGTTGTCCCCTGCCCCGACTGCGATCTTCCTCTGACCCATCATCGCGATGGGAGCAAAGCAATCTGCCATTACTGCGATTACCAAATCCCCACCCCTCCCTGGTGTCCGGCCTGCAAGTATGACGGAATCCGTTACAGCGGTTCAGGAACCCAGCGGCTCGAGCAGGAGATCAAGGGGGCTTTTCCTGCGGCCCGCGTGGCGCGGATGGACAGCGATACGATGCGCAAGCCCGGGAGCCACGAACGCGTGCTCAGCTCCTTTCGCAAGGGGGAACTCGAAATCCTGCTCGGGACGCAGATGATCGCCAAAGGACTCGATTTTCCCGATGTACTTTTGGTCGGGGTCATCAACGCCGATACCTCCCTGCACTTCCCCGATTTCCGCGCTGCCGAACGAACTTTCCAGTTACTCACCCAAGTGGCCGGAAGAACCGGACGGGGCACGCGAGGAGGGCATGTCATCGTGCAGACTTTTTCTCCCGAGCATCCTGCGATTGTGGCCGCATCGCAGCACGACTTTCTCGGTTTCGCAGCGGTCGAACTCGAGCAGCGGCGGAAGTACTCGTACCCTCCCTTCGGACGCGTCGCCCGGATTATCGTCCGGGGGTCCGAAGAACGAGCAACGGAGGAGTTTGCAAACCAGATCGGTGCTCGACTCGAGGGCGTGCGAACGCTGCAAGGGGCCGAAGTCCGGATCCTCGGTCCGGCTCCACCCCCAATCGCGAGACTTCGCGGCAAGTACCGCTTTCACCTCCTCCTCCAGTCCCTCGACGCCACGGCGCTGGGCAACGTCCTTCGCCGTGCGCGGGAGGACCTGAGGCCTCCAGCCAAAAGCGACATCCAGTATGTCGTCGATATCGATCCGCTCGATATGCTCTAGCTGCTAGGTTCTAGCTGC
>Ga0169931_10011287_pt1 | contig 12610 bp, 16 predicted proteins | sample Kivu_15m_20L_FD_129675 | JGI IMG/M metagenome (GOLD analysis project Ga0169931, IMG submission 129675) | Freshwater microbial communities from Lake Kivu, Western Province, Rwanda to study Microbial Dark Matter (Phase II) - Kivu_15m_20L... | ecosystem: Environmental > Aquatic > Freshwater > Lake...
ACGTTCATGGAACTGCGGCAGGTCAGCGGCCAGGCCCAAGGGGGCTCTGGAGGCACCAAATTAGCCCTTGCCTGCGGCCCTGCCCCTTCTGGCTATGGTCCAGAAAAGCCCATCTGTCGTGTCAATCCGAGTAGTTGGGCGTCTCCCCATCCCCAACCGGGCAGTCGGGTTGCTGCTCGGCCTGCTGGTTCTGGGTTCGCCCGGCGCAGCTGGAGCTGCCAGCCCGGGCAATTTGGTGGGTGCTGCCAAAGCGATCCCCATGGAGCAGGCCCTGCAGCGCAGCCAGCTGGCTGCTGAGGCGGTGATCCATCGCCGGGGCAGGGAAACCTGCCTGCGCGGCAAGCTCACCAATGCCCTGCTGGGCCTTTCGGCCAGTTGTGAGGCTGCCGGTCAACGGGGTGGGCTCTGCGCCCTGGCGGATCAGGCCGTCGTGCAGATGGGGTGGTCGCTGGCCTTCATGGACAGCACAGCCCGCCAGGTGCTCGAGCTGATGCCCATCGCCCCGCGGCGTTGATCCCTGCGGCCCTGGCCCGCTTCAGGAGCCGGGAATCAGACCGAAACCTTTCTTCTGCTTTGGCTTTTCTTCCTTCTTGCTCGGCACTACGGTGCGGGTCTGCAGCCTGCAGAAGGGGATGAGGTCCTGGCCGGCCCGGTTAAGGGCCTCGCGCCGCTCGAAACTGTTTGTGGCAACTGGCTTGGCCCGTTCCCGGATGGTCCAGATGGCATCCTTGCAGTTAGCCCCGAGTCGGGGATGGTCCATCAGGGGGTCCGCCATGGCGCTGGCCTTGTTGCAGCTTTCGGCGGTGTTCTCCCGTCCGCAGTTGAAGGTGAGCAGCTGGATCTCCCGCAGCTGCTCCATCGTGGGATAGGGCGGATCCTTGGGTGCCGCCTGCAGGGGAGTGGCCAACAGCAGGCCCACCAGGCTGGCCCCCAGCCCTGGCAGGAGCCAACGGGAGCGGGCGGCGGACCGCCAGGGAGCGCAGATTGGGTCGATCCGATCGGCGGCCATAGGTGCACGGCTGTGCTCCCATCATGACGGTTGTGGCAGCGCGCTCAGGCCATGGCGCAGGGGCTGCTGCTGCTGGCTCCAGTGGGCGGCTATCGCCGGGCCGATCAGTGGTGCCGCCAGGGCCAGCCCTCGCCGCAACCAGCCCCGGGTGCGCAGCCGCTCCCCCCGGGCGGTTTCCAAGGCTTGGAGGGTTTGCAGGGCCGTGATTTCCGGTCTGCGTTCGGCTTCGATGGCAGCAAGGGCTCCATTGAGCGCCTCCGCTGCGGTGTTTGCATTGCCGCGCAGCAGGGGCACCAGGCGAGCGCTGGCCACGCAGGCATCCCGCAGGGCCATGTTGATGCCCTGGGCGCGCACGGGGCTCATCGGGTGGGCCGCATCGCCCAACAGCAGCAGTCCGGGTCGCCACCAGCGTTCCGCCAGACCGACTTTCACCGACAGTCTTGTGGGTTCGCTCAGGCCTGATCCCCACTGGCGCAGCCAGTCCGCCAGCTCGGTTGGACAGAGAGCGGCCAGCCGCTCGACCCACTGCGATTGGCTTTGGGCGGGGGCGCGCTCGCCGGCGGCCAGTACCCAGCCCAGCTGCAGGCCCCCGGCGGCACTTTCGAAAGCGCTGAACACACCGCTCGCTCCGACCAGGGTGGTGAAGTTTCCCTGAAGGGGCGAGCTGGCGGGGCAGGCCAGCTGAAACCACAGCAGATCGACCTGGCTGGTGCCATCGATCAGCTGCAGTTTTGCCTTCTGCCGCAGCAGGGAGGCCCTGCCGTCACAGGCCAGCACCAGATCGGCCTCCAGCTGCCGGCCATCGCCCAGTTGGACCCCCACCACCTGGTCCCGGCGCCAGAGCAGGTCGACGGCAGCTTGGCCACGCTCCAGGGCAAAGTCAGGGAAGGTCCGGGCCTGTTCGATCAGCAGTTCAAGTAAGGCCTGCTGACTCACCAGGGTGCAGGGGCGCAGCGGATCCCCGCCGAGGGGTTCGGCAGCGCTGAACAGCTCCCGGCCGTTGATGATGAATCGCCAGCCGGTCAGGGGCCGGTGGGGCAGGGATGGGAGTAGGTGGTCGAGCCCCATGGCGCCCAGGGCATCGAGTCCTGAGGGCATCAGGGCTTCGCCACGAAACTGGCGCACCAGGTTGGATCGGGCTTCCACCAGGGTGACGGCCAGGCCCGAGCGGGCCAGCACCAGGGCCAGGCTGGTACCAGCAGGCCCGGCGCCCACCACGACCACCCTGGCCTGGGCCCCTGGCCCGTTCAAACGAAGGAGTTGTAGTTGCGGGTGGTGCCGCTCTCCGGGTCGACATGGCCCACCAGCTGACTCTTCTTGTGGAGCAGGTAGTCGACCAGCTCCTGCTGCACGGCCAGCAGCTCCGTGGTGCAGCCCCGGAAGGCCGCTCGGTGGCGGATCTCGTCGTGCCTGGTGTTGAGGTCACGGAGCATCAGCTGAATTGCATCCAGGGTCGCTGATGTGGAGCGAACGGCTGGGGGAGCATCCATCTGACATGGGGCGTAAACAAGCTTCCTAGGTTAGGAGCCTGGCTGCTGTTCAACAGTCGCCGAAAAAGGCCGTTGCCACAGCCTGGAAAGTGTCGAAGGTGTCCTGGGTTTCCAGACCGCTCACTGCCAGGGAAACGGTCTGTTGGCGGGGATTGCACTCCACGGCCAGGCTCACCGCCCGGATGGCGTGGTCGGCGTGGAAGGCTGCGCTGTGGCAGTCGGCGGCATAGAGGGTTTCGGTGGCCTGGGTGAAGCCCAGCTGGGTTGCCAGCAGGGAGATCCCGGCCAGGGATTCGACCAGGCTGCCGCTGCTGCGTATTGCCGTGGTATAGACCACCGGAGCGGCGGGGGCAGTGTCCTCAGCAGGTGTGATCAGGGAGTGCGCCAATGACCTCACCAGGCTTCCGGTCTTCACCAGGCTTCCGGTGTGTAACAGGGTCTTCATGGCTGAAGCGCGGCCAGACTGACACGTCAAGCATAGGTTGAGTCGCTAGATATGGTGGTTGAAGCTTTTCAGCTCCCCACCTGTAGTGCTTCCCGGGGTAATGCCCCGCTGAACCCCGCTGCCGCAGCTCAGCCGTTGGCGCTGAAGTTTGCGCTGCAGCCGGGGGGTGATGCCCAGTTCAGCCCCCTTCCAGAGCCGGTCGATCTCGGCGCTGAAGTGGGCGGCCAGCAGGGGCGAGTCGAACACCAGCAGGGTTTCGTCGTTCTGATGGGCGGCACTCGGGCTCCAGTTGAAGGAGCCTGTGATCACGGTGCGCTTGTCGATGACAGCCAGTTTGTGGTGGAGCTTGTCGCCGCGGGCCAGCCGCGGGGTGCCGACCCCCTCCAGGGGCTTTTGCCAGGGCCGGTTGCCCGCTTCCAGGCCGCAGCGGTGGTCGGGCAGCTGGATGCCCAGCAGATCCAGCACTTCGCTGAAGGCCCGGTTGGCGAAGCCTGGGTCCGCCAGCAGTCGGATCTTGACGCCGCGCTCCTGCAGGCGGGCCATGGCATCGGCGAGGCGCTGCTCGGACAGCACGAACAGGGCCAGATCGAGCTTTTTCTTGGTGCCGGACAGCAACTCCTCCAGCAGCTGCAATCCTTGATTGGGATCGCTGCGGCGGTGGGGGGCGAACAGCACAGTCGCCGGGGTCTGGCCCACCAGCACCCGCTCGGCCGCCCCGCCTCCTTTGCCCAGGCCAAAGCGGCTGTCGGGCAGGCCGCCGGGGCCATCGCCCCACATCCGTTCAAATTCAGCAACGAAGTTCAAGGCCAGGGCGCGGCTGTGGAGCCGCAGCAGGTGGTTGACGTTGCCGCGACTGCGATTGCCATCCGGATCGGCGCCCGGATCGCCATGGATGCAGGAAGGGGTGAAATTGGCAGACCCCGTGACCACCACAGCCCGATCCACCACCATGAATTTGTGGTGCATCAGCCCGCTCCCGGCGCTGCCATCGGCGGTGTCATCGATCAGGGGCACGCCGCCCCGCTGCAGGATTGCTACCGCATCTCCCCAGCCGAGTGCCTTGAGCTGGTCGTGCCGGTTGCGCTGGTGCGGTGCCAGACCGATCGGATTCTCCTGAGACCAGGGCGTGCTGTAGGTGTTTTCCAGTATCACTTTCACCGTCAGTCCCTGGCGATGGCGGGCAACCAGGGCTTCGGCGACCTTCGGCAGCGAGAGTTCCTGCACCGCCACCAGAATCTCCCGCTTCGCCCGCTGGATGCTGGCGAGCACAAAGGCCTCCAGGTCGTCCCCCTGACGTAACTGGCCGGTGATTGGACTGCGATAACGCCTCGTATCCGAGTGGTTGAAGACCAGTTCGAAACCCTCGGGCAGGGGTCTGGCCCTGGCGGGCTTTCCCAGCAGCTGGGCTTCGGCGCTGCAGCTGGCCAGGCCGAGCCCCAGCAAACTGGCCCAGGCCAGCGCGGCAAAAGACGGGTCGAAGAGGTTGATTGCGCTCAGCAGCAGCTGGAACCAGGGTTCCCACCCTGGGCGCGATCAGTGATGGCCAGGCATCTCAGCGCTGCGCAGCATGATCACAAACCAGCAGGTGCCGATCAACACGGCACTGAGCATGGCCGCAGGCAGGCCCAGCCGAACCAGCACCACAGGCACGATCAGCGGAAAGGCCAGGGCCCCTGCCATGGGGGTCAGGGCGACTGCAACTCGCTTTAGAACCATTCGCTGACGGCCTTGTCGGCGGGGTTGCTGTTGTCTTCCGGGGTTGTGCGGCTGAATTCCAGTGTGATGTTGCGCTTCTGTTCGCCATCGACGGCCACGGCCTCGATCGGGTAGAGCTGCTGGCCGTCGCGGAAGGGCACCTGCACCCGGAAGGTGCCCTCAGCGGTGAGGGGAACTTCCTGATCACCGATGGTGAGCCGCGCAGAGGGATCTGTGGCCCCGTAGACGATCAGCTCCGCATCGGCCACCAGCCAGAAGGAGCGTTTGCGGGATCCCACCCCGCCCTGGCCGGATTCGTTGCGGCCACTGGCCCAGATCCCGGCACCGGAAGCATTCAGCTCGCTGCTGTCAACACCCGCATGCTCCAGTTCATGGAAGGCCTCGTCATGGAAGGCCTCGGAGCCGCGACCCAGGCGACGCCAGCGGGAGGTGGCTGTCTGGTAGAGCCTTTCGTGCAGGCCGGAGTCGGGAGTCGGCGCTTCGATAGCCGGCAGGCTGGTGCTCGCGGTGGTCTCGAGCGAAAAGGGCACGAACTGGTCGAGGATCTGCTCACTGGGATGGAGGGCGGGCACCCGGGCCACCGAGGAGTAGGCGAGGGAGATCCAGCCTCCCCCATTGGCAATGCGATAGCCCAGTTCCACCCGGTAATCACGGTCACTCAGGGGCACCGGCAGATACCACTCGGTGGCGTGGCTGTCGACCACCACTTCCTGGAGGGCATGGGGATGGGAAGAACCCATGGGCAGGCCGGTCACATCGGCTACCCGGAGACATAGCTGGGATGCACCGGCGGCCTGGGCCTGGCTGCGGTCGGCCGGGGAGATCTCCCAGAACACGTAGGCCCACTGGGGATCGCGGGGCAGAAAGACCACGTTGGTCGCCTCCGGGCCAGGACGGGGTGCGGGGGGGAGTTCGGCCTCGATGGCCTGGAGGCTGGGCTGGTCCTCGTCCTGGCGTTCATTGATGGCTGCCAGGAGCTCGTCTTTGGATTTGCGGCTGTAGAGACTCACACCCAGGTCGCTGGCGATCTGACGCAACTGCCTCAGGGTCATGCGGGCCAGGGAGGTGAGTGCTTGCGTCATAACAATAGATTTCTTTCGGGATCAGTTTGCAGGAGTTTTCAGCCTGCGGTCAGCCCAGCCGCCCTGGGGTCAGCATCCACTGACGCCTGGGCTCTGGCCCGGCATTGAAAAAGGCGGCCCTGGGACCGCCTTGCGGGCTCCATCAGGCCAGCTGTGCCGACCTGTTTCAGCGACCGATGCTGCGGTAGGGAACCTTCGCCAGATAGTCGATACTCGCATTGCCTGAGGCGCCGCCCTGGCTGCGCATGGCTGGCAGATTGCGTACCCAGGGCAGGTAGTCCTCTGGGAAGCCCCCCCGCCGTTGACGGGAGCGGGCAGGAATGGTTTTCTTCACCCCGCTGTAGACGATCTGAGGGAAGCCGAGGATGCCGCGGTAGTAGGCCTCGTAGCGGGGGCTGGTGATATTGAAGGGGGTTTCGCCCAGATCGCGGGAACCCACCACCCGGTTGCGGTGGTAGGGCACGGTGTCGCAACCGAAGGCCTCGAGGTATTCCTGGCTGTCAAGGATGTCGTCCACCATGCCCCGCACTCCGCGGGTCATGAGCACGGCCGACCAGGCGATCTCCTCGGATTTGCCGTAGGTGGTGCGGCCCAGCAGCTTCTCCACCAGATGGCGGGCCACCCGGTAGTTGCTGTTCAGGTTGTAAAAACTCCGATTGAAGGTGTCTGAGAGACACAGGGATCGGATGAAGTCGCGCACGTTGATCTGGCCATTGCGCAGCTGGGATTCCAGGTTGCGATCCCGATCGACCTTGAAGGCGTGGAAGAAGATCTGGCGGTAGGCGGCTTCGATCACGAAGTTCTGGTTTTCGCGATCCATGGCCTTGTCCATGGCCACGGCTTTGGGATCCTCATCCGAGCCCACCCGCAGCGGGTTGACCCGCGAGTTCTGGGTGGTGGGCGCGTACTTCAGGAGGGGCAGGGCCACACGACATCAGCATCCGTCACCCAGGATCGTATTGGTGCGGTCGCAGTGGGGTTCGCGAGGCTCCTGCAGGACTCACAGTCCGTAACGTTCGTCACCATCCCAGCGGCGAGAGCGCCGGCTCCGCTGCGGCTTGCTCGGCTGCCCCTGTGGAGCCGGTGCCCTGGGCCTCCATCACCCTGGTTTCGACGCAGAAGGAGGCGGTGTTGGAGAGGCCCTCCACCGTGCTCGTGCGCAGGCGCACATCGGGCCCCGCGAAGCTGAAGTGCTCCAGGCTGTGCATGGTCTCGTAACCGGTGGTGAGCAGCAGGCCATCGCGTTCATCCATGGCGAAATGGCCCGCCACTGGGGCGGTTTCCGCGTAGCCGCGGTCGCGCAGCAGCAGTCCACTCCGGCCGCGGCCATCGGTGGGGATCAGGCCGAACCAGCTTTCACCGTCGTGGGCCTCACCAGCCCTGTCCCAGGCCATCGAGGCGTTCCAGGTGACCCGGCAGCCGCCCACCAGGCGCGAGGGATCTTCGCCATGCATCTCAGCAATGCTGATCAGGCGCGGTTCCTGGGCGGCTATCTCCACCACCTCGATGAAGGAGCTGCCCGCCTCTGCCCGCCGGTGCAGAAGGTGGTGGCTGCTGCGCTGGGAGCGCCAGCGGCCGCAGCTCAGCCGGAAAAAGCTGAGGGCATCGGGGATCGATTGGGGCGGGTTGGCGCTCACGGGAGCAGGTTGGCTCCCGGAATGATCGCAAGGCGTTGGTTTGCCTGGCTGTGGGCCCAGGCGATCAGGTCTCCGAGATCGAGGCTGAGGGGGGGGCGCCCCAGGTCGGCTGCGAGCTGCTCCAGCTGGCGACCGGCCGACTCCAGTTGGCTGCTGAAAACTTCTATGAAGGCCGGGTCCTGGGCGATCGGGGGCTGGTTGGCGGCCCAGTTGAGGATCGCTGAGCGATCCGGAAGTGCGCCGCTGCCTTCCTCGGCCCCGTGGGCCTCGCCCATGGCCTGCAGGGTGCGCAGCCCATGGGCCAGCAGCCGCAGATGGTGGCGTTCTTGGGCCGGCAGCAGGGTGGATTCGAGCTCGGCCAGTTCAGCCGGGCTCAGGGGGCCATCAGGCGTCACTGCCGGGAACCAGTCGGAAGCCGCAGGAATGGCCCTTCTCCAGGCGCCATTGCACCCGATCCACCCTGCAGTCGGGAAAGGTGTGGCGGATCAGCTGCAGTTCCTGATCGCAGACACAGGGAAACTGCTCGGCGATGCGCATCACCGAGCAGTGAAATTCACTGATCAGCCAGCCGTCGGAGTGGTCGGGATCCGGGCTGCATTCCGCCAGATAGCCCTCCTGGCGACGCAGCTCCACCAGCCGCTCAAGGCGCTGATGGAGTGCCCCCTCGCCGATCCGCCTCCGGTAGGTGCCGGCCTGCTGCAGGGCCTGCTGCTCAAGCAGGTTGTGAAGCATTTCCGCCGGCAGGGTGCGGGCCATCGACTGGAGCAGTCCGAGGGCAAAGTGGTTGCTGCCATCGGCAAAGCGTCCCTGCCCCTTGGCGGTAAGGCGCCAGCGGTTGCTGGGCCTGCCGGGGCCTTCCTGGGCAGAACTGGCTTCCACCAGGCCATCGTCCTCGAGGCTGCGCAAGTGACGGCGCATCACCTGCACCGAAACCGCCAGATGGTCCGCCAGGTCGCCTGCGGTGCATTCGCCCTGGCGCACCAGCAGGGTGAGGGCCGCTTCCCTGGTGGGAGCAGCCTCTCTGGTGGGAGCAGGGTCGGTTTGCTGACGGGACATCTGGAGGCGGGCGCTCAGGGCTGACGCCGGACCCCATCACCATGCCACGCCCCAAAGCAGACTGGGGCCCCAGTCTCCGGGCCCGTGCTCTAGGCTCAGTTAGGTAACGAAACAAGTGAGTTTCGTAATTGGGCTTCGCCATCGCTGCCCGGCGTTCTTCCGGTCGCGTTCCCCAAGCGCGTTCAGATCACCACCCCCCTTCGAGCCATGTCCGACGCTGCGGCCAGCCCGACCCCTGCCAGTCAGGCCCCTTCCAATCCTGCAGCTCCCAGCTCTGCCAGCGACAGCCTGGAGGTGATTCGCAAGTTTGCCGAAACCTACGCCCAGCGCACCGGCACCTACTTTTGCAGTGATCCCGGCGTCACAGCTGTGGTGCTGGCCGGTCTGGCCAAGAACAAGGACGAGCTGGGTGGGGCCCTCTGTCCTTGTCGCCACTATGAGGACAAGCAGGCTGAGGTCTCCCAGGCCTTCTGGAACTGTCCCTGCGTCCCGATGCGGGAACGCAAGGAATGCCACTGCATGTTGTTTCTCACCGAAGACAACCCATTTCGCGGGGACAGCCAGTCGATTGCCCTCGATGAAGTCAAAGCCCTTACTGCCGGCTGAGACCGCTGAATGAGATGAGTACTGCAACTGTCAGCGATCTGGTATCCCAACCCTACAAACACGGTTTCGTTACTGATATTGAAACTGAGAAGATTCCAAAGGGCCTCAATGAAGAGGTGGTTCGTCTGATCTCTTCTAAAAAGGACGAGCCGGAGTTTCTTCTGCGCTTTCGTTTACGCGCCTACAGCCAGTGGTTGCAGATGGCAGAGCCGGACTGGGCGGCCCTGGGTTATCCCAGGATTGATTATCAAAATATCATTTACTACTCCGCCCCCAGGCAGCAGGAGAAAAAAGCAAGCCTCGACGAAGTAGATCCTAAACTTCTGGAAACATTCGAAAAGCTGGGTATTCCGCTCAGCGAGCAGAAACGCCTTTCAAATGTGGCAGTAGATGCTGTTTTCGACAGCGTTTCTATTGCCACAACTTACAGGGAAAAGCTGGCTGAACACGGGGTGATTTTCTGCTCGATCAGCGAAGCGGTCAAGGACCACCCCGAGCTGGTGGAGAAGTATCTAGGCACGGTGGTGCCAGGTAATGACAATTATTTTGCGGCTCTCAATTCCGCCGTATTCAGTGATGGCTCTTTTGTTTTCATTCCCAAGGGTGTGCAATGCCCAATGGAACTTTCAACTTATTTCCGCATCAATTCTGCTGACGCTGGTCAGTTTGAGCGCACCTTGATCGTGGCTGAGGAAGGTGCCTGCGTGAGCTATCTGGAGGGATGCACTGCGCCGATGTTTGATACCAATCAGCTGCATGCTGCGGTGGTCGAATTGGTGGCTCTTGACGATGCATCGATTAAGTATTCCACTGTCCAGAACTGGTATGCTGGCGATGCAAACGGTCTGGGCGGAATTTACAATTTTGTCACCAAGCGTGGCCAGTGTCGAGGTGAGCGCAGCAGGATCAGCTGGACCCAGGTGGAAACGGGTTCAGCAATTACCTGGAAATACCCCAGCTGTGTTCTTCAGGGGGCTGATTCTGTGGGAGAATTTTATTCTGTAGCACTTACAAATAATTATCAGCAGGCAGACACGGGTACAAAGATGATCCATGTGGGGCCCCGCACCCGCTCCACGATTGTGAGCAAGGGCATCAGCGCCGGCCACTCCTCCAATAGCTACCGTGGTCTGGTCCAGATGGGAGCCAGGGCGATCGGGGCCAAAAATTACAGCCAATGCGATTCGATGTTGATCGGTGATCTGGCCTCCGCTAACACCTATCCTTACATCCGCTCCCAGCAGCCTGACGCTGTGGTGGAGCATGAAGCCAGCACCTGTCGTATCTCCGCAGACCAGCTCTTTTACCTTCAGAGCAGGGGAATTGGCTTTGAGGAGGCTGTTTCAATGATGGTCAGCGGTTTCTGTCGTGATGTATTCAACCAATTGCCGATGGAATTTGCGGCTGAGGCTGATAAATTGCTCGCCCTCAAACTAGAGGGATCCGTGGGCTGATATGCCCGGTTGGTTTAACTTTTCCTTGCCTCCTTCTCCCCCCATATCGCCTAGCTGTGATTCGCCCAGACGCCCCACTGTTGCTTGAGATCCGCGATCTCCATGCCCGTGTTGAGGATCAACCTATCCTCAACGGGGTCAATCTCTCGGTGCGAGCCGGTGAAATCCACGCGTTGATGGGGCGCAATGGCAGCGGCAAAAGCACCCTTTCCAAGCTGCTGGCCGGCCATCCTGCATACAGCGTGACGGGTGGCAGCGTGCTCTACAGGGGCCAGGACCTGCTGGCGCTCCAGCCGGAGCAGCGAGCCAGGATTGGTCTGTTCCTCGGCTTTCAATACCCGGTGGAGATTCCTGGGGTCAGCAACCTGGAATTTCTGCGGGTGGCCACCAATGCCCGCCGGGTAGAGAGGGGCGAAGAGGAGCTCGATACCTTTGCCTTCGAGGATCTGGTGCGCGAGCGGTCGAAGCTTGTGCAGATGGATCCCGCTTTTCTTGAGCGTTCGGTGAATGAGGGTTTCTCCGGCGGTGAGAAGAAGCGTAATGAAATCCTGCAGATGGCTCTGCTGGAGCCGCTTGTGGCGATTCTCGATGAAACCGATTCCGGCCTCGACATCGATGCCCTGCGGATTGTGGCTGGGGGGGTCTGCCAGCTGGCCGGCCCCGACAACGCCACCCTTCTGATCACCCATTACCAGCGCTTGCTGGATCTGATCACCCCCGACTACGTGCACGTGATGGCAGCGGGGCGGATCCTGCGCACCGGCGGCAAGGAGCTGGCCCTGGAACTGGAGCGCAGCGGCTACGACTGGGTTGACCAGGAGGTGGCCTGATGCCCGTATTGACCTTGCCGGCAGCCGCCGCCTGGCTGGGGGATCTGGCTGGCGAGCCCCTGCCGGGCCGCCGGCAGGAGGCTTGGCGCTTCACCGATCTGGCCCCTCTCCAGGCCATTGCCGCAGAGCTGTGGTCAGGGCCTGATCCCTTCAGCCAGTTGGCCCTGCCCGGGGGAATCAGCCGGATCGCTGCCGCGGAGGCTCAGCTGCTGCTGGATCAGGGTCTGCAATCCACCGGCAGTTCCGCCGCCTGGCCGGTGCGGCTCAACCGGGGCGCCTCCCCTCCCCTTCTCGCCCTGCGGGTGAGCGGCTCGGTGGAGCCCCTACAGCTGACTATTGATGCCGCCGCAGGGCAGGGCCTGCTGGCCCTGCAGCTGCTGCTGGTGCTCGAGGAGGGCTCCAGCCTGGAGCTGTTGCTGCACCACCATTCCCAAGCAGCCAACGCCACCAGCCTGCTGACCGTGGCCCAGCTCGGCCGCGGCGCCAGGCTGAATCTGGGCGTGCTGGCTCCCGGGGATGCCCGGGCCAGCCTGCTCAGCCACCTGGCCATCAGCCAGGCCCCCGGCAGCAGCCTGGCCCTCACCACCGCCATTGGCGGCTGGGCCCTGAGCCGGCTGGAGCCCCGCATCGTCCAGAGCGAGGGCGCGGCGCACACTCGGCTGCGCAGCCTGCAGCTGGTGGCTGGCAAGGAGCTGGCCGACACCCATAGCCAGGTGCACTTCGCGGGGCCCGAAGGCCAGCTCGACCAGCTCCACAAAGTGGTGGCTGACGGAGCCGGCCGCAGCGTGTTCAACGGCGCCGTGCGGGTGCCCCGCCAGGCCCAGCAGACCAACGCCGCCCAGCTCAGCCGCAGCCTGCTGCTCTCTGACCGGGCCCGGGTGGACACCAAGCCCGAACTGGAGATCGTCGCCGACGACGTCAAGTGCGCCCATGGCGCCACCGTCAGCCGGCTGCAACAGAACGAGCTGTTCTATCTCCAGAGCCGGGGCATCGCTGCCGACCAGGCCTCCAGGCTGCTCCTGCGGGGCTATTGCGATGAGGTGTTGCGCGAGCTGCCGGCGGCGGCGGCCTCTGCCCATCCCCTCCAGCTCCTGCTGCGGGAGCGCCCATGACCATGACCGCCTCCCCCCTGACCCCCACGCCGGCAAGTCCCGCAACCCCCGCTGCCCATGATCCGGCCGCCGTGAATCTGGCGGCCCTCACCCGGCCCGACTTCCCCCTGCTCGCGCAAACGGCCTGCCTCGGCCAGCCCCTGATCTACCTGGATCACGCCGCCACCAGCCAG
>Ga0169931_10011288_pt1 | contig 12609 bp, 8 predicted proteins | sample Kivu_15m_20L_FD_129675 | JGI IMG/M metagenome (GOLD analysis project Ga0169931, IMG submission 129675) | Freshwater microbial communities from Lake Kivu, Western Province, Rwanda to study Microbial Dark Matter (Phase II) - Kivu_15m_20L... | ecosystem: Environmental > Aquatic > Freshwater > Lake ...
AAAATCGCAATGGAAGAAGTTTTTAATGGACTAGGCTCTCAATTAACCAAAACTGATTTTCAAAAAACAGTAGGAATGCGAATTGATCAAGTAATTACCTATTGGAAAGGCATTGAAGGCTGGAAAGAACAAATCGAAGATATTGAATATCAAATAATTGATCGCATGGTTCTGTTGATTAATGAAAACGGACAACCACTTCCTGGTGTTAAGGAGACAGTGCTCCATGTGAACCAACATAAAACTGTGGGATTGGCAAGTTCTTCGCCCAAAAAACTAATTGATTCAGTTTTACTTAAAACACAATTGAACGAATATTTTCACGGTGTTTTTTCTGCTGAAAATGAACCTTTTGGAAAACCACATCCAGCCGTTTATCTGACAGCGGCTAATCAATTTGGAGTTCAACCAAATCGCTGCTTGGTCATAGAGGATTCTTTGAATGGTATTATTTCAGCAAAAGCTGCAAATATGACCGTTGTTTGTATTCCTGAAAAAACGCATGTAAAAAATCCAAAATTAATCTTGGCTGATTATCACTTTGATTCAATGACAGAACTATACGAGGTTATTGCTTAACGATTTTTACTGCTGGTAGATTTTCTATTCGAAGAAAATAAACACCCGATTGAAATTCAGAGGTAGAAAGTATCGTTTCAGTTGATTCAACAGGAAAATGTTGAATGATCTGACCTTGTGAGTTAAATAATACGACATTTTTCCCGATAAGGTCTGGTGATACAATTAATGTTGCATTTTCGGCAAACAAATTTACTTTAACAGAAAGATGATTTTTTGGAATTTCTATTTGTTCCATTTTAGCATCCTCATTTATAAAAATATTCTTGTTATAGAGCAATTGAATCAGCTCTTTGTCAAGGGCAGAAAAACGATTTTCATCTGAAAAACCGGCATAAAAAACACTTTCCTTTGTATCTTCTATTTCATGAAAAAAACCAAGCGCTTGTGCGATTTTTTTACGAAGTAATTTTTTCTTAACTCTCAAATTAGGAGCTCTATAAAGATCTATAAAAACAGCACTTTTAACGATTTCATTTCCATCAAAGGAAAGCTGACTGTGTTGAATCCCCCAATTTTTTGCCAAGGTAAAACGCATGCTTGGATCAAGTAACTTACAATCATTCACAGATCCTACAAAAACTTCAAAATTTGCGGTTTCTGGTTGCGAAACCAATTTTATTTTGATTGGTTCAATCCAATCATTCAACTCACTAATTATTTTTGTGAACTCATTTTTTAATTCGTTAAAATCATTTTCAAAAACGGTATTGTTTGCGGTTAGATTATTGCGATTTAATTCGTGAAAGTAAATACGTATTTCTTTATTCCACTTGATGTAACCTGTATTTTCATTAGTTGTCTGAACGAGTTTTTTGAAATAATTAAGCGTTTCCTGACAATATTCAAGAGAATCAGAAGTTGCGCTGGCTACAAAATTAACGAAGAGAAAAAGAATGAGAATTTTAGTTCGCATAGCAAATGTTTTGGACTAAAGCGACCTATCTGCGTTTTGGTTACAATTACTCTTTCAAAATGAGTTTTGCATCACTGATTAGTTTATCCACTTCCTTTGGATTCGTGCCGTCGTAATAACCACGAATGCGCTGTTCCTTGTCAATCAACACAAAATTATTTGTATGAATAAAATCCGATCCTACATCTCCTTGATTTTCAACTTCTGACTTTTTTAATAGAAAAAAATACTTGCGAGCAACCTCATATAACTTCGTTTTATTACCAGTTAAAAAATGCCATTTCCCCGAAATTGCATTGTGTTCTAAAGCATAGCGTTTCATTTGTTCAACGGTATCCACTTCCGGATTAACAGTAAAGCTCAAAATTCGAAAATTAGTTTCGTCTTTGAATGCTGTTTGAACGCGCTGCATCTGATCATTCATCCTTGGACAAATAGTTTGGCAGGTTGTAAAAAAATACTCGGCAACAAATACTTTCCCTTTAACATCTTTCAATCCTATGACCTGTTTATCTTGGTTGGTGAAAGAAAAATCACCAATTTTATGTCCCTGACCAACTTGCAACAAATCTTGGTCAACCGTCTCCGGATTGAGGTCAATGGGATTTAAAACATCAGGTGCTTTTGAACTTTTATTTTCAGTAATTAAGTAAAAAGCTATTCCTACGGAAAGAACTAAAATAAGACCAAAAGCCAGGATTTTTTTCATTACTACAAAAATACAATAGCCTAAGTGATTTTCACAAGTTGAATCAAAAATATCGAAAAAAGATGGTGTTGAAATTCGCGTTTATATTTTGAGTAAATTCGTAATTCTTATCAGTGAAATCGATTACGTAATGAATAAAATTTCCAACTTATTTTCAATTAAATATCCACTAATTCAAGCAGGTATGATCTGGTGTTCCGGATGGGAACTCGCTTCTGCTGTTTCGAATGCCGGTGGACTTGGATTGATTGGCTCAGGCTCGATGTATCCCGAAATCCTCGATGAGCAAATTGCCAAATGTAAAAAAGCAACCAACAAGCCTTTTGGAGTTAATTTACCCATGCTTTATCCGGACATTGACAAACATGTCGAAACAATTATTCGCCATAAAGTGCCAATTGTTTTTACTTCTGCGGGTAATCCTAAAACTTGGACCGAATATTTGAAAAAAGAAGGAATTACAGTTGTTCACGTAGTTTCCAGCGTCAAATTTGCGCTGAAAGCACAAGATGCTGGAGTGGATGCTGTCGTTGCTGAAGGATTTGAGGCTGGAGGTCACAATGGGAGGGATGAAACGACAACATTTTGTTTGATTCCCAAAGTTGCGAAGGAAATTCAAATTCCACTAATTGCTGCCGGAGGAATCGGTACCGGTCGGGGAATGCTTGCAGCGATGAACCTTGGCGCTGATGGGGTTCAGATTGGAAGTCGTTTTGTTGCAACACCCGAATCCAGTGCTCATCAACTTTTTAAAGATTCGGTGATAAATGCGCAGGAAGGCGATACCTTGCTTACGCTCAAAGAATTAACCCCGGTTAGACTCCTAAAAAACGAGTTCTATTATCAAGTTGAAAACGCGTATAAAAATGATGCTTCTATCGAAGAACTTCAAGCGTTGTTGGGGAGAGGCCGCGCAAAAAAAGGAATGTTTGAAGGTGATTTAGTAAACGGTGAATTGGAAATTGGACAAGTCGCAAGTTTAATTACTGAAATTAAGCCAGCAGCAAAAATTGTTGAAGAATTGATTGCTGAATTTAAACTGGCTCAACAAGAGCAAACTACATCTAAATTTATTTTTAATGATTGAATTTGAACGCTTTGAACTTCCAAACGGATTGAAAGTTCTTTTTCACAAAGACAAAACAACTCCGATGGCGGTTGTAAATACGCTTTATGACGTGGGTGCAAGAGACGAATCTGAGGAAAAAACGGGATTTGCTCATTTGTTTGAGCATTTAATGTTTGGCGGTTCTGTAAATATCCCCGATTTTGATGCACCTTTGCAAAGAGCAGGAGGAGAAAGCAATGCTTTTACAAGTAATGACATTACAAATTATTACGACCACGTTCCCGCCCAAAATTTAGATACTGCACTTTGGCTTGAAAGCGATAGAATGCTTTCACTTGCTTTCACAGAGAAAAGTCTTGAGGTTCAACGACAAGTGGTAATTGAGGAATTTAAACAACGCTATTTGAATCAACCCTATGGCGATGTTTGGTTGAATTTACGTCCCTTGGCCTATAAAAAGCATCCCTACAAATGGGCGACAATTGGGAAGGATATTTCGCACATTGAAGATGCAACAATGGATGACGTACGAAGCTTTTTTCAGAAGTATTATCATCCAAACAATGCTATTCTATGTGTGGCTGGAAATTTTGAGCTGAATTTTATTCAAGATAAGATTTCTCATTGGTATGGAGACATTCCAACAAAACTTAAACCAGCGAGAATTGTTCCTTCCGAACCTGAGCAGACTGAGTTTAGGGAGTTAACGCTAGAAAGAAATGTTCCGGCAGATGCATTTTATTACGCCTTCAAAATGTCGCACAGAAAATCGTTTGAATATTATATCACTGATCTCATTTCTGATGCTTTAGGCAGAGAAAAGTCTTCTCGTTTATACAATAAATTGAAAAAAGAACTCAACCTTGTTTCCGAAATTAATGCATATATCACAGGTTCACTGGATGAAGGATTATTGATGATTTCTGGCAAAATGAATGATGGCATAGGACTAGAGAAGCTGGATAAAGAGCTCTGGTCAGAATTGGCCGCATTCGTGAGTGAACCCTTATCAGAAACTGAATTGAATAAACTAAATATTAAGATTAGAACGGCGCGTGAATTTCAAGATCAGGGATTGTTGAATCGAGCAATGAATTTGTGTCAGTATGAACTATTGGGCGATGCTGCTGCTATCAACGAAGATTTAAACGTCTATCAATCAATAACTTCTGAACATATCTGCGAAGTAGGAAGACAAGTATTGAAGAAAGAAAATTGTTCGTTACTCAAAATAAAAAGAAAAGAAGCATGAACAGAAAAGAAGCACCCGAACTAAATCAAGTAGAACACATTTCGCTTGTTGCTCCTCAAATTATTCGTGAATTTCCCGTGCCTTTTTATTTTATGAAGGAGATTCCTAATGCAACATCGCGAATTGAGCTCTATTTTAACGCGGGAACAATAAACGGAAAAATAGGTCTTGCTTCTGCTGTAAGTGGACTTCTGCTTTCTGGAACGAACGTTAAAAATTCAACACAGATTCATACGGAATTAGACAATTTAGGAGCTTACACGGATATTTCCATAGGGCATGAATCAGTTATCGTTACGTTGTACGGCTTGAATGAAAAACTTTCTGAAATCACTTCATTATTTTTAGATAGTATTTTAAACGCGGATTTTAAACAAAAGGAAATTGATGAACTTATTGCGGATCGCAAGCAAAAACTGAAAATAAACTTTGAAAAGGTAAGTTTTCTGGCACAACGAGAATTTACTAAATATCTTTTCTTTGAGAGTAATTACGGTCGAGTAATTGAAGAAAAAGATTACGATGCTATTTCTCGCGAAGAAATTTGTGACTTTCATAAGAATCAATACTTAAATGGATTGAATAAAGTGGTTTTAGTGGGCGAATTTTCAGAAAGTGAAGTAGTAAAAATTCAAGATATGTTGGCCCCCTTGTGTGCGATAGCCTTACCAAGTTTTACAGATTCATTGACTAATAAGAGTGGAAGATTTTCTGTTTCCAAAGAAGGAGCTTTGCAAAGTTCAATTCGAATTGGGCGAATACTTTTTACAAGAAAACATGCGGATTACATTCCTTTTGCCATTTTAAATACAGTTTTGGGAGATTATTTTGGCAGTAGATTGATGAGTAATTTACGCGAGGATAAAGGATATACGTATGGAGTTAATTCCATGGTTTCTGAGTATCAAAATTCAGGTTATTTCCTAATTGCTACAGATGTTGCAGCAGAGCATAAAGAATCTGCGCTTAATGAAATTCGCATAGAATTGGATAAATTGCAAAAGGAGCTAATCCAAGAACATGAATTAGAATTAGTAAAAAATTATTTACTGGGTCATTTATTAAAAAGTGCTGATGGGCCGTATGCAATGACTGATTTGTATGTGCATTTACAAAATTATGGATTTGATGAAGCATATTATAATCGGTACATTCAAGAAATCAATGAAATTTCCGCTGAAAAACTCCGAGAGTGCGCAAGAAAATACTTGAATTGGGATGATTTGACAATTGTTACCGCAGGTTAGCAACTTTAACTTGGTTTTATCGTTAAATAATAGATGCGAAATCAATTCGTTATAGAGTAAATGAGGTACGTTTTAAGTTTAATTCTCTTTTTCGCTTTTTCGAAAAATTTAATGGCATCTCATGCCATGGGAGGTGAGCTTACCTACAAATGTGTTGGAGGGAATTCTTTTGTTTTTGAGTTGGCATTTTACCGCGATTGCAATGGTGCAGAGGTAAACATCGTTTCTGAAAATCTTCGTGTTTGGAATCACCCAACCCTAACATCCATTACACTTCCCTACGTTAATCGTCAGGATGTATCGCCGTATTGTAATGCTTTGCCTGGTTTTGCAAGTCAATTGGAGTGTGGTATAGGAAGTGCCGGAGGAAATGGAGTGGGGGCAATAGAACGTGTGCTTTATCGAAGTTTGCCTATTACTCTGGATGGTATTCCGCCACCGGAAGGGTGGATTTTTACCTATGAAAATTATTCACGAAGTACATCGCTAACAAATATCAGTAATCCTTCTACCTACGGTATTACACTCGCAGCGAAAATGTTCGCTATTCCTGGTGCAAGTGGAACTGGTTGCTCAGATTCTTCCCCGCAATTTTTACAAGAACCTTATTTTGTAAGTTGCACAGGTACACCTTATCAATACAATATGAACGCCGTGGATCCAGATTTAGATTCGGTGTTTTTTGATTTTGGAATTCCCTACAATCATTTCCCGGGTTCTCCCTACAATCCACCAACCACTCCTAATCCTGTTCAATTTGAGCCTGGATTTTCATTTACCAACCCCACTCCTGATGCTTCAATAAATGCATCGAACATTCCAGCTGTAGTTGACCCTTTGACTGGCGAGTTGACTTTTACCTCGTTTACCTCTGGAAATTATTTGGTAAAAATTAGGGCAAGATCATATCGACAAGGCGTGCTAATTTCAGAAGTAGAACGTGAAATGCAAATTGTAATTTTACCTTGTTCAACTGATAATAACGAACCCGTAATAACGCCACCCTTTTCTGGTTCCTTTTCAACAACGGTGAATGCTGGAGATTTAGTTTCTTTTTCTTTGAATGCAACAGACAATCAATTTCTTCAAGATGGCACAACCCCTCAAAAATTGTATTTAACGGCTTCTGGACCTATGTTTGGAACAGGGTTAACAGTAAATACTGGTTGCGACATCGAACCATGCGCCACCCTAAATTCTGCAGCACCTATTATTGGAACACAGCAAGTTTCAGCAAATTTCAATTGGCAAACAACCTGCGACCATTTGATTAATCAATATGGAATTGTTTCTGATGTTATTCCATACAATTTCGTTTTCAAAGTTCAAGATGATTATTGTCCTGTTCCTAAGGTAAGTTATGTTACGGTGACCATTTTTGTTGTAAATCCTGGTGTCATTCAACCTACACAAATAAATTGTATTGAAACCCTTCCAAATGGCGATTTAACCGTAAAATGGAACCAAGTTTCAAATCCTGAAAATTCCTTTGTAGAATACCAACTTCATTCTGTGGAAGATGGACAAATTGCCACATTTTCAGATATTGCAACGACTTCATATACCCTGCCTTCAGGTAATGTGGCAAAAAATTATTTTGTTACTGTTAAAAGTGGTTGCAATGGAAATGTATTAAAACACTCGGATACCATAGCCAATATTTTCTTGGATGTTGTCAATCCGAACAATGGAACGGCAATTCTGCAATGGAATAAGCCAAAATCAGTACCGTTTAATTTCTATGATTCATACTACCATATCTACCGAGAATATCCGACAGGAGTTTACACATTGATTGATAGCACACTCTACAATACAACACTATACAAGGATACGATTGACATTTGTGATGCATTTATTTCATACGAAGTAGTCTTACCAACGACAATCTGTGATTTTAATTCTAATAGCTCAGGCGATGATTTTGAGGATATGATAACTCCTAATATCCCCAGTATTTTATCTGCTGGAATAGATACTTCAAATAGTCAAATTCTTATTACTTGGAATGTCAATCCTCAACCAGATACCTATGGATACGTCATTTATACGTTTGACAACTCAGGATTTTTAGTTGAATTAGACACGGTTTGGGGTCGGACAAATACAAGTTACTCTTATATTACGGATTTAGCTGAAGGGCCTTTTTCCTATTCTGTTGCAGCCTTTGATTCATGCTTCACTTCAGCTGTTCCTGTAACCTATCAAACATCGGCAAAAAGTTCAATTCAAACCACCATTAAATTGAGTTCCAAAGTTTTTATGTGCGAACAAAAAGTCCGATTAAATTGGACAAAATACCGAGGGCAAACAGTTCAGGAGTATCGAATTTTCCAAAAACACAACGGGGAATGGTCTGAAGTTGCAGCTACTTCGGATACATTGATTGAAATTCCGGTTGTAGGTGGTGAAAGCTATTGTTTTGCAATTCAAGGGGTGTTCACGAGTGGAAATAAAGCTTTTTCTGATTTGACATGTTTTGTAGTTCCGATGCCTCAACAACCCTCGTTTCATTATTTTAAGTTGGCGACAGTTGAGAACCAAAAAGTTGAGTTGTACGACTACATTGATGAATCGGTAGGGGTTCAAGAAATCATTTTTCAACGCATGAACTATACAAATGCATACGAAGAAATTGGTCGCGCACCAGCAAATTCAAATACTACATTCTTTTTGGACTCCACGGCTGATGTGAAAGAAAAACCTTGGCAATATCGGGCTCGATATACGGATAGTTGCGGTAGTGTTGGGGAGCCATCAAATTTTGTAAAAACTATTTTTGTTACAGGAGTTGCGGATGAGATACGAATGATTAATAACATTCAATGGAATCCATACCTAGGATTTGATGGTTCTATCATCGAATATCGCATTTATCGGGGGCCAAATGGGGTTTTTGATTTAAATCCAATAGCAATTGTATCCAGTTCTCAACTCTACTACGAGGATGAGGTAAGTGCCATTGATTTTAATGGAGAAATTTGTTACCGAGTGGAGGCTGTTGAAGCTTTGAATTTTTACAATTTTGCGGAGATTAGCCATTCAAATGACCATTGTTTTGTCTACAAACCTTTGATTTATATTCCAAATACGTTTACACCGGATGGAGATAATTTAAATGATTATTTCTTCCCTGTTTTGACCAATATCGAACCAATCAACTATAATTTGAGCATATTTAATCGATGGGGACAAGTAATTTTTGAAAGCACAAATCTAGCGCTAGGCTGGGACGGGAAAATTCAAAGTTCAGGCTTAGATGCTACGAATGATACGTTTCTATACCAAGTGCAAGTGAATGATGCAAACGGAGTTCAAATTTCAAAAAGAGGGTTCGTTTCGTTAATTCGGTAAGTTTATTTGGAAATAAAAAAGTAAATTACTAAGTTTGTTAATTACAAAACTTGAATTATGAAAAGTCTATTACATTCAATCATACTTTTTTTCAGTATTACAGCGCTGGCTCAACAAGACGGTATTGTGATAACATTTGAAGGTCAAACTACTGACGTTTCAGGAGGAACATACACGATGACCGCACCAAGTAATCAAGTTTTTGATGTTCCTTTTCACGTAGAAAACAATACTGGACAATCTCACCAATGGGTTATTACACGATACAAAGTGAATGTTCCAGCAGGTTGGGCAGACGGTCTCTGTTGGGGACACGGTACAGATCCTTTTGGAGGAACCTGTTTCTCTTCAACCCAGATGAATGGTAATCCTTGGTCGACTCCGGCTTCTCAATCAGTTCTATTTACTATCAATAATGGTGAATATGGAAAATTGAAACCTCAAATTAATCCAGATGATTTCACAAGCGGTCAAGCACATTACAGATATTATATTTCTGATCCAGGTTCTGGGTATTCAGATTCAGTGGATTTAATCGTTGATTTTACAGCTTCAATTAAGCCTGTTAAAGAAGATATTACTATCTCAATTGTTCCTAATCCAGCGTCAGATTACATCTCAATTACTGCTAACGGTATGGATAATGCTTCGTTGAAAATGGTAGATGTCCTTGGAAATATTGTTTACAGAGATGTTATTTCTAATACTAAAACAATTGTAACGTCAAACTTCAAAACAGGAGTTTATTTCGTTACGCTAGAGCAACCTGGAATCAAGCCAGTTAGTCGAAAAATCATTATCAGACACTAAATTTCTGATTTTCTTTAAGCTACTTGTTCTATTTTTTAGGACATTAATTTTTGTTTATTTACCTTTGGGGTCAAATTTAATTTCTTAGAAGATGACAAAAATAAAAGTAGCTAATCCTGTAGTTGAGTTGGATGGGGATGAAATGACCCGAATCATTTGGAAAAACATTAAAGACAAGTTGATTTTACCTTATCTTGATTTAGATATCAAATACTACGATTTAGGTATAGAAAAACGTGATGAAACAAGTGATCTAATTACAGTAGATGCTGCTGAAGCAATTAAGAAATACAAAGTAGGAATCAAATGTGCTACAATCACTCCTGATGAGGCACGTGTGAAAGAATTTAACCTTAAATCCATGTGGAAATCTCCAAATGGAACGATTAGAAATATTTTGGACGGAACTGTTTTTAGAGAGCCAATTGTAATGCAAAATGTGCCACGTTTAGTAACGAATTGGACAGCACCTATAATCGTTGGTCGACATGCATTTGGTGATCAATACCGCGCTACGGATGCTGTTTTCAAAGGTAAAGGTAAACTTACAATGACTTTTACACCAGAAGATGGAGGTGAGGTACAAACATTTGATGTTTTCAATTTTAAAGGAGATGGAGTAGGAATGGCAATGTATAATACGGATGAGTCGATTCAAGGATTTGCATACAGTTGTTTCAATATGGCGCTTTCCAAAAAATGGCCACTTTACCTTTCTACCAAGAATACGATTCTAAAAAAATACGACGGTCGATTTAAAGATATCTTTGAAGAAATCTACCAAGCGGAATTCAAATCTAAATTTGAAGCGGCAGGTATTGTATACGAGCACCGATTAATTGACGATATGGTTGCCTCTGCTTTGAAATGGAATGGAAATTTCGTGTGGGCATGTAAAAATTATGACGGTGATGTTCAATCAGATACGGTAGCTCAAGGATTTGGTTCATTAGGTTTGATGACTTCTGTATTAATTACACCGGATGGAGATATAATGGAATCAGAGGCAGCGCACGGAACAGTAACGCGTCATTACAGAGATCATCAAGCAGGGAAGAAAACTTCTACAAACCCAATTGCATCTATCTTTGCGTGGACAAGAGGACTTGCCTTTAGAGGTGAATTGGATGGAAATCAGGAATTAATCAATTTCTGTGAAACACTTGAAAAAGTATGTATCGAAACAGTTGAATCAGGTGTGATGACGAAAGATTTAGCGGTTTGTATTCATGGAAACAAGGTGAATGCAGGTGAACATTACGTTTATACCGAAGAATTCCTTGACGCTCTTGACAAAGGATTACAAGCAAAAATGAATTAACAATTGGGAGCTTTTAGCTCCCTTTTTTTTAGAATAATAATCTTATATTCTTTTCAATCAAAATTTAATTACAGATAATTTGCGGAAGAATTTGAATGGCCTTGGATTTCTTTTCTTGAAACTAGTTATGAATAGCTGTAAATTTTTTCCGATTCTTCTCTTCCTTATACTTACAGCATGTAAATCTATTGAGCCGATTCCGCCAGCAAGTAAGCCAGTAGAACCCACAATTAGTAAGGCAAAAGCATCATCGATTACCATTCCAATTGAAGTTAATCTTGAAAATTACTTTTCTTTGGCTGATAAATCAATTCCAACAAAATTTACCGGTGGTGTTAGCGCTTGCGAAGGTCTGACGTATAATTACGAGCTCAATAGAGATTTAATTAAATTTTCTACCATTCCAACAGGGATTGAGTATAGTACAACAGTCAATTACAAATTGGATTTGTCGTATTGTCCAAAATGCACGGATATTTTCAAGGATAAAGGAAATTGTATCGTGCCACGATTTTTTGGATCTTGCGGGATTAATGAACCACTAAGACGCGCGGATATATCATTTTCAAGCGGTTTAGTTCTCGAACCAAATTACAAGTTAAAATCAACAACTACCTTGAAGAATTTGAATCTCATTGATCCGTGTAAAATAACATTGGTAAATTACGATATCACTTCAATTTTAGATAAAGAAATTCGAAAAGAGGCAAAGTCAATTGAGGCGGAAATTGATAAACAAATAAGTGGAATTGATATAAAATCTACGTGTACTGAGGCTTGGAAACAATTACAAAATGAAATCCCTATTGGATCTTATGGGTATTTGAACTTGGTTCCGAATTCCATTGCTGTTGATAAATTAATTTACACTAAAAATAAACTCAATTTTAATGTAGGTATTGAATTATTCCCGTCACTAAAAACTGAAAAGTCAAAACAAAACCCCAATCCATTACCCAATTTATCAGAGTTTAAAAAGAAAGAAGGTTTTGAATTGACACTTGATCTCAATCTTGCATACGATTCATTAACCTCATGGATAGGAGGGGAGCTGAATAAAACAATACTTGATATTGAAAATCGAAAGATAGTAATTGATTCTATTCAATGCATTGGTGCTGACGGCAAACGAATTATACTAGGACTAAATTTCTACGGTTTTAGAAAAGGGAAATTATTTTTCTCTGCCCAACCCGTTTTAGATGCCAATAAACAAATTCTTCGTTTTATTGATGTTCAGCTAGATATTCAAACAAAAGATGTGCTTCTCACCACCGCAAAATGGTTATTGAATGACCAGATTACAAAAAAGATAGAGGAAAAATCCATTATTGAACTAACGCCCTATCTGT
>Ga0169931_10011289_pt1 | contig 12609 bp, 6 predicted proteins | sample Kivu_15m_20L_FD_129675 | JGI IMG/M metagenome (GOLD analysis project Ga0169931, IMG submission 129675) | Freshwater microbial communities from Lake Kivu, Western Province, Rwanda to study Microbial Dark Matter (Phase II) - Kivu_15m_20L... | ecosystem: Environmental > Aquatic > Freshwater > Lake ...
ATAACTACTAGACCGTCTTCTGGCATTTTTCTCTTCTAATATTATTTTCATTTTGATCGAACTTTGAGCTACCAGTGACTGGTCGTTCTTTCACTGGCTCCCGGGGGCCGTGCTTGGGCGAGTTAGGGTAGTAAGTAGTCACTTTTATGAACTACTTTCTTTCTTGTTCGGGAGAAAAAAAGTTGTAGAATCCTTTCTTGCTTTAAGAGCTACTTCTGAATATAGACGGCCGTTCGTTTTTGGGGTTCTTCTTGCCTGGACTCGCTCTCTCCTGTTTGGGCATCGGTGATCTAGGTGTGGCTTTCTGGGTGTTTTTTGGTGGATAAAAGTCTTTGTTTGAGTTTCGCTCTACCTATTTGAACCTGAAAACTGTCTGCTGGAACTCCATTTCCTTTATTTTTTAGCGAATCTTGAGAGGACTCTTGAGATTTTTCTTCTTTGAAGGGCTCTTGATACCCCTAGGTTCTGGACGGTCGTGCTCAGTGCGGCGCCCTGCATCCATCATCAACAATAAATTACAATCTAACTTATGGATATATCTGCATTACTGGTTATAACAAAGCATAAAGCATCTTAGATCAGCTGTTTTTATACATTTATAGACGATTTATAGATACTTTTGTATCTTATTTATTTTAATGAAAAAATTTGCATAAATTTAAGCAAATACCATCATCTACTTCTTCCGAACAAGTTTCTTTAAGGAGTCCTCTCTGCAATTGGATTCTGGAAACAACTTATGCAATCTACTGGCAAAAGCTTCTTCACGCTTACACTCGTGCTGATTTTATCACTTGTTTTCTTGGCACTCAAGGGTCGTCTTCTTATATGTTCTTCTAACTTGCTCTAAATTTGTGTTATTTTGGTGCTCATTACTAGTAGCTATCGCTTGATGTATTCTTACATGGCCTTGAGTCCATAGGCTAAGCTAGATACATCGAATTCTTTGTGCATTTTGCTGATTCTTTTGTTGATTTCGTTTATAGTGTCTCCATAAGCCCTGAACTAAAACAAAGATCCTTCGATTTGGGGTATTTTCTTAACGATTGTATGCGCAGATATGCCCTCAGCTACCAATTTATTGATTTCGTCTTTATCAAACTTGCCATTCGATTCATTTGGAGCAAGCATGTTGCAAATTTCATTTTTTTATCGCATCCTCTAAGTGTATCTCTTTAAAGCTTATATTTATTTTTAGACTTTCAAGTATCTTTAGTTGATAGTGCTGATCCAGTTGTCGATCTAGCACATCTTGTGCGGGTCTAACTTTTACATTAGTTTCATGAACTCGTCGCTTAGTTTCAGATTTGCAACTATTTTTGCTATTCTGCTGATCTATCTAACAAAATAAGTACCTATCTAACATGCACGTCTTCTCTCTCTTTGGCCAGACCTATATCTTGTCTTGCTTCTTAAGCAATCGTCTGTGCATGTTTGATGTTTCTGAGACATTATGAAAACTGCACTTGTAGATTGCCTATTTTCTTTTCGTTTTAAAGCTTTTCTTGATTAACTTCCTTTCTTGTTGGCAGACTAGTCTAGATGTTATCCCTTAGCTCAGCTATTCTTGCAGTTATTTACACTAATTTAAGCTACATGTCTTTCTCCATCTTTATACAACGGTTCTAAAGACCATCTACTTGAGCTGGATCTATCTGATTTTTGCTCAAAGCTGCCTGTATCTTAGTCATGATCTTCGCCTACCCTTATCGTACTACATCTCTGACTAGTTGCTATGTCACTCTGTCTTATAGCTTATTCTTGCAATCGTTTATCTGCCAAAGTGTTTTTGATTAGACTTCTCTTAGTTTTTATTCGTAAGATGCCAAGTTAAGCTCAGATGTTTCTTTGATTGCTCTGTTTTATTTATTTTGTGCTTTTTTGTAGTCATCGAGCTGGTTCTGCACTGAAGCCACGTTTTCCTTTATCATGGTCTTTACTTATGACTATGAAGAGTCGATTCGTTTTTAGAGTTGTTTCATTTTTTGCACCAAATAGCTCAGTATGTCCGATACTTGACCTATTTTGTATCCCAGCTTGCTACCGGCTTTTTTCATTTCATTCTACTACATTTTAGGCTAACTTCTTTTTGCGATTTGTCTCACCAATACAGGATCTAGCTATATGCCGCTGTTTATGACAGTAAGGGTTTAAGCTAGTGTTATTTCGAGTGGCCTCAGTTAGAGATCTTTTTTTATCTTTTCAATCTGCTTGTCGTGAGTCTTTGACTGGAAATGCAATTAGCGGATGCAGTTTTTTAGCTATTAGTTGTTGACTTCGAACTAAAATTTAGGGATTTTGGAGATATCCAGAACGTCTTCGCTCATGTGCAATAAAATTATTATAGCAAAACAAAATCAAAGAAGGATGATATATCATTCTATCTATCAAATAAAAAGCACAAGTAATTTGAATGCAAATACTATAATATCATATATCATCTTAAATATGATTAATCTATCTACTTTATTCATTATAATTGATGAAAATCTTGATCCTTTTTGCGATCCTACTGGCAATCTCATTTGCCCATACCCCCAGAGACACGATACTAAACACTCCAGTCGAGGGTGCTGAGTTCTAGCTCTAGGATGGTGCCCAGAAACAATACTGGTTCAACCAAATACTCGATCATTACGACTACAAGACCACTACTCTATGGCAGCAGAGGTACTTCGTTATCGACAACTACTTCAATCCTAAAGTAGGACCTGTTTTTCTCTTCATTTGCGGATAATACACCTGCCAAGGAGTGCCATAGGCTAGACAGTGGGTGGTCATGATGGCCCAAAGACTACAAGGATTAGTGCTTACTCTCGAACACAGATTCTATGGTAAATCGCTTCCCTTCGGCAACAACTCACTAACTGTTTAAAACATGCGTCTACTTAACTCTGAGCAAGCCTTGAAAGATTTGGCATACTTCACTTAACAAATGAGTTTGAACAATTTGTACAAAATTAACAACAACCCTTGGATATCTATAGGTGGATCATACCCTGGCGCTCTCTCTGCGTGGTACAGGTATAAGTACCCTCACTTGACCATCGGAGCCATAGCTTCAAGTGCAGTAGTCAATGCCATTGCTGATTTCTATCAATTCGACGAACAAATGTATAGATCAGCTATGAAATCTGGTGATTTTTGCACTAAAGCCATCAACGACTCAAGTGTCAAAGTATAACAAATACTAAAATCGGGTGAAGGATAAGCTTTCAAAGCCAAATTCAATGGTGCTGATAAACTTAAAGACACCTAGTTTTTGTTCTATTGGGTCGATTCAATTGTCGGAGAGATACAATATGGCAAGAGAACTGCCTTATGTGCATCTTTGAAAGGAAAATCATCTACTTAACAGTTCAATATTATCACTAAATTAGTCCAGGCCAACGATGTGTATGAGTACGGCAGCTATTATCTTCAAAATGCTACTTTCTACGCGTATATTCATTATGATTTAGTGTGACTGGCAACTCAGCTCGTGCCTGGATGTTCCAGTGCTGCACTTAGTACGGATGGTGGCAAACTGCCTCAAAAACGCTTCCTTCTCGATCAACGCTTATAAATATTGATTTTTATCGTCAGTTTTGCAAAGATAGCTTCGGAGTGCCTCTATGGCCTGATACTTAACGCAAAAATAACGAATATGGAGGACTTAAACTCTAGGCATTCAACTTGCTGATGTCTAACGGCTAATAAGGTACTAAAACCATAATGAAGACCCTTGGAGATGGGCCTCTTTGACTCAATCTAAAGGAAAAATCATTTCAAGGATTGCCAACTGCACAGATTGCGCTCACTGCGTCGACCTATACACGCCTTCCACCAAAGATTCTGCTGAGCTACGCAAGATAAGAGATTAACAATTTTTGACTGTTTCTGAGTGGATCTAGACCTACTGGCGAACCAAAGGAATTTCCATGGATAACCTTCGATCTGAAGTATAAATAGAAGTGCAATGATAGACAATAAATATCAGCAACAACATAAAAATCCTTTTTTGTTCGTCTACTATACTTAAGTATTGTTTTTTTGAACATTCGTCTTTGAATCGGGTTTGTTTCCTTCTGTGTCTTTGTTTGTTTTTGGAGATCCTTTGTTGTGTGGCGATCCTATAAGCGAGCTGGTCAGTTACATCATAGATCCTCCTCCGTATTCGCCTTTTTTATACAGAAACAGTTTGATTACTCCATCGACAGGAGTTGTGTACTTGAGTGCTTGTGTGATATTGCTGGTATCACTTATAGGCTGACCATTTTTTTGCAGACTGAATTAGACATTTAGATCTGTTATTTTTTCCATTTAGAGCAGATACTATGCAATGTTGGTCATTTTAGTTTTGCCTTCCACTTATAGTATTATTTATTTGACTCTTTTAGGGGAGTCGGACATGCTGTGCATCATCATAACTCCTATTTTGTGCATTCTGTATTGTTATATCTATAATTAGATTGAAAATGGTGTCATAGAATGGACAATAGTATGTATAATCGTCACATTCTAAGGTATAATGTAGCGCCTCAAAGCTCTATATCGGGTCTTCGTGCCCTTAAAACCATAAATTGACCCTAATCTGCGCATAATAGACCACCGTAACAATCGTACCTACAATTTAAATCTCACTTAAGGCAGTGATTGTTACTTTATAAAGTCTATGGATGTAGCTCAAATTGTAGATTTCAGAGCAGATGGACTGAAAGTATACGACTCGGCTTATATGAATACAATCAGTAATACTACAGGAATATGCCATATTAATGGTCGTAGAGGGGTACTCGAGTATAGGGGATATCCTATATAAGAACTTGCATAAAAATCATCATTTCTTTAAGTTGCTTTTCTTCTTTTACACGGAGAACTACCTTGTGCTGATCAACTCACCGATTTCTCCAAGCAGTACGTCTTTTCTTAGCTAGTGTAATGAACCATTCGATCATAAAGTAGTAGCTTACAGGTCTGATGCGTTCTTTTCGTCATGACGCTCATCCTATGGGTATGCTAGTATCTTCAATAGCCGCTTGCTCGACCATGTACCCTTAGGCTAATCCTTCTATAACTGGCAACAATCCGTACGCTGATGTCAAATTTTTAAACAAACAAATATACAGAATATTAGGAAGCATAACTACGATAGCTGCAAATGCATATAGACACAAAATACGCAAGCCATACAACCAACCTAGAAAAGATTGCGGATATGTCTAGAACTTTATGTATATGCTGGACTACTATAACTAGAAAGACTACAAATCGCATCCTAAATTAGTGAAAGCCATGGAAATACTTTTCATTATATACGCATAGCATGGCATGAGTTGCTCCACTTCATTCGTCAGACACATGGCCAGCTCAGGAGCTGATCTATATACTTCGATAGCCATGGCTGCTGGAGCACTTTCTGGACCCAAACATGGAGGTGCCAACTCGCAAGTCATCAAAATGCTGTAGTCCATAGGCAGCAAGGATAACATAAGAAGATTTCTGATGTAGGTTAAACTAAAAAAACGACTTTTGTTTGGATTCGGCAACAGAGTATACAAGAGCTATGATCCAAGGGCTAAACTCATCAAAAAAGTAATAAAAATATAACAATAGGTAGCTTTTGACGTGTTTTCTGTATGTGGCAAATAGCCTCTGATAGAAATAGCTATATAGCTTTAGCGGATCGCCTTATCTGACGATTTTTTGTAAAAAATCAATTAATTAGCATAACTCGCAAGTTGTACCCTAATGTTGACTTTTATAGTGGTCTCATTTATCGAGCTATGGGGTTTGACACTTAGATGTTTCCTGTGCTGTACGCGATTCCTCGAGTGGCAGGCTGGCTGGCTCATTTCATATAGTTTTTAAAAGACCCCGAGAATCACATATACAGGCCTAGACAGAACTACAAAGGATACGGCCGTAGAGAGTTGATTGGTCTTAGCTAGAGAGTAGATCACAACAAAGACACTGAAGAAATTGTTTCAAGGGGCAGAATGAGAAGATAAATATCTAACAAGTATGCCAAGGAGAACGCATAGTGATAGATTTAGTTATTTTTATTATAGTTTTAATAAAAATTGAAGAATAATGATGGTATAAGTCATGATCATAGGTGTTCGGCCAGGACTCCTTAAATGAAATTGCCCGACAAGAACAAATTAAGAGCCTAGAGTATGGCCAAAAACTATATAGCTCTATTGCCTCTTCTTGTCCACATTAACTAAAAGCCTTTCCAATGAGTCATCACTCCACTGCTCTAAATATCCCTTAGAATGACCTCAACGTTATCCATGTATCCTAAAAAAGCACTAGGGAATACTCTTTCTTCAGTTCTGGCTTTGAGAAACAAGTAAGCTGTCTGTGAGTTTGCCTTTACTTACACGAATTCAGGCAGAATATTGAAAATTGTTTTTACTGAGGCTTTACTTCGTACGGCTATGCTGCGGAATACAGGCAAAATGATAGTTTTTATTATTCTTTAAAAATGATCTTGATTGTTGACGTAAGTTAGTGTATGGGGTGCCAAGTCGTTGATGAAAGCTATGTAGTCTCGCCATTTCTAAGACACTTATAGACAACGGCCCAACAACTCAGCACTTTTTAAGTATTATTGATCAAGATTCAAGGAAAGAGTCAAAGCCAGATTGTCATTCGCAATCTGCGAAGCCTATGCTATCATTCCGTTGGCCAGGTACATTTGACCCAACTTGATTATTATCTAAGCATATGCCTCAGACTAGCTACTTTAATTTTGAGTCAGAATACTTGCGGCTCGCTTGTAAGCTTGTAAAGAATCTATTTTTTTGCTGTAATTCAGGTATATGCTGCCTAATGTATAGTACCCGTCTGCTAGTTTGATGTGCTGTGCTCCAAGAAGTTTTTATTGATTTTTTAGAGTACTTCTACAATAAGTAACAGCTTGTTTCTATTCATCTTTAAGTCCCAAATAGTACCTAGCGAAAATGTCATAGAGATCCGATAGAACAGGATGGCATTAACCTAGCCATCTGCCTATGTGATCCACCACAAAATCTCTTATCTTTTACGCTTATTAAGTCCTTCTGACTTTCAACTGCCACTTTATGGCAGTCAGTTGTATATCGTAAAATAGTTTAGAAGGCACTAACATGTTCTATAGTCTATAAAGGAAGGGAGCTTGTTCGGGAGATAGCCAGTTGATAAGAAAAGATACAAGTTTTGTTCTCATTTCGTTCATACCATAGTGACTTTAAAGGCCTTACTTTTTCTATAGATTCAAGATAGATTTGAGCTGAGAATATGAATTGAATGTGGGTTCGTCTACTTTGGCCGAAAGTAGGGCATAGTGGTCAGTGTATGCCATATCGTACGTTTTGGAGCTCAGAACGAACTGTTAAAAGTTATTTTTGTTAAAAACATTATTAGACTTAAAGAAAGGTTAAGAAAAAGTAACACCTTTTAGTCTGAATCCTCCATGATGTTGAAGTGCTTGCAATAAGAACCCTAGATTCATGTTTCCTTTGCTTACACTGCACTTGAAGTAAGTCTGAGCTTGTCTGTATGTCTGGCCCCAGAGAGTTTAGCTTTATGGTCCGATGCCTAGGATGCGATTGAGCCAGGCCAGAACCTGACTTATCTGATACTAGTTCACTTATGAGATATTATTGGCAGATAGACTCAATAAGCTGTCTTGAAGGTCGTATCTAAGGAAGTACTTGGCAGATCTTGCAATAATTTCACTAGAAACTATGCTTCTGAGCCAACTTTATTTACAATTTTAAGCCAAAAGACCCAAATATCGCATATTAACGCCCGCCCTATGCAACAAATCTTATAGTTCTTGCGAATTTGTAATCACATAGTCGAGGTTTTAAAGCTAAATGGCAACAGCTGACACTCGCTAAGGAATAGACTTACCGACCTAAGACAGAACATTAACTGCATTTCGTGTTTCGTTGGATACTTTGACTCTGGTCATCACTCCACTAAGGTTGCCTCCAGTCATCAGCATTTACTAGTAATCTTCGTCTTGCATGAGCTCAGCCCGCAATTTAGAGGTATCTGAGCCTTACCGACCAAGTCCATAGAGATCTTGAGGAAGAAAATGTTGTAAATCGAGAAGGAAGCACACATCGTACCTTTTTGTTTTGTTCTCAGCTCTGCTCAGTTTTTAAAAATACTTCTGGTCAGCTGCGACTACCCGTAGATTGTCTTAGTCTTCGAAAATATTTCTGGCTATCCTTGTGTCCCTTTAAAGCTGGCCTATGTCTTGTTGCAGCTGTAAAGAAAGATTGCCGTACTATGTAGACGAATGCACTTAAGATTTGGCTAGCACTGTGAATCCTTTGTAATTGGTAAGCATGCTCAAGGGCACTCTGAACCGACCTCTGTTTCTACTCACTTGTAATACATAATTGTTGTTTTTGAACTACTGTCGCAATTTTTTATCATTTGCGCTTGAAATGACTGTACTTCTGTCCTGGAAAGACGAACTCTAGTTTAATTAAAGCAAAGATAAAAAAAATCTGATTGATCCGACTTGATATTAGATAATGCTGAGACTTTGATTCACAGGTCTGTATTGTCTGCGATTCTCAGCTAAGCCGAGCTCTTAAATGATTTTGACAACAATGGCTTATACTGTATTTTTGAATCTCTACACGATCAAGTACTAATTTTAACCCTTGATGAACTAGTAGTCCCAGTTAAGACTGGCTTACTTGTAGTCATCTCTTATAGATTTGATGCTAACATTGCTGTTTTTAAGCTAATTGTTGTCTATTGAGGCTTAAGCCTTGTGTAGTTGGGCTTATTCTTATTTTTTCTTACGGAGATACTCATCCTTGATGCTTGATGCCTGCTGTGGAGTTGAATGGTCAGGCTGGACGTACTATTTGCTTATAGTTCCAGTAATAGGATTAAAAGATACCCGATTTTCTTACGCAGGTGAGGCAGTGACTGTTTGATTGTTAATTTGGGGACTTTGAGAAGTATTCAAAGGATTGTTCTGATTGAACTGACTAGGCATACTGTTTGCCACAATGTTATTGAAGATTTGACTTTAATTTTTGTTGTTGGCACCGGCTTATGCTAGAATAAGAGTGTTTCTGTTGGCGAGCTGAGGAGGTAACAGACTTGCTCTGAAGTTCCCAGGAGTTTGGCCAGTATTGACTACTTCTTGATTATTATTGTTAGTTGCCTGTTGAACTGCATTATTTGCTATATTGATCTGTATGGGTTAATTTCTGGCATTGAGGTAGTACGCATCATAAGCTTGTTTGATAGTATTCGACCACTCTTTGGCTATCTAATTGCTTTAACACACGAACTACCACTTAATTCTTTTGCTGCTAGCTGTAAAGTTGATCACAAGCTCATCACCGATCACTCCTGCGTTCTGGATCTACGACATCTGTGCTTACTACTTCAATTTAGGTATATTTTCAGCCGATTGAAATGGCAATAGTGTGCTCTAAGGAATATTGCGTGCGTACGCTATCGATTAAGTACCTTTGAGGATCAAAAGACGCTCGTTAGTTAGAAAAAAAGATTGGTTTTTCTTCTTTAAGAGCGAATAGGTATACTGTATGTTGTTAAGGCTTTCGAAAAAAGGTTTTTTCTTGATTTTTTATTTGAGTTGTTTGGACATTTGTTATCGCTGTTTGGGTGATTACTCGTACATCAAGTGTAACTTCACTAAGATTATAAAGTGGCCAAAACAACAAAAAATATAAAGCAAAAATAAAGATGAAAGAACAGAAATCGTTATGATTTTATATAGATTCTTGTTTTTTCATATATTTTTACTTCATATTTTTGTATTCATCAGATTTTATTGCCTATAAGTCAAATACTAGAATTTCCTTATATTTGAGTAAATCTATTGAATTATATCATTTATCTTGTATATTTTATGACATAATGTATGATAATGATGTAAAAATATTCAATATTTGCTCCAAATAGATGGCAACTTGTACTCACCTACACCTGGATTGCCCTTGTATTGCCTTGTGAAGTCGAACTTCAGTCCTTTACTAATGTCCCAGCCCTTGTGCAGTTTTGGTGAAAAATCAGAGCTCTTCTCAGGGTCAATATAGGAAACTAGTGGACTATTGGCCCTATGTGGATTGAAACGCGCAGATTTGGGAAACAAAATGTCTGAATTCTGGTTCATAAGATAACCCACTTTGCTATATAGTTATATGAGTACTATCTGTCTTGCGGTTTCATGTGTTTATCATGAAAAAATGACGACGCATGTCTTTTTGCAGGCTATTTTTTAGCTGTTATTTTTTTCATAAAGGTGCTGTGAGCTTCATCTAAGGCCAGTTCAGAGTTAGACTACTTTTCAGTGTAGGTCAGTTTCTTATCAGGCGAATAGATGAGATCGAGTAGTTATTGTTTGGCCACATATCTGAAATCGAGCACAAGTGAGCCTATTTTTACTCCATTTTTATTGAACATGCCGACCCTATACTGTATGTATCTTCTCATTTTTTATATATGCTAACACTTGGTTGTGCCTATATCCCTTATAAGATACCTTATATGATAGGTCTATGCTCATGTTACAGCTAAAAATAGATGTCTGTTTCGCCTTATAAAATGTACTAGAATTTAGTTTACTTGAACTACCACTTGAAATTTTCAGTGGGGTTTTTAAGCTATACTTGTTACCCGAATCGCATCTTGAGGGTGCATTGTTGATATTTTTTCTTATTGAAAATAGGATTTGTGATCTAAAGATAGGCCTGTTGTATCTTTATAAGTCCGATCAGGTCTTCTCTTACAAGAGGGGCCAGTTTTTATACTTTTTCCTAGGAAACTTATTTTTATTACTATTTTGTGAGCACTTTGATGTCCCACCTTATGTACCCTCTTATCTAGCCTTCTGAATTGATAAGAATCTACCTTTTTTAGCTTAATAGTACCTGGAGTGGACATGTGTGCTGAGTCTTGCTTGAAAAACATTTCGCTCTTCGGGTAGTACACTCCTTGATAAAGAACCTGAAGCTAGTCTTTTTCATAGCCGTATTCGTGTTAGCAGTAGGTTTCTAAAATTAATTTTTCCTGTCCTGCCTATAGCATACAGTACCCGTATACCTGAATCACATGCTAGCATACCTGAATTCGAAGTTTTGTTTCCAAGAAAGCACGTTTTCCTAAATATCTGCGTACTATTTGGTAGTGTGAGTGTAATCTAAATTGAAAAGTGAGTACTTGTGTCTCCGTTTTAAAGGAGGCGTAGCTTGACTCTGGATATCTCTTTGGCGTGCCGGGTATCGTCAAGTATTATGGAGATGTTTTCGATAGTCATAAGTTGGTAGAGCTTCATGTCGCGAATAATATTATTGAGAGGGCCTATGCATGATATAAGACATACAGATAAAATACAATGATTTCAAGAATATGGTAAGAAAACTATCAAAAATTAATGTTTTTCATATAAATCAAACGAATATCAATATATTTGTATGTTTTTCATGGTCAATTATAGTTTTTTAAGCTAATGCTGCAATGATGATTAATTGTGTTATGCGCTTTATAAATAAATCACAACATGCAACCTCAGAAACTGACGATTCTGCGTCTACAGAAGTAATAGGCTGGTCTATAGCGATAGCCTATTCCTAATGCCCTTGTGGCAAGGTAGGGTATGCTCAAGTTTCACTTTCTTCTCTACGATCTATAGGGTCCTTACAGATAAGGATTCTACCACGGCATGTTCTAACTCCACGAAAACTATCCTTTCAACGCTCCAAAATTGTTTTTTTACACGCCAAATGGCCGTTTTTAGCTCAATTTGCCCATCTGCACATCGTTCACTAACTACCATCAAGAAACGTGGTCTTCTGCTTGGAATGTGCGCAGTCTAGTATTGGCTACTATCAGCTTCATGTACTCCTAGGAACCCAGTTATGGGTGTAGAGCTGATAGTGAATAGGTGAGAAGGCGGTATGCCAAGGGCAGTATGGCGCATAATATGAAAAATGGATAGTTTGTAAAACTGTTCGAAAAGAAACTGTAAGGACTGAACAAAAAGAAACAAGAAAATAATGGAGCAGAATCTAGCGTAGAATTTAATGAAAGCAAAGGAAAATTATAAAAAACAAATAAAGATGAAGGTAGTTCTAAGAGTGACTTGTAGATTAAGTAAGAAAGTAAAATGGGAGTCGTCAATAGCGAAAACAGCATCAACAGATAAGAAGACTAGGCGTAGGTTGATAAAAAATAATAGAAGAAAGGGTAGTAGAAAGAGAAAAAGAAATAGTAACCTAAGGACAACTAGATTGACGAACCACTACTGGATAATGAACAGAAAAGAGGACGCAACGAAAGGGCCAGAAGGTTCATTCTCATTAAAGCGCTTGTTTCTATTGCAGTTTTGGGGGCTGGTGTTTGGCTAGCCTACACTCTCATCAAGTGATCACACTAAGTTTAAACATAAAAAATGTATTTATCTTAGAATTTCCTTTAGAATGGACAAAAAAACATTATTTTTTAATTAAGTTTTTTGAATATTCTTTGATATCCATTGAAAAGATCCAATATAGGTTTTATGCTATATATACATATTTGCCAAAAAAACACAGGGGTTGGGGTTGGGGTTGGGGTTGGGGTTGGGGTTGGGGTTGGGGTTGG
>Ga0169931_10011291_pt1 | contig 12608 bp, 8 predicted proteins | sample Kivu_15m_20L_FD_129675 | JGI IMG/M metagenome (GOLD analysis project Ga0169931, IMG submission 129675) | Freshwater microbial communities from Lake Kivu, Western Province, Rwanda to study Microbial Dark Matter (Phase II) - Kivu_15m_20L... | ecosystem: Environmental > Aquatic > Freshwater > Lake ...
CTCCCCCGTCAGCACGCGCAGGCCCGCGCGGACCGCGCGCTCCGCCAGCGCGGTGACGGCCTCCGGCTCGGCGGAACGGACCTCGCAGGCAGGCGGCCACGGTCCCAGCATGGCGACCAGGGCGGCCATGGCCACGAGAACGCCGGTGTCTCGTCCGGCACGTCGGGCGCGCCGCAGGGGTTGCCGACAGTGCGTGACCGGGACTTTATCCCGGCGCACGGCACCGCGGACGGCTGACCACCGCAGATGGTCGTGGTTTCGCATCCAGCCCAGTTCACCAGCGCCGACTGCGGGTCGGCAAGCCGTACCGATCACAGGGGAAGCGCCTGCATCGGGAAACGGGGAAATTCCGATCGCACGGTGGGACGACTTCTCGGTAGAACCCCGCGGGAGGACGACCGCGCGATGCGGCAGGGACGGCGACATGGCGTGGCGGTGTGCGCGGTGACCGCGAGCCTGCTCGCATGCGCTGCTGCCGAACCCGTCGCCGCCGACGAGTCCGGGGCGGCAGCCGCGGGCGTCAGCGCATGGGCGACGGGAGGCGGTTCGGCGACGGCGAAGCCGACCGATCCGGACGGCAAACCGGGAGGCGGCGCGATGGGGGCTGCCGCGCTTCCCTACTGGCAGGCGCCGGCGGTTCCGACGGCGGTCATTCAGGGGGGCGCGATTCCCCCGGGTTGGCAACCGCAGGCCGTGCCATACCAGGGGATCGGACCTGACGGTCGGCCGGTCACGATGTACGTCGCGCCGACCTACGTCTTCACATACCCCGTCGGCCCACCCGTGCCCGCCGTGCCGCAGGTCGACCGTCGCCGCGGCCGCGGCATCATGCGTCCGGGCATCCAGAACGATCCCTACGCCGCGGGCTGGAACTATCGCTCCACCGGCGCCACCGCGGTCGCGCCGGCGCTGCCCCCGCCCACGGTCGCCCGCTACGCGCCGCAGCCCTACCGCTTTCCCGCCGATTCGCGCGCGCTGACAGGCACGCCCCTGGTGCCGCCGGCAACCGTGACGCCCCCCATGCCACCACAGACCTGGGGAGACGCGCCCGCAGGCGCGATCGCCGCGCAGACCGTTCCGCTGCCGCCACCCCCGTCCGGCTGGGCGGCCGCGAACCTGCCGCCGACCGCCGGACCCCCGCCCGCGGGATGGGGGCCGGCCAATCCGGCGGCGGTGCCTGCGGCCCCGGCCATCGTGGCGGGCGCCGCCGCGGCTCCGGCGGTCGCCGCCGCGGCAGCACCTCCGCTGGCCGCGCTGCCGCCGCCCATCGCACCGATCCCAGTCGCGACACCGGCGATGCCGCAGCCGATTCCGGCGACGACGGCATCGCTGCCGCAGTCCACGTCATCGACGGACACGCCCTCGAACGTGCATGCCTGGAAGGTCGTGGCCGTCTACGACGGCGACACGGTCACCTGTGTCGACGAAAACAATCAGCAGCAGCGGGTGCGGCTCGCCGGCATCGACGCCCCGGAGTCGGGCCAGGACTTCGGCAAGCAGGCCCGCGATGCCTTGGCCGGCATGGTCTTCGGACGCACGGTGCAGGTCGTGGACGACGGTCGCGACTCCGCCGGCCGTTGGCTCGGTCGCCTGTCGGTCGATGGCATCGACGTCAATCGCCGCATGGTCGCGACCGGCATGGCCTGGAACGCCGATTCGGGGGAGGAGTCATACGCTGCGGCCGAGGCCCTCGCGAGGTCCGGCGGGATCGGACTCTGGTCCCAGCCGAACCCCGTGCCGCCCGCGACCTACAGCACCCAGGCCACGCAGAAAACCTGACCGTCGGCCGACGTGCCACGGGCGGGCTCGACCGGCGCCCATGCGACGCGCCCGCACGGCGTCATGCCGGTCGTTGGCCGATCTTCGGCCCCTTCGACCGCTGCGACGCGTAGATGCCCGAGTGGCCGCTGAAGAGGTAGGCGAGTGCGCATGCGGCGGCGTGATAGGGCAGCATCGCCCCGCCGAAGAGCTCGACGGCCATGACCGTGCACGCGATCGGCGTGTTGGTCGCACCGGCGAAGACCGCCACGAATCCGAGCGCCGCCATGAAGTCGACCGGGGCGCCGGTCAAAGTCGCGAGCGCGTTGCCGAGCGTCGCCCCCACGAAGAACAGCGGCGTCACCTCACCCCCCTTGAAGCCTGAGCCGAGCGTGACGGCGGTGAAGACGATCTTCCACCACCAGCTCCACGGGTGTGCGCCACCGGGCTCGAAGGCGCTGCTGATCGTCACGCCTCCGGGACCGGCTGCGAGGACGCCCAGTCCGAGGAAGTCCCGCGTGCCGAGCAGCTGCACCAGCGCGATGACGAGGCAGCCGCCGAGGACCGGCCGCAGGATCGGCGACGACACCATGCGGCCGAACCAGTGATGCACCGCATGACCCATCCCCACGAAGAGCGCCCCCACGAGTCCGAAGAGCACGCCTCCCGCCACGGCATGCCCCAGCAGCCACCCGTCGCAGACGGCGTGGTGCGTGGCCGCCGCCTGCGGCACGAGCGACCGCACCTCGTAGTGCGTGTGCACGACACCCCACGCCAGACACGTCTGGTCGCTCACGATCGATGCCATGAGACAGGGAAGGATCGCGCCGGAGCGCATGCGACCGACGACGAGCACCTCGAGCGCGAAGATCGCCCCGGCCACGGGCGTGCCGAAGACTCCGCCGAATCCCGCGGCCATGCCCGCCATGAGCAGGGTCGGCACGTCGGTGTGGCGCAGCCCCGGCACGAGCCTCGCGACACCGCCCGCGAGACTTCCGCCCATCTGGACGGCGGTGCCCTCGCGCCCGGCCGAGCCGCCGCAGAGGTGCGTCACGACGGTCCCGACGAGGACGAGCGGTGCCATGCGCAGCGGCACACCCCCGCCCGGTTCGTGAATCTCGTCGACCACGAGGTTGCTGCCGGCCTCCGCATCCTTCCCGAACGACGCGTACATCCAGCCGATCGCCGCACCCGCCACGGGCAATCCCCAGACGAGCAGCGGTGCGTCGAGCCGCAGCCGTGTCGCCGCATCGAGTGCGGTCATGAAAAACGCCACGGCCGAGCCGACGACCGCCCCCAGGGGCACGGCGAGGAGCGACCACATCAGCACGTACCGGGCCGCCCCCGCCTCGTGCTCGAGGAACGTCCGCAGCGGACCGCGAGACGCGCCGGGCGCCACGACCGGCTCGCCGGGATACGATGCTCGCGACAACGGGTTCCCCGGGAGACTCGGCATGGCCGTCAACGTGGCCGTCAAGGTGGGAGACCGGGCGCCGGCGTTCCGCGCGACCCTGCAGGACGGCTCGACACTCGATCTGGCCGACCGCATCGGACGCACGGCGATCGTCCTGTTCTTCTATCCGAAGGACGACACGCCGATCTGCACGGCGGAGGCCTGCGCCTTCCGCGATGCGTACGAGGAGTTTACCTCGGCCGGGGCCGAGGTCGTGGGCGTCAGCAGTGACTCGGCCGAGTCGCACGCAGCCTTCGCGCGGCGGCACCGCCTGCCGTTCCCGATCGTCAGCGATCGCGACGGCGCCGTCCGCCGTCTCTACGGCGTGCCCCGCACGCTCGGGTTCCTGCCCGGACGGGTGACCTACGTGATCGATCGTGAGGGGATCGTGCGGCTCGTCTTCAACTCGGCCCTCTCGTCGGCCGGTCACGTGCGACGCGCGCTCGACGCCCTGCAGTGATGCCGGTCGGGCCGACGCAACCGGCACCATCGCGCCCACCCGCCATCTCGTCGGCCGACTGGGCAACCTGCGGGCCTTGTGCCGATCGACGTTTCGGGGCAGGTGCGCCGCGCGGCGACTCCGGCCCCGTGAGTCGCTTTCCGAATCCGAGGTGCGCCATGTCGATCCACCCCCGACCGATGAACCCGACGCCGCTGGGACTCTTCTCGATCGATTGGAAATCCGCCGCGCTCGGCATGGGCGTCGCGTTCGCCATCTCGTGGGCGCTGGTGGCGCGGCCGGGTCGCGCGGACCTCGCGGCCCTGGAGACGCAGATCGCCCGGCTGTCGCGCACCGCCGCGCGGCTCGATGCGGCCCGCGACGGCGTCTCGGGGGTGAGCCGGCTGCTCGCCGCACTCGAGGAGCAGGCGGTGCGGACGCCCGCCGCGGAGGCTGCCCTGCACAGCGCCGCCGCGTCGCTCGAGATCATCGACCGCGTGCACGGCGAACTCGTGCGCGGCGGCGCCTCGCTCGACGTCGCCCACGCAGCGGCGGAACGGCTCGCCGGCCTCGGTGACGCGATCGTCTCCGAGGCGACGGGCATCGAGACCGCGAGGACCGGTCTGGAGCAGCTCGCCGGGCTCAAGGACAGCCTGATCGTCGCGTCCGCCGGCATCGACCGCGCCGCCGGATCGTTCGAGCGCCTGATCGATCTCAAGGACGGGCTCGTCGCGGGAACGGCCGGCCTCGACGCGGCCGAGGAGTCGGAGACGCGGCTGGTGGAGCTGAAGGACCGGCTCGTCGAGGATGCCGCAGGACTCGGTGCCGCCGAGCAGGTCTCCGCGCGGCTCGCGCTGCTCACCGACGGACTCGCCGCCGAGGCCAACGGCCTCGACCATGCGGAGGAGACGCTCGCGCGGCTCGGCGATCTCTCCGATTGGGTGCGCACGTCGTCGGGCATGCTGGGCGATCTCCGCAACCTGGTCGCGGATGTCGTGATGCTCGAGCCGGCCGTGCAGCGCGCCGTGCGGGCGCTGGAGCCGGTCGTCGAGTTCACGTCGCTCGGTCGACGGGCCGCCCGTTCCCAGGCCCCCGACACCACGGCGACCGAAGGCGAGACCCGCGTGATCGGCGTCGCCCGCACCCCCGCCGACGCCCGCCCGTGAGGTCGACCCACGGCGGCGCGGGCATCCGGGCACGAACGCCCACCACCGTTCGTGCCCGGTCCGGTCCGGCGGCCCCGAGCCGTCGCTGACGGGCCGCGACGTCAGGAGAAGAGGAGCTCGACGTCCTCGGCCGTCAGGCTGCCGATCACGCTCTCGTCGGCCCGCACGATCGACTCGGCCAGCTCGCGCTTGCGGTCCTGCAGGGCGACGATCTTCTCCTCGACCGTGTCGCGTGCGATCAGCCGGTAGGCGAAGACGCGGCGCGTCTGCCCGATGCGGTGGGCGCGATCGACGGCCTGCGCCTCCACGGCCGGATTCCACCAGGGATCGAGGATGTAGATGTAGTCGGCCGCGGTGAGATTGAGCCCCTGACCGCCCGCCTTGAGGCTCACGAGAAACAGTCGGCAGTCCGGATCCTCCTGGAAGCGGGCCACGCGGGCCTGCCGGTCGGTGGTGCGACCGTCGAGGTACTCGTACACGGTGCCCCGTTCGTCGAGCCGACGACGCACGATGGCGAGGAAGCTCGTGAACTGGCTGAAGACGAGCGCCTTGTGCCCCTCGGCCACCACCTCCTCGAGCTGCTCGAGCAGGACGTCGACCTTCGCGGACGGGTCGTCGATCCGCTGCGGGTCGACGAGGCCGGGATGGCAGGCGGTCTGCCGGAGCCGCAGGAGCGCCTCGAGCACCGCGATCCGCGTGCGTCCGATGCCGAGGCGGCCGATCCGCCCGGCGAGCTCCTGCCGGTAGTGTTCCCGCAGCTCGTCGTAGGCCGTGCGCTGCTTCAAGCCCAGCTCGACGAACAGCGTCTGCTCGGTCTTCTCGGGCAGGTCGGAGAGCACCTGCGCCTTCGTCCGCCGCAGCAGATAGGGACGGACCGCGCGGGCCACCACCTCGGCGCTGCCGCGGCCGTCGGCGAGAAAGGAGCGCAACCGCCCGGCGCTGCCGAGCTGCCCGGGGTTGAGAAACTCGAAGATGCTCCAGAGCTCACCGATGTGGTTTTCCACCGGCGTACCCGTGAGCGCGAGGCGATGCCTCGCCTTGAGGAGCCGGCATGCCTTCGCGGCCTGGCTGGCGGCGTTCTTGATCGACTGCGCCTCGTCGAGGACGACGTAGTCGAACTCCATCGCGCGCTGCGCGAGCACGTCGCGTCGCAGCGTGCCGTACGTCGTCACCACGATGTCGTGCTCCGCGAGCTCGCCGGCCTCGATGGAGCGGGTGTTGCCGGTGTGGTTGAGGACGCGCAGGGCGGGCGCGAACCGCCGGGCCTCGTCGATCCAGTTGAAGACGAGGCTCTTCGGCACGACCACGAGCGACGGGCGATGCGCGATGCCGGCCTCGCGCATCGCGCCCTGACGGCGGAGGAGCATCGCCAGCACCTGGATCGTCTTGCCAAGGCCCATGTCGTCGGCGAGGCAGCCTCCCAGGCCCATGCGTTCGAGAAACGCCAGCCAGCCCAGGCCCTCGCGCTGGTAATGACGGAGCGTGCCCTGAAAACCCTCCGGCTCGTCGGCGGCCTCCGGCCGCTCCCCCCGCGCGAGCTCGTCGCGGAGCCGCTCGAAGGCCTCGTCCACCTGCGCCCGCGGCTGGCTCGCCAGGAGCGCGTCGAGGAGGGCTACCTGGATGCGGCCATACCGCAGCCGGCCGTCATGCTTCTGGCCGAGCGCGGTGAGCGGCTGCATCTGCGCGGCGAACGAGTCGGGCAGGATCCCCACGGAGCCGTCGGCGAGCGTCACGGACCGCGAGCCGGCCGCCAGCGCCTCGAGGAGGGCGGGCAGTTCGGCCACGACGCCGCCGAAATCGATCGTGGCCGAAAGCTCGAACCAATCGATGCCGCTCGTCACGTGCCAGGCCACGCTGCCCGCGGGACGGTAGCGGCGGCCGGACACCTCCACCGCCCAGCCGGCGGCGGCCAGCTGAGACACGGACCCATCGAGCCGCCCGCGCGGCACGAGCACGTGATGCACCGCCGGCTCACCGTCGGCCGCGCCCCGCGGCGGCAGGAACCCGTGCCGCGGCAGCACGGCGAGCGCGGCCCGCTCCGCCGCGCGGTCGCGCCGCACGAAGACCCGCCGCGTCGTGTCGACGACCGCGCCGGCCGGGTCGTCGGCGGCCACGGCGGTGCCGGCGTAGTCGAACCAGATCCGTCCCGCGAGGTGCACCCGGGCCCCACCGCCGCGCCGCGGCGTGCCGGCGGAACGGAGGTCGTCGTCCGGCGGCGCGATCGCCGGCGCATCGTCGAGCACGAGCTTCGGCTGCGGTGGCCCTGAATCGATCCGCCATCCCGTCCATGCGGGCAGCACGAGACGCGGAGGGGCGGCGAGGCCTGCCAGTCGCTCCACGAGCCCGTCGGTGTGGGCGGCGGAAATCTCGATCGGACCGCGTCGTTCGAACTGCTCCACCCAGCCCGTGGCGGTCGTGGCCAGGTCGTCCCCGGTCGACTGCAGCCGCGCGATCCGATCGCGGAAGACGACGAGGCCCGACCCGAGGATGAGCAGGGCCTCGCGGAGCTCCACCCGCTGGCTGCCGCGCACGAGCATGCCCCGCAGCGTCGCCTTCGCAGGGCGGGGCGGGGGCGCGTCGGCATCGTCCCCGCGCGGTGGTCGCAGCGCGTCGTCGTCGGGCTCGAGGACGAAGGCGAACTCCCACGGCCGGCCCGCATCCCAGAAGAGCGGCACGACCGTCTCCGGTGATCGCCTCGGCTCGGGCTGCAGGAGCAGCCGCCCACTGGCGCAGAGCGTTTCGAGGTGCAGCGCCGCCGAGCGCGGCCGCAGCGCGATCCGGGCGACCTCGCGCCGCCCCAGCCGCCCCACCACGCTCTCGCCGGCCTGGTCGCCGGTGGCCAGCGGAGGCATGCCTGCTCCGGCCGGCAGGACGACCGCTCCGAGCAGCCGTTCGAGCAGGTCACGGTCATCGGGCTCGAGCGACTCGATCTCCACGTGACCCGGTCCGATGACCACCGGCCGCGGACGTCCGGTGGCGTTGCCCGCCACGTCGGTCGACATCCGGCAGGGCGTGATGACGGCCACCCGTGCGTCGGTCGACGCGCCGAGATCGAGCAGGAACACGAGATCGCCACCCACGCGCCGCGGATCCGGAATCGTGACACCGGTCGATCGCAGGGCCGGCTCGACGAGCCGCCGCCGCTCCTCGAGTTCGGCGGCCCATGCCGGCTGGCGCGGGCCGCCGCGCCGCGGAGGGGTGAAGACGGGCGAGGCCGGCGGGACGGCTCGGCCCGCCACGTCATCGTCTGGTTCGCCTGCGAAGCCCCCGTCGTCGTCCGCCGCGCCGTCGGCCTGAAGCGCGATCCCCGGATCGATGCCGACGTCGTCGCCGACGATGTCGAGCGTGACCGGGGTCTGATCATGAATCCCGGAGAAGAGCCCCCGACGATCCACCTCCAGGAGCGCGGCGGCGAGCACGGCGCACGGCCGCCCGCGGCGGCCTGCCTCGGTGGAACATTTCGTCTCGAGGGTCATGCCCCCGCGTCGATGCGCCGACAGCTCGAGCACGACCTCGTGCTCCGTGCCGTCCGTCGCCACCGTGGCCCGCACCTGTCCCACGCGGGTACAGGCGATCGTGGATGTCGAGAGCCCGCGCGCCGCCCTGATGTCCGCCGGCTCGAAGAGATGGAAGAGTCGCTTCTCGAGGGTCTTCATGCAGTCGTCCGGAGGGTCCGGCGCCCGGCGGCGCGCAACACGCCACTGTACCCCGTCGCACCCCCGCGTGGCGAACGCGCCGCTCATCCGGCCTTTACGGTCGCCACGACCTCGAGGACGTTCTCGACGGGGGTCTGGGGGAGGACGCCGTGCCCGAGGTTGAAGATGTGGCCCGGGCGGCCGGCGGCCAGGGCGAGAATCTCCCGGGTTCGACGCCGCACCGTGTCGCGATCCGCGAGGAGCACGGCCGGCTCGAGATTGCCCTGCACGGCGCGGTCGTGGCCGACGGTCTCCCACGCGCGGTCGAGATCGATTCTCCAGTCGATGCCGATGACCGAGCCCCCCGCCTCCGCGAGCAGGGGAAGCAGCGCCGGATTCCCGGTCGCGAAATGGATGACGGGCGCCCGGCGGGACGCCTCCGCGATCGCCGTGCGGGCGTGGGGCAGCACGTACCGTCGGTAGTCGTCCGGTCCCAGGCACCCGACCCAGCTGTCGAAGAGCTGCACGACCTGCGCGCCGGCATCGAGCTGGGCCACCAGGTATCGGCTCACCGCGCGCGCGAGCCGATCGAGCAGGTCGTGCCATGCCGACTCATGGCGATACATGAGCGTCTTCGTGTGGAGCCACGCGCGGCTCGTCCCGCCCTCGATGCAGTAGCCGGCGAGCGTGAAGGGCGCTCCCGCGAATCCGATGACCGGAATGCTGGCATCGAGTCCCGCGCGGGTCGCGCGCACGACGTCCATCACGAAGCCGACACGGTCGACATCGTCCAGTTCCCGCACCCGGGCCACGTCGGCCGGCTCGCGCACGGGGTTGTGGATGACGGGCCCCTCGCCGGCGGTGAACTCCAGATCGAGTCCCATCGGTTCGAGCAGGGGCAGCAGGTCGCTGAAGATGATGGCGGCGTCCACGCCGAGCCGCTGCACGGTGGCGATCATCACCTCGGCCGAGAGACGGGGCGTCTTGCAGAGCTCGAGGAACCCGACCTTCTCGCGGACGGCCCGGTATTCCGGCAGGTAGCGGCCCGCCTGCCGCATCAGCCAGACCGGCGTCCGCTCGACCGGCTCGCACCGGCAGGCCCGCATGAAGAGCGACTCGCTGAAGCGGTCGCGAGCGGGCGGCTGAACACTGGGCTGCTCCATGGGTCGGAGTATACGGCGGCACGCCTCGCAGGCCGGTCACGGCGGCTTTTTTCAGCGGCCTCCCCCGGCCCGTGGCGACAGCGCGGCACGGACTACGATAGAAGGGTCGCGTAACACGCCACGTGCGGCCGCACCGGCGCCGCGTCGTGCACGGTTTTTCTCCGCCTCCTCCCACCCGGGCCTCCGCATGGCCGAATTCGTCGCGGGCATCTCCGTCGTCTGCTTCGCGGCCAGCTACGCGGTGGCGCTCGCCTGCGAGGCGCTGCGTCCTGCCTTGCGTTCGGGGGTGCGCGGCATCGCGATGCTCGGCTTCGCCGCGGCCGGACTCCTGGCCCACACGCTCTTCCTCGTGTGGCGAGCGGCGACCGAGCCCTCGATCCCGCTCTCGAGTCCGTTCGACTGGTACCTCCTGGCCGCATGGCTGCTCGCGGCCGGCTCGCTGTGGTTGACGATCACCCAGCCGCGTACGCCGGTCGGCCTCTTCGTCTTGCCCGTCGTGCTGATGCTCGTCGGTGCGGCCCAGCTCTCCAGCCGCCAGCCGTTCCCCCAGAGCCCGGCCACGCAGATCTGGGGCGCGATCCACGGCATGTTCAATCTCGCGGCGAGCGTGGCGGTGCTGCTCGGCGCGGTGGCCGGCGGCATGTGGCTCATCCAGGCGGGACGGCTCGCCCGGAAACAGGCGCCGGTGCAGGGCTTCCGCATGCCGAGCCTCGAGCGACTCGCCCACGTCACCTCGCGCACGCCGGGGATCGCCGCGTGGACGGCAGCGGCCGGCTTCGTGTCGGGCATCGTGCTCAATGCGGTCAACCGCCAGCGGGGGCTGCTCGAAACGGTGCCCTGGAACGATCCCGTCGTCGTGCGGATGGCCGCCGTCGTGGTCTGGCTCGTGACGGCCGACGCGCTCGTCCACGCGGCCCGCCGCCGGGCCGAGGGACCGCGGGCCGCCGCCTGGCTGGCGCTCGCGAGCGCCGCCGTGCTCTCGGCGTCGATGCTCTGGGGCGTGTTCGGCGCGACGCGGCACGGCATGCCTCCGCCCGCGTCTCCCGCGGCCGCATCCTCCGGCCCCGCCACCGCCGGACACGAGGACTCCCCATGACGCTCGCACTCGTGGGAGGAACGCATCGCACGGTGCCGCTCGACCTCCGCGAGCGCCTCGCCTTCTCGGCCGAGCAGACGGCCGACGCGCTCGCGCGGTTTCGTGATCGCTTTCCGGGACGCGAAGGCGTGCTGTTGTCGACATGCAATCGCGTCGAGTTGTACGCGGCCGGTGCGCCCGACGCGCCCGCGCCCGACGCCACGGACATCGTCGCCTTCCTCGCCGAGTGCCGCGGGCTCGATGCGACCCAGCTCGAGCCGTTGCTCTCGCGGGAACGCGACGAGGCGGTGGTGCGACACCTCTTCGCCGTCGCCGCCGGCCTCGACAGCATGGTGCTCGGTGAGCCGCAGATCCTGGCGCAGGTGAAGCAGGCCTGGACGCTGGCGCAGGAGAACCGCACGGCGGGGCCGGTGACCGGCGGCATGTTCCAGGGCGCGCTGCGGGCCGCCAAGCGCGTGGCCACGGAGACCGGCCTCGGCCGCCAGCGGGTGTCGATCCCGAGCGTGGCGGTCGCGGACTTCGCGAGCGGCGTCTTCGAGCGGTTCGACGACAAGCGCGTGCTGCTCATCGGTGCAGGCAAGATGGCGGCCGAAACGCTGCGGTACCTGCGCGAGGCGGGCGCCCGTGATGTCACGATCGTGAACCGCACGGCGGGCCGGGCCGTGGAGCTCGCCGCGCGGCTCGGGGCCCGGCCGGGGCGGTTCGATCGCCTCGCCGCCGAACTCGTGACGGCCGACCTCGTCGTCAGCACGACCGGCGCGTCGGATCCGGTCGTCACACTCGATCTGTTCGCCGCGGTGGAGCCACGTCGCGAGGGCCGCCCGCTCGTCGTGCTCGACCTCGCGGTGCCCCGGGACTTCGATCCCCGCATCGGCACCCGGTCGGGCGTGTGGCTCTATTCGGTGGACGATCTCGCCGCCGCCTGCGACGCCAACCGCCGCAGCCGGCAGCGGGAGATGCCGGCCGCGCTCGCGATCGTGGACGAGGAGACGCGGCGCTTCATGGGCGACCTCCACCATCGCTCGACCGCGCCCGTCATCGAAAGGCTGCGGGCGGGATGGAGCGAGACGGGCGACGCCGAGCTCGAACGACTCTTTCGCCGCCTGCCCCACCTTGCCGACGCGGACCGCGACGAGATCCGGCAGGCGTTCGATCGCTACGCCGCGAAACTGCTCCACCCGCCGCTCGTGTCGCTGCGCGACGAGAGCCGCTCGGGATCGCCCCACGGACTGCTCGACGCCCTCAAGCGGCTCTTCGATCTCGACGACTGACCGTCAGGCGCGTCAGCGTGGCAGGCACTGGGCGAGGGCGAGGAGCGCGTAGCTCGTCACGAGATTGGCGTCGTCCTCCATCCAGCGGGCGTTCTCGTTGACCCAGGCACCGTCGCCCCGCTGCCGCGACACGAGCACCGTGGCGAGTTCGTTCCGCCAGTCGTGCTCCTTGCCCGCGGCATCGACGAACCTGTCCTCGCCGAGCACGGCCAACGACTTGGAGGCCGTCTGCAGGAAGTAGTAGGCCCCCGCCGTGCCGAGCCCGGGGTTTTCCTCGAAGGTGTAGTGGCGACGCAGCCACTCGAGCGCCGCCTTGACCCGCGGATCGTCCCGGTCCACGCCGGCGTAGATCATGCTCTTCAGGCCGGCGTAGGTCATCGATCCATAGCTGCGGAGGCCGCCCTGGGGCGTCTGGCCCGCCTGGCTCTCACCCTCGCCGAAGGGCGTGTAGTAGAAGCCCCCGTCGGGGTTCTTCTCCGCCATCGGCAGCGTGTTGTGCGGACTGGGCAGATTCTGCGTGCGCGAGACGAAGGCGAGGGCCTTCTGGATGGCGGGATCGTCGGGGCTCGTGCCCGCCTCGCGCAGCGCCTCGATGAGGAACGCCGTGTTCGACAGGTCGGGCCGCGA
>Ga0169931_10011292_pt1 | contig 12607 bp, 8 predicted proteins | sample Kivu_15m_20L_FD_129675 | JGI IMG/M metagenome (GOLD analysis project Ga0169931, IMG submission 129675) | Freshwater microbial communities from Lake Kivu, Western Province, Rwanda to study Microbial Dark Matter (Phase II) - Kivu_15m_20L... | ecosystem: Environmental > Aquatic > Freshwater > Lake ...
AATATTTCAATTGTATCTTTATAATCGCTATTAAATTGATTTTGTTCGAAATTATATTCTGCAATATCTTCATTAATAAGGGTTTTTATATCTACACTTGATTCTCCACTTGTATCAAAATCAGGTTTAACAGGAGAAGTAATAATATTAATATCATCAATATCATCAATATCATCATTATTAACAACCAAATTTTCTGATTTATTTTTTCTAATATAAAATATTAAAAATACAGTGATGAGTAATATAATAGAAATAATCAGTAGTAAATTCATATATTATAATTAAACAAATTAATTTGTTATATATATTATTTGAATTACACCATTTTCGGCGAAAAATGGGACACTTTCTATAATCGTTCTGTTATTTAGAACTTGACAATTTTTGATAATCATCAGAACACAATATAAATTAATTTATCATTCAACAAAAGAAATTAGAAAAGAAATATTTGAATTGTGAAAAAATGCGATTTTGGGACATATATAAAAAAATATTTGAAAATCATTTTATTACTGAAAAACACAATAAAATGACATAATAAAAGTTATTTAGTGTCCCATTTTTCGCCGAAAATGGTGTAATATATATTATTAGTTATCTTTCGGCGTTTTATTTTCAACAGGTTCTGATTCTGATTTTGAATTTGAAAATGGATTTACATAATTAATTCCATCACTAATTGTATTTCTCATTTTTGAAATAAAACTTTTAATTGGATTGATTAAAAACAAAATAATCAATATTACTATAACAACAACAATAAGTACTCCCATATATTATAACATTAATAAAAAAAAATAAAAGTAATTTATATATTTTTATTTTTAATATTTATATTTGCAATAAAATATCTATATCTTTTGTCATATTATAAGTTGAAAACAAATAATTTTCTAATATTTGATGAATAGAATTTATTGAAATTTCCAAGTATAATTTATATTTTGGGATTACTATATCTTTTATATTTTTAATAAAAGAACTATCATCTGATATATTTATAGAAGTGTCTAAATTAAAAAACCCTAAAATACTATATAATAAATCATCAAAAGTGTCTTTTCCACTATTATATCCTGAAATATTAATATTAAGAATTTTAGAAACGGACATTATAGGAAGTTTATTGAAAAAATATTGTGTAAAGTTGGAATTAGTATAGAAGAATTGGTTTAATATCTTTGTTATTTTATCTTTTTTAGAAGCTTCAACATTGAAAGTTTTAAATAAAAATTCTTTCATATTTGCTACTATATCGTAAAAAAATGGAACAAATAGGAAATTTTTTGTTATATGAATAATAATATTAACAATAACAGTGAAACATTCATTATCACTTTTTATATTATTTATGTAATTTCCTATATATCCAGAAATAAGTGTATTATAAAACTTAAAAAAGGGTTTTAATTTATCAATTTTATCATTATTTATAAGAATTTTTATTTTTTCATTAATAAGTTCAATAAATTTAGTAAAATCAAAATTTTTGTTTTCAAAATACTTTTCCCATATATTTGGATAAATAGCATAATCAAACATTATTTCACTTGCATCATATTTATCAAAAATAGGATTAATAATTTTCTGTATAGATTTGTCGTAAATTTCAGGGATATTTTTTGTTTTAGTATTGAAATTCTCTGCCAAAGAAGAAATAAGTTTCTGTCTTTCTTCAAAATTATAATCAATGAAATCAGTATTTGTATCAATTATATCTTCTGCATTTTCATATTCTATTTTTTTCTGGTTTATATCTTCAATGAGTTCATTTGCTAATTTTTTTATTTCATTTGCTCTAATATTATCAATTTTCGCAGTTTTGTATTCTTTTCTAAGATTTTTAATTTGATTTTTTAATTCATTTATTTCACTTTTGAGTAGCGACTTATTTTTCGTTTGTTTTTTATTATAAGACATTAAATATGTATGTCCTCCAATTGTTTTAATATCAAATTCAATGTTAAATATTGGCAAAACAGAATTGTTTGTAAAAATATTTAATTTTTTTTTTATATATTTGAGCAATTCAAAATCTAAATTATGTTTATATTTATTTGCTAAATAATAAAAATGGTGATTTAACATATTTATTGCTACTTTTAATACGATATTTGCATATATTGGAATTGAATTGTATTTTTTTTTATATTCATAGAAATTATCTGAAAAATATTTATCAATGATTTCAAAAATATTATCTGTTTTTAATTTTTGCAATGCAAATTGTTTAGGTGTCATACCAAGATTATCTTCTTGTGACGTTGAAATTTTATATTTAATTAATGTATTTAACAGTTTTGTATTTTTTGTATCTATTGCAGTAAATATAACAGATCTACCATCATTATTTTTAATATTAATATCAGCTCCTGCTCCAATTAGAAGTTCGACAATATCAGTATTAACGAAAACAATATTTTTCTTTTTTGAATTATCACTATATAGAACACCATTATTTGAAATATTATCATTTTCTTTATCATCTTCAATTTCTATATTATTTTTCAGAATATTGACAGAAGACATATTTGTTATTTTGCCAAATAAATTGTCATAAATAGATTTTATATTAATATTTATTTCATCACTTGTATTAGCATCTTGTAGTGTAAAATTATTATAAAGTTCTGTATAAAAATGTGGGATATTTAATTTATTAAATATTATTAATATTTCTTTGTTAATTACTGAACGTACTAAATCATTAATATATTTATTAAATATTTGTTCAACATATTTTCCAACAAAGTAAGAAATATATTTGTTTTTATTGATACCAAGACTGAAATTAATATTTTTTTCTATTTTTGATAATACTAAATATATTTTATTTGAATTGCCGAATATTTTTTCAAATTTGTTTTTTCCCAAAGATATATTATTTAAATTAAAACATTCGACAATATCTTTCACAATATTATATTTAATGATTTCAATATAATCAGATGCAAGTGAAGATGTGAATAATATTGGACATAAAAATGAATTTAAATTATAATCAGTAGTTATATCATTAATATTTTCATTCTCTCCAATTTGTAAAGATGGCAATAATAATTGTAATGAATTGTCGATAATATATCCTTGTTTTAAATTATTTTTTGCAATTTTATTTGTAACAGTTGTAATTTTATAAAAATCGTCATTAAGGGCATAGCAATATTTTTCAATTAATTTATCAATAAGTATGGGTTCAAATGTAGCACCATTTGCTTGTTTATAGCTATATTTAATATTATTTGTATCGATAAAAGTAGAAAAATCGGTTATAAGTTCTGGGAAAGTTATATTTTTTATTTTTGATATGATAGTGTCATTTATGTATTTATTTTTGTCTTTGCTAATTGTGTCAATATAAATCAATGAATAATTATTTTCATAATTTTTAATAATATTATTAATAAATTCAATTAATTTTAAATTAATATTTTTGTGGAAATCTTCAATAGTTGGATGTTTGTTATTTTCTGATATTTCTCTTGAAAAATTTGCATTTGAATCAAGATCTAATTTTTTCATAATTTCAACAATATTTTTTTTAATATGATCAATAAGTAATACATTAATTGAAATATTTACAATTGAATTTTTTAATGTGGAAATATATTTTAAATATTCATGTGCTTCAATTTTGTTTGTATTCATAATATCAATATCTTTTTCAAATTTACTACATGCTAATTCTAGCTGATATAAATAGTATTTATAAATATATAAATCATTATTTATGATTTTTCTATGATCGTCATTTTGAATAGAATAAATATCTGGATTAACTACTACTTGTGAATGACTTATAATATTTTGAATATCAACACCTTCATTTATTATTGTTTTTTTATGTATTGATATTTTTGGAATTATTAGTTCAATTTCATAGGTAGCCGATGGCTGGACAGCAGTAGTAATGCTTTGTATTGATGTTGTCAAATTATTAATTATACAAATTGTTTTTAATAGTGGGGAAATTTTTGTCATAAATAATATGAGTTCATAATCATTCGCTATTTTATATTTATTAATTTTTTCATTTTTTTGTTCTTTATTTAATTTTTTATCAGCATTAATATTTGTAATATGATCATCCAAGCTTTTAAGTATCGTGGAATTATAATCATGCATATTATCAACGTTTTTGATGCCATTTTTAGTGTTGCCTTTAATTGTTGAGATAAAACTAAGAATTAGTGGCGGTATTTTTGTTTGATCTGACGTATCATAAAACATTTTTACTGGAAAGTTATCATTATCAAGAAAAATATTTTTAATAATTAGAAATTGTGTTTCTTCATCATAAATTATTAAATTTTGTATTAGTTTTGCAATTGTATGAAGATTTGAATTTGTAGAATTATTTTTTAATAATTGTGACAAAATTATTTCAAGAAAATTAATAGAATTAATTTTTTCCACTTTTCTTCGCAAAAGGCGAAAATTAATCGATGTATTTATATCAAATTTATAAGCAGGAAGTAAAAATATTTTATTTATTATTTCATTCAAAACCAAATACATGTCTTTTGAAAAATCAAGCATTTTATGACTTAAAACATCTATACTTAAGAAAAAAAGATCATTTTCAAGTGAAAAATTTTTTCCTATTATGTCAGATGTTCTTTTAAAATTATTTTTAATTTTTAGTGTGTCACGTCCATGTTTATGGTCATCTTCAATTTCTTTTAAAATATCATTTATTTCTTCAATTATTTTTCGGTGTCCAAAATTAATATCTTGTATTCCAATAATATCTATAAATTTTTTAACGTATGTTTCACATTTTTCTCTATGTTCTGCAATTTTTTTTAAAATATCTCTTATTCCTAAAATATTAGATTTCATATTAGAATTTGTTTCTAATTTAATATCAGAGACTTTTTTTTTGAGATCCAAATCTTCTAAAATATTTTCTTCTTGCGAATTAAATTTATTAAAATTTATTTTAATTTTTTTATTTTTATTTTCCAACAAATGGGTTGAATATTCTTTTGAAAAAGAGTTTCTTTCTGAAATAATTTTTTCTAATAATATTTTGCTTTTGTCTTCTCCAATAACCGTTGCTGTATTAAAGACTTCAAATACATTTTTTTCCATAGTTTCTTTTAATAAAATAAATTTATCTGGAAAAATAGTTTTGTATTGTATTAAATTTAATTTTATGTGTTCAAAAAAATATTTATATTCTCCAACTAAAAATTTATTGACATAAGAATTAAGTAAAGGAATATATTTTTTCATATTATTTCCTGTGTCAAGTGATTTATCTCCAATACTATCAGTATTATTATCAATATTAATATCTTTAATAATTCCAGAAGAAACATAATGTAGTGCTGAATTTCCATTCCAATCTTTGCTATTTATTTTAAATTTTGGGAAATATTGTAATAATAATTCAACAATATTTTTTGCTTGCATTTTGCATGCCAAATGAAGGGGAGTTATATTTTCTAAATTAGAAATAGAGACATCACAATTATTTTCAACACAAAATTTTATTAAATCATATTTTTTATTATCATTTAAATCACCATTAGATAGTATTTTATGAATGATTGAATTATTATTTTCATCAACATGATTCATAATCATATTATTTTCAAAAATGAAAGCTTTTATTGCAGAAAAATCACCCTCGCTAAATAACAAAAATAATTTATCAATTAATAATTGGTTTGGTTCTTTGTCTGGATTAACAACCCTATCAATATAATTAGACATAAATCTTTTTTTTGCATTTTTTTTTTTCATTATATTATTACCAATGAAAAATAATTTTTATAATTCACATAGGAAAGAAACAAGTAGAATATAAATTAGCCAAAATATATTTTATGCATTTATTTATTATATGTCAAAAAGTTTATTATCATCAGTTACAACTATACGAGAACCAAATACCGCTTCTGTATATGAATTATCAAAAAAAATAGACGGAATAATGAGAATAGTTAATAAAATTTCAATCAATCAAAAAAATTTAGTTAATCCTGGCGGATCTTCAACAAATGCGGAAAATGCAGGAAAAGTATTAAGTGTTGATAGTTCCGGAAATACATATTTAAAAGACATTGTAGTATATACTGGAATAGTACCATCGTATCCAAAAAATAATGCTTTCCCATACGATGGTGAAAATAATAATTTGTATGTTTATATTAAAGATTTTAACAGAAATAACAATACTTTTATTTATAAATGGAATAGTTCTGGTGGAATAAGTGGTTTGGGTGGATATGATAATATTGGTTCTCTTATGAGATATGAAGATAGTAGAACTTTTGTTGCTGTAGGTTCAGGAGCATACTCAAATTATAATTCTTTAGCTCAATCAAATGTTGCGATAGGAAAATATGCATTAGAAAATAATAAAAATGGGAGTTTTAATATTGGGATAGGGGAGAATGTTTTAAGGTATAATACGAGTGGTTTTTCGAATATGGGTTTTGGAACTAATTCTTTGACAAACAATTTGACGGGTGATTCAAATATAGGAATAGGATTGAATGCATTATCAACAAATACAGATGGTAGTTATAATATAGCAATAGGAAGTGACACATTAAAAAATTCAAGTGGCGATAAAAATATAGGTATTGGAATAAGTGTTTTAGAATTAAATGAAACTGGAAGTGAAAATTGTGCGTTTGGATATAAATCATTAAATGCTAATTTGGCTGGTAATTACAATATTGCGATAGGTAGTAAAAGTTTAGAAGTAAATTTAGCTTCAAATAATATAGCTATTGGTAACAACACATTACTTTCAAATACTACAGGAGAAAAGAATATTGCAATTGGATCTTTTGCAATGAATTCAAATATAACAAATAATAATAATATAGCAATAGGATTTGAAACATTATATTCAACAATTGCTGATAAAAATATAGGAATAGGAAATAATGCGTTGCATTCAAATACTACTGGTAGCAAAAATATAGCTATTGGAAATATGACATTATATGAAAATTTAACAACGAGTAATAATATAGCAATTGGAGATAAAGTTTTGGAAAATAATAATGGTGAAAATAATATTGGAATTGGGAATTTATCATTAAATTCGAATACAAGTGGAAATAATAATATAGCGATAGGTTTGCAAGTATTGGAAATAAATACTTCTGGAACAGATAATGTTGCCATTGGAAAATTCTCATTGAAATCAAATACAACTGGAAATTATAATGTTGCAATAGGTTCTCGTGGATTAGAAGCAAATACAATTGGGAATAATAATGTATGTATTGGACATCAAAGTATGTATTCAAATGGTGGTGGAAATTATAATGTGGCAATAGGAAACATATCATTATATTCAAATATGACAGGTAATAATAATGTTGCAATAGGAAATCAAAGTTTAGAGAATAATATAAGTGGGGATTATAACACAAGCGTTGGTGATAATTGTTTGAATTTAAATTCAAGTGGAATTAGAAATACATGTGTTGGGAGTAATTCAATGACAAATAATACTACTGGAAATTATAATATATCTCTGGGATATGAAACTCTTGTTGCAAATACAGCTGGTAGTAATAATATAGGAATAGGATATAGATCATTATATGCAAATAATGATAATAATAGTTCATTGGCAACAAATAATATTGGAATAGGAAATTCAGCATTGTATTCAAATACAAATGGAATATCTAATACATGTTTGGGAAATATGACATTATTTAGTAAAACAACGGGTAATAATAATACAGCAATAGGAAATCAAGCGGGTGTAAATTTAATAAGTGGAAATAATAATATATATTTAGGTGTTCAGAATTCAGCAATAAACAGCAGTGAATCAAACATAATGAGATTAGGAAATTTTGGTTCTATAAGTGGGTCAAGTGTAGTTACAAATGAAACATATATGTATGGAATATTTGGTAAATCGACAAGTAGTGGTTCAGCAATGTATATAAATTCAAGTGGAAAAATAGGGACTTTTTTGTCTTCACAAAGATATAAAAAGAATATTAGAGATATGGAAAATATCAGCGAAAAAATATATGATTTGAATCCAGTGATATTTAATTATAAAAGTGATGAAACAAATGAAACAGAATATGGTTTAATAGCAGAAGATGTGGTAAATGTGATACCAGAAATAGTTTTATTTAATGAAGAAAATATTCCAGAAACGGTTCAATATCATAAATTAGTTCCAATGATATTAAATGAATTGATTAAAATAAAAAAACAAATTTCTTAACTCATTTTTGTTTGAGTAAGCCTATAATCTTTTCTTAATTTACAATGAGGATATTCAGTGTCAGTAAAGGCAAGTTGTCCTTTTCTAACACAATTATAAATTCTCATCTCATCATGTAACATACCAGGAGTAGTACGTGTTGGATATGAGTGAATACAGCAATTATGGAAACACTTGTTATTTTTTTTCAATGTTTCCCATTCTCTATCAAGAAGAATTTCGCCATTATTTTGGTAAAAAGAACGTTGAGCATCATTTGATTGTAAATCATTTACAGTACGAATATATTGTTCTCTTCTACTTGAAGTTCTAAAATCTTGCAAAAATCTTCCATCACTCATTTTAGGAGGGCAACCATTCCAAAAGTTATCCATTATATATATTATAATATAAAATTTTATTTTTCATTTTTCATTCATCATTATTTTATTTATTATTTGTTTATTTATTATTTATTTTTTCTTTTATTTTTTCATAGAGAGCATCTTTTTGTAAAACTTTTCTTTTTTCACCTTCTTTATAATAAGTTGGAATGTTGTATTCTTTTGCAAATTTTTCAAGACTTTTTTTATTGTAATTTTCAATTGGCAATAATTCAAATTTATTTTCAGTTTTATTTTTTGACAAATTATTATATATTATCATATTTTCAACATCATTATCATTGTCGTTGTTATCAAGTTCATCAAAACTAATAATAGATTCATGAACGGATTTTTTTGTTATTTCTGAAGTTGAATTAGTATCTGAATCAATTTCGCTTTCTTCATGTTCTATATTGCTATCATTATTATTATTATTATTATTATCATTGCTACAATTAATATTTATGAGTTCAGCAGCTATATCAATTTCAGAAATTGGACCATCTTTTATAATTTTGGACGGAGTGAAATCTGAATATTTGATTTTAAAATCATTTTTTACTTCATTTGTTTCAAAACCATCTGACAAATATAAAATTTTATTGGTTTTGTTTTTTGCAATAGTTTCAGAATCAGTATAATTATTAGAATTAGTAGTTATTATATTATCTTTTTCATAATCATTCATTCTTCGTATTTGAACTAAATAATTACTATTTAATAGTTTTATTTCATCAATACAAGATGTAAAATTTTCCCGCATTTTATTTTCAATATTTTTTGAAGAGGAATAAGAAAGTGATTTTATTTTTTCATTGTTTTCTTTGACAGTGTTTTTGAGAGAAATAAATTCTTTTATTATAATAAAAATTACAATTGCAATAAGCAAATATATTATTATGAATTTGATTTCGAACATATTAATTCTTTATAAAAAAATAATTGTGTTTCAAACTCAAAAATAAAATAGCATAAAAAATAAATATTATATTAATTTAATAAAAAATGGAAAAAAGAATTTTTCATCATAACAAAAATATTTACATAATAGAAAAAAATATTTTTGAACCAGAGGAAATATTTTTTGAAAGAATAAATTATATTAGAAATAATATTGAAAAAGATTCCTATGAAAATTTAATAAAGGAATCAAATTTAATTATAAATAAAAAAAATTACGGTTGTGAATATATTTCAGAATATAGTTTTAACGTCCAGAATTGAGTTTATCAGTAATATAATCAACATTAATTTGATCTGGTGGTGTAACGCGTCTTGAATCATCCCAATCTTTTAAATTAACAGAATCAGATGATGATAAAGTGGGACAAACAGGGCATTGTTTTTCTGTTACACATACTGGTGGAAAAGGAGGAACAGGAAACCATTTTTCTGGTGGCAAAAAAGAATAGCCATATTCAAAAGAACCAGTATTTTGATTTTGTGGAAGTAAGTGGTAATTTTGAACAGAGTATTTAGTTTCATCTTTAAGAACACCATCATTAGCTCTATTTCCATTAGATCTAATGAATTGACTTTTATTCATATATGGGTATAAATATTCTGTATCTTGTCCGAAATTTAGAAGTCCATCAACTTTTTTTTTTTCATTAATTAATTTTGCTATTTGATTTTGTACTTCTTTTCTTTGATCGTCAAGTTTTTTCATTAATTCATTGCTGTCTGAAATCAAAGATGAAATATTATCAGATGCGACTAATGTTGTTTCATCTTTTTGAGTTCTTTCTTCTTGTGTAATAGTATTTACAGTCATATTGATATTGGCATTGACATCTGAATTCATATTTCTATTTAAATTTTTATTGAAATTTTCTTCATCTTTTTTCCTATCAATAATTGCTTTTTGAACTCTTTCGTCAGGGGTGATTATATTTAAATTTTCACTAGAACTTTGATTTATAATACTATTATTATCATTTTCACTAAGAATATTTTCCATGTTTTCTTTTTTATTTTTTATGGAACAAACAGATGTACAATGTTCTTTTCCTGAATTATTAATATTTAAAACATCACTTGTTAGATTTGTCAAATAATCAGCAATTATAAAAACAAGAGTGACAATTATGGAAAGTAGGAATAGGAATTCAGTGCTAAGTTCATCATTATTTATTTTAGGTTTAATAATATATTTTAACATAACAAATATTAATCCCATAAACATTGAATATTTTACTATATTTTTCATATTCAGATCAATCATTTATAATATAGTCAAGAAATTTTATTTTTAGTTTTAAAAATAAAAGTTTTTATTTAAGAATAAAAGTAACAAGTAAAATTATTTGTAAAATAATTATTATGATTAAAATTATAAGTAAAAATAAAAAATATGGGTAATATCTCATTGCTAAATCTTTCATTAGTGGATCTATAATATCATTTATAACTTTTTCTTTTGTTTTCTTTTTTTTAATTTGGCTAAGTATTTTTTCAATGATTGAGTTTGTAATTTCGTCAAAGTTTCTTGACATATTAAAATTCGTAGCGAAATAAAAAGATTGTAATTATACGAATTATTTAATCGCTTTGTTTTTTATCGAAAATATTTTCCAAATCATTTACAAATCTGGAAAGTTTTTTATTTTCTTTTTTCATTTTGGACTGTTTTTTTGGTCCTGTACATCCCGATAATGATTTTGGCAATTTTTCACTTCTTTCATTTCTTTCATTTCTTTCACTACTTTTGATTTCTCTTTTACTTTTAATTTTTTTTATATTTTTTTTTATTTTTACCATGTTTTGATTAATGATTGAATTTAAATATTCTTGATCTGAAACAATTAAATCAACTTCACGCATAATTTCACTATCTTTTGGAATAGAATTGTTATTTCTTAAAAGTTCATTTCTTGCTTTTTTAATTAATAATAATCTAATTGAGTCTAACGTATTTTTATCTTTTACTATATTACTATTTAAATTCATCCTGATTTTTTCCCTTATATATTCATTTGTAATTTTTTTAGCATCATCAGCAATATCATTCTCTTCAGCAAAAAAATAATTATCTTCAAGATCATCAGAAGTTTCATGAATTTTATTTTCCTTCTTATTCGCGAAAAATAATTTTTCAATATCATTCCTTAATAATTCTTTTTGATAAACATCTCCTTCTTTTTCTTCTTTTTCTTCTTTTTCTTCTTTTTCTTCTTTTTCTTCTTCATAAATATTTGCATTTTCATCTTCATCATTATTAATTCCAAGTTGATTGTCTAATTCTATATTAGATGCAGAATTCCAAGAAAATTCACTTGCGTGATTTTTTTTTCCGGCAGAATTAAAAATATTATAAAAATTATCAGAATTTGGGGTTTGATGAATGTTTTCCGGTGGTTTTGCAATTATAATTAATTCTTTTTTGCATGTTTTTTTAGGAGAGAAAATTTCTTTGTAATCTGGAGATGTTTCTGAATAAATTATTGGCTTCTTTTTTTTTTCCAATTCATTTTTATAAAAATCAACAAATTCATTAAAAATATCATCAGTTTTATTTGAAGCCGACATATTTTTTTCTAATAAATTTAAATTATCAGGAGATTGTGACAATGTATCTGACATTTCATCTGAACTATCTTTATCAACATAATTAGAAACAATTTTTTTTGTTAAATCATCAAGATTTTCATGTTCTGTAATTTCTTCACTCTCTTTTATAATAAGATGTTTGTCTTTTTCTTCATCTGTCATTGCATCAAAATCTATATTTTTACTATTGGCATTTTCTAATTGTTGTTCAGAAGCAATAATTGAAGCATTTTCAGAATTTTCAGAAGTATCAGAAAAATGTTTTCGATCAGAAACAATAGGAGTTTGATTAGGTTTTTGATCAGAAACAACAGGAGTTTGATTAGGTTTTCGATCAGAAACAATAGGAGTTTGATTAGGTTTTTGATCAGAAATAATGGGAGTTTGATTAGGTTTTTGATCAGAAACAACAGGAGTTTGATTAGGTTTTTGATCAGAAATAATGGGAGTTTGATTAGGTTTTTGA
>Ga0169931_10011294_pt1 | contig 12607 bp, 11 predicted proteins | sample Kivu_15m_20L_FD_129675 | JGI IMG/M metagenome (GOLD analysis project Ga0169931, IMG submission 129675) | Freshwater microbial communities from Lake Kivu, Western Province, Rwanda to study Microbial Dark Matter (Phase II) - Kivu_15m_20L... | ecosystem: Environmental > Aquatic > Freshwater > Lake...
AAAATTATCTTCTTTTATCTTTCTTATTAAATATAATATCAATTTCTTTGATGATATATTAACATCACTATATTTTAATTTATTATCTACATACCATAAACACCACGCACCACAATATCCACCAGGATCTGATATTCTACGTGTTTTATAAAATTCCATTGTTTCATATGTTTGAAAACCTATTTTAGGTAAGTATTTAGATGGATCTATATATATACAATTATCTATATAACATTTAAAAAAATCATATAATAAATTATCCAAATAACTATAATTATAATTATAATTAGGGGGCATAGTTGATCCATTCGGCTCAAAACGTTCTAATATATTTGTATTTTTATCATATATTAAAATATTGGCATGTGCAATATTAATACCAATTTCTATACCTATTGGTACTATTAAAAAACGTTTATCTGATTTCAAAAATTTATTTATTAAATTTATAAAATTATTTGGATAAAATAAATTTTGTTGTATCCATACTATTTCAAAATTAATAAAATCAATTATTTTATTTATCCCAGATTGTTTATAATATTTTAATAAATTATCATTATATATTATATTATTATTCAAACTTGTCATTATATTATCATACTTATTATGTAATAATAATAATCCAGCCAATATATCTATTGTAAATCCTTTATATGTACTTTCTATTATTTTATTATCAGATTCTATTATAATTGAACAATATAATGATTTTCTCTGTGGAATTGATATTTTATTTTTATAATTCTTTCTAATATATTCTAAACATAATGATTTTGATAATTTTTTTGTTGCACATTCTGATTCCCAATCTGTATAATACTCTTTATTCAATTTTAAACTATTATAATAACTTGTTATAATTAATTCCTCTAATTCATCCATATTGTCATTATTTTGTTTAATTATATCATATGGTGTTATGTTATTATGATTTTTTATAAATATATTATTCTTTTTTTTTATCAATATATCTTTATACATCATCCACAAATTATTTGCTAATTTATGCCATACAGTATTTCCTTTTATATCTTGTATATTTAAATTTGTTTGCTTAATCAATTCATACATATTGTAATTCTCAAGTACTTCATATTCTGTATTTTCATCTAATAATAAATTTAATGGCGTCATAGACTCTATATTTGTTATATTATAGTTTTTTACATTATACATCAATATATTCGCTATATTTGGCTTATTCTCCAATATCGCCATATGTAATGATGAATTACCCAATATATCTTGTTGATCTGTATCTGCTCCATGTTCTAATAATATCTTAACTAATTTTACATGTCCCCATGTAGTAACATACATTAAAGGTGTTGTATGATGTTCATAATCATATAAATTAATTAGTAATGATTTATTATTTACTATTTTTTGTACTATGTTTATTAATTCATAATTACATGCTATATGCAATGGTGTTTCTCCTATATTTGTTCTTATATTTATATTCAATTTATTATATCCTAATAATAATTCTATTCCCTCTATATTTTCCTTTCTTATTGCTATATGTATTGGTGCTTCTCCTTTCATATTCACTTTATTTATATTCGTAGAATAATTTAATAACAATTTTAATGCCTCATTATTTGAATATTGTACTGCATAATGTATTGGTAATGAGCCAAATTTATCTATTAAATCACTAATTGGCACTCCTATATTTGCATTATTTAATAATATTTCAACTATATTGTTATAATTATGTTTTATTGGTATAAATAATATTGAATGACCTGTCTCTATATCTAAAAAATCTAATTTACAACTCATATTTAACATTTTTTTCACTATTTCTATTTTATTATAAATTAATGCATATTGTATTAAATATGTATTACTCTCATCTCTTATATTTATATCTACATTTCTATCTAATATCTTCATCACTTCATCAAAATTATGATTTTTAATATTATCAAATAATAATTTACTAGTATCCATTCTAATATATTATTATATATTCAATATTTAATAATATATTTATTTATAACACTATTAATAAATATATTATTAATGACTTCCAAATGTTTACAAAATCTATGTTCCATTTCCAATTATATCACTTCCAATAAAAATATTTTATATTCACATATAAATACTATTAAAAAAAAACGTGTTGGATCTGATATATCTTTATTTGATACCACAAATATTGATAATTTAAATCCCAATATCAATATAGATACTTATATGATAAATTTTTATAATCAAGAATGTAAAGATGAATACTTTCAAGCTATCAATATTGTATTATGTGCTCTACATCCTTTTATTAATAATACTACTAATACTATTAGATCAAAAATTAATATTGCTAAAAGTTATAGTGATTCATTATATAATCAAAATTCATATTCTCCTATTAAAAGTTGCAACAATTATTTGCCATCTCCTGTTATAACCAGTTATATTAAATCAAAATTAAATATAGTAAAAAGTTATAGTGATTCATTAGATGATAAAAATCATATTAGTCCTATTACAATACCTACAACTAATATTGATAATATAAATATGAAATATTATATAGGTTCATCTTGTATTCCAATAGATTTTAGACAAAATACTTATATGTTATTTAATTCAAATAAAACATTAAAAAATTTATATAATATATTTAATTTTGAAAATAATATTATCAAAACATGCAGTCCAGTTTCTTTTGTTTGTGCTCTTATATATATTGATAGATTATTAGAAGCTGACATAAATTTTAATATTACTGATAGTAATATATATTATGTTTATGTTTCATGTTTCGTAATTGCTACAAAATTTATTGAAATTAGATGTATTAATACATCTTATATTGCAAAAGCATTTGATATTGATTCTAAAATTATAAATATTTTATTAGCTAATACATGTAAACTTCTAAATTTTAATTTTTTAATTAAAAAACCTTTGATTGATAAATATATACAAACACATATTAATACTTTAAATGATTATATTGATATGCATGATCTTATTAATAATAAAATTAATGATAATAATACTATTATACAAATTATAACACCACAAACTGATACATCTCTACTTAATACATCTTCACTCTATACATCTATAAATAATACATCTTCTAGTAATACACCTATAAATAATATATAATTAATATATAATCTATTATATATATAAATATATGGAGGAAATTGTAATAATTATACAAATATTATATATATTCCCGTAAATTATACTATAATGCTAGATAACGACATATTCGAACATTTTTGTAATTATGAGCATGACAATACATATACATTAGAACAAAATTTAGTAATAGATTTTTATAACTATATATTAAATGATGATCAAAGAATTTTGCTTAGTGAAAAATATAAATTTAGATTTAAAGAAGCATCATTAGATGCACAATATAATAAATTAAAAGAATTATTTAATTTTACAATAAATACAACAGAAGATTTAAAAGGTAAAATAACACAAATAGATGTAAAAGTTAATGAAAAAACTAATTCAATAGTTACTGCAAATATACTAACATATAATTATACTACAAAAAAATATGATACAAAACCATTGAAAAATATAGTAATAGATAATAAAAAAACCATCAATGATGTTTTGAAAATGTTAGATATAAATATAGGATGTATTTTTGAAATAAAAGATGGTAAAGAACAAATATTAACTAAAAATACACGAATTATTGATAATATAACAATTAATTTATATATGTATAATCCTATTATATGCAGTTCATTGCAAATGTATTATAATTGTATAAAACAAGAAGACAAAAATATCAAATATACACAAATATTAAATATAAATGATCAAAAATATATAAAAGATATTACTTATTTCCAATTAATACAAAAATATCATGCAAAATTTAATACTTATATTTTAACAGAAATTGGAAAAACAGATAAAATAATTAATGATAAATTGGAAGAATATATAAAATTAATATCATCATCTAATACTATATTAATCGAAACAAAAAAATACTTGTCAAATGTTATTGATAGCTATAAACACGTTACTAACCCAAAACATACATTTTTTGATAGTTGGTATGTAGAAAATTTAAATAATATTTCTTTATTTATAAAAATTTGTGATGAAGACCACTTGAAAGATATTAAAAAATATAAACAAAAATTTGTGGACTTTAATACTTGGATAAAAGAAGTTTTAACTAAGTTTATGAGCCTAAATATAAGGTCTGCTATTAAATATATTGCAGATTACATTAAAATATTAGATAATTTGTTAATATATGGTACTAATTATGAATATGATTATAATCAGTTAGTATATAATATCTTAATACAATTACAAAATGAAAAAATATTATTAACAAACGAACCAATTATTAATAGTATGTTAGGTATATTAAATAAAACTACTATAACACAATCACTAACTGATATGGAAAATAGTAAGGGCAATTTATCAGATAATGATAATTCAATAGACATTATTTGGATATTTTTGTTGTATTTCAGCTCAGATAAAAATATATGGATGCAAATATATAGATTTTTTGAAAAAAATAAATATTTTGATAAACCTAAAATAATAGTATTAAATGTAGATGTAGAATATATTCAAGAAAGATTCAAAACATTTAATATGGAGCAAACTGGTGGTGGATTTTATTTTATTAGATGTTATTAATATAAAATAATTATAATATTTTATATAGAATAATTATTTTATATTTATAGCTTTTGCAGTTTTAATAAGATCATTATTATTATTTAATAATAATGAATCAACTATTATATTTTTATCAATACCTAATATATCAATATCATCATTTATAATAGATATATCATTTAAATTAGAATCATAATTAGTTGCAGTTTTAAACTCAGTAATAATATTTTGATCATTAGCATTAAGATCATCAATATTAATATTTTCAGATTTATTAGCAAATGATTTAATGATTTGATTTAGTGAATATTGAGGATATATGTATCCAATGATAGATAAAAACATTGAACCAAATAAAATTTTTTTGCATGTATTTTTAAGTATAGGAATAGTATTGCTAGAATTTTTCATTCTAAATTCAGAATATTTTGGATTATTTTTATTTGAATTAATTGTATTATATATATAATTACTAATAGGATTATAATCAATTTCAATTAACATAAATATAAATAAACATAAAACAATATGCCATATTAGTAGATTTCTAGGAAATAAACAACCAAATAATACTATAAATATTATTACTAGTTCTATAAATTTAAAAGAAATAATACTAAATTTAGTAATTATATTACTATTAAAAAAACTATCTAATAATGGTTTATAATTATAATTTAAATAATTACCAAATGAAAATAAATTTTTATCAGTCATTATACAAATAATATATATAATAAATTTACAAATGACAATATCAATTCATATTAATACCTTTTTTAATAATAATAAACAAAATCATAACACTTAATACTATTAATACTTGCATATGTATTTTTGAATAATGCAATAAATTTGAATCATCTTCATACACTTCATTATAATAAATTTTAAAATCTTTCATACTATATGGCTGATTTCCCATACTTTTACGTGCTTCATTATGTATAGATAACCACCAAGATAATAATGTATTATTACTACTTAATATATTTTCAGTAATAGGAAATTTATTAAGATGCATTTTATAATTATATCTACATTTCATACATGGAATCATATCTCCTATCATTGTAAAAAATAATTTAAAACTTTGCCGTTGTTCATAAGTAGGATTAACTGGGTATGATAATACAATAGAATCTAGGAAAAACCATCCTTTACTACCCCAAATTTTAGGGTTTAAATTTATGCGATTATCTTGTAATTCCATATTATTAATTTGTTTATCCATATACAATTATATATATAAATTAATATTTTTATTTATAAATAAAATAAGCAAACTATGATAAATTTTAATTTGTAATTTTTTTGATATATTATGTATCTTTAGTATTCAATGTATTTTTAAGATCATTTATATTTATAATTTTATTGCCATCATATATAGTTAATATATCAATATCAATTAATTTGTCATCATTATTATTAAAAATTATTTTACTTGTATCAAAAACTGAATTAATTTTTTGATCAAAAAATATGCCAAATATAATATTTATACTTTCATGATTAAGTATAATACTATTTTTAATCAAAAAATTTATTAATTCTACTGATAATTGCTGATATATCTGTTTATTTATCTGTATTGCATCACACTTATGATAATAATTTATACAACCTATTTCATCAATAGATAATGGTTTATATTTAGTAATTTGCTCTGAAACATCAGGTTCATTATCTATATCGATAGATATTCTAATACTATTTTTATAACTATCTGGTATATACCATAAAAGAGATTGATATGGTATATGCTCATTTATAATATATTTATATATATATCCTTTTTCATCTACTTTTATATTATTAATAGCTTTAATTTTATATTTTTTCATATTTATATTTGGATCTAATATATTATCTATCCAAATATTTTTAAGATGTTTGTTTTTTATAACACAAATTAATGATTTTAATACAAATATAGGTATAATAGTTATTATATTTTCGTAAATATCACAACTATCAACTATACCAATTAATTTATTAGAGGTGCAAAATACTGGAATACCACTAAATATTGAATTATCTATTTGTTTTTTATAATTATTTTCATATTTCAATTTCATAGTAATTAAACCTGGTAATTTAGGATGTATTTGTTCAGATACATCATAACACAAACCAGTTTTTGATAAAACCAAACCATTTATAACAACATTATTTATATCTTTTATTTTGAATATCATATTGTTTTCATATATTATATTATTATTTGATTTTGGATTGTATTTTTCATTTGTTTTAATAATAGTTAGATTTAAACAATGTTGTGAATATATATCTGAAATTTTAAATTTTACTGAATTATCTATAATAATAGAATTACTAGTGATACCAGGTATATAATTTAACACATAAAAGTATGTATTATTTATACATATTTTTATACGAGGAAAATTGCATTCTATAGTTTTATTATTTTTAAATGTTTTTATATAATATGATTGTTCTGGAATAATATTTTTTATAATGATTTCATCATACTTTGACATATTGTTGATATTATAAATATTTATATATATAATTAATATATAATTCAATTTTTTATAAATTATATATATATATATATATATATAATTATATGGAAGATACTATAAATCATACAAATAATATTATGAAATATAAAAAACCAAAAGATAACTGTATTTTTCCATCTATAAAAATTAATATAGAATCATATCGTAAAAATATAGCAATATTTGATCCAAATAATTATAAATCGCCTACAAATAAAAGAAAACATTATAATTATTAATTTTTATAGATAGAAAAATATAGTTATCTTTTTTATATATTTCATAAAATTTTTTATAGTGAGTTCATCATATTGCGACATATTGTTGATATTATTAATATTAATATATTAATATCTATATATATATATATATTAATATATGACAGATATAGAACCCTATTAAAAAGAAAAAAACGTGTGGAGATATTCCAATTGAATTTTTTGGACAATATGATGAATTAGATGTATTATTTTTTGATATAATCATGTCGCTTAAAAAACAAATAGAAAATTTATTAGATAAAATATATAAATATACATTTATAAAACTAGAAAATAAAGATGATTTAAATGTAGTAAAAAAAACATTATTAGAAAATAAATATACAACATCTGATTTCGAAAAACTAAAAAATAATTTTATTCTTATTAAAAATGAGAAAATCAATAAAATATGTTCATATGTAACAATAGGTACATATTATTGTAACAAAGGTGTTTTTATTTTTAATAATAATGTAAGAAAAATTATACATAATAAGATAAATATATCTAAAAAAATATTATTAAATAGTTTTGGATCACTTAGAACAATTAACAAATTATTTGATGAAGATATATTACATATTAATAAACAATATTTTTTAGTAATACCATATTTTATACAATTATTATTTCAACAAATTTATATTGAACATGTTGATAATATTACAGATCTAAATATATATAAATTAACATATATTTTTTGTAAGTTACCAGATACAATAAATATTGATATACAATACAATAAATTAGCAAAACCATATAAAAAAGCGATTTTAAAAGTAGATACATAGATAAATATCATTCAAACGATTTTTTTATAATTTCAGATGTTATATCTTCTATTATAATATTTGTGGATTTTAATGAATATTGTAGATATTATTATAAAAATAGATGTTATATAAAATACTGTATGATGATCTATTATATTTGATAAATTAAAATTAATAGAATATGTATTTATAGTTATAAAACATAAATATAACAGAATTTGTACTATATTTGTAATATTCTGTATAGCTCCATATAATGTACCTACAAATACTTTATTTTTTGTTTTTAATATATATAATGATATTGTATTCATACACCATCCTTCTGATAGAACTACTAATGAATATAATAACGAAACAGTATATAAATTTAATGAACTATGATCAAATAATGAATTTTCTTTTATCCTAGGTAAAGGAGAAGCTTTAGCTTCGGAAACCTCAGGTATAACTACACTGTTTACAAATGGAATAGCACATATAAATGGTATTGCAAAAAAAGAAGATGATAAATAACCTAATTTTATATTAGTGCATTTTAACCATAAATAATACAATAATTTGAATATTAATTCTAATATAATACTTAAAAGATTACTTATAAACATTGCAAGTTGTATATAAAATATGTTATATGAATATCCACCATTTATATTTTTATTCATTAAATATAATCTAAAAACATCTGCAAAGGCAATATGTGTGGCATTAAATAAAACAGATCCTATAATAAAGAAAATATATTTTTTATTACATAGAATATTACAGATAGTGATATCTTCAACATAATCATTTCTTTCTCTTTCTATTTCCATTTGTATATTATTTACTATAGGAAAAATAGCATGTGGTTCATTAGTAGTATTATTTTGTGGTTCATTTATAGTAATATTTTTAGTTTTACATTTTGTAATAAGATTGATTAATATTAAGAATATAGCAAATAAAGCAGAAATAAATGCTAAAAATAATAATTGATTTTTTTTAAATAATGATTCCATAAAATTTGGTACATAGCTATAATATGTACCTCCAACAAATGAACCTAATACTGCTCCTATTCTCCATGACATAGATGATAATAATATATATTTCATTTTATTATTACTTTCGAGTTTTTCCAATAGAAATGTACGAGTAATAGGTATATTTGTATTTAATCCTAATATAAAACGAGATGCTAATAACATATAAATATTATAACTAAATCCAAATAATACATAAGAAATAGCAGTTAATAATAGTCCTATAATCATAGTGAGACGTTTTCCAATATGAAAACTAATATTATCCCAATAATGAAGACTAATAAATTGAGACATAGAGTAAACAGCATTAAATAGACATAAATAATATCTAGATTCAATTAAATTATCAACGATACCATATTTCATTAAAACAAATAAGATAATAGGATGGATTAGAAATAAATTATAAGCTTCAAATAAATTAACTAACAATACATTTATTAAAGTAATCATATATTAAATAAATTATAAATTTATTTAATATATTTATTTTTTATCATAACATTTTACTGATTCAATTTTTGATATATCTTATTCTATCATATTTTTAGAATCATATACAAATAATGAGTTTAAATTATTAAATCCTTTTAGCATTGTTATTTTTGTACATTCTAAATTTAGATTTGTTATTTTGTTTTTATTTAAAATATTATCAAAATCATTATTTGTATATATTTCATCAAAATCTATATTAATGGATTCTAAATTTGGGAAATTATTGAAATCAATTTTGGTATTTGAACACCATATGTGTTTTAATTTTTGACATTTAATAAATTGTGCTTCTGATATGTCAGAATTTGGACAATCTAACCATTCTAAATTTTTAAATATATTTAAATCAATTTTACTTGAAGATCCAACTAAATTAAATCCTATGATATTATCTCCATATTGATATAATTTGTTTGCAATTTTATCAATATTTTCAGATTCAGCTACGATAACTTCTACATTTGGAAATAATTTACAAATATCAAAATCATATTCAACAAAATCTGAATAAGGAGCAGAGGATTCATTACTGCTATTAAGAACTATACATTTTACAGTTGGGAAAATCTGATTAAAATATAATGTATTATCATATTTAATAGTCAATAATCCATTGAATATTTTTAATGGCAAACTTTTACATTTTGAGTCAGGTGTACTAGTAAAAAATAATTCATTTTTATATACATAAACTTCTGCAGAGCAAAGTAATTGATCAAGAATCAAATCAGTCATATATATAGATGTATATATTTATTATATAAATGATAATCTATGATTATATAATTCAATTTTTATATAATTTACATATATTATATAAAAATTGAATTATATATTCTAATTTTATTTATTACAATAAGTATATATTAATATGATTATTTTTACAGATGGCAGTACATTATGCAATGGTAAAAAAAATGCATGTGGTGGTTTTGCTTTTTATATACCAACTCAAAATGGTATTAATGAAATAGTATGTTCATATGCATTGGCATCTACAGATAAAATAAAAGTGACTAATAATATAGCGGAATTATTAGGTGCAATTATAGGGATTCAGACAGCAATTAATAATATGCAAACATTAGATACTATACATGTATATACAGATTCTAATTATGTTATTAAAGCAGCAACTGATTATTCTAAAAAATGGATTTCCAATAATTGGAAAACAGCAAATGGAAAACCAGTTTTAAATTTATGGTTGGTATTTCATTTAATTCAATTGACTAAAAAATATCCTATAATATTTCATCATATATTAGCACATACAGAAAAACCAGCAAAAGAATCAAAAGAATATATATTATGGAAAGGTAATGACATAGTTGATAAATTAGCTAATTCTGCTGCTTCTGATTTATCTAATGCTGGTAAAACTATAAATATATTAAAATGGAGTAATTTAGCATGTAAAATAACTGAATGGATTAAACGTGATTTATCTGATATTATTCCAATACCAGAACAAGTAATCACTCAAATAAAATTATTATTAGTTCCTACACAAATTGTAAATATTAGTGAAAATGATAATAATGATGATTATAAACAATATTATAAAAAACATAAATCTTTAAAAAATACAATAAATCAAATAAATGATATATAAATTATTTTTTTTTAACATTATCATATTTATTTATTAAACTTTCTAATTGTTTTCTATCTTGTAAATCCATTTCTATTTTATTAAATAATCCATTTAATATATTATTTACTTTATATTGGTCTAATTCATTATTATTTTTATTATCTTCTACATTGTCATAATTATGAGCATAATAATAATGTGCATTCACAAAATTCCTAATTATATATGAATTAGTTTGTTTATATATTTTATTTAGTGCATTAATTATTATATACATTACTTCGTGTTTTTTAATATAATACATTTGCACTTCTTTTTTATTTTTTTTATTATATTCATTTTCATGAATTCTATATAATTTACGTACTATATTACAATCTGTGTCAAAATCTTTTTCTAATTCACATAATTTTAACCAATCTTGTTTATTTTTTATATTTTGTGATATATTTATAAATTCTTCTAAATTTATTATGAAATCTTTATCTATTCCATATTCTGTTAAATTATCACTTGTCCTATATTTGCGTTTTCTAGATCGAATTTTTGTTTCGTCTGTATTATTAGTTTTTTCTATTTTATTATTTTCTACAGTATTTAATCTGTGATGTCTTGATTTAATACTATCTAATTCTTGTATTGCATTTGTTATTTTTCCACTTATTATAGCTAAATCAATTGCAAAATCATATATTTTTTTTTCATCTAATACATTTATATATTTTACATTTTTATATAAAAAATCTAAATCTTTGAAATTCCTAGTAAGTCTGTCAAATGATACTATATTTACACGTACTATATATCCATTCTCTTTTTGTTTTAATATTTCATCATGTAATTCAGCACATAACTCTTTTCCACCTGATCCACTATGTATTATTATTTTTCCATAATTAGGATTTGTTTTTAATATTTTTAATTGATTACTTATTGATGTTAATTGATCTACAGATGATGTTGAAATACGAACATATGATATATCTGCTATATTATTATTACACATTATACTATATATAAATAATATAATCACTTATAAATAATTTATTTATATTTCAATTTTTACAATTATTTATTATTTATATATTATCCATCTATTATTCATCTATATTTTACTATTTATATACATATATAAACTATAACTGGGGCAATTTTTATAATAATTTATAATCTATATATTGATAATAATACATAGATGAAAATATAAAATAGCACACTAATATATATAAACTACAACGGGGCAATTTTTATAATAATTTATAATCTA
>Ga0169931_10011295_pt1 | contig 12605 bp, 10 predicted proteins | sample Kivu_15m_20L_FD_129675 | JGI IMG/M metagenome (GOLD analysis project Ga0169931, IMG submission 129675) | Freshwater microbial communities from Lake Kivu, Western Province, Rwanda to study Microbial Dark Matter (Phase II) - Kivu_15m_20L... | ecosystem: Environmental > Aquatic > Freshwater > Lake...
GTATTTGCTGGGGTTAGTCACCGACTCACCCACGTAGGCATAGGCCGAAAAGTGCATGACGGCACTGATGTCGTAGCGGCTGAAGATATCTTTGAGCAATCCTTGATCCAGGGTGTTGCCCTCAATGAGCTCCGCTTTTAGCACCGTTTCGACCAGGTCACGGTGTCCGTAGACCAAATTATCTAAAATCAAAACCTGGTAGCCTGCTTGTTGAAGGGCCATGACGGCGTGGCTACCGATGTAGCCCGCGCCCCCCGTGACCAGAATTGTTTTCATAGCTGTTGTCATAGGAAATATCTCTAGCGTGTTTGATGCCACTGAGGCGATTAGCCCAACTAGTCCGGACTAGTTAGGTGCAGTTATTTTAACCGCCGGTCGCTGGTTTATCTGACCCACTGAGTAGCCATCATTAACTTTTCACCTCTAGGAAAAGTAACTCTAAGTAGGTGGGTCCAATTAAATAGAAGATGCGAGCGGGGGTGGAGGGGGTGAAGCCCCCTGCCTGGGGGCGCAGCCCCCAAACCCCTTTCTTACAATTAATTAGACTGGGCTACTTACAGACGTTGCTTTAAGCAAATTTTAATCAAAACTTACCGGCCACTTAGGCCTCCCATGACCTACTCCCATGAGTAATAGCCCAGGATAGCTAAGTAGCAATAGCTACATGCTGTTACTCCCCGTATTATCCATGGCTGACTTTACGCTCCAACTCTTCCATGCTGCCGATCAAGAGGCTGCTGTACCAGCTCTTGACGATGCCCCCCGATTTTCAGCTGTATTGAATGCCCTACAAAGCCAAGATATTGACGGTGATGGGGTAGAGGGCTTTGCCAATACCCTCGTTTTGTCCTCAGGGGATGCCTACATTCCTGGGTTATTTTTCAGCGCCAGCGACGATGCCTTTGGGGGTATCGGGCGGGGCGATATCTTAATTCAAAACGCCCTAGGATTTCAGGCGATCGCCTTTGGTAACCACGAGTTTGACTTCGGCACTGGCGTAGTTGCTGACTTGATTAGCCCTGGGGAAGATGACCCCACCACTGATCTGGACGAGTCTTTTGTAGGCACGGCGTTTCCTTACCTGAGCAGCAACCTCGACTTCAGCACCGATGAGAACCTGGCGGGGTTGGTCGTACCCGATGCCCAGGCTCCACTACCCAATAGCATTGCCGCGTCTACAGTGATTGACGTTAATGGCGAGAAGATTGGTATCGTCGGTGCAACTACCCCCACCATCGACCGTATTTCGAGTCCTGGGGACGTGACGATACTGCCCCAGCCCTTTGACGGCGTCCCCACCCCTGAGCAACTGGATGCTCTGGCCGCCGAAATCCAGGCGGATGTCGATGCCCTGCTGGCCGCTAATCCTGACATTGACAAGGTTGTGGTGCTGGCCCACATGCAGCAAATCGCCATTGAGCAAGCATTAGCGCAACGGCTATCTAACGTAGACATTATTGTTGCAGGCGGCTCTAACACACGCCTGTTCGATGAAAACGATCGCCCTCGCGCTGGAGATACCAACCAGGGGATTTACCCCATCATTCAGACCGGGGCGGACGGCAACCCCGTAGCCGTAGTCAACACCGACGGCAACTACAAATACGTGGGGCGGCTGGTGATCGATTTTGATGAAAACGGTGTGATTATTCCCGAAAGCTATGATCCCATCATCAGCGGGGCCTATGCTACCGATGAGCAGGGGGTGACCGACGTGGGCGGGGAAGGGCTAGCTGACCCCACCATTGTGGCGATTACCGATGCGCTGCGCGACGTCATCCTTGCCACTGAAAGCAATGTGTTTGGGGTGAGCGAGGTTTTCTTAGATGGCCGCCGGAGCGTGGTGCGGATTGAGGAAAGTAACCTCGGCAACCTAACCGCCGATGCCAACCTAGCAGTGGTTCAAGACGTCGATCCAACCGTCGTCATTTCTCTGAAAAACGGCGGTGGCATTCGCAATAACATTGGTCGAATTTCGGTGCCAGCGGGTGGTACTGGCGACCCCGAATTGCTGCCCAACGAAGAGATTCCGGGTGTGAAGCCCGAGGGCGGCATCTCGCAGACCGACATTGCCAACGCGCTCTCCTTCAACAATGAGCTGACTCTGATTACGGTTACCGCTGAGGAACTGGTGGCCCTGATGGAGCATGGGGTGGCCGCCAGCAGTCTAGACGACAGTAATACCCAAGGTCGGTTTCCCCAGATCGGCGGCTTTTCCTTCAGCTTTGATCTCACCGCAGAGCCCGGTAGCCGGATTCAGTCTCTGGCCATTGAGGCCGAAGACGGTACGGATATCGATGTTGTCGTCCGAGACGGCGAAATAGTCGGTGATCCCAGCCGCACGTTCCGCATGGTGACCCTGAGCTTTTTGGCCGACGGTGGCGATGGGTATCCGTTCCCTACGGGCGACGCGACCAACCGGGTTGACCTGGTCGATGAAACGGCACCGGTCACCGGCAATGCCACCTTCGTCGCTGATTTCTCTGAGCAAGATGCCTTGGCAGAATATCTGTTCGATAACTTTGACGAAGACACCCCCTTTGCGATCGCAGAAACCGATCGCACCCTCGATACCCGGATTCAAAACCTGGCCTTCCGCGACGACACGGTAATTGATGCACCGGTCGCTGTGCCCTCGCTGCTGCAGCCCCTGGGCACCTACGAGACCGGAGTCTTTGATGCCAGTGCCGCCGAAATCGTGGTTCACGACCCGGTTAGTCAGCGCCTATTTGTGGTCAACGCCAATGTTCCCACTGTGGAAGTGCTGGATGTGAGTGACCCCAGCAACCTCACCAAGCTGTTTGATATCGACCCCTCAGCCTACGGGGCGGGCGCCAACAGCGTGGCTATTTTCGATGGCCTTGTGGCGATCGCGATCGAAGCCGAAGAGAAAACCGACCCTGGCCGCGTGGTGTTCTTTGATATCGACGGCAACTTCCTCAATGCCGTGACCGTGGGTGCCCTACCCGACATGCTGACCTTCACCCCTGACGGCACCAAGGTGCTGGTGGCCAACGAAGGTGAACCCAACGACGACTACAGCGTTGACCCCGAGGGTTCGATCAGCATTATCGATGTGTCTGGCGGCGTGACTAACCTCACCCAGGCCAATGTCACCACCGCAGACTTTACCGCCTTTAATGACCAGCAGGATGAACTCATCGCGGCTGGGGTACGGATCTTTGGCCCCAACGCCACCGTGGCCCAGGATGTAGAGCCGGAGTACATTGCGGTGACCGGTGACTCCAGCACCGCCTACGTGTCCCTGCAAGAAAATAACGCTCTGGCGGTGGTGGATATTGAGTCGGGCACTGTCACCGACATTCTGCCCCTCGGGTTCAAGTCCCACGCTGAGAATCCGCTGGATGCCAGCGATCGCGACGACGCCATCAACATCACCACCTACCCCAACCTGTTTGGCCTGTACCAGCCCGACGCCATTTCGCTCTACGAAGCTGGCGGCGCGACATACATTGTCACCGCCAACGAAGGAGATGCCCGCGATTACGAAACCTTTTCGGAGGAAGCCAGGGTGAAGGATTTAGCCCTTGACCCCATTGCTTTCCCCAACGCGGCCGAGCTCCAGGCTGACGAAGCGCTGGGTCGCCTCACCGTGACCACTACCCTGGGTGATGCCGATGGTGACGGCCTCTACGAAGAGCTCTACGCCTTTGGCGGCCGCTCTTTCTCCATTTGGGATACCCAGGGTAACCTGGTCTACGACAGCGGGGCGGAGTTGGAAACCACGATCGCTGAGCTATTTCCCGACGACTTCAACGCCGATAATGCTGAGAATGATTCCTTTGACAACCGCAGCGACAACAAAGGGCCTGAGCCCGAAGGCCTCGCGATCGGTAAAATCGATGGACGTACCTATGCCTTTATTGGTCTAGAACGCTTCGGCGGCGTGGTGACCTACGACATCACCAATCCGGCGGAGGCGTTTTTTGTGGACTTCGTCAACAACCGCGACTTTAGCGGCGATCCTGAGGCCGGTACCGCTGGCGATCTGGGCCCTGAAGGGGTCACCTTTATCTCTGCCGCCCATAGCCCTAACGGCAACCCCCTAGTGGTCGTTGCCAACGAAGTCAGCGGCAGCACCACCGTGTTTGATGCCAGCGCATTAGAATCGCCCGATGCTGAGGTGCCCGGGCTGTTCCTCGATCTGCGCGACATTACCGGAAATGCGCTGACCTCCTTCACCGTGAACCGAGAAGCCGCCTTCAACAACTTTGTGGGCTTCTACCGGGTGACAGATATTGAGGGCGGCCTCGATATCACCGGCGATGGCATCGCCGATATCACCCCTGGACAGGCTGGGTACACCGAGGCCGCCCTAGCGGCTCGAGCTGACACTGTTGCGCTGACAACAGCCAACAGAACCGAATCGGTGTTTGAGTCGACGGTGGCAGGCGGTAGCTTATATGCTCCCTTCCTGATTGCCAACGGCGACCTCAATACCGTCAACACCAACCAGGTGTACTTTGCCTTTGGCGCCGCCAATGCCGACGGAGTTGAGCACATTCGCTTTGCCAATGGAGCGCTTGAGTTTGAAGACCTCTTTGGTGGTGGCGATAACGACTTCAACGATATGGTAGTGACGTTTGTGGTATCAGTTTAGACCCTGAGGTATGGGGGCTAGCCAGCTGGTTAGCCCCCTGCCGATGGGCTCTAGGCGTCGGGCCCCATCTCAGCCAGGGGCTCCAGGGCCAGTTCTGCCAGCATTCCTGGAAAACTCAGCCAGCGACCAAACCCAGGAGTAGAGCTTAGGGATCAGGGGCTGCTGATCGTGCTCTTTGCCCGGTGGGATCTTGGCCCCGTCGGCACCATAAATTGGTTTGACAAGGGTGTAGTCTTTACCTATACTGAAAAATGTCGAAAAAATTAGGCCCCCATCGTCTAGAGGCCTAGGACACCTCCCTTTCACGGAGGCGACGGGGATTCGAATTCCCCTGGGGGTATTACAAAATAGGATCTTGTAGCAACTCCTACAGGATCTTATTTTTTGTCATGGAGCCAAGAGATGGGCAGGTGACAAGCTCGGGCGCTTCCAGTAATGTAGGGATGACTAAGGGGGGACTAACCCTTGGTCAAGGGAGACACCGATGACCTTTCTTACTCTGCTTGCGATCGCGGTTGGTATTATCTCTGCCGCAGGATTGACGGTGGTGGGGTTGGTGGAAGCCCCCTGGCAGGTGTTGCTGTTGGGTCTATTGGCCGCTCTCTACGGGTTGCAGCGGCAAGTCTGGGCCAGTGAATTGGTCGCCCAGGCCAGTCGTCCGGCGGCCCCGGCGGCGACAGCCCTGGAAGGAGATGCACCCCTCCCGTCAGCGGCGCTCGCTGCGGCCCCATCAGCCAAATCATCCAGAGCCGATGGAGCCGTTGATAGCTCTGGGGAGGGTGACCAGCTCACCTATCGGGGAATTCAGTATCGCACTCACAAGCCTGTCCCAGAGACCGCTGAACCAGGTGTTGTCAAAGCGGAGGGGGTCTATCGCGGCCATCGCTGGCAGCGCTAGGCGATCGCCCCTGCGCCAGAGTCAGCTGGGGCAAATATGCGTTCATCCTCGGCAAAGGCTTTAAACTCCAGAGCATTGCCGCTGGGGTCAGTGATGAATAGGGTGGACTGTTCCCCCACCTGGCCGACAAACCGCTGGTAGGGTTCAATCAGAAATGTGACCTCAGCCTGGCGCAGGCGATCGGCTAGGGTTTGCCACTCCGTCGGGGTCAAAATCACCCCCCAGTGGCTGACGGGTACACCGTGGCCATCGACGGCATTGGTGGCCACGGTGGGTCGAGGGTCGGTCACTAAATGGGCCGTAATTTGGTGGCCAAACAGATTAAAGTCGAGCCAGGTTGGAGCAGTGCGGCCAACGGGACAACCCAGCACCGTTGCGTAGAAGTGGCGGGTGCTGGCCAGGTCGTACACTGGAAACGCCACGTGAAAGGGACGAAGCATCGTGATGTCCTCCGAGTTTGCCATCCAGTCTAGCGCTGAGCTATCGGCCCCGACAGCGGTCGCCGGCCAGCGCCGCTATGCCCTGACCCATTGCACCCTCTACACCGGCAATCAAATCTTAGAGAATCACGCGTTGGTCATTGAAGGTATTCGCATTGTCGACCTGGTGCCTGAGGCCCAACTCTCCCCAGTGCTGCCTCGGCTAGACGGCCAGGGCTGGGCGGCGGCACCTGGGTTTATCGACCTGCAGCTGAACGGCTGCGGCGGGGTTATGTTCAACGATGCGATTACCGCTGACACCCTGGAGACCATGCACCGCACCAACCTCCGGAGCGGCACGACCAGCTTTTTGCCCACATTAATCACCACCACCGATGCGGCGATGGTTGAGGCGATCGCACTGGTCACTGAGTACCGTCGTCAATTTCCCCACCGGGTATTGGGGCTCCACTTAGAAGGCCCCTACCTCAATCCTAGCCGGAGCGGCATTCACAACAAAGCCTACATCCGTTCCGCAGATCGGGCCATGGTCAACCACATTGTCCAGGCCGGGCCCGAGGTAGTCAAACTAGTCACCCTAGCCCCGGAAAGGGTGGCTCCGGAATACATTCAGCAGTTGGCGAAGGCGGGTATTGTAGTGTCTGCTGGCCATACCGAGGCTAGCTTTGAAGCGGCCCTGGCCGGATTTGAGGCGGGGGTCAGTATGGTGACGCATCTGTTCAACGCTATGTCTCCCTGGCAGGGGCGCAGTCCAGGGCTGGTGGGGGCCGTGTTCAGCCAAGCCAAGGTCTATGCCGGTATTATTGCCGATGGCCACCACGTCCACTACGGGTCGGTGGGCCTGGCCCACCAAATCAAGCAGGACCACCTGGTGCTAGTGACCGATGCCACCCCTCCGGTGGGCACAACCCTGGAGTCCTTCATGATTGGTGGACAACAGGTGTTTTATCGTGACGGTCGGTGTGTATCCGCCGACGGCACCCTAGGCGGGGCGGCCCTGACCCTGATAGACGCCGTGGGCAATTGCGTGCGCCACGCTGGTATTTCCCTGGCGGAAGCGCTGCGCATGGCGACCCTTTATCCGGCTCGGTCGATCGCGATCGACCACGACCTAGGGCTGCTATCGGTCGGTTACCAGGCCAATATCACCCTCTTTGACCCCGCTACGTTTATGGTGAAAGGTGTCATAGACCAGGGCGTACTGGCCTGGGATAGTGCCGATCTTGACCTATCCTCCAGAACGGCCTAGTGCAGTGTAGCCCGATCGGCTCTACTCTGAGACTCAAGCCTGGGACTGGGGGTTAGTGATCAATGCGACGGGCAAAGGCTGACTCCACCAGCGATCGCAGAATGTCCATACTCAAAGGCTTTACCAGTAGCCCGTCGAGACCCGGCGTGTCTTCGCGATAGTTCCACTGGGGGCTAGCGGAATCGGTCAAGGCCACAATGGTCATATCGGGGGCCTGGTCGTGCTGCCGCAGTTGGTTCACCAGCGGCTGCGACCAGGCTTGAAAATTATTGCCTACCAAAATGACCAGACAGGGCGCTTCCTGGTTGACACGACTAACGGCTTGTTCGGTAGAACTGGCCACAAACACAGGGTATTGCAGGTCAGCCTCAAGGGGATGGGCGTCGTCACCGCGATGACGCTCGGGGTCGAGTACTAGGATGTAGCCACGGGTCATGGTCATGGTGGAATAACGACGCAATTCCTTATCCATAGTACTCAGGAGTACTCAGGGCGAGAAACGCGGTTTCCAGGGTTAAAGCTGTATTTTTGCCAATAAATAGGATCTTTGAGGCGATTTTAGATCTCTCGTCAATTCCGTTTCTTCCACTTTTTTTAGCCTGTCTAAGGGCTGATCAAAGCCTGCTTTTTTCGAAAATAGAACTATGTTTAAGTTATGCAAATAATTGATCTCACAATGGCTATTCTGCCAATTTTTAATAACATTTTATTGCTATGTGACCGTTTCCACGGCTAGCCAGTGGCCCCAGGGTTGGGTAGCTCTAGCTACAAAACCCCCCAGGGGGCTTTGCTATGTTTAGGAGACAAGAATTGCTGTTTATGATGAAACCCAGTGGCCTCTGTATCCATACAGATTATTGAGGGCAACCCCCATTTGCGATCGCTTCTGGGCTGGCATCTTCAGCAAGCTGGCTACAGAGTTTTTCAGTCGGCAGACATAGTTCGCACTCGGGATGTATTTCAAAATCGGCAGCCTGACCTGGTAATTTTAGACTCTCAACTGCCCGATGGTGATGGGGTAGAGCTATGCAAGTGGTTGCACAACCAGGGTCAACCGCTGATCATGATTCTATCTGCCTGCAATAGCGAAACTGATATCGTCACTGGACTCCGGGCTGGAGCCGATGACTACATGACCAAGCCCTTTGGCATGCAAGAATTTTTAGCTCGCATTGAAGCCCTGACCCGGCGTGTCCGGCTGATGAGTGCTCCGGCTTTGCTTACCTACGGTGACCTAAATATCGATCTGGTACAGCGGCGGGTCAACTTTCGGGGTGACTACATTGACCTGACCCCCCAGGAGTTTAGTCTGCTGTACGTGTTAACCCAAGCGGCGGGTGCACCCCTTAGCCGCACTGATCTATTGCGGCGTGCTTGGCCCGATGCCATCGATAACCCCAGAACCGTAGATACCCACATTTTGTCTCTGCGCAAAAAAATTGAGGTTGACCCCAGGCAGCCCAACATTATTCAAACGGTGCGCAACGTAGGCTATCGGTTCAACGTTGAGCGACTCTTAGCGGAAGGCAATGGCTACAGCTCCAGGGTTAGCCCGAGTCTGGCCTCCTCCTCTCCGTTGCGATAGCGGGTAAAGCCCCTTACCTGGGCGTCATCCAGGGCCAACGTTGTGGTCTTGGGGCATGGCTCCAATACAGTCTTGACTACGGATATGCCGTTGTTCGCTCTCCAACGCCATGGGCCGTTCATTCAAGTCCTGGGGGGCTGAGGCCTCCCATGGCAAAGTCATCGGGGTGTTGGCTGGGGTGTTGGCTGGGGGCGATCGCAGCGGCCTAGAGCACCGGTACAGTATGGCTAAAAACCCGGTTTCTTCGTCGCTGCTCTAACGATATGGTTTGCATGCTGGCCGAGAAACCGGGTTTCTGTACCGACGTTCTAGGGAAGCCATCGCAGGGGTCGTGGTCAATTTTGGTGAATTAGACTATAATTCAAGCTACTCTATTCACCGGCAACGTACTCCATCGTGTTTACCACCCTATCGACCGCTGCGGCGACCCCTAGCCACGATCTGTTTGATGCCATTGAGACGCTTAAGCGCGAGCTCAACGCTGTGGTTCTGGCCCACTACTACCAGGAACCTGACATTCAAGACGTAGCTGATTACATTGGTGATTCGCTCGGACTATCTCGTCAGGCCGCCGCCACCAATGCCGATGTCATTGTGTTTGCAGGGGTTCATTTCATGGCAGAAACCGCCAAAATTCTCAACCCTGAGAAACAAGTACTCTTGCCCGACCTCAACGCAGGTTGTTCCCTGGCCGATAGCTGCCCCCCCGATGCCTTTGCCGCGTTTAAAGCCGCCCATCCCGATCACCTGGTCATTTCTTACATCAACTGCACGGCGGCTATCAAGGCCATGAGCGACATTATTTGTACTAGCTCAAACGCCGTCAGCATTGTTCAACAGCTGCCCCTTGATCAAAAGATTATTTTTGCCCCTGACCAAAACCTGGGACGCTACGTTATGGCGCAAACCGGGCGCAATCTGGTACTGTGGCCAGGCAGTTGCATGGTTCACGAAACCTTCTCAGAAAAAAAGCTGGTGCAACTACGCATGACCCACCCCCAGGCTGAGGTCATTGCCCACCCCGAATGTGAGGCGGTGGTGCTACGCCACGCCGATTTTATTGGCTCCACCACGGCACTGCTGAAGTATGCCCAACAGAGCCCACGGACAAAATTTATTGTCGTGACTGAAGCAGGTATTATTCACCAAATGCAGAAGCAGGCGCCGGGAAAAGTGTTTATCCCAGCGCCCCCCACGTCCGCCTGCGCTTGCAATGAGTGCCCCCACATGCGGCTCAACACCCTAGACAAGCTCTATCTAGCGATGAAAACTCGCCAACCCGAAATCACCCTTGATCCAGAGCTCCAGCGGCAGGCCCTCAAGCCCATTCAACACATGCTAGAGATGAGTGCAGCGTAGTTTCAGCTCAAGACCCATGGGAGCTGCCTACGACCGACCCAGCGGGACGGGTTCAGGGGTTTTTAACGAGAAATAGCCTTAGCGCTCGAGTTGGGGAGTTGGCCCTGGGGCAATGGCTACTGACCCTGGATAAAATGCTTCAGCCCGGCGGCCAACTGGTCAATCAGGTGATCACTGCTTGACGCTGATGAGCTGTTGGCTTGCTCGACCCGCTGCACCACGTCATTGGGTAGATCCAGGAGCGTCACTAGGCGAGCATAGGCCTCGGCTTCTTCGGAGTTAATCAGGTCTTCACCGGGGGTGCGGGCGCTGGAGCTAATCACCTGGTGCCCCAGCTTCAGCACCAGCTCTCGCTCGGCGGGGCTGGTCAGTTTGGGTACCAGCTCTTCGAGGGGCAAATTCTGCATTAAGTAGTCACGCAGTTCGTCCTGGAGGGCAACCTGTTGACTGGTATCGCTGGCAAACAGACGGCTAAACTGGTCTAGCATCACGCTGACTTCTTCGTCAGCCAGGTTTCCATCGCTCCAGGCCATCGTTGACACAATGCGTAGCAGGGTCATTTGGCTGGGGCTAATGGACGGCGGCGGCGGCGGGTGTAGTGTCATAGCAGTCTCCGGGGTAGGGAACCACGTTAGGGCGCTGAGAGGGTGTTTGAAAGGCCAAAGAGCGTCTCAGGTTGTACCTAGGTCGTAGGCTAATGGCTAAAAAAAACTCAGCATTTTTGCTGTCTCTTGGCGGCAAACTATACCTGGGACAACCCGTTTCAAACAACCTTTGATGATGACAACCTACCACGGAGAGTTCTAGGGGCGGGGTAACTTTAGCAATCTCTACAAACTTGGTCAAACACCGACATCAATCCTATAGCCGCTGGGCCAGCTGGGCCAGTTGGCGAGTGTTTTTGAGCTGCAACACCCCCCGAGCCTGGTCTTCAACGATCCAGCATTTCTCCACCAGCTTAGCCATGATTTTCTCGGCTTCATCCGGGGTGATACCGGCCAGATCGGCCAAGTCCTTGCGGGGAATGTTGAACAGCTCAACGCCGTCGTCTACGGGTTCTCCGTAGGCCTCTTGGATAGCGCTCAGGGTGTTGGCCAGCTTAACCGCAGGGGGCTGCTGGCGTAGTTGAAAGCGGAGGTTGGTCTGGCGGAGCCGTTGCACCATAATTTGCAGCAGCCGGTGGTGCAGCTGGGGGTCTTTAAATAGGGTTTGAATGAAGCGCTGGGCCGAAATGCTCATGAGCTTAACGGCGGTTATGGCCACGACGTCGGTAGAGCGAGGTGACTCGTCGAGAATAGCCATTTCACCAAAGAAGTCGCCTTTGCCCAGCACCGCCAGGGTCATGGAACTGGCTTCAGCATGGCGGCGGACTTTGACCCAGCCCGCCTCAATAAAGTACACCGCATTACCCCAGGCATCTTCCATCACGACAGCTCGATCGGCGGGGTACTCGTGGTGCGTGGCTACAGAGGCCAGCCAGTCTACGGTCTCGGGGCTGGCGGACTGAAAGAGAGGATAACGTTCGCTGAGCGTATCGGCTGGCATGGCTGGCATAAATGGCGCAGTTTAAAGAGTGACGATCGGGGCTGGCTGGGCTCAGTCCATGATCATGGCGGTTCCTACCATGGTACCCACAAAATTCAGGCCGACTGAAGCAGGGCGACTAGCGTGGCAACCCGATCGCGGCGGCGATATCCCTCAGGGGCGATCGCAGCGCCTCCACATAGCTGGGCCAACCCACCAAAATAGGCTGCTGGTGGATGAGGGTAGAGGAGGCCACCTCGGGTGCTGTGAACTGAATTGGCTGCCCCGACAGGTCGCAGCACACCAGCCCCGCCGCTTTCGCCAGGGCCAGCGGGCCGGTAGTATCCCACAGTTTGACGCGCCCATTTAGATAAATGTAAATGCCCGCCTGGCCGGTGATCACCGCCAGCACCTTGAGACCAAAGCTCCCGAGAGATAGGAATTGGACCCCTGGGCAGGACTGGGCGATCGCATCGCCAAAGCGTCGCTTGTCCTTATCTCCAATCACCATCCCCCAGCCCTGGCTGGGGTCAAAGGCCGGTTCCTTGGGGACCAAAGACTTGGGTTTGCCGCCACCCATTTGCTCAAACAAGCCCCAACCCGGCCCGCCCCAAACGAGGCGCTGGGACACTGGTGCATAGATCCAGCCTGCGTCGGGGCTACCATCTACGACTCGGCCCACCATGACCGCATAGTGATCTCGGCCCTGAATAAAGTCGTCGGTGCCGTCAATGGGATCGACAAACCAAAGGGTGCGGTGGCCCCCTGGAGGCAGACCTTGCCCATCACTCCGTCGAAATTGCTCTGCCGTAGCGCGATTCTCTTCAGTGATAATGCCATCGGCAGGAAAGATTGCCTGCATCCCAGTCAGTAGCTTTTGATCAAGCAGCTGATCGACGGTAGTCACGTAGTCATCAACCCCTTTCTCA
>Ga0169931_10011296_pt1 | contig 12604 bp, 12 predicted proteins | sample Kivu_15m_20L_FD_129675 | JGI IMG/M metagenome (GOLD analysis project Ga0169931, IMG submission 129675) | Freshwater microbial communities from Lake Kivu, Western Province, Rwanda to study Microbial Dark Matter (Phase II) - Kivu_15m_20L... | ecosystem: Environmental > Aquatic > Freshwater > Lake...
GAGATCGTGTTCGCCGTCGGGACCGGTGAGGCCGACCAGATGCTTGATCTTGCCCAACACCAACAGGTCGTCGATGCCCGGTGCGGCGCTGGAGACCACACCCACCACGCCGGTGGCCACCAATCGCTTGGCCAGACGGGCCAGCCCTTGGGTGGCCAGGTAGTCCTGCAACGCCTCGCCGGCCGTGATGGTGCGCAGGTGGATGCTGCCGGTGCCGTTCGGACCGAGACCCGACGAGATCGTGGTGCCCTCGTACGTGGTGCGGTCGGTGGCGCGACCACCCAGCAGTTCGGACAGCCCGGTGCGCGAGTCAAGGGTCACAACCAGCACCCGCAGACCGCTGTCGGCTGAGGCGCGTGCCATCACGGCGGTTACCGTGGTCTTGCCGACACCCCCCTTGCCGGCCACCACGAGCAACCGCGACATGGTGAACGTTCGGCTCGGACTTACGCTCTTCGGAGGCACTCGTGCGCAGACTAGCGATCCTCTTCATGGCCACCGGTGCCGTGCTCGGCTTGGCCGACACCGCGCGTGCGTCATCGGGCACAGACGTTCCCGATGACACCGCCGTCACCACCAGTGTGGAGAGCACCGCGGTGGGCTTGGCTCCCGTCGACGTGTTGCAGGTGTCCGGATTGATGGACGACATCGTGGTCGATGAAATCGAACAGGCCATCGATCGCGCTGAGACCAACGGGGCCCAAGCGTTGGTGCTGCAGATGAACTCGAAGGCCGCCGTGGTGGGTCGCGACACCATGCGCGACCTGTACGAGCGGATCGCCACGGCGTCGGTGCCGGTGGCCGTCTGGGTCGGACCGTCCGGAGCCCGCGCCACCGGTCTGCCCGCGCAGTTGTTGTCGGCCGCCGACGCCACCGGCATGGCTCCGGGCGCGCGCATCGGACGCACGGGCACTCCGTTGGTCGACGGCGTCGACTTCGGAGACGCCACGGATTCCCTACGGACCGAAACGCTGGGCTTCCAGGAAGCGCGCCGCGCCGGCGCCTTGAAGTTGGAGATCAGCGACGAGGGTGCACCCACCATCCGCAACATGATCTTCGCGCTCGACGGGCTCACCATCGACGGAGTCGAACTGGACACCGCGGTGGAGAACCTCAATGACGACGGCACCGTGGCCAACGACATCACCACCGTGCGTTTCCACAAGTTGGGCCTGTGGCCGCAGATGTTGCACACCTCGGCCAGCCCGCCCGTCGCCTATCTCTTCTTGATCATCGGTTTGGCGTTGATCGTGTTCGAGTTCTTCACCGCGGGCATCGGAGTGGCCGGCGTGGTGGGCGCGGTGCTCACGCTGCTCGGCTTCTACGGTTTCGGCGCCCTGCCCGAACGAGGCTGGGCACTCGGCTTGATCCTGTTCAGCTTCGTGGCCTTCTCGGTGGACGTTCAGGTGGGACTACCACGTCTCTGGACCGGGGTCGGCCTGGTGGCTTTCTCCATCGGGTCGGTGTTCCTGTTTCCCACCTTCGATCAGCAGAACCTGCGGGTCTCGTGGTTGACGCTGTTGGTGGGCATCGGCGGCATCGCCCTCACCTACATCTCGGGCATGCCCAGCATGACCCGCACTCGTTTCGCCACTCCGACCATCGGTCGCGAGAGTCTGATCGGCGAGACCGGGCGTGCGGTGACCGACATCGCGCCCGACGGCGCCGTGCAGATCGGTGAATCGCGCTGGAAGGCCCGCACCAATCGCGCCACGCCGGTGAAGGCGGGCGAGGCGGCCCGCGTGGTGGCCATCGACGGAATCGTGCTGGAAGTGGAACCCGAAGCGGGTGGAGCCCGCGACTACCGCGAACGATGACGCTGTTCGACCGCGGTGACGTCAGGCAACTTCTGCCGTACGACGGTGAGGTCCGTTATCACCCCGACGTGTTCACGGTGACCGAGTCCCGTCGGCACCTGGAAACGCTCCTCGACCACACACCGTGGGAGAGTCGCAACATCGTGCTGTTCGGACGTGAGGTTCCCCAACCCCGGCTGGCCTGTTGGTACGGCGATCGCCCGTACACCTACTCGGGCCTCACGCTCGAACCGCGCGACTTCACGGCGCAATTGACCGAGCTGGGGAACGTGGCCGCGTCGCTGGCCGGACGAACGTTCAACACCGTGTTGGCGAATCTGTATCGCGACGGGCGCGATTCCATGGGATGGCACTCCGACGACGAGCGCGAGTTGGGTCCCGAACCGGTGATCGCCTCGTTGTCGTTCGGAGCGGTGCGACGTTTCCGACTTCGCCACAGGGAGTCGCGCGAGTTGGTGGAAGTCTCACTGGAGCCGGGCTCGGTGTTGGTGATGAGTGGTCTGACGCAACACCGTTGGATGCACGACCTACCCAAATCGGCCAAGGTGACCGAACCGCGGGTGAACCTGACGTTCCGTCACATCGCCTGATCACAGGCGCGGGCCGGCGATGCGCACGTCGCCGCGTCGCCGCGTGATCCCACGGGCGTCGAGTTCGGTGGCCAACGGCACCGCGTGTTTGCGGGTGATGCCCAGGGCGTCGCGGAACTGCGAGAGAGTGAACCCGTCGGGATGCGCGATCAGCAGTCCGTGCGCTCGACTCCGGGCCGTTTCCAGTGCGTCGACGTGGAACCACTCGCCGTCGCGTTCGAACAGCACACCCAGCTTGGCCAGTCGCCGCAAATCGGCGCCTCCCACGCCAGTGGGTGCGGTCGGCGCGCATCCCTCGAGTCGCAGCCGTTCGATCGACGGATGTTCGAGCAACGGATCGGAGGTGCCCCGCAAACGGGCGCGACCGTTGTCGATCGTCACCTCGTCGAGACCGTCGATGATGGCGCGTTCGATGTCGTCGAAGACGGCCACGTCGATTCCGTCGGCGCCGGCCGTTCGCACGCGCGAGTCGACCGCTTCCCGCAGGCCGACGAAGCGCGTCTCGTCGATCACCCATGTTCCGATGGTGGGGGCGACCGACTCGCCGGTGAGCAGTTCGAGCTCGTCAACGTCCACCACTCCGCGTTCGGCCACCACGCGTCGCCAATCGGCGTCGGGAGTGGCCCGCGAGGCGGGTCGTTGCGGGTTCACGTCCAGGATCTCTCCACCCCCGACCGTCTCGCTGCGCCCGCTCTCGCGCAGGATGAAGTGATCGTGGGGTAGCAACGGAACCGCGCGATCGAGGTGCAAACGAACGAATGCGGTGGCACCCGGTTCGACCGACTCCGGTCCGATCACCCGCAGACGCGCCGGGATCTCGTCGCTACCGACGTGCACGGTGTAGGCGCCGCGCCGCGACACCTTGTGTCCGAGCGACCCCAACACGTGCAGTCGCGCGTCGACGCGGTCGGAATGGAACCACCGGCCGGGCGCCACCACGCAATCGCCACGTTGCAGTTCGCGATGATCGACACCGGCCAGGTTGAGGGCCACGCGATGGCCGGGCGCGATCCGTTCGACACTTTCGCCCAAGGTCTGGATTCCGCGAATGCGCGCCTCCGACCGCCGAGAACCGACAACCACGTGATCTCCGACGGCGAACGAGCCATCGCGCAGGGTACCGGTGACCACGGTTCCGCTTCCCTTGGCGGCGAACACCCGGTCGACGAACAACCGCGGCCGTCCACGATCGACCGAGGCGGGTGTGGAGCGCGCCAGTTCCGACAGCGCGTCCACCAATTCGTTCATTCCCGAACCGGTGGTGGCCGAGACCGGCACGATGGTGGCTCCCTCGAGAAACGTGCCTTCCACCCGGTCGATCACCTCGAGCGTGGCCAGTTCCAGATGATCCGCGTCGCAGAGGTCGGCCTTGGTGAGCGCGATCACACCCGCCGGTGCCGCGGTGAGATGGAGGATCCGCAGGTGTTCCTCGGTCTGGGGCATCCATCCCTCGTTGGCGTCCACCACGAAGAGGCACCCGTTGATGCCACCGACACCGGCCAACATGTTGCCGAGATACCGAATGTGACCCGGCACGTCGATGAAGGAGATTCGCTGGCCGTCGGGGGTGTCGAGATGCGCGAACCCGAGGTCGATGGTGAGTCCGCGCTGTTGTTCCTCGGCCCAGCGATCGGGGTTGGTGCCGGTGAGCGCCTTGACGAGAGTCGACTTTCCGTGGTCCACGTGACCGGCGGTGGCCAGGACGCGCATGTCAGTCGAGCGAACGAAGGATGGAGGCCACCACGCCGTCGTCGACGGGATCGATGGTGCGCACGTCGATGATGGTGGAGTCGTCGCGTACCCGGGCGATGAGCGGGGGAGTGGCTCGGCGCAGGGACTCCAAATGATCCCCGTCCAACACGATGGCGGCGGAAGGGATCGATGCACCGGGGGTGCTGCCGGCACCGGGGAGCGAATCACAATCGGCGACGACACCGCGACCGACCTCGGCGATGATCGCCTCGGCTCGCGTGCGCAAGGTGGCCCACGGAGTGGCGGCCATGCGCCAGAACGGAACGTCGGTGGTGGCCGTGCGCGCGAGATACGCGAGAACTGTGTGGTGCAACGCCGACAACACCAGACCGCCGGGTCGCAGCGCGCGCGCCGAGGGATGCGACGCGCACGCCTTCACCAGATCGGCGCGACCGGCGATGATCCCGCTCTGGGGTCCGCCCATCAACTTGTCACCGCTGAAGGTGACGAGGTCGGCTCCGGCGGCCAACGTCTGACGGGCGGCCGGTTCGCCGTTCAACCAATCGGGTGGACCGTCGGGCAACCACGGGCAGGCCGCGTCGAGAAGACCCGAGCCGATGTCGGCGACGACCGGAACGCCGAGCGACGACAGTTCGTGCACCGAGGTCTCCTCGACGAAACCCTCCACGCGGTAGTTCGACGGATGCACTTTCAGAACCATGGCGACGTCGTTGCGCTTGTGTGCGATCGCCTTTCGATAGTCGTTCAGCCGGGTGCGGTTGGTGGTACCCACGTCGACCAAACGCGCGCCCGACTGCTCCATCACCTCGGGAACCCGGAAGCCACCGCCGATCTCCACGCTCTCACCGCGACTGACGGCCACGTCACGTCCGCCGGCCAGTGCGGCCAACACCAGCATCACCGCGGCGGCGTTGTTGTTGACCACCATGGCATCCTCGGCACCGCACGAGAGCGCCACCAAACGGCCGATGCCCGCTTGTCGACTACCGCGTTGTCCGGTGCGCAGATCGAACTCGAGATTCTGCGCGCGGGCGTTTTGACGAAGGGCCACGGGGGAACGACCGAGATTGGTGTGCGCGATAACGCCGGTGCCGTTGATGACGGGGACCAAGAGCGCGTCGGCGGTGTCGCGGGCGATGCTCTCGGCCCGCGCCGGATCGCCGTCGGCGATGGCTCGACGGGCGGCATCGACCAGCAATGGGTGCGGCAGACCCACGTGGGCGATGGAACGTGCCAACGCGTCGACACTGGGGGGCCGCGCGATGGGCTCGTTGGTGTCGCTCGCCATGCAGGGGACGCTATCCGCGCGCCGAGATGGGCGACGGAGCCGAACCAGAGGTGCTGGCTAGGGTGATCGTGTGATCCTGCTGTTGATGTTCGTGGTGGTGCCAATCGCCGAGTTGTACACCATCATCCGCGTGGGCTCGACGATCGGATTCCTCAACACGCTCGGCGTGATGATCCTGGTGGGTTTCGTGGGTTCGTGGCTGGTGAAGCGTGAAGGAATGCGTACGTGGGTCCGCTTCAACCAGACGTTGGCGTCGGGTCAGGTTCCGGCCAAGGAGATGGTGGACGGGGTGTTGATCCTCGGCGCCGGAGCGCTGTTGTTGACGCCGGGGTTCCTCAGCGACATCTTCGGGATTCTGATGCTGTTCCCACCCTCTCGCGCGGTGTTGCGGGCCTACGTGATGAAGCGCGTGAACGCGGGCAACTTCGTGGTGCGCCCGAGTTTCACGCGGGGTGGTGGTGCGCCGGGAGCGCGCGGACCCGTGGTGGACACCGACGCCACCGAGCCCAAGGGCGAGATCTGACCCGTCAGGCCGTGCGGCGATTGACCGCCACCGCCGTCACCGATTCCACGCGCGCCGAACAACCGGCCATCTGAACCGGCGGCACCGTCTCGGTGATGATGAGCGTGGCGATGTCGCGGAACGCGCGGGCCGCCGGTCCGTCGCCCCTCAACGACACGGGCTCACCGGTGTCGCCACCGTCGGCCACGGCGGGCTCGATGGGGATCCGACCCAGCAACGGAACACCGATCTCGTCGGCCAACGCCTCGCCACCACCGCGACCGAACAACGCGTACGACTCGCCGTGATCGCAGATGAACTCGCTCATGTTCTCGATGACCCCGGCCACGCGCAGGAACGAACGTCGCGCCATGTCGGCGGCGCGGATGGCCACCTTCTGTGCGCTGACCGCCGGCGTGGTGACGATCACCATGTCGGTGCGCGGCAACATGCGGGCCAAACCCATCTGCACGTCACCGGTGCCGGGAGGCATGTCGATGAGCAGATAGTCCATCTCGCCCCACGCCACGTCGTTCAGGAACTGTTCGACGGCCTTGGTGAGCATCAATCCGCGCCACATCAACGCGGTGCTCTCGTTCTCCACCAGGAAGCCGGTGGAGACCACCTTCAGCAATCCGTCACCCACGCGGCGTTGGTTTGGCTGGATCATCGGTCGACCGGTGGCCTCGTTGGCCTCGGCCTCCAGACGCTGATCCAGACCCAACATGCGCGGCACCGAGAACCCCCAGATGTCGGCGTCCAGCACGCCCACCGTGTAGCCCTGGGCGGCGATGGCGGCGGCCAGGTTCACGGTGACCGAACTCTTGCCCACGCCACCCTTGCCCGAGGCGATGGCCAACACGCGGGTGGTGTTAGGAACCGCGGTGTCGGCGGCGTTCTCCTTGGCGTTCCAGCGGGCCTTGGCCATGGTGGCCGAGCGCTCGTCGGAGTTCATCTCGCCCCACTCGATCTTCACGGCGAACACGCCCGGATGCGTGGCGATGCGGGTCTCGATGTCCTTCTTGATCTGGGCCCGCAATGGGCAACCTCCGATGGTGAGCTTCACCTCGATCAAAACCCGGCCGTCGTCGGTGATCTCGAGACACCGCGCCATACCCAGTTCCACCACGTCGCTGCCCAACTCGGGGTCGATCACGCCACGGAGGAGGTTCGTCACCTCGTCCGTGGTGGGAGGGGCGAATCGGCGCGCCATGGGGTCATGGTACCGGCGTGGGTGATGGGGCAATCGGTCGCCCGGTGACCGAATTTGTGGGACCACCCCTCGCCTCGTCGCGGACCGACGGGTAAACTAGGGAGGCCGGTCGCTTCACCGGGGCGGATCTTCCGTCGCACACAACTGCCGTACAACTCTGGAGGCTCATCGTGATCACCCTCACCGATTCCGCAGCGGTCAAGGTCCAGGAACTGCTCGAGGCCGAAGGCGCGACCGACATGGCGCTTCGCGTGGCCGTTCGTCCCGGTGGATGCAGTGGCTACTCCTACGAGATGTTCTTCGACAGCGACATCACCGACGAGGACGAGCAGGCCGTGTACGGCGAGGCCGTCAAGGTGGTCGTCGATCCGGCCTCGGCGCAGCTGTTGCTGGGCGCCACCCTCGATTACAAGGACGGCCTCAACCAGGCCGGATTCAACATCACGAATCCCAACGCCACCCGCAGCTGCGGCTGCGGTCAGTCCTTCAGCTGAGCGCCGCGCGCACCTCGTCGGGGTGCCACACACCTTCGAAGCGGTGGGTGATCACGCCCGCCGTGTCGGTGATGAACACGACCGGTTCGAACGTGAGCGACAGCGCGTCGACCGCCGGTGCCACCTCGGTGCCTGTCTTGTCGGCGTACACGTCGGCGTGAACGAACACCGTGTCGTCGAATTCGTCTCCGAGCGGAATCGTCCCTTCCAAGATCGGTGAGCAGACCCCCGTTTGGCAATGCGCGGGAGTGCCGACGAGGTAGACCACCCGTTGTCCGGTGGCCAAGGCCTCGGTCAACGTGAGTTCGTGGAACGGGCACGGATCAGGAAGACGACTGCACACCGGGTCCACCCCGCGCGAGTCGTCGAACGTCGGCGTGTCGAAACCCGGCAACGACGCACCGGGACGCGGCACCAGCAGTTCGGAGGGTTCGCGCACCTGTAGCGAGGCCCCGTCCGAAGGTCCACCGGCGATCACCAACCCGTAAACGCCCGGTTGATCGATGGCGGTTTCGAACACCCAGAACGGCGCCGAGCCCTCACCCAGCGATCGACGTTCGGCGATCAAGCCGTCGGCCACCACGCTGTCATCGAGATAGCTCCTCACCCGACCACGCAACTGGAGCGGTCCCTTGGTCAAGAGTCCGGCCTCGTCGGCCAGGGAGATCGGTAGTCGCTGCACGCCGGGGCCCAACTGGTCGGGCACCCAACGCTGCACGATCGACATTGACTCCTCGATGGGTCCGTCGATCGCGGAGGAGGGAGACGACGATCCGCCACAGGCCGACACGATTCGGGTGAGCGCCAGACTCGAAGCACCCATCGCCGCGAATCGAAGAATCGAACGACGATCGAAGTTGCCACGTGCGGCGGACATGGGACCGACGGTAGTGCGCGGTGAGTCGTGGTCGAAGGTCGTTCGGTGCGACAATGGTCGCGTGTCCGGCATCTCTTTCGTCTTGAACGGTGAGCCCTTCGAGACCGAGTCGACGGGCAGTCTGCTGTCGGTGCTCCGCGACGAGGCCGGATTGACGGCGGCCAAGGACGGATGCGCACCCCAGGGTCAATGTGGATGTTGCACCGTCTGGGTGGACGACGAACCGCGCGTGTCATGCGTGACGCCGGCGACCCGGGTGAACGGTCGACGTGTCACCACGCTCGAGGGACTGGATGACGATGTTCGGCGCGCGTGGGGCGCGGCCTTGTTCTGCACCGGTGGCAGTCAGTGCGGATTTTGTTCGCCGGGCATCATCATGCGATTGGAGGCCACGCTCGACGACGATCACGAATCGTTCACCAAGGCGATGTTGGCGCACACGTGTCGGTGCACCGGCTGGCAGACCATCGAGGAGGCGGTGGCGGTGCGCCGTGGTGCGCGATCGGTCGACGACGGTCGGGACTCCGCGGCGGCACGCGAACGCGCGGCCATCGAGGGAGTGGCGCATCAGGAAGTGGGATCCCAGGTGGCGTTGGGGGCCGGTGGATTCGCCGACGACACCGCTCCCCGGGACGCGTTGGTGGCGTTGCGTTCATTGGATGGCGCGTGGCACGTGGCCGACGACATCGCGACCGCGCGCCGTCTGGCCGGCACGGTGCAGGGGCGCAAGTCCACCGTGGCCGTCGACTGGCCGTTGCCCGTCGTCGACGGCGAGTGGGCGCGCACGTTGTGCACCACATGGGTGGAGCCCGCGTACGTGGAACCCGATGCCGCATGGTGCGAGCCCGGCGGAGAAGCACACGGACCGCTCAACAACGGTGGTGCCTTCGGAGGCAAGACGAGTTCGGAATTGCGTGAAGTCGCTCGTCGATTGGCTGACGAGAACGGTCGCACGGTTCGGGTGTTGCTCACGCGCGAAGACGTGGTGCGTTCCGGGCCGAAGCGGCCACCGATGTCGTTGGCGGCACGCGCTGATGGTTCGGGTGTGATGCACGCGGTGCGCACTGCGGGCCTGGCGGAGTTGATCGCCCGTGTCGCTCCGGATTGGACCGTGGTCGAGCACGACGTGGTCGGACCCCGAACGTCGATGAGTCTTCGCGCGGCGGGCTGGGCCGAGATCGCGGTGATGCGCGCGTCCGTGACGGACCCCGGTGAGTGGGGAGACCACGTGACGGCACCCAATGGAGCCGAGGCGTGGGCCACGGTGTCCGATGACGTGGTGACGGTGCGGGTGAACGCCGGACTAATCCTCGACGAGGTGGTGATGCGCTCGTACGCGATCGGCGCCGCGCACATGTCGCTCGGATGGGTGCGTTCGGAGGGGCTGGCGTTGAGTGTCGACGGAGTTCCGCTGGACCTCACCATTCGCTCGTTCGGGGTGTTGCGTGCCGTGGACACGCCGCGGATCGAGGTGACCGTCGTCGACGACGATCGTGATCCGATGAACGGCAGTGACGCCGTGTTCGCCGCCGTGGCCGCCGCGGCCTGGCGCCGTGCCGGCCATCCGTCGCGTTGGCCCTGCTCTCGTTGACCGGCCCGCGCCGTCGATCGCTAGCATCGCCTCATGGCTTCCAAGAAGGCTCCCGCCCCCCTCGGTCCCTACACCCCGGTCGTTCGCGCCGGTGACTGGGTGATCGTTTCCGGTCAGCTCGGCATCAAGGACGGCTCGCTGGTGGCCGGTGGTGTGTCGGCACAAACCACGCAGGCGGTCAAGAACCTGAAGGAGCGCTTGAAGGAGCAGGGATGCACCCTGAACGACATCGCCAAGACGTTGTGCTTCCTCACCGACATGGACACCTTCGCCACCTTCAACGAGGCGTACGTGGCGGGCTTCGCGGGTGCCCGTCCGGCGCGTTCCACCATCGGCGTGGCGGCTCTGCCCTTTGGTGGTTCGGTCGAGATCGAAGCGTGGGCCTACAAGCCCGTAGCCACTCCCAAGCCCGCGGCGAAGAAGCCCGCCACCAAGAAGAAGCCGGACGCCAAGAAAGTTGCCACCAAGAAGGCCGCGGTGAAGAAGACCGCCGCGAAGAAGTCGCCTGCTCGGCGCGCGAAGAAGTAGGTTCGCGCCATGGCCGGAGCAATCGTGCTGATCATCGCCCTCATCGGTTTTCCCATCGTCGTGGGCTTGTCCATGGCCGGTCTCGCCGCACTGCTGGGGCACCTGTTGTGGAAAGACGGAGAGATCCGTCACGAGGGCAGCGAGCTTCTCGACCTGAACACCTGACCGTTGCGCACCGTTCACGCGGTGGTCGATTCGCGACGTGACGGGCGCTGGCAGACTGTGAACCGTGCACACTCCTGACGCCGAGATGGCTCGGCTGGCCAGCCAAGCCTTGCGATACGCAATCGATCGCATCCGCATGGATCCACCGCCGCTGGACGCACCGATTCCGTATGAGCAGATGTTGGCCGAAGTCGGCCAGACCGTCACACCGTCGGGCATCGGTGGCGCTGAGGCTTTGCGCATCTACACCGAGATCCTGGCGCCCGCCTGCATCTCGGTGGACCATCCCAAGTTCCTGTCGTTCGTGCCCGGAGCGCCCACCGAGGCCTCCATCATCTTCGACATGGTGGTGTCGGCGGGCAGCATCTATACCGGCTCGTGGTTGGAGGGGGCCGGCGCGGTCTTCGCCGAGAATCAGGCGTTGCGATGGATCGCGGACCTCGCGCGGTTTCCCGAGTCGGCCGGTGGCGTGTTCGTCAGCGGGGGCACGGCGGGGAACCTGTCGGCGCTCATCGCGGCGCGACATCGCTGGCGCGAGCGCGCTCAGGGTCGTCACGATCGCACGCGCGGGTTGATGCTGGCCTCCAGCGGTGCCCATTCGTCGGTGAAGCAAGCGGCGCTGGCCATGGACGCCGACATCGTGGCCGTGCCGGCCGACGACAAAGGTCGACTGAATGGCGCGGCGCTCGAGTCCACCATGTCGGCCCTCGACGCCGCGGACCGCGATCGCCTGTTCGCCATCGTGGCCACGTCGGGTACCACGAACCTCGGAGTGGTCGACGATCTGTCGGCGGTCGCCGACGTGGCCACGGCTCACGGCGTGTGGTTCCACGTCGATGGTGCCTACGGTTCCGCCGCACTGTGCGCACCGAGCGTGCGCCATCTGTTCGACGGCATCGAGCGCGCCGACAGTTTCATCGTGGATCCGCACAAGTGGTTGTTCGGTCCGTACGACAGTTGTGCGTTGCTGTACCGGAACATCCACGACGGCCGTCGTGCTCACACCCAACACGCCGAGTATCTCGACGTGTTGCACGGTGAACAGGATGAGAACCAACCGTGGATGGAGATGAACCCGGCCGACGTGGCGCACCATCTCTCGCGACGCGCGCGGGGATTGCCACTGTGGTTCAGTCTGGCCACGCATGGCAGTGACGCGTACACCGCGGCCATGGAGAAGACGCTCGACACCACCCGCTTCGGTGCCGAGGAGATCCGTCGACGCCCGTATCTGGAGTTGATGCTGGAGCCCGACCTGAGCATCCTGGTGTTCCGACGCCTGGGTTGGACACCCGAGCAGTATCAGAAGTGGAGCGACGCCCAGCTGCACAGCGGGCAGTCGTTCGTCGTGCCCAGTTCGTGGAACGGCGAGACCGTGCTGCGTTTCTGCATCGTCAATCCCCGTACCACCAACGCTCACCTGGTCGAGATTCTCGACTCGATGGAAGAGGAACCCGCATGAATCAGGTCGATCTGGTCGTTCGCAACGCCATGCACATCGCCACCGTCGATGGAGCCCGTCGCGAGATCTCCGGAGGTTGGATCGCCGTCGACGGTGGTCGCATCAGCGCCATCGGTACCTCGGCCGATCCGGCTCCGTCGGCCCGTGAACACGTCGACGCCACCGACTGTTTGGTCACCCCGGGCCTGGTGAACACGCACCATCACATCTACCAGAACCTCACGCGCGCGTTTCCGCCCATGACTGGCAAGCCGTTGTTCGGGTGGTTGCAGTCGCTGTATCCACTGTGGCGCGCCATCGACGAGGAGGCCGTGCACGTCAGCGCGTTCGTCGGCTTGGCCGAGTTGGCGCTCTCCGGTTGCAC
>Ga0169931_10011299_pt1 | contig 12602 bp, 12 predicted proteins | sample Kivu_15m_20L_FD_129675 | JGI IMG/M metagenome (GOLD analysis project Ga0169931, IMG submission 129675) | Freshwater microbial communities from Lake Kivu, Western Province, Rwanda to study Microbial Dark Matter (Phase II) - Kivu_15m_20L... | ecosystem: Environmental > Aquatic > Freshwater > Lake...
AAACTTCTCTGATAAATGAGCAAGTGTAAGCTGTTCCTTTATGGCCTCTATGGCCACCTTCGCCTTGAATTCAGGCGAAAATTTTCGACGGGTCTGTTTTTTCATATCGTTTAGTAAAATTAGATTCTTTTTTAACTAAACCTCTGGTCCAAATTTCGGGGAGTATTACAAACACCAATACAATTCAAACAAAAATGCGGTACGAACTTACTTTAAATTGCTATATTTGAACTTTCCAAATGTAGATATTTGTAAATGTTCCATTTTAAGAATCATCCGGATAATTTACCCTTTTTACATGGTGAATTATTTACCTTGGAATGGGCTATTCTAAATGTCAAATGGGTTTTAGTTTTTTTTAGAAACGGTCAAACAAAGCCGTGGTATAAAAAAGTTGAAAGGCCTTATCGCTTTCAAAGATGGTTCAGAAAAAAGGCTAACGATTCTTTTTCCAATCTCGCAAATTTCAGGCATCCCTACGTTGTATTGTATGTATTTCCTCGTTTGGTTTCGTGGCCCAAGAGAATAATTGTTCCAATGCAAGTAAATCACCTGAGCATTCATGATTTGCCATTGCAAACAAGTAATCAACCTTTGAGGGTGAGTAGGCCTAATGTCTCCATTGATGTGAAATTACCCCCCTATTTTCCCGTTTTAAATTCAATCTACAAAAAAAAGCTTACTGTTTTTTTTGGTGCTCCGACGTTTGAATTAAATACTAGCTTGACGTATCCTGAATGCGATTGGAGTATTTCTGATATGCACGAAAGTGGTCTCTTAACCCATGAAAATTATACTTTTGATTTCTTACAAAACATAGCCAAAAAGTCATGACAACTTTAAACGAATACCCGTCTCAAAAAGTGAACTTTTTCACACGTTTTCTATGGTGGTGCGCAGGGGCGGACCGATACTTTTTATTAAAGTCTCCAGTTCAGGATAGGGTAAAATATGCGGGCATAGGGGGGATTGTGTTCTCAACAGGCATACTTGCCACCTTCGCAGGTGGTTTTGCATTTAATACAGCCTTTGGACCTAAGGGCTTAGCTGGTGACGAAATTTCTCACATTGGGTGGATGGTTGGGTCTGCCATTTTTGGAATTTGTTGGGGAGCCTTGATTTTTAATTTAGACCGGTTTATTGTTTCAAGCACTGGAAAAGGCGACGGCACCGATTCAATAACTCTCAAGGAGTTTGGACAGGCGATTCCTAGGTTGATAATTGCTCTTATTCTGGGTATTACCATCTCCAAACCATTGGAATTAAAGATTATAGAAACAGAGATTAACGTTGAATTAAGGAAAAAACAACAAGAGAAATTAGATGAATTCAATAAAGGTACAGACGCAAAATACAAGCAAGAAATTTCCTTAATCGACGCGGACATTAAAAAACTAGAAGAAGACCGAAACGTTCTTGTTAAAAGGCAGAAGGAGGCGGAGCAAGAATACATTGATCAAATGCAAGGCCGTGCTGGCAATGCTGGATATGGCCCTCGGGCAAAGCAATTGGAAGTCCTTAAAAATGAAAAGCAAAAGGAAATTGACGATTTTGATGCTCGTCATGCTACCGATTTAAGTTCATTAAAAAATCGTAGGGAACAAAAATTGAAGGAATGGGACAGGGATAGAAATGAGGTGAATCTGAAGCAAGCTAGTAATTTAGATGGGTTACTTGAGCGCATTAGCATTGCGCATGACATTGGTTTTGAGTTGGGCATTGCCTTGACCTTGATTTTTCTCTCCATAGAAATGGGGCCTATCTTTTTCAAAATGATGATGAATAAAGGACCTTATGATTATATGGTGGAAAATTACAACTACCGAATGTATGTGCGTAACGGAATAGTTAAACAAGAAATGTTGTTTGAAGGAAGAGATGGAATAAAATTGATGGAGAAAATCAATTATTTGGAAGTGGAAAGCGATAGGAATGAAAAGCAGGAAAAACTAAAGGCACAAGAGGAGCTGACAAAGCGAATTATTGGAATTTGGTCAAAGGAGAAGATGAAGGAAATAGATGAGGATGCAGCCAAATTTTACCGAGAAGATCAAGGACCTACGCTTTCATGATGAATTCATTTTTAGGCTTAAATCCAGAAATCCTTGATCAAGTTGAGCCGAAGGAGAAATCCAGTTATCGAATTGTAACTTGGCTTTTTTTGATTGTGGTCTTAGTTTGCTTTATCTCCAATTCTTATTTTGGATTCCTTTTGCTACGAACTTGGTGGTCGGCATTGCTCCTAGGACTATTGATGGGGTTTATTCATTTTTCCGTGTTGCGTATTTCGCTAATTACCCTTTTAACCAAACCCTTGGTTGAGCAGACTGCAAAGGCCTTTAACGCGGAAAATCCAAATCCGAACCCAACAGAATTGCCCGCAGCCAAGCGATTTGCCTCGAATTTTAAAAAAAAATTTTTCAACCGTTTTTCTTTTGTGACCAGTTTTTTGAAACCAAGTAATTTGTTGCGTTTTGCGATTGTTGGTTTGGTTGCATTAACCATCAGTGTACCCATCTCGACTCTTCCTTTTCATAGAAGAGCAATGGAAATTGAGACCAACTACCGGAATAACATAGTAAAGGATGTCCAGGCAACCAAACCTGATCAAAGCAAACAGCTACTATCTTCGATTTCAATAGGCAAAATAGAAGAGGGGCATTTCCCATTTGTGGTATTTCGTACCTTATTTCAGTCTTCCTTTTTTCGTTTTTTAATTGTTTTGTTCATCTTTCTGATTTTTTCGCCTGTTCTAATTTTGAGTTTTCTTAGGTACGATAAGGATTTTAGATATCCAGAGTTGATGCGCCTTAATTCTAAAGAGCAAATTGCATTTGATTATCAAAAGACAGTTGAGGAGTCGCAGGTTTTTTTAGAAAAAAATCATCCAACCTTTACAAGCCGTTTAGCGGATTTGAGCATCTTTAATGATGGGCCTTTTAATACAGAGCCTAAAGGTCTTGCTAACCGCAAATTTGGAAATTCGACAGAGTTTAAAAATTACATTCTCAATATATAATGGTGGAGAAAACTGACCATATTTATTGTGGATTTTTCCATTCTCAATTTGTGGCAGACTATTTGGCCGACAAACCAGGGTGGAAGTTTATGAATTTTCGACTTGAGCAGCGGTTTATTTTTAAGGTTGAACGAGAGGCCGGATATGAAGAGTATTTGGCCGCAAAGGAGAATCGATTTTCAGCGGCTTCGAAGGAATGGCAATCTACAGCACACTCGGGCTACTACAACAACGGCAATGCCTTTCGCCCTCACGTTTTTATTGATAAGGAACAAGAAATTGAAGTTGAATTTCTTGACCAAAAGATTGAAAATGAAATCTGCTCTGAGCTGTTGGTAGAGTTTGACTCTGATTTGGTTCCTGAAAATTTGAAACAAAGTGATTTTTTTGCGCTAAAAGACAATCAATATCATGGTAGGATCACTGGTTATGGATATGTGCGAATTCCTACGTTGAGTCAGGTGCAAAAAACGGAAGTAAGAAATAAGATTTTAAATTCATTGCAGGAAGCCAAAGCACTTGAATCAAGGAAAGGATGTCGAAATAGATTGGTTAGGCAGCCAAATTTAATTTCCAAAGTGTTTGGTTTTAATGTATCAAATAGGTTGCCTGGGGCAGGACTTAGCAATGGATGTAGCAGAACGGGTTGCGGCTGCCTTTCTTTATTGTTGCTTTTAGGCTTACTGCTTTCCCTCTTGAAAGGGTGTTTAGATTTCGGCCGCGGCGGCGGGGAACCCAGGGTTATCCATGATACTGTTTTTGTGGATGAGAAATCCAAAGAAGAGGTAATTAAACGCTTCATTGATACAACCACAATCTTAAAAACAAATGCTGTTGAGCTTCCAAACGTACAGTTTTATACCAATAGTGCTAAATTGTTGCCCTATTCTATAAGTAGCATTCAGGAGCTAGCAAATTATTTGACGGAGAATCCAAATGTTCATGCAGTTATCGAAGGCCATACCGATAACGTTGGCAAACCTCAGAGCAATTTAACTCTCTCCCAAGCACGTGCCGAGACAGTTCGGCAAGTTTTGATTTCTTTTGGAGTTGACCCATCGCGCGTTGAAGCGCAAGGGTTTGGAAGTACTAAGCCGCGTGAATCCAACGAAACTGTTGAGGGAAGGGCATTGAATAGGAGGGTTGAAGTGCGATTGACAAACACAGAAGCCACCACAACAAAAACCACGGAGGTAAGCAATGAAAACTGAGGGGTTGCATTTTACGGGAAAGTTTAGAGGGCTTTTTAAAGCAATCCCTTCGGGCGTAACCCATGCCGCCTCCTTTTTTGAATTGAAGGTCACCCATATTGAAATAAGTAATATTATTCCTGTTAAAAACCGCGATTGGCAAAAGGAAAAGGTTGGAGATTATCTTTATTTCCCTTCGCTTCGGCCTAAATCAAAATGGTTTGGCGGGGTTGACTTGGTGTTGATAAAAGACGAAACTACTGCCTTTTCAGAAAAAATTGAACATGTAATATTATCGAACCACAGTTTTGAACGAAACCATTTTTCCCCCGTCAGAACGATTAAGGGTTTTAAAACAAAAGACTTTGAACAGTGGTTGGAGGGGGATGTCTTTTTTTCTTTACCAGCTCCAAAATCAAAACCAGTCCCATCTGCGGCACCTCTAATAGTAAAAGAAAGTCCTGTTTCCGCACCTGCAGATACTACCTATACAATTCCCAATCTTGTTTCAGGAACTAAAATCGCACCACCAAATATTGCATTAGAAACGCCTCACGAGCAAAACCCAGGTTGCTTAGGTTTTATCCGCCCAACTCAAAAAACTATTGCAGCACAGGAACAGGCAGATTTGAATGCAAACCGTGGGTGTTTTAGTCTATTAAGCAATCGGAATAAACAAGTCTTGCCAGGTGCATTGCCGTCAGGGGCCTCTACGTTTTTGTCGGGTTGTTTTAGCCGCTTATTTAAGTTAATTGGTTGGATTCTAGTCTTATACTTTATTGTTCGAGTTCTTACATTTTTATCTGGTCTACTATCAGATCGTGTGGCTAAGGATAATATTTTGAAAGAAGATGGTGCTGTTGAAATTGAGGACCCTAGGTTAGACCCCAATCAAGACACATTGGCTTCCTTTCCGTGGAACTACCTTGTTGACCATAAAGTCGAATGGAATGACTTTATTAATCAACAGTTTAAAGCTGTTTATTCAACCAAGACATTGGATTATGATGCCTCTAAAAAAAGGAGGCAGTCATGGTCGCAAGTGCCTGTAGAAAATGAAATAGCTTTTTTTCAGGATTTATACGCCGACCTCTTTCGTGGTGATGAAAAGAAAATGGATTCTATTGTCAATTATTTCAAGGTTGAACGCAGGAATAAGAATATGAATCCCTTTCAAACAGCTGAAATGGTTGTAACCTTTATTCAGGAAATTCCTTATGTGTTGGTGCACGACGGAGCCTGTTCTGAAGCTTCTGCAGGAAATGAATTCGCTTCTGATTACCATTCAAAGGGTTTACCCTGTTTGCCTAATATATTTGCTGGCGTGCAATCGCCCTACGAGTTTTTGCATAATTTAAAAGGAGATTGCGATACGCGTTCTCTTCTTGCCTTTGCCATTTTGGATAAGTTAGATATTGGCGCGAGCGTTTGGATAAGTAGGGAATATGGCCACTCAATACTTGGGGTAGCGGTACCGGCAAACTCACCTCATTACAAGCAAGTTTCGGGCACACGTTTTTATGCTACCGAATTGACCGCCAAAGGCTTTCGGGTAGGAATGATTTCACCTGAACAAACAAACATGAATAACTGGAAAATCGTTTTAACCAATAAATAAACCATGAATTACTTTATCTTCTTTCAAGCTATTATTGCCTTTTTAATGGGCATCATCTCTTTATTTCTTGTCTATAAAGTTTTAAACATTTACCTTAAACGCGTTTTCAACATTGTTGAAATGAACAATGCATATGCTATTTTGCAGGTGGGCATATTATTATCTGCCTCCATTTTGGTTTCTTCCATTGTAGGACCTGGGATGAATGCAATCCGTTTTTTAAATCAAAATATGACCAATATTGCCTCCATCAGCAGTAGTATGGGGTATATTTTTATTTTCTTGCTAATAGGACTTGTTTTTTCATTGTTGGTGATTGCAGGTGGAATTTTGGTTCTTTTTCAATTGACAAATGTTAACGAGTGGGAAGAAATTAAAAAAGACAATCTTCCTACAGCTTTAATAAGTGCAGCGCTAATTGTGGGATTATCTTTAATAATGCGTGATCATGTTGCGAGTGTTTGCGAAATGCTCATTCCATATCCTGAGGTTCTTCAGATTCGATAGGTATTTCATTGGTAATTCATATTTGAACTTATTCTATGATTGGCGAAAAGAAAACCATGTCGTTCTTGGCTGAACCAACAGACGTTAACTTTAGTGGTAAAGTACACGGAGGGGAGGTTATGCGGTGGATAGACCAGGCTGGGTATGCTTTTGCGGTTCGCTATTCAAAAGGCTATGCGGTTACTAAGCTGGTTGACAATATAGAATTTATTAATCCTATGCGAATTGGAGACTTGGTTTGCATTGAGACAACTCTTGAAAATGTAGGCTCTACCTCTATGACTTTTAAGGTTGAGGTCTATTCGGAAAATCTTACAACTGGCAAATCTGTTTTAAACTGCGCATGTTCCATTGTTTTCGTGGCTGTCGACGAAAATGGCAATAAGAGAAAAATAATTTAAAAGGCCGCTGAAAGGTAATCCCCCCGGGCAACTTCACCTCCAATGTTCCTGGGAACATGCTCAAGTTCGCGCATACGGTGGAGCTCACTGATCGTAAGGCCACCGTATTTTCTTTTCCAATTATGAAAGGTCTGTTCCGAAATCCCATGTTTGCGGCAAATCTCGGAGACCTTTTGGCCAAGGTCTTGCTCTTTGAGAATAGCAACAATCTGCTCTTCTTTGAATTTGGTCTTTTTCATCGTTTTTTAAAGGTTAAGTTAGAAAATCAAATTTTAACCTGTATGAAAAAACCAGCCACTTACCCTTTAAGCACCAAAAATCTGCAAAAATTAGGTTGCTTTTGACAATTCGTAAAAAATCTATATTTTAGTCACTATGAAGTAAAACTTCGGCCATACATCCAAATCGGCATATTGAGGAATTTTTCAGCGATTATAAATGAGAAATGAATAAGTTAAACAAAAATTAAAACTAAGATGGTCTCAAAAGTCATCGAGTTGACCACGGAATGTAAAAAATAAGAGTAGTTAAACAAAAATGTGGAGACCAGAAACCACTCGAAAAAACGGGGCGTAACCTGAAAAGCCTTATGAGTAGGAGGTATCTTTAATTTTAAGAAAATGAAATTCAACTTTGAAAAAGCTATAGGTGTTTTTTTAATAATATTTACATTAATGTCATGTTCGGAAAATTATTCGAATGGTGAGAGAATTGGGTTAGTAACTCAATTCTCAAAACGTGGCATAATATGGAAAACATGGGAAGGACATTTGAATATTACTCAAACGGGTATGAACTCAGCCGATGGATTTGATTTTTCAATTGACGGTGACAACTTAAACGAGAATATTATTTACCTTCTAGATAGTGCCGCAAGTTATGGTTGGAAGGTGAAATTGATTTATCACCAAACTATTGGTAAGAATTGGCTCAGTAATAGAGGCGAAACTAATTACTTTATTGACTCGGTTATTGTTGTTGACAAAAGCTTTTCGGTCCATAACTCAAATCAAGATGTCGTACCTAAAAAAGCACAAAACGGCCATGTAATTGATACAATTTACGTTGTAATTACTCCAGACAACCCAGATTATAAGAAATTTTTTAAATAAGTTACAATGAACAGCCATGGTTTTCTAATTCATTTAATGATGATTTTTTTTAATAATGTCATGATCTTTTCATTCGAAAAGAAAACCCTCGCCCTTCCACTCTTCCTCTGAATTTTCAAGGAAATTGGTCAAATGAATGTTGTTGAATAAGTGTAGCCTACAGAAGCTGGCGAGGTTCGAGAAAGCCCATTTTCGCTTGATTTTCTTTTGTAGTAAGATAGTATCCCAAAAAGTGTGTAAAGTGAGTTTTTGCTTGGTTGCAGCGACCATTACAGAATTACTATCCCATTGTGTACATTGATGCTACGTATATTTATGTACGTAGAGAGTTGAACGTCTCAAAGGAGGCATTTTATAAGGTATTGGGAGTTCGCCCAGACCGTACGCGTGAGGTGTAGAGTATTGTGAACTTTCCCAACGAAAGCGCAAGTGGCTGGAAGTCTGTGTTCAAAACCTCTCGCAGCTACTAGCTATGCTTCTTTTTCAGCGTGTGTGACAAATTTATAAAAGGCTTGCCGACTATAACCAAGCAATGAGCAAAGCATTTGTATGCTTCGGCTTTCGCTTTGCCCTATATTCATCATTGCTTGGTGCCAAGCTTTTTTTCCAGTCGCTTCCAGTTTCTTTATTGGCAATATTGATGATTTCTTCAAGCAGCTTATTATGCAATTGCTGCTTTTTAAGTGTTATACTCCCTATGCATATCGTACAAGTCCCAGGCATTGGGGGCATACGAGCCAACGGACATCATTCGTCCTACAATGCTATTAAAATTAGCCTTACTGGCATTCAAAGAACTGCCTGTATTGAATGGTGAGGAAATTCCCGCTCTTCAAGCGTATTCCCATTCGACCTCTGTGGGTAAGCGGCACCCCACCCATTTGGCAAAAGAGGTGGCATCGTCCCAAATCACATTAATGCCAGGCCGGTTGCCAGGCCCCTCAACCGTCATCGCTAGCAGATAATCAAAAGGATGGACTTACTTAAATAAACCCGAAAACAAGATATCAGAATTCACCAGATTTTGCTTTTACTGCATTCTCCTTATCCTTCTGATAATATTTTGCCCAACCATTATTGAGTGCGAACAATACAGGCTTAGTGACGATTTTACCCAACCATAAAGGCATCGTGAACGGTCTGTTGTTTGACAAATACTCATAATATTTGAGATCATCATCACCCTCCGTCTTGAGGATATTTCTAGCAACAAAGTCTCCACAAAAACTGGCCCAAGGCAGCCCAACTATTCCTTGAATAAAGTGTATATGAGGGTTTGATGGATCGCGAAGAACAATGGGTAATAAGTCCCTACTGGTATCAATCAATCCGGGCCAATATTGGATAAAACTCAAGTCCTTCAGCATTGGAAAGTGTGCCTTAAATTTCTTGTGCACACCTGCTATCACATTGGAGTGATTCCACATAAAAGGAGTAAAAGTTGTGGCTGCATTACCTCCCCCTAATAGTATTCGATTCCCTTTGATGATCCGCCAATAGGAATATACCAAGGTGTTATCCCACATTTGAAAATCATCACCAGATGGCAAAAGCTCGGTCACTTGACGGTCACTTAAAGGTTCGCTGACACTAAGAAACGTCTGGGCATGATAAATCTGCTTAGAGAGATCATTCAAGCGAACGTCCATCTTGTCAATAGCTACAACCATTTCCTTTGCCTTAACGCTGCCTGAATCGGTGTAGGCAATATGACCTTCAATACGATTAACCTCCGTGCTTTCATATACACGCATTCCTGCATCTATTAGAACATTTTTCATTCCCTGTAGATATTGCAATGGGTTAAATCCGAAAGTGCCATCGTAACGGATACCTCCTGAGAAACCAGAACAATTTAATATCTCCTTCAGATCAGTCTCATTGTACACCTTTTGGTTGGTAAAACCAACTTCCTTCCGGCCCTCCTCTTCTTCTTTAACGACCTTGTATCCACTCTTCCCGATGCCCAAAAACAGACTATCTTGACTGCGATAATCGCAATCAATCGAATATTTCTGAATATAGCAATCAACCAAATTGATTCCTCGGGTTGGTATTTCCCAAATTTCCTGGGCGCCTTTAATTCCATAACGCCTTACAAGCTGCGACAACTCCAGCTCACTATCAGGAGTCATGAAACCAGCACTGCGACCACTGGTGCTTCCTCCAACAATATTCTTCTCAATCAAGACTACATTTAGCCCCTTATCGATAAGAGCTGCAGCAGCAGATATACCACTCATGCCTCCACCTACGATTAGCACGTCACAATCGATATTTGCCTGCAGCGGCGGACAAACCTTGTACGAGTGTTCAAGTAATGTTGTAAACCACCAATTTTGAATAACCATAGTTAAAAAGTTTAATCTAAAATAAAGAAAAAAATCGATTTACTCATAAAAAGCAGATAACAAAAAAGAATTCGGACATAAAATTCAAGGTATCCCCCCGAGCAACCACGTATTGTCTAGGCCCCAAATCATGTTGATTTTTGTTGGCAAATATATGTTCGATGAGTTTACAGGAAAAAATGTTCTCCGAGGTTGAGAACTGGATGGCTTCAGGGTCGGCAAAATTGGAATTTTTGGCCGGCAAAGATTACAGTGTGGCCAAATTCAACTACTGGCTAGCGAAATGGAAAGCAACACAATCAAGTGAAACAACCTCGGGTTTTATGGAGATTGGCTTAAGGGAAGTAAAGTTGGGTAAGGTTTTGGAGATTGAATCTCCATCAGGGGTAAAGATCACGGTGTTTGCATGAGTTTGTTTGGACTAGAGGAAGCGACCAAGGTTTTTCTTTATGCCCGCCCGGCAGATATGCGAAAGGGATTTGACGGGCTGTATGGTTTGGTACTTGAGGAAATGAGTTTGGACCCTCATTTGGGTTATCTTTTTGTTTTTATGAATTTGCAACGTACCCGCATCAAAGTGTTGCATTGGAATCAGGACGGCCTGGCTATTTTTCACAAGCGCTTAGAACGAGGTACATTTAAGCGTCCAACGGCAAGATTGGACGCGCCCAATAGCGAGCTTAGCAAAGAGGAATTATTCATGATTTTGCGAGGAATTGATTTTGAAAGAACCAAGAAAAGAAAGCGTTTTTTATCCACATAAACTGTTGATTACTTTTGAGTAAAAAGGTAGTAAAATCAACGTTTCCCCACTATATTTAGGGTATGGAAACCGCGATGGAAAACATGACAAAACAAGAGCTGATTCAAGCGCTTTTGTTGCTCAGGAAATCCAACCAAAAGCTTGAGGTTTCTATCCAGGCAAAAGACGAAGATATTGCCAAGAAAGATGAGTGTATTGCCAAGAAAGATGAGTGTATTGCCAAGAAAGATGAGTGTATTGCCAAGAAAGAAGAAGATGTTGCTCGATTAAATTTGATTGTAGCCAATCTTCAGCGCATGCTTTTTGGCACGAAGAAAGAGCGTTTTCTTGTGCAAAACGAAAATCAGTTAACCTTGGAATTTGAGGAGTTCGCCTCAGAAGATACCAAGGCGGATACAACTCCGGTAAAAGAAAAAATCACCTACGAGCGCGAAAAACCTTCAAAGCATGCGGGTCGCAATAAATTACCCGAAAACTTGCCTGTGGTAGAAGAAATCCTTGAGCCTGCGGATTTAAATGAGGGTATGGTAAAAATAGGTGAGGAAGTAACCGAGATCTTGGAATATGTTCCTTCTCAGTTCTTCAAGCGCAGAATTGTCCGGCCCAAATACATCAACAAAGAAACACAGCAAATTGCAATCGCAGAGCTTCCCTCTAGGCCCATCGAAAAGTGTTTGGCTGGAAATTCTGTTTTAACCCACATTTTGGTGAGCAAATACGTGGATCATTTACCGCTATATCGCCAACAGCAAATTTTCAAGCGGGCAGATATTGAGATTGCACCATCTACGATAGATTCTTGGGTGGCGTTGTCAGGCAGTCTTCTGGTTCCCCTTTACGATAGAATGGTTGAACATGTTAGAAACCAAGGCTATTTGCAAGCCGATGAAACAACATTGCGGGTATTAGACAAGAATAAAAAGGGCGAAACGCACCTAGGTTATTTATGGGTGTACCATGCTCCTTTGTCTAAATTATGCGTGTTCGATTACCAACAAGGCCGTGGAATAGATGCTCCGCGCCAAATGCTCACTGATTATAAGGGTGCGCTGCAAACCGATGGATACAAAGTGTATGATCACTACTGCCTAAAACCTACAATCCGCCATTTAGCTTGCTGGGCCCATGCTCGTCGATATTTTGAAAAAGCACTAATGCAAGACAAACAACGTGCATCGCACGTATTGCAGGAAATCCAAAAGCTATACGCCATTGAGCGCAAAATAGCTGGCCTTACACCCGAAGAACGACATGCCATAAGGTTAGAAGAAGCTCTTCCCCTTATCAACGACTTAGGTAAATGGATGCAACGCGAACGAAACATGGTTTTGCCCAAATCCCTTATCGGAAAAGCCATTGAATACTGCACAAAATTATGGCTAAACTTGTTGGCTTACCTTAATAACGGAAATTACCACATTGATAACAACGCCATAGAAAACAAAATCCGCCCCGTAGCCCTGGGTCGAAAAAATTACCTGTTTGCCGGATCACATAACGGTGCAAAAAGAACAGCAATGTTCTATGTAATACTCCCTATTTGTTGGACCAAAAGTTGGCATTGCTAAGTTAAGATATTTATCAAGCGGCTGAGAGTTTTTTGGATTTAGAATATGCCTCATTAGGAGTTCTCCTGGTACC
>Ga0169931_10011300_pt1 | contig 12602 bp, 9 predicted proteins | sample Kivu_15m_20L_FD_129675 | JGI IMG/M metagenome (GOLD analysis project Ga0169931, IMG submission 129675) | Freshwater microbial communities from Lake Kivu, Western Province, Rwanda to study Microbial Dark Matter (Phase II) - Kivu_15m_20L... | ecosystem: Environmental > Aquatic > Freshwater > Lake ...
TATCGGCGTACGGGTTAAACGATCTCTCGCCAGGCCAGGCGTGCGCAGAGTTGGTCCTCGGGCGCACTGTGCTCGCACGGCAGAACGAGTGCGAACCGTTTTCGCACAGTGCTTCGCCGGAGAGTCTTGCGGTGGCATACCTAGCCTATCGGCACACGGGTTAAACGATCTCTCGCCAGGCCAGGCATGCACAGCGTTGGCTCTCGGGCGCACCAGCGGCGTTGAACGAGTGCCTGACACCCGAGACGAGTCGCGGAGTTTTCAGTCGCACCGCACAAGATGGAAGGAATGAAACGGTCGTAACAATTCCGACGGCAACGCGGCTAACACCACGCCTTCTCGCCGCCTGAAAATCATTCACGACACCCTGCGATTCGGCAAATTCAACCCATTCGCCAAGAATCCAATGCTACAGTTCACTTGTTTAGGTTGGTGATACACACCGCTCTAAAATATCGCCAACCCAATCGCCCACCGATCAAAATCCCTGAAGCATTCTCTGGGCTCGACATGTCCCATACACTTCGTAATTCTGTACTCCTCTGGCTACTCTTCTTTACTCTATTCCTGGCCTTCGCTCCCAACTATCACTGGTTACCCGATAAAGGTGATACGCCCTACGGCGCAGACTTTTTGCACGAATGGGTAGGGGCTCGCATCGTACTTGAGGGTGGATCGCAAAACCTCTATGACCTGGAACGTTTTCAAGCTCGACAAAACGATTCACAAACGCTCGGCTTTCAGTGGGATAAAGACAGCTTCTTCCCACCCGTCTACCCGCCTATCCATTACGTTGCCTTCACCCCCTTCGCACTAATTCCCTATCGCTGGGCAGTACTTCTCTGGCTTGGAATCCTAATCGCCCTAACCATCGTCGCGGCGCATCAACTACAAAACATTGCCCGGCGATACGCCTCCATACCGCACGGTGATCCCAAACACCGACGCGCGATTCACAGCGCCATTCTCTTTGGAGTTTTTCTTTTTCCACCAATACTCGCTTCGCTGACTCTGGGACAAAAAAGCGTCCTGTGGCTCGTTCTCATCACCTCAACCTGGCAATTGTTGCTGAATAAACGCCCCCTTTCCGCCGGCTTCGTCTTTGGTCTGCTGTCGATCAAACCAACACTCTTTTTTCTGCTACCACTTGTACTCCTCAGTCGCGGCCAATTCAAATTCTTTCTCGGTGCCTCAATCACCGTTGCGACTCTATGGGGTGGCGGTCTATTACTGTTGCCAACAGAAACATGGCTCGGTTTTCTGGAAGTGGCCCGCGGAAGCTCAACCTATGCGAACGTAAGTGGATACCGACTCGATTGGTCCTGCAATTTGCTCGCCCTCGCCTATGCGAGCCCAATATCCTATCAAGCTTGGTTCAAGCAAAGCTTTTGTGTCATTCTCGCGATCTATTGTTTGATAGGCTGTTTTGAGAAACGCAATGCAGATATCCTCTCTCCCGACAAGCTGCTGCTCGTACTCTGCGCAACGTTCTTGCTCAGTCCCCACGCTTACTCGTACGACCTGTGCCTCTTTTTGCTCCCCATCGTCAGCATTTTCGCTCAACAACCGCGAGTCGGATTTGTCTATTTTGCGTTACTGACCATCGCAATAGCGACTGCAACTGCGTTTATGAATCTCTTCAGCCTCCCCATCCTTCCGATTCTATTGCTGGGGATCGTCTCTGAACTGCGATTGAAATCGCTGTATTCGCAGGGTAAAGCGGCTATCGTCGCTTCTAAGGATTCGAAGTCGACGTGCTCGGTTAGCGTTGTCCCAGTTCATCGCGAAACTTTGTCCAGAACGACATCTGGCTTTGATATTGATCCGCAGACATGTAACCTTTGAAGCGTTCCATGTTATCAATCTTGAGTCGGACATAATCGAGATAGGAAAAATCGCTTGAATTCATTGGATTCGTCCAATCCGCATCCCCAGGCTCGGCAGATCGAATCCAATTGCCTTGCGCATCAAACTTCATGTTGGTTGTGGATAGTACCGAAGACATTTGCAACGAATAAAGTGCGCGATCCATCTCGGAAAGACCCGCTGTAGCTTGCTCCCATGCATCTCGAACCGCCAAGGGTGTATTGCTGTCGGGAAACCGAATGGAATTCGCTATGCCCACACGCGTCAAACCATCTTTGTCGACATCGATTTGCGCATCGGGAGGCAATAATAAATTCATCGCTCCTTCGTCCGAGAGCTCTGTAACTTTGATCGGATCAGCTAAGCTTTGCACTTGCTGTATCACGCTCAACTCATCCGCTGAAAGAGTTGTTAGATATGCTATGGGATTGCGATAGGCATTTTGTTGAGTCGCTTCGACCAGGATCTTTTTATAATCCTGTTTTAGATCTTCCGAAGTCTTGTTCTCGCGCACGCTTGGGCTACCGGCACCAGCCTCAAAGTTATAGCGGTTCACGCCAACCTGTTGGTACCATTGTTCCCAGGCTGAACCCACGGCCTCTTCTAAAGGAACTGACGTTGCTGTCGACTCTACTGAAGCATAGCCTTCACGCCCCGCCCGCTGGACAACTTCAGTGAATAAGCTTTGCAGATTTTTTTCCGAAGTCGCCGCTGGCTCTCCACCCGTCTTAACGATAGGGCTCGTTCGGCTAAGGTAGCTAGCGGTCGTCGTTAGAGCTTGGATGGCATTCATCACCATTCTCTCGGCAGGCTGTTCCGGCTAGAGTTTCTTGTTTGAGATTTTCATCGACATTAGTTGGGATGATCTTCAGCGGAATTAAAGCGTGGTTTAGTCCGTTGGTGGAGATCATCGGCTAACGCCTCGGCTAATCAAGCCAATAACGCCTAAACACCACTAATGCTAGCTATTGCGAGCAGCGTGTGGACTAGGACATTAGGCCACTCATGGCTTAGAAGAGCCGAGGAGAAGGAAATCGAATCGTTCCCCATATCGCTCACCATCTAAGGTGATGTCGAAGGGGACGATCAAGACACCGGGCTCGACCAAATTAGGATCCGCGCGCAATTTTATCGTGTAGGTTGCGCGAGACTTCGTATCGATCTCGCCCGTTAATATCTCGGGGGATGCCTGGATACCTTTCGGTAGCCGCAAACGCACCTCATGATGCTGCCGCGCACTGCGAAAGTTGCGCACCGTGACCCGCACCTCATGCTCACCAGGCTCCCGCAAGTCCACTCGATAGGGATAGGCTGACACCCAAAAAGGATCATACTGGTACTCATAATCTCGATCCGGAAGTAAATCACGGTAGTGGCGTTCGATCCTTTGCGACCAAGCTTCATAGCGTTCCACAAACGCTGCTGGCTCATCCATCAAAACGTTATGAGCCCCCATGATAATATCAGGTTTGAGCTCCATCAAAAACTTGCTCCCGACTTGGTAGCCCTCTTGAAAAATAGAGCTATTTCGGGCAACCACTGCCTCATGTCCGTTCTGCGATGGATCCGCGGGATCACCAAACAAATTGTCCCCGGTAAATGCAATCTTCTTACCATCCACTTCCAGCCATAAACAATTTCCAAACTCCGTTTGACCTGGCATCCAGTGAATGTGCAGTTTATATCCTTCCCAATCGATCACTTCCCCGTCCCGCAATGGCCGATCAACCTGCAACCCTTCATAGTCGGGATTGTAAGATGTTATCAACGCGCAATAATCATAATGCAATGGATTCTCGACTTTGTCGACAATGCGATCCAACGTCCAGATCTGCGTCTGATAACGCTTCTTCAATTCCGCTCCCAGCGTAAAATGATCACCATGCATATGATTGATCCACAACGCGGCCAGTTTCTTGAGTCCTAAATGCTTCTGCATTTCGGCTACCAATTCATGCAACTGCAACTCGGGAAACAAGCCACAATCCAAGAGTAATCCCTGGCCACTATCGGAAATCAAGATGGCGAAATTTTTGCCCGCCCATTGATCGCTAAACTTATACAAATGGGGCGTCACCTGGACGATCTGCGGTATTGCAGTGGGCTTGGTAACTGGATCGGCCTTGGGACGCTGAGTTAAATTGTTGACGGGGTAACCGCGCAAATAGTCCGGTCGAAAAAGAGTCAATTTTTCATGATATCGCTCTAGCTGATCGCTCGCGTCCACAATCGCTGGTCCATGCACCGGCAAAATCAAGTCCGGCTTCATCACCCTCAATCGCTCGACCGACTTGATAAGAGTATCCAGACCGTTACCGAAACCATAATCCCACTCCGTGTCATACCAGTTGCTCATTTTTGCACCGTCGTGGATCAAGCCACCCGACAGTGCAACCATCTTATCGCCACGCTTTAACAGATAGGTCATGCCGCCTGGGGAATGACCAGGTGTCGAAATACATTGCAGCGAATAACTACGCCACGTAAAAATCTCTTCATCATTCAGCAAACGATCCAGCTTGATTGACGTCGCAGGAGGACGCACATAACTCGCGCCATGCACGGTGTACTTATCGCCCAAAGTCGGTCGCCACTTACGAAATTGAGCCGGCGCCTCGAACAACGCTTGCTCCGCCGCCGGAGCCGCAATCTTTGTCCGCGATCGATCCAGTAATTCGATCCCTTGCAACTGCTCCCGATGATGATCCGTCAATAAGAGCCACTCAAGCTGATCCGATTTCACACCGACAGATTCAAGCTGCCCCAACACCTCGCCCGCACCAAGATTAAACAGGATCGCTGCTTCACCCTCTTTCAGCAGATAAACGGTGGCCGTATCACGATAAGCGTACAGTTCTGGAAACGCATCACTAACGGGCTGTAACTGCTGTGCACAAATCGTATCGCCCGCGCAGAAGAATCCTAAAATTATCACAACCAGCGTCAACCAAGCTAGCCGTATCTGACCGCGAGCAATCGCTGCAGAGATTGTTTGAGATAGTTGTGAAGCAATAACGGACCCGCCAGTGGCGGATGGGCTGCGGCTTAGCATCGGAATGATCCTGAAATACTAGCCCCCTTAACCCGCATTCAGTTCAACTTACTACAACCTCGAATCGAATGATCTATGCACCGCAATGAGCTTGAAACAGAAAGTACAAAAGCGACTGAATACAGAGCAGGGGAGGGTGGAGTGTGATCACTTGACTCTAGTATAACACACCGCTCTCCAAATAGATTCAACCAGGGCCGACCTTGCTATACAGAAAGCCACGCAGAAGATAGACAGCCATGTAAAAGCATCCTAAATTGAAACCGCGAGTTCGCCTATGAACTCGCGGTGGATGCACAAGACTAATCTATTTCGAGTGTAAACCGGATTGGAAAACGATAAGCTCACTCAAGCGTGGCTCAGCACCCCTCTCGCTTCTTCCGCCTCAATCGATTTGAGTTCATCGATCAGTGGCCATAGCTCATCCAGTTCAGGCTTAAAGAGATCCCCGACTAAGATGTCTGTGATCAAACCCTTTTTATCAGGATTTCGCTTTACAAGTCGGCCGAAACTTAAACCATCATAGAACGCGCACACCAATCTACGCATGCGATCCATCGCCTTTACATATTCCGCTTCCCAAACTCGTAACCGGGCCTCGGATGGATCATTTGCGGCAAGCGCGTCGCCGATAGCTGTCGAAGCCATATCAGCGGATACAAGAGCCAACAGCACACCAGAGGAATAGAGAGGATCTAGAAATCCAAACGCATCGCCTACTAAGACCCAACCATCCCCAGCACTTTTCGTTGCTTTGTACGAATATTCTTTTTGGGCTCGATAAATATCGCACCGAGTTGCGTTGGCGATACGCGGTTGCACCCCCGGACAACGCTCTACCTCTTCCTGGAAAATTTTCTCAATATCCTTGGTGTCTCGCTCTTGAAACAAATAATCAAAACCAGCCACGACACCAACGCTGACAATGTCATCATGAAGTGGGATATACCAAAACCAACCTTTTTTCCCTTTGGTTTGCATCACAATGGTCGCGCCTGCATCGCGGCCAGAATCGCGCTGCGCACCCTTGTAGTAGGTCCAAATTGCAGCCTTCTTCAAAACGGGATCCCATTCGCGAAGATTCAGGCGATCGATGATCATGCCCGATTGACCCGCAGCATCCACAACAACTCGTGCATAGACATTCTTTTCTGGCCGATCCCCGATTTTAACTTTAACGCCCGTCGCTCGCTGGCCGTCGAAAATCACATCCAAAACTCGTGCACCTTCAAAAACTTTAACACCATTCTCTCGAGCATTGTCGAGCATCAATTGGTCGAACTCTGCGCGGCGTACTTGCCAAGTCTGCGAGCGCTCGTGAGGATCATAATCGCTGAAATAAAACGGTTCCGAAAGTTTGCCTTGCTCGGTCACGAATTGCACGGATCGCTTTTGTGTGAATGCGCTCCCTCTCATCTTGTCGAGCATTCCCAAACGCTCGATCACGTGATAGGTGTGCGGGATCAACGACTCGCCAATGTGAAAACGTGGAAAATGATCGCGTTCATAGAGATGAACGTTGAGCCCTTTCTTGGCGAGCAAAGTAGCCGTTGCGGTGCCAGACGGACCGCCGCCAATGACAATCACATCCACTTGGGATTCGACATCAAGCACCATGGCAAACTCCTGTTCGTAATACTGGCTTCACTGAATTACTGGCTTCACTGGACTATTCTGGGCTCGTCGGACCGGAAAGCATTCTTATATCTAATTCGCAACTTCGATTAAGTTAGGAATAAGGCGACGAAATGCGATCGTTGCCAAGATTCGATCCGTATCGTTATTCACCTACTTCGGTATGATATACCTCATGACAATAGTTGTCGAGACAAGTATTTTTCATGCCGCCCATTCTATGGCACCATAATCCCAAAAACCACCTCAAATAAGTGCCTCTAAGTAAGTACATTATGAGGTTCACATGTTTTGAAGCTGGATTTTGCGCCCTTTTGGGGGACTGACCTTTACGACGGGGAGCCTGCAACCATTCACCCTAGCCTGAACGCTCACATGCCCTCGACTCAGTCCGATGCGCCCAAGCCACTCCCTCGCAACGTGAAATTGCTTGGTATTGTGAGCCTGATGAATGACATTGCCAGTGAGATGATCTACCCGCTGATGCCTCAATTTTTGATCAGTGTATTGGGAGGCAACAAGTTTTATCTCGGCCTTATTGAAGGCTTCGCTGATTCTGTTGCTAGCCTGCTGAAGCTATGGTCGGGTGCCGCCTCGGATCGGATGAAGCAGCGTAAGCGACTTGTTATCCTTGGCTATAGCATGGCGACTCTCGCGCGTCCGCTGCTTGGTATAGTCGCTGCGCCTTGGCAGATGTTTGCAGTGAGAATATTCGATCGTGTTGGCAAGGGAATTCGCAGTTCACCTCGCGATGCGTTGATTGCGGAATCGACACCTCCTGAAATGCGTGGTCGCGCGTTTGGCTTTCATCGCGCGATGGATCATTTAGGTGCCGCGATAGGGCCATTGCTCGCAACGTTATTTCTGCTGGTATGGCCAGACCAGTTGCGCTGGTTATTTCTTATAGCCTTATTACCTGGTTTGCTTGTGATGGCGTTGCTGTTTTTTGGGCTTCGCGAAAAACCAGTGACTCGTGAATCCGCAGCACCTTTCACGCTCAGCCTTAAACCATTCGACTATCGCTTTCGCCTCTATCTTCTCGCCTTGGTAATCTTCACCCTCGGCAACTCGAGCGATGCCTTTCTGCTTGTGAGAGCAGGCGAATTGGGTGTTCCTACAGAAATGCTTCCATTGCTATGGGGAGCGTTTCATGTGGTCAAAAGCTGTGGCAGCATGCTGGCTGGCCGCGCAGCAGATACAGTAGGTTCACGTCCGCTAATTCTCATCGGTTGGGCGATATACGCAGTAATATATTTGGCTTTCGCGTGGATCGTTAACGCGTGGCAAGTCTGGATCGCGTTTTTGTTTTACGGATTATTCTATGCATTGACCGAGCCTGCAGAGAAAAAGCTCGTGACTGAATTAGTTGGCATCGAAAACAAAGGCCTTGCCTTTGGCTGGTTCAATGCGGCGATTGGAATCGCCTCGCTTCCTTCGAGCATTTTGTTCGGTTGGCTTTATCAACAATTCGGGGCTCTAGTCGCTTTTGGTTGCGGTTCAACGTTAGCAGCGGTGGCTTTCGTGTTGCTGAGCTCTATCAGGCTCAAAGCCGATAGTTGAGATACCCCGCCCCTAGGCTCGCTTTCAGCTTTCCGCGAAATCGCCAGAGGATTGCGTCGCCAGCATAGTTTGCTATACTTAAAACGTGGGGAGCGGGCCTGGCCAGACTTTGCTGATTCAGTGCTCGATTGAGAAATGGCAGTTCGTTGAAGGGTTTCATCCAAAAGAAGCGGTGGCAGATCATCAAGTCCAGAGGGATCAACCTGCTGGCTCTATTCTGTTTTTGCGCTGCCACCATGCCGCTCCCACTGCCAACCTTCGAAATCATCCATAAGGATGATGCCCAAGCCTTTCCCTGCCAACATTCAACGTGTGGCTGCAAGACCGCAAGACAATGCTGGACCAGTTGCTGCTGTCGCTCGCCCGAGCAACGAATCGCTTGGGCAGAGAAAAACGGAGTCACACCTCCCAAGTACGCTGTCCGAAATAGCAGCACAAACTCGTCTGCTGGAAAATCGACTGCTGAAAAATCATCTGCGGGAACGTCATCCGCAAAAAGTGATCACTCGCTCGCTGCGAGCGTCGTTTCTGCGTCAAAAACTAAATCGCCTGCCAAGCCTTGCTGCGTTCCCGGCAACTCAGCAAATGCGAGCACAACAGCAGCAACTACTTTGCTCAATGCAACCTGCGACTCCTCACCTTCAAACGACGCATGTTGCAGCGAGGAACAAACCGTCTACTCGAAAGAGAACGCTGCAAATCGCTCTTCAAAAACCGAAATAACGCTAAGCATCATGGCACTAAAATGTCAGGGCAAAAGCACAGCATTCACTTTGCTTCCCTGGACTATTTTGAGTTTCCCACTCCAGGTCGCCAAGTTTGAGCCAACCGCTGGATTGCTTCTAGTGCCACACAGGGAGCTCGCGGCTTCCATCTTTTATCAGCCCGATACGCCTCCTCCAAAACGAATGCTCTCTTAGCATCGTTCGCATAAGGTCGTATCGCCTCGAATTTGGCTGCCATGCCAAACATCGCTGCGTCTACGACCGGATCGCGCCTCTTTAACTACGATCCGAGCAGGATTTCATTCTCATCGACCGTTTTTGAAATGAAATCTCGTTTCGAATTGCATGAGATCGTTCGGCAGCGCGGTATGTATGCGATTTGACACGGCGCACTTGTGCGGTCCTGGGCCTGCTCTCCACAAGTCGGTTCCACCATACCGCATTAAGTGCGCCGTATCGAATCGCTCATCCGAGTCCGAATGTCCCGACTGTTAGTATTCACAGTCCATCCATCGACCACATCGTGGACTAGTCATTCCATGTGATCGATGCTTTCGACTTTACTTAAAATCTTTCTGTGGATTATGACCATGCGATTCACCTTCATCATTATGGTAATCAGCTCAACTCTGCTCGGTATCGAGAACGTGCGTGCTGAATCCCCCGCTGAGATTTATCAACGCAGGGTGATACCTTTGCTGCAGTCGACTCAAGGAAGCAGTTGCTCGGCGTGTCATCTTCAAGGTATTCAGCTTACGGATCTGTTAAGCTCCGATCCTAAAGCAACTTTTGCATCGCTTCGATCACGTGGTTGGATCGATTTAGACCACCCATCGGAGTCGAAGCTGTTGCAATTCATCTCCAAGAAGCCGGATCAATCGACGGAACTTATGGACCGAGTCCGCGAGTCGGAGCTCGAGGCGATCGGTGCTTGGATCCGCGCTGCAGTTCAGGATCCGGAATCCTTGAATGCCCCTCTTCCAGAACTAAAGGATCTGCTGTTGGATGAAGCTTTGATTCGGCATGCGAGAAAGGACCAGATACTCCATCGATTCATCGACGTTGTTTGGTCCCAGTTCGAACGTTGCGCGAATTGCCATTCACCCGATCGCAACGCGAAACAAGTTGACAAGCATGGCGAACAAATGAGCTGGATCGTTCCCAATTCGCCAGCGGATACACTCCGATTGCTCGAGGAGCGAAAGTTGATCAATGTCGATGATCCATTGGCGAGCCCTTTAAAAACCAAAGCTTTAGGGAAGGACGACCATGGAGGAGGAGTAAAATTTCCGGTCGATGGGCAGACGGATCGCGAGTGGGGCAAGTTTTTAATCGACTACGGTGCAATCAAGAAAAAGCGTTACCAGACTTCAGCAGACCTACCTGTGTACGAATCCATTCGCACATTTCGCACTGGATTCCATCTTAAAATCAAGGACCTTCCCAAGCTTTCCGCAGGACAATACGCGGTCGTTCTGATGGATCGACTTGATTCGCTTGGCAGAGTGACTGCGGAAGCCGTGGCCATGGGAGAAGGCCGTGTCGCTCAGGACGGTTCAAGTTGGAGTACCACGCTTGTCGTATTAGAGCCAGCTCACTTGGGACAATCGCCGAAGCCGGTCGCATGGAATGGCATTATGCCGGATGGAAAGTACCAACTGCGTTGGATCCTTGTAGATGATTCTCGCATTCCGATCGAACAAATCATCACCTCGCAATCCAACCTGCGGACGGAAATCGAATCGCTGTGGAAACCAGGCCACAGCGGAGCAAAACAAATTTCGTTCAGTGATTTCAAATTGCTGAAATCCGCGAACTAAGCGCCCAGGTGAAAACCCTTAGCCGCCCGGCGTTAGCCTCCGTTTTTAGTTTTTTAGACAGATTCGAACTGCAGACCAATTGAAAAGAAAAACATAAATCAAAGCTTCCTGAAAGAAAACATAAAATGAAACTGTTATTGAATAGAATGATCCAAACCAATCGTAGAGCATTTACCTTAGTCGAGTTACTCGTTGTGATTGCCATCATTGGCGTCTTGGTGGGCCTGCTGTTGCCCGCTGTGCAAGCGGCTCGCGAAGCTGCCCGAAGAATGCAATGCGGCAATAGTTTAAAACAAATGGCTCTAGCAACGATGAACTACGAATCGACTTATCGGAAATTCCCGATGACCGGCCGCGTCGATGTCGACTTCTCGGTTCAAGCCCGTATATTGCCCTTCATTGAACAGGGGAATCTCCACCAAGTACTCGACTACTCGCAACCTGCATTTTCTGGTCCCTTCAACGCGAAAGTTCCCAACCCACTCTTTGCTCAAGCCTTTGCGACTCCGATACCCATTTTTCTTTGTCCCAGTGATCCGGCTCCATCCACCATCACTATGCAAGTGAATGGGTCGCCTTATACATACGGCGGTTTGAGTTATATGTTCAGTACGGGAAGCGGAACTGGTACAAACTATGATTGGCGTTGGATCACCGACGGTATCGTATGTCAAAACGTAGCCCGAGCATTTCGAGATATCACAGACGGCACCTCCAATACGGTAATCCTGAGCGAAACAGTGCGAAGCGTTGGCGACGATATGACGTTGCCTGCGGGAACATTGCCCAGATTTCCCTATCAGTACACGCTCAACGGCTCCAGCGGCGTTAACTCAGCATTGCAAGCCACGCGTGGGTTGAGACCATCGGGGAGTCCTTGGAGTTCGGCAGTCGACGCGGCGGGCCTGATCTCCAATCCACCCACCGACATGTTTTGGACTTCGTTCAGCAATTGGCGTGGAGGAAACAGTCCTGCTCTTCGGGGACGCGGTATCTCCTGGGCCTTCAACGGTTCCATCAATTCTTTAACCAACGGATACCACACACCCAACCTTCGTACACCGGACCTTGTGACGCATCACACCGGCTTTTTTGGCCCCCGAAGTTATCATAATGGTGGCGCAAATGTCGGGCTCGCAGATGGTTCAGTACAATTCCTGACCAACAATATTGATGCTGCAGTTCATAGAGCCTTGCATAGTTGCAACGGCGGTGAGGCTGTGGGTGAGTTCTGAGTCAAGCGAGAAGATGAAGGGTATTGAATCGGTCCTATCCATCGATCTCAGATGTGGCTATCGCTTGGGCAGCCGAGCGTCTCGCCTGCTCGACTTTTGGATCCATTACCGAAAACCAGAGAGGTGGAACGAGCGTCAACAGCAGCATCCCTGGATAACCTGATGGAAGTTCGGGGGCTTTATCGAAACTCCTTAAAATTTGGTAAGGCCTTGTTGCGACCAGATGATGATCCGAGTGACGCGTCAATTCAAAAAGTAACGCGCGACTGATACGATGATCGCTATTCCAACTATGGTGCTCTTTAACCGCTTCATAGCGTCCCGTCGTCAATTGAATTCGTTCCAATCCATAATGCTCAACATAATTGATCATTTCCAAAAGAGCGACCGAGACCAATGCCACGATAAGATAAATCGGAACGAAGGCGAGGCCGAAGGCGAATCCAAGCATCACTAGCCACAAACTCTGAAGCAGACCAAACAAAAGCATCTCATTTCTCCAACTCCACACTTGCCACTGATGCTTTTGAAGGCGTGCACTTTCGAGCATCCAGGCCGATTTGTATTGCGCGGGAATCGTGAACAACATAAATCGATACACATTCATGCCCTGCCGAGCGGTAGCCGGATCATCGCCGGTCCCCACTTTCGCATGATGACCACGAACGTGTTCGATGGCAAAATGCATATACATTACGGTCAACAGCAA
>Ga0169931_10011301_pt1 | contig 12601 bp, 8 predicted proteins | sample Kivu_15m_20L_FD_129675 | JGI IMG/M metagenome (GOLD analysis project Ga0169931, IMG submission 129675) | Freshwater microbial communities from Lake Kivu, Western Province, Rwanda to study Microbial Dark Matter (Phase II) - Kivu_15m_20L... | ecosystem: Environmental > Aquatic > Freshwater > Lake ...
CCCTGATAGCCGCGATCAATCGCGATGGCTGCGACGCGCCCCTGGCCGAGTCGCAAAGTCACTGGTTCAATGTCCGCAATCGGGTCCGTGTAGGCGCTCGCCGCCGAGATGATTTCCCAGCCTTTCGAGCGCAGATGATCCGCGAGGTCTGCGACGAAGAGTGCTGCGAGATCATTCTCGTGGAGAAGCAGGACATGTTTTGGTGAACGACCAAGCGTCTTGATCGCAATGCCATCGTAGAACTCAACGGCGCCAGTCAGGATGTCAACGTATGCACGGCGCAGGCGATCAAAGTTGACGCTCTTCCCGGCGCGCAACGCTTCCTGAAACAACCGGTCCATGTGCCAGTCGTAATTGTCGACCGTCACGTAGCCGTGCCTGTACCCCAATGCGGCAATCTGTTTTTGTGTTTCGTTTCGTTCCGTCGCGGTTCGGCCTTCGCGCAGAAATGGGTATCGAAACCACATTGTGAAGTTTGCATATCCACGAAGAATCTCGTCCGCCTGTCTGACGCCCTGCATGAACCGCGTCGAACCGACCACGTGCAAGTCCGCATGGTTGTGCGTGTGGTTCGCAAGCAGGTGCCCTGCCTTCGCGTAACTCCGGATGCGCGCAGCGCCTTGCGCGTCAAAGCGAACTGTATTGCAGAAGAACATCACGGATGGGATGCGTCCGCGTTCGAGCTCGGCGACGAGACGCGTCGTTCGGTTTGCCCCGGTGAACCGGGCGGTTGAAGCGCGCGGGGCGTCATCAAATGTAAAGGCGATTTGTTTTGACGACGCAGACGCGGGCGTCTCGAAAAGAAGGATAAGGATGAGCGCGAGTGTGGCGAACATGCGGCGATTCACAATATTGAGATTTGTCGGCGCAAACTGATCACTTGCCCAGCATGGCACGGAAATGCTCGCGGCACGCCTTACTCTCGTCGGATGCGAGTCGCGCACAGTCGCTCGAAAACTTGGTCACGGTTTCGCGTAGTGCGGCGTTGGTTGCGAGCATCGGTGCGACCTCGCGGACGACGGCTTTTGCGCGGACACTGTTGCGCCCGGAAAAGCCATCAGGCAGCGACATTGCCGTCGTGTAGTACTCGTTCAGCACGCGTGCGATTCTCTCGGACTTTGATTCGGTCGCGACGGCCGTATTCTCCGTCTCATTGCCGGCAACGCTCTGGTTCGCAAACTCGTCGACCTTGGCCGACATGTTCAGGTCGTTGACAATCCACTGCAGTCGCGAGGCCCGACCCTGGACACTTTCCCGTGCCTTCGACGCCCATGCCAGTGCGTCGCTGTCGCGGCCAGCTTCACGCTCCAGGGTCGCAAGCGACGAGTAATAGTACCAGGGCGTGTCCGTTTGCGCCGCCTCACGTGTCAGCAGCTCCCGGGCAGCATCGAAGTCACCAATCTTCTGCAGCATGTAGCCGGCACCAGAGATCACCGCGTGTCTCTGGTATTTGGTCTTGGCACGGGCGTCTGCGACCTGAACCGCGGCGCGAATGTCCGTTCGCACCGGCTCTGGAATGCGAGAAAATTCCTTGGTGCCGGCCAGCGCCAGATCGACTGGCGGGAATTCGGCCCAAAGTCTCGTATCGACGGACAGCGTCGCGTCATTGGCGATACGATCGGCTGCCGCAAGCCACTCATCAACAAACTTGGTTCTCGTCTCTGATGGCTCACGTCCAAACACGAACGCCAGGGTTGCGTCGGCGTCGTTGTTGATCAGGTTGCGACTCGCGCGCGTAGTCGCTGGATCGGCGAAAATGGACGTCAGCAGATCCGGAGCAAGCATGCGCACTGTCTTCGCAATTCGCAACGAACCCGGTGACGGCGGTGGTGAGGCCGTCGCAAGGGCAGTCGCTCCGCGCAAAACCTCGGAAATGAGTCGGGCTCGCGCGGCGATCTCGCGGCGCGGTGCAAGGTTGATGAGTTGAAGCTGGATGCGCAGGATTTCTTCCGAATTCCAGCCAGGGACTTTGGCAAAGTCGATCTGCTGCCAGCTGATGCCAGCGATTTGTTTCCAGTCGGATGGAGTGGCGTCGCCGCGCTGGGCACGTTTGATGACCTGCACGACCGAGTCGCCCGTTTGGATGACCGCGGTCAGTGCATCGATGGTCTCGTGGATGTCGAGATCAGCGCCCGCGCGATAGAGCTCCGCACCGTCCGGCGAGAGGACAACCATGGTCGGGTAACCACTGACGCCGAGTCGCTCCGCCAGTATCTGCGCATTCTCTGAGTCACCATCCAGGTAGATCGGAATGGCGCTCTCCATCAGGGACTTGAAGCTGTCCTGGGTGAAGACTTCACCCTTCACTTCGTTGCATGGCGGGCACCACACGGCGCCCCAGTAGAGAAAAATCGGTTTTCGGCTTGTCTTCGCGGCCTGTGTCGCAGCGTCGAAATCGCCGACAAACCACGGCGCGGTTTTCACCACGTCGTGATCTACAGAGTACGTGTTTGTTGCTGGCGTCTGAGAAATCTTCGAGGCCGCAGGCCCGCCTTGCGAGTCAAGGTGACGACAACCAGTTGTGAGAAGAGTGGCCACAGTCAGGGATGAGAGGAGAATCTGCGGCTTGCAGCGCCGGGGGGATCGACGCTGCAAGGAGTCGGTTCTCATGCGTTGTTCAGTTCGGTTGGTGTCCGTCACGGTAAACCTTCAATGTCAGTGTCACGCTCTCGAGCGTTCCCGTGTCAGATGCGCCCTTGTCGCGGACGACAAGTTGCCAGTCACCGGTAGCCGATGCGCCGCGGAACTGAGTAAGCCCGGGAACGGAGGTTCCGTCTGCGCCGAAGGTTTGCTCGAGATCGGCGGCCGCACCGCCAGTTTCTGAGCGCAACACGACTTCAAGACCCTCAGGGTTCACGAGCGCAACCTCGAGGTCACCGACGTAGGGATGGGTGATTTTCACGCTGACGGAGATGTCGCCTACGATGCCCGTGTCGGTGACGGCGAAGGCAGCGCTGACACCAGCCGGGTCGTTGTCCGGGATCGCGAGTGCGAGATTGTTCCGCGTCGTCGTGACGTCACGTGTCGGACGGGTCGGAGCTTCTTCAAGGAAGCGCGCGAACTCGGTGGCCTTCGTCACGTCTTCACCGCGGCAACCCTCGTTCGTGCAGCGATAGGATGTCGAACAGTTGCCGCGACGGGTGAAGTCAGTCTCGCCGCGAACAAGGATTCCCTCGACTTCGCCAGTGGAGCTGTTGAACACGGCCGAACCGGAGTTGCCACCGTACGTGTCGAGGTTGGCGACAAAGAACGCCGCGTTCGCTTGATTGCGACGGACTTTCGCGCCGCCCGAAATCTTGGTCGGCAGACCGGCTGGATGGCCGATGACGGTGAGATCTGTTCCGACCGCGATCTGGCCTTGTTTGCGGAACTTGACGGGGGTGCGGTCCGTGGCTGCGCGGTCGATGCGAACGACGGCGTAGTCCGTCTGCGTTCCACCCGGATAGGCCTGGGCGATGATGTCCTTGCAACGATAGATTCGGTTGTTGGCGACATCAGTCAGTACTTCGTTCGGGCCTTCGAGGTAGCCGAAATCGAACACGAAGGATGTTCCCGCGCACTCGGTTGCAGACGTGATGCAGTGTCCAGCGGTGACGATCACGTCGGGGGCGACGAGAAAGCCAGAGCAGAACCCCGGGTTCGGTTGCATGCGGAACGGTTCGTCTTCACACAAGCCGTAGGCTGCGCCGAATGTGTCGGCCTTCAGGCGGCTCATGCCAGAGTTGGATGGATGCGGCCTGATTTCACCAGACTTGACGAGAACAACAGTTGATTTCGCCAGCTCGACCATCATGTCGCTGTTGGCGGCGTCGTAGACGTCGCGTCGATCGTCATCTCCGTAGATGACCTCGGGGGCTGGCATGTCGATGCCGAACGCGCTCGTGCTGAGACCAATCGCGGTCATGAGCCCTGCGGTGGACAAAACAATCGCTGAGCTTCTTCTTTCGCGTCGAGCAAAGCTGATCATAATTCGGTTCCCCCAAAAAACCGGTTACATCGACTCACTCAGGAACAAATCGTCCCACCACCCTGGCAGAAACGACGCGTTTTCCCTCGGATCAGCTGCCGCGTTACCGCCGCCGCGATGATCATGAGAATCTCCTGAGATTCTTATTCTATTTCGTTACCAGCGGACTGGCCGGTCAGTCAAAGAATATTTTCTTGTCGTGCTCCGAAACTGGTCGGTTTGAGTGTTGATGCCCACTTCCGCAGCTGACGTTTGCCGTCAGAACCGCTCGCCGTCTGGCGCTCAGAAGCCTGCGAAATAGCCTCGCGCCCGCATCCTTGGGACGCTTCGAAACGTCGCCGTTGTGGGTTCGACCCAAGGCCACCGCCTGGCGGAGATCTGCGAAGTCCGGGCTGCCGCGAAATGTTGTCCGATGTTCCCTAAAATATAAGTAAATTCAGCTTCATACAGGGATCATTCGACGTTTCAGCAACAGTCAATTCGACCAGTTCCGGGGAGGGTAAAGGAATTTCCGGAAACCGCCGATAGGCCTCTTGATTGCAGGAGCTTAAGTACGTTCAGGAAGGTGCCATGAGAAGTCGGTCCAATATCGTACGTATAACGACAGCAGCGTTTGTCCTGTCCACGTTCGTAAGCTGCTCGCCAGCGCCGCCGACAAAAAATCAGGCAGCGCCAGCAGAGGATGGTGCGGATGAGAACAAGAAGAAGAGGCGTACGACGACGACGACGCGTGACACGTTCACCGATGACTGCGAGGGTCGGTCGTCCCGTCTTGCTGCAGCCTCGTACAGCCGAAGTCCCTCTGCGTCCGGTAATGAGCTGGAGGCAAGGGAAGGTTCGCCGCATTCGGCGCTCGCGCTGGTCAATACCGTAAACTACAACGACGACATCAAGCCGCTGATCACTTCGGCCTGTATCCAGTGTCATGCCAACGCTTCCTCAAACGGTGCGCTGGACACGTTTTCCGCAGTATCGGCACTCGCATCCGAATCACTCGACCGGATCAACCGAACCGGTGCGGGAAAAATGCCCCCGTCGACGCAGCTTTCGCTCGCGGATCGCAGGAAGTTTCAGGACTGGGTCGACGGCAACAAACCAGAAACGAGGCCAGCCAGTGGCTCTTCAGGCTCCGGCTCTGGATCGCGCACGGAGGATGACGAAGAAGAGGATGATGGCGACTGTGAGGACGGAATTGGTGGCGGCGATGGTGACGGCTCCGGTTCGGGATCTGGTTCAGGATCCGGGACGGAAAAAGACTGGGCCGAGGTTCTCAACCCGCCGAAGCTGAAGGAATGCCACGATCAGGGCAAGGTCTTTGACCGCCGTGGTTCTGGGTCCTGCCATGTCGCGCGGCGTGAGACGACCTGTACCAAAGACTCGGCCATCGCCTTGCTCGGGAACGGCCCGGCGGCTCGGGATCGGGTGAATCAGACCCTCGGCTCGGACGGATTCGAACTGGATCAATGCGGCAAGGACGGAACCAGAGGCTTTGTCTTCTTCTACAAGAAGAGCTCGGACGCCGAGTCCACGATGCTGCAAATTCGCGTTCTCTCCCAGTAGTGACAGGCCAGCCCGGATGTTTCATGAAATATCCGGGCCAGTGCTGGCTCGTCGCAGGTGACTTGAGTAAGCTCCAGTCCTTCATGGAAGGGGACTGGATCGATGCTCGTCATTTCGCTTGGGGATCCCTGGAGCATCAACGTTGAATGCATCAGTCGAATCCTGTCTGCCCGCTCAGGGGATTCGCACCAGCCCTTGCGTCATCCTCTCGTTCTGGTCGGAAGTCTCGCCCAGTGGAACTGGCAGACAAAGCATCAGGTCCCTGCCGATGCGCGCATTGGTCCGGATGGACTCACGCGAATCGCGGCACTCTCGGATGCCGTAGCCGGTCGCATCAACTTCTTTGACGTCGATCCCGATGGGACTCTTCGCGATCCGGCAACACTTGGCACGGCCGCCTGCGGAATAATCGCCGTGCGCAGCCTGCGGGCACTCCGCGATCTCCCGCGGGGCATCCGACTTGCCGTGCTGACAGCGCCGATCGACAAGCACTCGGTGAACTCGGCGGGTTTTGGCTTTCCCGGTCAGACGGAGTTTTTCGCGGATCTTTGGCAACACGATGCCATCATGCTGCTCGCGGGACCGCAGTTGCGGGTGGCGCTGGCGACGAATCACGTGGCGCTCGCCGATGTGCCGCGCCTCATTTCGGTCGATCGAATCACATCGCGCATCGAGCTTCTCGTCCAGACGCTGCGCAAGGTTTTTGGCATCGCGTCGCCGCGCATTGGCGTTGCGGCGCTGAATCCGCATGCTGGCGACGGCGGTTTGTTCGGCAAGGAGGATGAGACGATCATTCGCCCCGCCGTGGCGCGCGTTGCAAACCTTCTCGACGGACAGGCAACCGTCTCGGGTCCCCATCCGGCGGACACGGTTTTCTTTCGGGCAGCGCAGGGCGAGTTTGATGCAGTGCTGGCGATGTATCACGATCAGGGTTTGGGCCCACTGAAAACGCTGCATTTCGATACTGCCGTCAACATCTCGGGGGGATTGCCCCATCTTCGAGTTTCTCCGGATCATGGCCCCGCCCGCGATCTCGTCGGGCAGGGGAAGGCCAGCATCGCGAGCTTCGCGGCGGCCTTCAAACTTTGTGAGGACTGGCTCGATGCGCGCTAGTCGCGATGCTCTGCAAACTGGTGACCGCAAGTCACCGAAGAAATCTGGTGGCACCGACCGCATCGAAGTGGACGGTGCATGCGAGCACAATCTCAAGAATCTTGACGTCGCGTTTGCGCGCGGTCAGATCACCGTGGTGACCGGGGTCAGTGGTTCGGGAAAAAGTTCGCTGGCGTTCGACACAGTTCTCGCCGAGGCGCAGCGGCGTTTCTTCTACACGCTGTCACATTATTCGCGGCAGTTTCTCGACCTCGGCACACGTCCGGCGGTGCGGCGTGTGAGCGGCCTTTCACCGGCCATTGCGCTCGCTCAGAATGAGACTCAGCCGTCGCGTCGTGCAACGGTTGGAACGCTGACCGATACGTCCGAGCTGCTCGGCGTGATGTTTGCGCGTTTTGGTGAGCCACGTTGTCCCACGCACGGCGTGCCAACCGGTGCGACGACGGTGGAAGCCATCGTTCAGCGTATTCTCGCCGAGTTCGACGGGGAGACGATCGCCATTTCCGTTCCGCTTGCTGCTGAGAAGAAGGGAAGCTTTCGCGCCCAGCTTACGGCCTTTGCCGCGAAAGGCTATCTTCGAGCATTCATCGATGGCGAGGTTGTGCCGCTGGCACCGCTGCCAAAACTTGAACGCGAAGAAAAGCACACGATCAAGTTGATCGTGGATCATGTGAAGGTCAAGGCGGCTGGCCGCGATAGACTTCAGCGCAGCATCGAAACGGCGCTTGCCGAAAATCGTGACGGACCGGTTTGTGAGTTTCATGTGGCGACGAAGATCGGAGCACTCGACCTGACGCGCGGTGGCACATGTTCCACGGCTGGTGGGTGTCCCGTGTGCGGATTCAGCTGGCCGCGTCTGGATGCACGTTATTTTTCGTCAAACTCACTCGGTCGCTGCAAGAGCTGCTTCGGATTTGGGATCGACCTTGATGGTGCGGTGCCTGACGGCGACGAGGAAGGTACGGCAGCCGAAGCAACCGATGACAATGAGTCCCAGGACGGCAGCGGCGGGGACGCGACTGGTTCGTCTGATATCGGCGTGGTTGCGACCCGGGATGTTTGTCCGGACTGCCGCGGAACCGGCGTCGACAAGGAATTCGGCGCGATCATTCTGGGCGGTAAGGGTGTTCAGGAACTTCTGAGCATGCCGATCATCAATCTCGCTCGTGCCGTGGATGAGCTGATCGTATCCCCGTTGCGCGCGAATCCTGCGTTTGTCCGCGTGGCGGATGAACTCCGTGCGGGCCTGGCTCGCATCATCGATGTTGGACTTGATTATGTGACTCTGTCGCGGCGGGTGCGATCCCTGTCTGGTGGCGAAGCTCAGCGCCTGAAACTCTCCGGAATCCTGACCGACAGTCTGCACGGCGTGCTCTACGTTCTTGACGAGCCGAGTCAGGGTCTCCACCCTGCGGAACTCGATCGACTTTGGACGAGCCTCGTGCGTCTCAAGGAACAGGGCTCGACCGTGATCATTGTTGATCACGATGAAGAGCTCATGCGCCGTGCCGACGCGATTGTCGATCTCGGGCCCGGTGGCGGCGCCGACGGTGGACACCTGATGGCGCGGTTTGCTCCCGCGAGCGCGGCGAAGTTTGCCAGCCAATCGCGGACCGCCTGGTATCTCTCGCGCCCGGGTGGGGAGCGCTTTGCGAACGGTACTGCCCAGTCTATGTCGACAAGGACTGCGGGTGCGACAACCGCGCAGCCGGACCGAATCGTTCTCGAGGGCGCGCGTCGACACAATCTCTCCGTCCCACGCGTTCAGTTTTTGCGTGGCGCGCTCAACGTGGTGACTGGGGTGTCGGGCGCCGGAAAGACCAGCCTCGTGGTCGGGACTCTCTGGCGCAACATCGTCGCTCTGCGCAATGCGTCGATCGCCGGGGTGCGGGCGCGGCGTGCCGACGAACGCAAGGCTCTCACCGAGGGGCGCACGGGACGCCCGGAGCTTGCCCCGCGAAGATCTGCAGCAAAGGCAGCCGCAAAGAAAAAATCACCTGCGGCAGCTGCCGCGGCGGCAGCATCGTCGGCGAAGGCGGCGAATACGGCGGTGGGAGTTTCTGCGGCGGAGATCGATCGTCTGCTTGTCGACTGCACCAGCATGATCGGTTGGGAGGGGCTCACAAGCATCGAGCTCATCGATCGTCGTCCAATTGCAAAAAGCTCGATCAGCATGCCGGCATCCTATCTGGAGATATTCGGTGAGTTGCGCGATCTCTATGCGCTTCTTCCTGATGCACAGATCGCAGGTCTGACGGCGCGCTCGTTTTCACTGTACACGGACGGTGGGCGCTGTCCAGTTTGTCGAGGTCGCGGTGAAACCAGTCTCTCGATGCGGTTTCTCGCCGACGCCCGAGTGCGCTGCACGGAGTGCGAAGGGCGCAGATATCGACCCACGGTGCTCGACGTTCGCTATGATGGGCGCAACCTCTCCGAGGTGCTGGACCTCACGATCGCCGAGGCGGCGCGACATTTTGCGGCCCACCAGCGCATTGTCTCGCGACTCAAGCCTGCGATCGACCTTGGTCTCGGATATCTCAAGCTTGGCCAGCCGACAGCGTCCCTGTCCGGCGGCGAGGCGCAGCGTCTCAAGATCGTGCCCTATCTCCAGCGTCGCGCGGGACCGGAGACGCTGCTGATTCTTGATGAACCGACCACCGGACTGCACTTCGAGGACGTCGGCAAGCTTCTCGCTGTTCTGCGCGGGCTCGCGGATGCGGGTGCGACGATCATCACGATCGAGCACAGCCGCGACGTGATTCTTGCGTCCGACTGGATGATCGATCTTGGTCCGGGCGCGGCGGCTGCTGGTGGACGGCTGATCTACGAGGGCAAGCCAGGCGACGCCCGCGCGGCCAAGGGCTCCGTTACCGGCAAATGGCTCTGATCAAGGCTCCCTGTCGAGACTTTTGACATCCTGCACGTCAACCAGGCGGAATTCTTGCCTTGATCCGGCTTTGTGCGCTTCCAAATCCATTCAATTCAAGGGTTTGCCCCTGCGGACCGGGACTTGCTCAAGTTCGCGGCGGAGACCTTCGTGAACCAGCTGTGTTCCGGGGTCCCCAGACCGATTCTCTGGCGCTGATTTGTGTTGTTGCTGTGTTGTTGCAGGTGCTGTTGTGGCCTCCCCGCTGTCGGTTGAACCAATTCGTCGTCTCATCCGTGCGTGTATTCTCGCGGGATCGACCCTTGCCCTCCTGTCTGGCTTTTCGATTTCCCATCGTGAACTCACTGAGCGTGAAGCCTTCTACGCCGCAAAACGCGAAGTTCGGGTGATCCCTCCGGACACAAAACCGGAGCTTTCGCAGGAGAGCATTGACTTCGCGCTGGAGATGTTTGGCATCGTGATCCCGGCCGGTGCTGCGCACCCGACGTTTGACGCGAGCCTGGCCGACCGCGGTGTCACCATACGCGGCGCAATGTTTGACGAGGCGCGAGTGGCCGTTGGCCCATCGGCATTTGAATCCTGGTCGCTACTGGGATCAACTCTTGCTCACGAACTCGAAGTGCACTGTCAGCAAAGCTTCTTTGTCATCTACATGATGGATCTGCTTGGACTCGAGGGCACGGTCGAAGCCGAGCGACAGGCCTATCTGCACGAACTGGCCAATGCCGAACGCTTTGGCCTCGATCGCGGCAGCCGCGACCTCATCGCCGACACGATGGACTATTTCTATCCGACCCCATCGCAACGTTCGGTGCGCTCGTTCATCCAGAGCGACGTCAGGCGTTGGATGGCACTCAATCTCCTCGGTACCAGTCCGAACTTCTGATCTCGATCGCTTCCCGATACGAATCTCTTTGATCACCTGCTACGATGCGATGATCACTGTCGGATATTCGTTCTGGAGGTCTCTTCGATGTCGAGTGCTCAAGGATGCGTACGGTCGTTACTGCGTTCTGTTTTTCCATTGGTTGCCGTGACCGTGGCGCTCCCGGTTCTGGTGTCGGCTTGCGGTGCGAAGGATCAAACCGATTATCAATCGTTGAGCGGCGACAAAGTCGGCGCCGTCCCGGGCAGCTTCACGATGCGCCCCGGGGCGACATGGCGTGGCAAACTGGACTCTCTCCAGGCACGCGTTGCCGGAATCTTTCCTGGTCTCTCGGCAGGACTCACCCAACGTTTTGTCGGCGATGATTCCGCGTCGGCGTTCGATGCGGCGCACGCTCTCGATGACGACTCGGCGGATTCGTCCGCAGAGCTCGTTGACGAAGGACCAAAGCTCAGCGATCTCGTGAAGATCTCGCTGCCCGGTACGGACAACGAGATCGTCAACCGCACACTCTTCACCAAGCTGCGCGACTCGAAGGATTCCGACAATCAGACGTACTTTGAGACAGTCGACACGGAGAAATACTCGAGCAAAAAATGGGTCGACGGCAACGAGATCTTCTACCAGCCGCCGGGCACTGGGTCTGGCGATGACAGCGCAGATCTGTACAACAAGCAGTACTACCTCGACATGATTCGCTGGCAGGAGGCCGTGCAACTCCCGTTCTTTGACACCCAACTTGCGGCCGCCAAACCTGTTGTCGTTGCTGTTCTCGATACTGGTGTTGAGTCGGGGCACGAAGATTTGCGCAATGTCATGTGGAAGGGTGATGGTGGTGTCGTCGGTTACGATGCGGCGTCGTCCAGTCCGCGATCAGTGACCGTCGGAACTGACCCGGATGGCCACGGCACGCACGTTGCGGGGATCATCGGCGCGCAGGGCAAGAATTCGCTTGGCATCCATGGCGTCGCAGGGATTCGTGGTCGCGGCGGCAACGCTGATCAGGCGATTGCCGAGATCATGTCGGTTACCGTCCTCAACGCCAATGGCGCTGGCACAAGTGAGATGATTGCAAACGGTCTCAATTGGGCGGTGCGCGCGCATCGCAAGCAGAAGGCAACGCGTCCCGGTCAGAAGCTCGTGATTAACATGTCCCTCGGTGGACCGTTCGATATCGACGGCTATCGTTACGAAACCAATGCCGATGGCACACCGAAACTCGAAGACGATCTGTTCCGCGACGCCGTCAAGGACGGGGATGTGCTCATCATCGTGGCTGCAGGCAACGAATCCTGCGGTATCGGCGCCAGCTGTGATGTTTCCGGGCAGACATTCCGGCAGACCTACTACTATCCGTGCAGCTACGCGAACGTGGTCTGCGTGGCGGCGACCACGCAGGACGACAAACTCGCCGGCTTTTCCAATCGACGTTCCTCCGTTGCGATCACGGCGCCGGGCTGGCAGATCGTTTCCGCCAGCAACGATCCGGCGCACAACAAGTACGCTGTCTATTCCGGCACGAGTCAGGCAACTCCGGTGACGGCGGGCGCGGCATCGGTCGTTTGGTCGCTCTATCCAGATTTCACGGCCGAGGAGATCAAGCAGATCCTCGTCAAGTCGGCAGCGCAGGTCGGAACTGTGACCGGCGAGACCGTCGCCAGAGCGGGACGTCTCGACATGGTCGCCGCGCTGACCTACGCCAACGATCTCAAGGTCGCCGGCAAGAAGCCTGCCGATCAGGCGCCGACGGGAGTTTCTTCGACAGCCGTCACTGTCGATGCCAGCAAGGTTCCGGATGCTTCGGTTGATCCGTACGCCCGCAGCCCCAACGCGGTCGGCGGAGGCAGTGGTGGGGGAGCGAGACGTGGCAAGGGGTCGGGCGGTGGTTGCGGCGTCGTTGCCGCTGCAGCGAGTTCGGCCAGCGGTGTGGCTGCGCTGCTCTGGTTGATGCTCCTGCCGCTCGTGGCTGGAGCAGTATCCGGGTTCGTGCGCCGAGACTAGGGCGTGTCCTCATTCTGTTTCAGGCTCGATCGAGTCTTTTTGCAGGTCGCTGCGTCATCCGCGAAAAACCCGTGCTCGACGTACCTTTTGGTACGCCTGCGCAGATTTTCCACGCCATCCTTGCGCTGCTGCAAAAATCCAACGATCTCGCTGATCTAAAACCGAATGAGGACACGCCCTAGCCGCG
>Ga0169931_10011302_pt1 | contig 12600 bp, 8 predicted proteins | sample Kivu_15m_20L_FD_129675 | JGI IMG/M metagenome (GOLD analysis project Ga0169931, IMG submission 129675) | Freshwater microbial communities from Lake Kivu, Western Province, Rwanda to study Microbial Dark Matter (Phase II) - Kivu_15m_20L... | ecosystem: Environmental > Aquatic > Freshwater > Lake ...
AACCGCTCGCGGTTCCGGTGGCCGACGGTCCCGTCCACGAGCTTGGCGCTGCGGCCCAGCATGGCCAGGTCCCACGCGTGGGACTGCTGACGGGCGAACCGCGGGTCGGCCAGCAGCGTGTCGATGAGTTTCTCGCGCTTCTTCGGGTCGGCGTCCTTGAGGAACGCGGTCGCCTCCTCGTAGGTGGGGATCATGCCGACGAGGTCGAGGTACACACGCCGCAGGAACACCGCGTCCGACGACCGAGCCGGCGCGGGAATCTTCTCCCTTGCCCAGCCCGCCTTGATTTCGCGGTCGATGGTGTCACGCAACCGCCCGTCATCGGCCTTCGCCGGATGGAGGAACGCGAACACGGCGAGAACGGAAATGAGCGTTCGAGACGCACTCATGTTCTTTTCCTGACCCGGGTTACGCGTCGATCTCGTTCCGAGTATCCGGCGGCGGTCCCCACCTGTGGCTCGCCCGACGCGGCCCGTGACCGCATCGCCTCGTACCGCGAATTAGCCGCACCGCGGGAAATCCCGTTCGAAAAACTCAGATTCCGCGGCCGGTGCGCTCGCGCCCGGACTTCACGACCCCTCGCCGTGGGGATCTGCCAGGCAACTGTGGTTGTGTCGATCGTTGAAATGCTTCCGCGCAGAACTTCGTCCGTTATTCCCCCCTCGCCAGCGCCGGTGCGCGGGTCGGCGACCGGGTTCATCAGTTCGCTGCCGCGGGCGCCGATTTACGACGCGACCCACGGCAGTGGTCCGCTCACCTGCAATGTCGGACTGTCTGTCCCGGCGGTACTATTTCTCGTCCACGACGATGCGAAATCCGCCGTAGGGATCGTTGTGGAGAGGTCCGTGTCCCTCGCGATGCGTCGGCAGACACTTGGCTCCGGGGGTCTTCCATGCACCTCCGCGGTAGCCCACCCACTTCTCGCCCTGAACCCATTCCATGGCGTTGCCGAGCATGTCGTGTAGGCCCCAGGCGTTGGCGGTTCTGGTTCCGACGGGATGTGGTTTGGCCTCGGCGTTCTCCTTGCACCACGCCACGTCGACGATCTTGGCCTTGCCGATGCCATCGCCTCCGGCACGGGCGGCGTACTCCCACTCGGCTTCCGACGGCAGTCGGACGGCCTTGCCCGACTTCTCCGACAGCTTCTTGCAAAACACCACCGCCTGATTGAAACTGACGCAATCGACCGGGTGAAGTGCCTCTTTGCTGGACTTGCTCGGGTTCTCCCCCGTGACGGCCTCGTACTGTGCCTGGGTGACTTCCGTCACGCCCATCCAGAAATCCTTGCCGATGGTCACTTCGCGTTCGTCCAGATCCTGTTTGTCGCGATTCGGCGAGTCCTTCGACACTCCCATCATGAACTTCCCGGCCGGAACCTTGACCAACTTCAACGAGACGTCCTTGCCGAGGTCCAGAGCCAGCTCCTTCGAAGGTTTGGCCGGTGGTTCCGTGGCGACTGCCAGGAAACCGCACGCAAGTCCGAAGACCAAGCTCGCCACGAGTGCCACGTGCTTCGTCATGATTCGATCCTTCTCCGATTGAGATTGCCCGTCGATCTCAGGCCAGCGCCAATGGCTCGGTGCCGTCGGCGAACGATTTCACCGGCGCCCCGGCGGTTTGCAACATCGTGAGGTAGAGGTTCGCCAGCGGTGCCTTCTTGAAGGCGAGGTGCTCGCCGAGCTTGAACTTCCCGCCACCGTGGCCGGCAACGAGGTTCGCGAGGTCGGTCGATTCGTGCCATGTGCCCATGCCGGCGCCGAAGTGGACGAGTGAGTTGTCGAGCAGCGTGGAGCCGTCGGCCTCCTTGATCGCCTTCATCTTGCCGATCAGATAGGCCACGTGCCCGATACGCAGCCGGTCGAGGGCCGCCATGCCGATCTGACCGCCCGCTTCGCTGATCTTGTGTGTGTAACCGTGGTAGGAGTCGGTGAAATTCGACTCCTTATAGGTGTCCCCCATGTGGCCGAGGATCGCCGTGGCGACGCGGGTCTGGTCGGTTTGCAGGGCGAGAACCAACACATCCAGCATTAGCCGAATCTGAGGGCCGAAGTTCCCCACCGCCACCTTCGCAAGCTTCGTCCCTTCGGGCGGTTTCGGCAGCGGCACGTTATCCCACTTGCGAGCCTGAGCCGCACGGGCCTCGATCTCCCGAAGTTGCGTTAGGTATTCGTCGAGCCGTTCGCGGTCGGCGGCACCCAGCGTCTGGTGCAGGGAGCGCGTCTCGCCGACGACGGAATCCAGTACGCTCTTCTTCTGTTGAAACCGCAACTCCGCCTGGGCACGTTCCGCCGCCGTTGGTCCGGTGAAGAGCCGATTGAACACATCCGACGGATTCCAGTCGCACGGAATGGGTGAACCGGTTTCCGAGTAGTTGATCGTGAGGTTGCGGTCGTGCGTCAGCGCAAGCGACGGCAATCGCGTTTGCTGGCCGAGGTGTCGGGCCGCGACCTGATCGACAGAAACGCCATTGCGAGACGCGACCCCCGGCACGCGAAATAGGTCAACCCCGGTGAGGTGGCACATCGGATCCTGCCCGTGCCGCACGACGCTGCCGCGCGTGAAGGCACCCTGATGGAGCAGTCCGCTGAGGATGCTCACGTCGTCCTTAAACGGCAGCAGCAGTTCCAACGTGGAGAGCGGCTTGATTTCCGGAGCCAAGGTCACGCCGCCGGCCAATGCGGTGTCGGGTGCCAACTGCGTCGATTTGGCCCAGTCACGGCCGAGCACGGCCGGCTTGTAGGCGGGCATAAACATGCCGCTACCGGCGTAGAGCCAAACGAGCCGCACCGGTGACTTGGCCGCTTCAGCGGCCCCCGCACCAGCGGGAATCATCGCTTCCAACAACGGGAGCGAGATGAGCGAACCCAGGCCCTTCAAGGCATGCCGGCGGCAGATACGTTTGGTCACGGTGGAGTCTCTTCTCAAGCGGTAGATGGCAAAGCCAGTGTCGTTAACGGCAGGACACCACAAGTGTGCAGGTGAGTTTAATGATGGCCGCCCCACTATGCTCAACGAGGCGGCGAGTCGATCTCGCGCATTTTGAATCGCACACTGACGATGGAACAGCCACCGTCTTCCTGTCGGTAGGTTGTGTACGTCGTGGCGACGATGGTGCCCTCCGGTAGCAGGTGGAGTCCGGGGTAGAAACCGTCCTTGAACGTGTTGAGTAGGCTGATGCGATACTGGCCGGGTTTGCCGCTCTTGATGTCTTCGTAAGTGCCGACCCAGGCGATGAAGCCCTTGTCCTTTGCCAATGGCGAGGCGTTGCGAAAAACGATCACGAGCCGTCCATCGGGCAGTTGAATCCCGTGGTGGCGATCGCCCGTCAGGCCCCACGGAGTATCGACCGCCTTTGACCATGTCTTGCCTTCGTCGGCGCTGAACATCACCAGGCCGGTGCCGCTACGGCGATTCTCACGCATGACGCAGCAAAGTTCCTTCCCATCCGGCGAACGGAAGACATACGGTTCGCAGGGATGTTTGCCGTCGAGCTTTGTGCCATCGCAGGCCATCACCGGTTGGGACCAGGTCAGGCCGCCGTCGCTGGTGATCGATTGCAGCACTTGCAACGTGCCGCCTTCGCCGATGCCGCCGCGATGGAACATCCCGAGATACGAGCCGTCTTGCAGCCGCACGATGCTCGAAAAGGTCATGATGCAGCGAAATGGATCGTCCTTGGAAATGCGCCCGCCAATAGGCGGCAACTCGCGCCAAGTCTTGCCGTCGTCCTCGCTGACAATGCGCGGCATGTAGCCTTGAAACCGATCGGGAATGTTGCTTACGGTTTCCTTGTCCGTGGCCGTGCGGGCAGCAAAGACCCAGAGTCGCTCTTTGCCCTTCGGATCCGTGAGTCGGTAGATGCTTGGGCAGTTGCGAAAGTTGACGTAGTTCTTCGGCAACTGTTCATCCACACGCTTCCACGTCAGCCCAGCGTCGTCGCTGCGAGCCATCGGACCCGCGTGACCGCCGTGGCCGATGTTCCAAACGCAAAAGATCGTCTTGTTGTCCGCGAGCATCACGGTTGTCGGATGGGCGTGGTACTCCTCCGGCTTCGGCGTACCCCGAGCGATGACGATCTGCCGTTTCGTGTCGTCGGAAAGGTCGATGTTCTTGAGGGCATCGCGTTGCTGCTGCCAGTGTTTCTGCTTCTCGGCGGGTGCAGATTCCCAAACTCGCGCCGGAGCCTTTGTGTCCGGCTTGAGGGCGGGCTTATCTTGAGCGTTACCGACCAGCGGCGCGAGCAACAGGGCGGTGAGGAGGGTGAGGGTAGATCGCATGCTGGCATCACTTTCATTATCGTGTCTGGAATAGTGTGTTTTCTACGAGTGCGAGGATCAGCGACTGGAACCGGAACTGATCCTTTATCGCTGTCTCGCGGATGCGAGCCAGTTCCGGCTCGTCGGTGATCAGGTGCCGTCGGCCCAGGGCGTAGGTCAGCAGTTTCTCGCTGAAGCCGCGAGCGAACTTGTCTTTGTTGGCAACGAGGTATTTCTTCAACGCGGCTGGGCCTGGGCCCTCAAAGTCGCCCATGCGGAACGTCACGTCGATCGGGAATGTCGGCAACGGATCGTACTTCTTGAGCTTCAGTTTCTCACGGACCGCGGTCGCGTTGGACGAAGGATTGGCCGGGTCGATGTGCGGCGGTTCGCGGTCGCGCCATTCGCCAATGACGTCAAAGTTCTCCAGGGCCAGCCCGAACGGGTCGATGCGAGCGTGGCAGCCGGCACAGTTCGCGGCGTTCCGGTGCAGCTTCAGTTTCTCCGCTGCCGTGGTGCCGCCGGTCGTGTCGGGCAAAACGCCGTTGACGTTCGGCGGCGGCGGGGGTGGCGTGCGGTTGAACAGCTTTTCCAGCATCCACACGCCGCGTTTCACGGGCGACGTTCGCGTGTTCTCGCTCGTCAGCGCCAGAAACGCCGCGGAGGTGACGAGACCACCCCGTCGGCCATCGGGCAACTTCACCTTGCGGAAGTCGCTGCCGGACACCGGCGTGAAACCCTCGAGTTTCAGCGGAAACAACGTCCACAAGCTCGGCAAGTGGTAGTGGTCCGCGAGGCGATCGTTGAGCATCGCATAGTCGGCGTCGAGCAGGTCGTAGAGGGAGCCGTTCTCCTTGAGCAAGTGGGCCAGCATGGCCCGCGGCTCGGCGGCCATGTTTTGCCGCAAGAAGTTCTGGGCATCGAACCGAGGGTACAACTCCGGTTCGGGCATGATCGACGACAGCTTATCCAGCCCCAGCCACTCGGTAGTGAACCGTTCGACGAAGGCCTGCGCTCGCGGGTCGGCCAGCATCCGTTTCGACTGTGCCGCGAGGGAGGGGCGCAACTTTCCCGCGTTGGCGAGTTTCGTCAGTTCCTCATCGGGTGAAGTGGACCACAGGAAGTACGACAGCCGCACGGCCAACTCATGATCGGTCAACTTGCGACCGGCCGGACCCGGTTCGACCAAGAATAGAAAGTGCGGCGACACCAGAGACCGCTGGACCGCAAGGCGAACCGCAGCCAGGAACCGCTGATCGGCCGATACCGGCTTGGGTTTCGCGTCGGCCAACCCCGCTTCGGACTTGGCCACGTAGTTCTCGAAGTCCTGGATTTCCTCCGCCTTCGCGGGTCGGCGGTAGAGCCTCGGCAACAGCCACTCGGCAACGCCTTTCGCATCCTTCCGGGCGAATGCGTCGGTATTCTCACGCTGGAAACGTGACAACGGCCAACCGTCCGGAAAGAGCGGGCCTTCGACTTCGATCTTGACATCGGTGAAGTGCGGAATCGGGAACGGCAGATCCGGGTTGACCTTCCTCGCCGGTCTGTATTCGAACGCCATGAAATTCGCAACGTTCTTCCGGGTGTGGGCCTGCTTTTCGGTCCACTCGGGTTGCCGGATCTCATAGGCTCGGCCTTGACCGTTTGTGGAAAAACCGTTGCCCCAGTTGAAGTCGATCGTCGTGAGGTTGCCCTGGGTGTAGGCGAAGACGAACTCCTGCGAAAGCCTGCCATCGCGGATCGGGGAATCGGCCCGGAAGACCACTCGTTCGTTGGCCTGATACCGGATGTTCGGAATGTACTCCGGACGGTCGGCGAGGTTGGCGGCCGCGGTCAATCGCACCTTGTAGAAACCCGGGGGAGCCTGCGCCACCTTGACCGACAATTCGCCTGACACCCATTTGCCTTCGACCATGTTGATGGAGTTGTTGACCCCCTGGATGGCAGTCGAAGGGTTCTTGCTGGCGATCGTGTAGACCCGCGTTAGACTCGCCGGCTTTGGCCCATCGGATAAGGCGAGGCGGGCGACCATCTCGCCCGCCTTCAGATACTGCTCGACGAGCACGGCCGAGAGATTCAGCCCTTCGCCGACGTTGGTGAAGCCATCGGTTGCGTCATCGGGCGGAAAGTCATCGGCCGGGAATAGTCCGGTCAGGCCAAAGACTTGCTGAATGGTTCGATTGTACTCGTCGCGGTTGAGCCGCCGCATCGGGCGAGGTCGATTCGACGCCGCGATCGCCTCGTGCATTTGCAACTGGCCCCGAATCCAGTCCTCGGCCTTGCGATAGTCGTCTTCCGTGGGCCGAACCTTCGCCTTCTTCGGCGGCATGTCACGCGAGACAATCCGTTCGAGCGCCGCGTGCCAGGCAGCAGGGCTCGCAGAGACATTCTTGCCCTTGAGCAAGTCTTCGAGATCGAACCCGCCCTCCGCCTCCTTCGCATTATGGCAGGACAGGCAGTTCGCTTTCGCGAACGCCTGAATTTCGCTCGGATTCTCAAGTGTCGGAAGCTTCTCCTGAGCGAGCAGCGTCGATCCAAGAATAAAGCAGACAATCCCCCCGAGAACGGGTACCAGTTTCCGGTTCATCACCCGACGGGGCACATGGGAGAATCGACCTCTCACGCTCATAACTCCTGAAAGACGCGCCGACGGACCTCAGCCTATTGTCTGAATGCAATGAGCCGCCGTCAAGTTGCGCCGGCTCCGGTGTCCCACCCGCATCGCGTTCGGGCCAGCGCCGCCTTACTTGGTTTTCGGGATCCCGGCATACGGGTACTTCGAGACCGTTTCCCACGCGATCTTCTGTATGATCGCGTGCTGCTCGTCGGTGATCCCTTCCATCGAGTGCTCGGCCCCGCCCTTGGACTTGTAGGTGAGGCCCTTGAACGACGGCTTCAGCCCCTCCGGCGAGACGCCGTAGATGACGGCGAAGTCGCAGTAGCCGGCCAGCACCCGCAGGTGCCGGTGGACATTCATGTTGAACGCCTCCTCCTTCATCCACAAATCCGCCGGGTCCGTAATCCCCGGGAACTTGCCCGTGGCGACTACATCGACCAGCGCTAGTCCAGCCTGAGCGTGCGGCACGATCAGGACGACCCGCTTGCCGTGCTTCTCGTTGACCAATTCGACGTGGGCTTCCAACTCCTTCGTCTCTTTCTCGAGCGTCTTCCTGGTCTGCGCGAAGTCCGGGACGACCGTGTCTCCCTTCTTGACTGTGGCAGGTTTTAGGAACGTGCGCCAGCAGAGTCGGAAGTTCGGGTTCTTCTCGAGGCCCAGGTCCGCGACCCCCGCGAGGGCCGAGTCGAGGCCGACGTGCTTGTGCCAGGTTTCGTCGTTCGGAGCCCAGGTCCACGTCGCGACCGTGAGCGCATCGATGCCACCACCGGCAATCTGCTTCTGCGCCCGCTCCGGAATCCCCTCCTTGCCGCCCTTCACGAAGCCGTGCCACGTGCCGAAGTAGGGCGCGTCCGCGGTCCTGTGCCCGGCGATGTTAGCCGCCTTCGCGATCGCGTCCACCTCGGCGCCGTTGGACATCAGGGTGTACGCGACTCGCAACCCCGCTGGCGGTTTGTTCGGCTTGGTGTCGTCTGCCGAGCAGTTCGGAACTACCCCGACGGACGCGAGCAAGCATGCGGTGGCAATCAGAGCCGTGGCCCGGAACGATGGAGTCATGTGGGTTCCTCGTGCGTGGCTTTCCAGGTCCCTCGGAGAGTTGGTGCGGGGAACCAACTCACTTCACGGCTTCCAGAAAGTGCTTGTACTCGGTTGCCGGGTCGTAGTCCTTGCCCTCGTGCAGCATCGCACCGAAGACGAGCCGGAGCGACTCGTCTTTCTTCACCGCGACCGCGCTCTTGGCCCCCTGGCCCATGGCGGCCCGGCCGAAGGGGTTGGCCACGAAGACGCCGTAGTCGCGGGTGTGCCACCACGACTCGCGGAAGTTCTTCGGCCCCGGCATCAGCGTGATCCCGACGCGCCGACCGTCCTTCGTGCCCGAATAGTCACACCACGCCGCCGGCTTGCCCCACGTCGTCTTGGCGGTCTTCGCGCCGCCGCTGTTCACCAGCGCCCCGCCGTTCTTCTCCGTGCACTCGCTCGCGACGCGGGCGCCGAAGCCCATCTCTTCCTGGTCGCCGAAGACGAGTTCCTGCTCCGTCGCGGTGAAATTCGCGTCCCACACGAGCAGCCACCCCGCCGGCCGCCGGGTGAGCGTGTAGCGGTTGACCATTCCTCCCATTCGTTTGCCGTCGGGCTTCAGCAACTCGGATTCCGTGGCGAAGGTGACCCGGTCCTCGGTGGCCGTGGGCGGCGCGAGAAACTTGACGTGCCGGATTCGGCCGCGGTTCCGCCAAAAGTCCACGCCGCTGATGTCACCGAACCCGAGCCAGAGGCCGGGATGCATCGTATCGTGATCGGTCGCGTCCGTGCCGGCAACCGGCGGGTGGTTGCGGGTGATCTTCGCGCCGCCCGATCCGTGGAGGTTTGCGAAGTAGGGCCGGAGAACCTTCTGATCGCCCCAGACGTACTCGCCCAACGGTTTCCCGGCGTAGGTCATGATCAGTCGGTCCCCCTTGAGATCGAGGCCGACCTTCGATTTCGCGTCCACGACCGGCTTGACCACTTCCGACTCGGGCTTCTTTTCCTCCGGCCTTTTCGCTTCCGGCTTCTGCACCTCCGCCGGTTTCACTTTCTGGGTCCTGAGAAACGCGGTGACGTCGGCCGCCTGCGATGGCGTGAGCTGCCGGTCGAACGACGGCATCGCGGACTTCTTCGTCGTCCTGCGCGATTCGATGTTCTCCTTCGGAATGACGAGGCGTTGCGCCGTGGACAGCCCCAAGGTCACGCTCAGGCCACTTTCCTCGATCAGCACGCCGGTGTCTTCGACGCTCACGACCGAATCGCCGGGCGTGCCCGGCTTGGGGTCGCGGTACTGCGTCCCCATGCCGACGAAGAGCCGCCCCTCGGCGTCGAAGGCCACGGAACACGGCTGCCGCACGAGCGGCTCCTTGGCGAAGACTTTCACCTCGAAGCCCGCCGGCACCTTCGGCAGCGCGTTCCCATCGGCGCCCTTGTCGTCAAAGGACAAGGCCCCAGCAGGGAGCAGCAGGGCAAGAGCCAGGGACTGCAGGAGCCGGTTATTAATGGACAATCCCTCACTTGGCCGGTTTCTGAAACTTTGCGGGCAGTTTGATCTTCTCGTTGGACTGCAAAGCGGCCGCACCGGACTCGGACAGCGTCGTCAGACCGGAGAGAACGACCTCGCCATCGTGCTTGGCAAGTGCCTTGGAGGCATCCTCCGAAAGCGCTTCCAGCCCGGACAGATCGAGCTTGCCCTTGTGAGTCGCGAGCGCCCTGGCAACGTCATCGGAAATCGCGGTCAGCTTCGGAAACTTCAGGTCGCCCGGTTGGGCGGCGTATTTGGCAGCGAGCGGGGCGGATTTCAGCGCCGTCAGTCCGGGAAGGCCGCTCAGGTTGCCCCGATACTCGGCAAGCGCCCTGGCCACGTCGTCGGTGATCTCGGCGACGCCGTTGAGCGTGCTGTGCGGTCCCTGCTGATACCTCCGCAGTACCGCGACCGCAAACGGCGGCGAACTCAGCTTCTTCAGGCCGTTGAAATCGATCATCCGATGCGGCCCTGCGGCCATCTGCTTCGCGACGGCTTCGGCGGTCTCGTCGGAAAGCTCGGGGCCGAACCCGCGGATGTCGAAGATGCCACTCCCCTTCGCCAACGACGCGCCTGCGGCGGGAGAGAGTTTCTTGAGACCGAACAGGCGAATGTTGGCGAACGGTCCCGACCAGGCCGCCGCTGCCTCGTCGGAGATCGTTTCGAGCGAACCCATGGAGACGTGACCGCGCCCCGCCATGATCGCCGCCGCCACGTCGGCGGGCAGGTCCGTCAGCCCGATGTAGAGTTGGACGTGATTACTGAACTTCTTCCGGTTCTCCGGCGGGCAGATCGCCCTGGCGATCTCCGGCGTGATCTTCGTGACGCTGTCGAGGAAGAGCCATTCCTGTTGGCCGAGCCGCTCCGCGAGCGCCAGCGAGGTCAGGCCCTTCAGGCCGGACAGCCGAAGATCGCCCCGGTGCTTCGCCAGAGCCGCAGCGGCTTCGTCCGAAAGCTCCGCCACGCCCAGGATAAGCCGGCCCGCGTGAGCCGCCAGTTCCTTGGCGACATCCGTGGGCAGTTCCTTGATGCCCGAAAGATTCAGTTGAGCCTTCGTCGTCGCCAGTGCTTTGGCGGCGGCCGGCGTCAGGCTCGAGACTTTGGGCAGATCAATCTGGCTCGGGCGAATCGCCAGTGCGGCCGCCGTTTCCGTCGAGAGCGTTGTGAGCGCCTCGAACCGCAACTCACCCTTGTACGTTGCCAGCACCGCCGCCGCTTCGGGCGACAGGTCGACGACATCGACGCGCAACGAGTTGGGCTTCTTGATTAGCTCAGTCGCCTGTTCGACACTGAGTACCTTGGCTCGCGCCGGATCGACGTTCTGAGCGTTGACCCGGCCAATGGTTGCACCAGGTACGGCGACGAGCGCGAGCGCCACAAGGAAGCGTGACATGCCAACCGCCTCGTTTACCTGTTGAGATTCGAGTTCATTTACCAGCGGCGTACTTCGTCGCGCCGGTTCGCTTGTGCTGCTCGTCGTAGACGAGTAGGTGGGTCCACCGGGTGCCGTCCACCACGACGAGGACCGCGACCGCGCTCCGGCCCGCGTCGTCGGCGTAATACTTCACGTCCGCGACGCCGGGCCGCTCGCCCTTCGGCAGCTTCTCGATGTAGGCGTTGTAATCGGCGACCACCGCCTCCGCGGGCAGGTCCGTGGTCCCCTTCCACCCCTTCAACGCGTCCGGCACGCCGGTCGGTCCGTCGCCCGGTTTCGTTGCCGGCTTCCCGCCCTCCTTCGGGGTCTTGGGCGCGTCGAACTTCGCGATGCCGGCGTACGGGTACTTCGAGACCATGTCCCACGCGAGCTTCTGGAGGATCGCCCGTTGCGCGTCGGTCAGGCCGTCGCCGTCCTTGCCCGGAAACTTGAGCCCTTCCGGCGACATCCGATATAGGGCCGCGAAGTGCATGTAGCTCCCCAGACGCATCCCAAGAAGTCCTTGGTGCGGCATGATGTCGCCCCGCAGCACCGAGTTGCCGTCGGACTGCTTCGTCACGCCGGGGAACTTCCCGGCCGCGATCAGCTTCCGCACCTCCAACATCCCGTCGCCGAGCGGCACCAGGAAGACGACTCGCTTACCAGCCTTGGCATTGACCTCGTCGGCCCAGACCTCCTGTTGCTTGCGGGATTTCTCCAGCTTCACCTGCAGTTCCACCAGGTCCGTCTTTTCGTATTCCTCGGCCGACTTGACGCCCTGTCGTCCGTCATGCACCAGCCACGGCATCTGGACATAAACGCCGCGGAAGTTGGGATTGTTCTTGGGACCAAGCTCCAGGAAGGCCGACAGGAGTTTCTGCTCCATGCCAATGTCGGTTCGCCCATACACGAAGGCGTCGATCTCGCCCTTTTCGAGCAGCGGTGTCACGTCCTCGATGCGGTTGCCATTGATGCCGGTGATTTTCTTGTGCCCGACGATGCCGGCCGCCTTGCACAGCGGCTCGCAGTTCTCCGAGTACCAACTGTTGCCCGCCCCCGCGACGCGGAGCCCAGCCGGGAGCTTCTTGGCAGGCTCCGATTTCGGATCTTGGGCCGCCGAAACGCCGGCATACGGATACTTCGACACCGTCTCCCACGCGAGCTTCTGGAGGATCGCGTGTTGGGCGTCGTCCACGGGAACTTTGCCGGCCCGCGGACCGCCGAAGAAGCCGTCGGGGGACGACAGCCTCAGACCATCAGGCGATTTTCGATAGATCGCCGCATGGGCACAGTACATCGCCAACACCACGATTTGATTCCCGGCATGATCGTCGAGGCGTTTCGCTTCGTCGTCGTCCGCAAACAATTGCGACTGCTTCGTCACCCCCGGCAGTTTCCCGGCAACAACCAACTGCCGCATCTTCATGACGGCATCCGCCAACGGAACGATGAACACCACCTCCTTGCCGTACCGCTTGTTGATCTCGTTGACTTTGTCTTCGAGCTTCTCACGGCGCTTATCCCAATCGGCCTGAATCTCTGTGAGGTCGTCGTCCTCCCGCGGCCAGATTCGTTTCTTGTTGGCGGGAGCCCAATTTCCGCCGCCCGAGGCCCATGCGTGTTGCAGGTAGATTCGGCAATCGGGCTTAGGCCATATTGACTGAAGCTCGGTAACGTTGGCGGTTCAGGCGAGCATGATGGCGATGGACGCGAGCCAGACGAAACCGAGGAAGTTTTGCGCCTTCTTGTCGTACCGGGTCGCCACGCG
>Ga0169931_10011303_pt1 | contig 12600 bp, 6 predicted proteins | sample Kivu_15m_20L_FD_129675 | JGI IMG/M metagenome (GOLD analysis project Ga0169931, IMG submission 129675) | Freshwater microbial communities from Lake Kivu, Western Province, Rwanda to study Microbial Dark Matter (Phase II) - Kivu_15m_20L... | ecosystem: Environmental > Aquatic > Freshwater > Lake ...
ACCTCGCTGGGAACCTGGGGCTGGCCTTCCGGCCCGAAGAGCACCGCGTCCGTGAGTCCGAGCCGCACGAGCCGCAGGGCCGCGACGCGGTTGTCGAACTGGGCGAAGGCGGGCCCGGTGAAGCGCGCGTACTCCACCTCGACGCGCCCGGCCCCGACCGCCTCGATGAGCGAGAGCAGGAAGCCGTCCACGTCGCCGCGCGCATGCAAGGCGGAGTGCAGCAGGTTGACCCCGACCGCGCCGAGGGCGTCCTGCTGGCGGCCGGCGTCCTTGTCCCAGAGACGCAGATGGAGGATCACCTCGCTGGGTTCGGCCCCCGGCCGGTCCTGGAAGCGGACGCCGATCCAGGAATGCCCCTGCCCTTTGCCGTCGTGCGGCGTGGTGGCGACCGTGTCGGCGAACGCGAAGAACCGGGTGGTCGCGCCGCGGTCGGCCGCAAGGCGGTCGACGAGCAGCTGGTACTCATGGCCGAGCATCTGCTCGAGCCGCTCACGGGAGACGTAGCGCTTGGGATGGCCGTAGATGGCGTCGCTGATCCGCATGTCATAAGCCGACATGCTCTTCGCCACGGTGCCCGAGGCGCCGCCCGCCTTGAAGAAGTGGCGGACGACTTCCTGCCCGGCCCCGATCTCGGCGAAGGCGCCGTAGGCCGACCGGTCGAGGTTGATGGTCAGAGCCTTGCGGGCCACCGCCGCGGATAGGTCTTCGCCAGGCTGGTCCATGACCCGGAAGTTAGGACGGAAGTCCGAGGAAACAAGCGGAAGGAGGTGAGAAAAGTCGCTTTGGGCTGGCGAAAACGGACCAAGGCGGCACCCTTTTCGGCACTCAGACCACCATGAAGGAATTCCTTCGCAATCTGGCGGCATCCACCCTCGGCACGGTCCTGGCGGGCCTGGTCCTCGCCTTCGGAGCTACCGTACTCCTCGTCGCCATGGCCAGTTCAGCCGGCTCCCAGGCGGAACTGCCGGTCCATGTCAGGCCCAAGTCGATGCTCGTGATCGGCGGCCTGTTCGTGACCGACACGCCCGAGTTCGGCGAACCGACGCTGGCGACGCTGGGGGGGTTGCTGTCCGGCGGAGAAGCCCCGCGGGTCGACCTGTTGCGCGCCCTCGAGGCCGTGGACCTGGCCGCCAAGGATCCGGCCATCGCCGGCATCCTCTTCGCGGGCGAACTCAACGCCGGACTCGCCCAGGCGTCGGAACTCCGCGCTGCAGTGGCGGACTTCGCGAAGTCGGGCAAGCCGGTCATCGGCTGGATCGAGAACGGTTCGCAGTCCCAATACTACCTGGCGAGCGTGGCGAAGCCCCTGTACGTGCACAAGTCGGGCGAAATCGAGCTCAAGGGCCTGGCCTCCTTCGGGCCCTACTTCGGATCCACTCTGGAGAAGGCCGGCATCGGCGTGCAGGTGACGCGGGTGGGCAAGTACAAGTCCGCGGTCGAGCCCTTCATCGCCGCCTCGATGAGCGCCGCCTCAAGGGAGCAGGAGACCGCCCTGCTGCGCAGCGCCTGGTCGCGCATCCTGGCCGAGATCGCCGGTTCGCGCGGCATCGCGGCGGCCGCCATGGTGCGCACCGTGGACTCAGGCGGGGTCTTCGCCGCGGAGCGCGCGGTGGACCTGAGGTTGGCGGACGAGGCCCTGCACCGCGACGAGCTCGTCGCCAAGGTCATCGAAGCCGGGGCGGCCGCCGCCAATGACGGCACCTCCTTCCGCCAGATCTCCCTCAGCAGGTACGCCCGCAAAGTCCGCCTGCCCTCCCAGGGCGGACGCATCGCGGTCGTGTACGCCGAAGGCGACATCGTCGACGGCTGGGGCGACCCGTCCAGCGCGGGCGGAGACCGCGTCGCGCACCACCTTAGGCACCTGCGGGGGGATTCCGAGGTCAAGGCGGTCGTGCTGCGGGTCAACAGCCCCGGAGGGTCGGCCTTCGCCAGCGACGTCGTCGCCCGTGAGGTCGCCATGCTGCGCGCCAAGGGCGTGCCGGTCGTCGCGTCGCTTGGCGACGTGGCGGCGAGCGGCGGCTACTACATCGCGGCCCGGGCGGACACGGTGGTCGCCGACCGCCTCACCATCACCGGCTCAATCGGAGTCTTCGGGCTCCATTTCAATTACGGCGGGCTGGCGGAAAAGGCCGGGCTCGGCACCGACGGCGTGAAGATCGGCGCCTACGCGGATCTGTTCTCCTCCCACCGTCCGGCCACGCCGCAGGAGATGGCCGTGGTCCAGACCTTGGTGGACGGGGTCTATGAGGATTTCCTCGGGGTCGTGGCCGAAGGACGCAAGATGAAGCGGGACGCGGTCCATGCGGTGGCCCAGGGACGCGTCTGGCTCGCCCCCGACGCCAGGCAGGCGGGGCTGGTCGACGCTTTTGGCGGACTCAGGGCGTCCATCGCGGCGGCGCGCAAGCTGGCGAAACTCGACCGTGCGGAGATCGTCCAGGTGCCCCAGCTGCACGAGGGTCGTCAGAACCTGCTGGAACAGCTGCTGTCCGACGACGAGGAGGATCCCGTGTTCACACGCGGGGCCGACGCCGACCCCTTGCGGAACCTCCTCCGATCGAACGCAACCCTGCTCAGGACCTTCCGCAGCCTCAATGATCCCAAGGGCGTCTACCTCAGGGGGCCCGGCCGGATCGAGTCGCGCTGAACCGCGGCTCAGGGCTTGCGGGGCATCTGCGCCTTGGCCTGAGGCATCCAGGCCCTGAGGTTGGCGATGCGCGTGCTGTCCGAAGGGTGCGTGGAGAGGAACTCGGGGGTCTTGCTGCCGCCCTTGGCGGCGAAGCGGGCCCAGAAGGCGGGCGCAGCCTCCGGATTGTATCCCGCCCGGGCCATGAAGAACAGGCCGAGCTTGTCGGACTCGGATTCGTGGGCCCGGCTGTAAGGCAGCATCACGCCCACTTGGGCGACGGCCGGCAGAGCCACCATCCAGGCGTTGCGCGTGCTCTCGGACTTGTTGCGCGTGGCCTGGTCGGCGATGATGACCGAGGCGGTCATCATCATGCCTTGGGAGACGCGCTCCGCGCCATGGCGGCAGAGGACGTGGGCCACCTCGTGTCCCAGGATGACCGCGATGTCGTCATCCGTGGGCGTGAAGGCGAACATGCCCGTGTTGAAGCCGATCTTGCCTCCGGGCATGGCGAAGGCGTTGGGGGTCTTGTCGTCGATGATCGCGAACTCCCAGCGGGCGGCGGGCGGCAGCACCCCGGCGCGATCGTCAGGACGGGCCGCGGCCACGACCTTGAGGCCGATCTCACGGATCTTGGCCAGACGGGGGTCGCCGGGGAGCTTCTTCATCTTGGAGAACTCCCCGGCAGCGAGGGCGGAGATTTCCTTGTCACCGACCAGGATGAGCTGGGACCGGCCGGAGACGGGGACGGTCTCGCAGCCGGAGAGGAAGGCCGCGGCGGCGGCGAACACCAGGGCGAAGCGGCGGCGCATGGGGGAAGGAGCTCAGCGGGGGCGGCCCTGATCGGGCGCGTCCACGTAATACTTGCGGTAGGATGAGTCGTAGCTGTCGGTGTAGACCGAAGCCATCCGGAGCGACATGCAGTTGAGCACCACGCCCAGCAGGGGTGCGCCCGCCTCCCGGAGACGGGCGAGGCAGGAGACGGCGTTCCGGAGGCTCACGAGGTTAAATCTCACCACGTAGATGACTCCGTCAACCTTGGGAATCAGGTGCAGGGCATCGGAGACGGCGCCGACCGGCGGCGAATCGATGAAGACCCGGTCGTACTTGGAACGGAGCTCGTCGAGAAGTTCGGAGAACCGCGGATGGTTGATGACCTGAGTCGGATTGCGGCAGCTGACGCCGACAGGCAGGACGTCGAGCCCCGGGGTGACGTCGCGCACGATCGCCTCCTCGAGGGTCATCTCGCCGTTGAACCAGCGGCTGAGGCCGCCGTCGCCGGCGAAGCCGAGCGACGGGCCGACGTTGGGAAGGCGGAGGTCTGCGTCGATCACGAGGACGCGCTCGGCGTGCTGCGAGAAGAGTAGCGCGAGGTTGGTGACGACGAAGGTCTTGCCCTCGCTGGGGCGGGTCGAGGTGATCACGAAGACGCGGCTGCCGGAACTGGCGGGACCGATCTTCATCGAGGAGTAGAGGGCGCGCACCGCCTCGGTGGCCATCCGGTCCTTGTCCTGGCGCGCAAGCAGGGAGCGGTCGGGTCCGGCGGTCTGGGAGATCCTGGGAATCGTGCCGAGCAGGGGGAGCCCGAGCCCGCCCTCGACGTCGCGGGCCGACTTGATGCGGTCGTCGAAAGTGCCAAGCAGCACGGCGAGGCCGAGCCCCAGCGCCAGTCCGACGCCCAGTCCCACGAGCCCGCTCATGGAGTAGTTCTTGTTGATGGGCTTGTCCGCCACGGAGGGCAGGTCGAGGATGCGGATGGAGGTGCTGGCGCCGCTGGAGCTCGAACGGAGCTTGGCCTCCTCGTAGCTGAGCTTGAGCTTGGCGAGGAAATCCTCGGAACCGCGGATGTCCTTGTCGACCCGCTCCAGCTCCACGCTGGCGGCCTGGAGCCGCGAGATCTCCTCCTCCTTGGCGGCGAGGTTCTTCAGGATGGCCTCGTGGCGGGCGCGGGCGTTCTGCAGGGATGCGTCGAGACGTGAGACCGAGAGGGACACCGCCTCGTCGAGCTCCCGCCTGGTCTGCTCCAGCTGGGTGCGGCTGAGCACGAGGGCGGGATGCTGGTCGGTGTACTTCTTCTCCATCGCCGCGACGGTCACCTTGAGGTCAGTGAGCTTGGTCCAGAGGGCGCTGACGCGCTCGTCCGTGCGGACCTGCGCAATCTCGGCGACGTCCTTGCCGGCGGCGCGCTGGGCGGCGACGTTGCGCACGACGATCTCGCTCTCGTCGATCTGCTTGCGAACCTCCTCGCGGTCCTTGACCAGCACGGACCGCTCCGCGGTGAGCGTGCCGGTGTCCTTGGCGATCGCCAGGAGCTTCTGGCTCCGGATCAGTTCGTTCTTCTGCTCATAGAGCCTCCTGACCTTGTCCTCGAGGGACTCGATCTCGATGCGGGCGCGCTCGACCAGCGGGTTGGCGATGGTGAGCCGCTCGTCCTCGCTGTTCTTCTGGATGGCCTCGCAGAAGAGACGGGCGACGTAGCGGGCCAGGTCGCGGTCGCGGTGGGTGAATTCGACGTTGACGACAAGGGTCTGGCGCTGGGGCGTGACGCCACGCTGGCGCGCGAAGACCTCCTGTTCAGTGAGCGGCCCGGTGAAGATGTTGCCCGCCTGGTAGGGTTCGATCACCTGCTTCTTCTCTGCGGCGGTCAGACGCCGCGAGACGCCCTCGATGATGGCCGAACTGCGCATCGACTCGACGGCGGTGAAGAAGTCGTCATTGGAGAGGATCTTGAGGCTGTCCTCGACGGTGGAATTCTGCCCGGCGATGGTGGGGGCGAGACGGAAGACCCTGAGCCGTCCGGTCGCGCGGTATTCGGGCATGGTTCCGTAGGTGCTGAGGAGCGAGGCGGCCATGCCGACCAAGGTCAGGAGCAGGATCCACCAGGCGCGCTCCCGCAGCATGATGAGGTACGTCGTGACGGGGTTGCCCGCCTTGTTCTGCTGCCCGTAATTGCCGTAGCCCTGCCCGTAGCCTCCGTATCCGCCGTAGGAACGGTAGCCCTGCTCCCTGCGCGGGCCAGGCTCGAACCGGGGCTGTTCGGAAGGCTGTTCTGGCTTTTCCATGTTCAGATGCGGCTGTCGTCGACGTAGATTTGATCCTCGTCCTCCAGCACGAAATCGGGCTCGTCGCCCGAGTCGATCTTGCGCATGTCCTTGCTGATCACCTGGACGACGCCGTCGCGGATGCGCTTGACGGCCACGTCGGACCGCCGACCCCGCGGAAGGATGCCGCCGGCCATCGAGAGGGCCCGGCCGAGCGTGAGCTCCTCCTCGGGCGGGATGGCGACGGGGCCGGGCTTGCTCACGTAACCGGATACATAGACCCGGCGCTCCGCATAGCTGACGATGGAGAGGATCACCTGCGGCTCCTTGAAGTAGCGACGGAAGAGGCGGGCCAGTTCCTCCTGGGATTCGGTGACCGTGCGGCCGGCGAGCGGAACGAGCTGCTTGAGGAAGGGGACGTCGACGGTTCCGTCGGGATTGATGCGTCGTTCGATGAGGGTGTCGGCCTCGTTGATCACCTGGATCCGGACGGAGTCACGCGCACGGAGGCGGTAGGTCCCCTTCCCTTCCGCACGTCTGGTCGCAGCGGAAGGCTCCGAGGCCTCCGGGCCGGGGACGGAGGCCTCGGCGACGGCAGCAGGCCGCTGTGCCGGCTCAGGGGCGCCGCCGCCGATGCGCAAGACGTCCTCCGAATCGGGGTCGGGAAAGTCGAACTCGCTGGCCCGGCGGGGCGCGCAGCCGACGGCTAAGAGGACCGAAAGCAGTGAGGGCAGGAAGAGCCTCGTGATCAGGGGCCGCATGGAGAGTTCTGGGAGGCCGCGCGAGGCCCGCGCTAAGGCGCTCAGTATCGGAACGCCGCCGAGAGCGTCAAGGTGTTGGCGCTGAAATTCCCGGCCGAGTTGTTGGCGATGCGCGAGTCGGTGAAATTGTAACCCGCGTTGAACGTGAGATTCTGGTTGTAGCGGAAATCCGCACCCAGGGTGTAGACCATGGTGCTGACGGACGTCACGGTTCCGGCGTTGAGGGCCTCGGTCTCGTTACGGGTGACGGAGAGATTGAACGAGAGCCCCTCGCCCGCGTTCATGCTCATGCCGTAGATGTAGGCCGTGGTGTCGTTCTGCCCGCCGGTGGAGGAGGCGGTGACGTCACGGGAGAGCGTCAGGTTGTGACTCAGCTTTTCGGTCAGCACGTGGTTGAGAGTGACGGACCAAGAAGCCACGTTGTCGGAAGGAGCCCCTTCGTTCTGGAAATCCAGCCAGCCGATGCGGGCGGTGGCGTTGAGCTTGCCGGACTCGGTGAGCTGGCCGCGGGTCGTGAGGCCGTAGAAATCCTTGACGAGGCGGCCCGGCAGCGCGGCGCGGGGGGCGCCGGAGGAGTCGAAGTAGGGGGCGGCGGAATAGTCAGCCTGCTCACGCTGGTAACGCAGGCCGAACCAGAGCTTCTCGAAGGCCTGGTACTCCACGTCGACCGGGACGGAGACGGTGTCGGTCCCAGTCAGGGCGTTCGTGTTGAAGGTCTGCAGGCCGCTGGAGACGACGACCGTCGGGTCCTTGTAATGATTGTAGGCCCGGGAGACGCCGACGCCCAGCTGGAGCTTCTCGGTGAGGCGGTAGTCCGCGTCGAGCATGTGGCTGTAGTTGGCCTGACGCAGGAGGTTGGTCCCGATGACGGCGCCGGTGATGCCTTGGAAGGCGAGGTCGTCGTTGCGCGCCGTCTCCCGGTAGGATGAGTCGAGGGTGACGGTGAGAGGGCCGCCGGTGGAGAAACGTAACTTTCCGGAGAGGAAGTCGCGTTCGTCATTGAGGTCGCTGAAGGAGGAGTCGGTGAACTGGACGTAGCCGCGCCTTGCGAGCAGGATGACCTCGAAGCCTGTCTCGCGTCCGTATTCAAGGGTGATGCCCGGGCTGACGGTGAAGAAGGTGGCGGAAGTGCCGTTGGCCTGAGAATAGAGGTTGTCGCTCGTCTCGACCGAGATCGAGGAGTCGGTGAAGATGTCCAGGTCGTCGCCGATTTGAATCAGGGGCGAGGTCGGCATCCAGGAGACGGCCGCGGAGGCGGAGGCCGCGAGGGTGAGGGCGGAGGCCGCGATCAGGAATCGAGACATGGCTTGGGGGAGGGGTTGGAAGTAAAGGGATAGCCCCCGGCGAGAGGGGCTTCAACCCCCAAAAGGCCCCGGAAGGCAAAAAGCCCCGCCTCCGGGACACGGAGGCGGGGCCTTGGCGGGGAGCCCGTTCAGCCCTTCTGGGCCGCAGGGAAGACGCGGATGCGACGATAGGCCGGCAAGCCGGTGCCGGCGGGCACCAGATGTCCCATGATCACGTTCTCCTTGAAGCCCGTGAGGAGGTCCTTCTTGGCCATGGTGGCGGCGTCGGTAAGGACGCGGGTCGTCTCCTGGAAGGAGGCGGCGGAGATGAAGGATTCGGTCTCCAGGGAGGCCTTGGTGATGCCGAGCAGGATGGGCTCCGATTCGGCGATCTGTCCTCCGCGCTCGCTGATGGAACGGTTCACGCGGGTCAGGACGGTGCGGTCGACCTGTTCGCCCCAGAGGTAGTCGGAATCGCCGGGCTCGGTGATGCGCACCTTGCGGAGCATGCGGGCCACGATGATTTCGATGTGCTTGTCGTTGATGACGACGCCCTGGGTCCGGTAGACCTTCTGAATCTCATTGATCAGGTAATCCTGCACGCGGGACTGGCCGAGGATGTCGAGGATGTCGTGCGGATCGACGGCCCCCTCGGTGAGGACCTGGCCCTGCTTCACCTTCTCGCCGGCGGAAACGACGATGTGACGGCCGTGGGGGATGAGGTGCTCCTCCTCGCGCCCGACGGTGTCCTTGATGACGAGGCGCTTCTTGCCGCGGACGGAGGTTCCGACGTCGATTAAGCCGTCGATTTTGGCGATCTCGGCGGCGTCCTTGGGCGGACGGGCCTCGAACAGCTCGGAGATGCGGGGCAGGCCGGCCGTGATGTCCTGGGTCTTGGCGGCCTGACGCGGGATGCGGGCCAGCTTCGAACCGCGTTCCACGACGTCGCCTTCGTCGACCGTGACTCGGGCGCCGGCCGGGATGGCGAAGCTGCAGACGTCGGTGCCGTCCGGAGCGACCACGACGACCCGGGGGTCCTGCTCGTCGGAGTGTTCGGTCACGTACTTGAAGAACGCGCCGCTGGAGGGGTCGCGCTCCTCAGTGTAGGTCACGCCGAGCGTCATGTCGCTGAGCCTGACGCGGCCTTCATGGGTCGAGATGATGTCGGAGTGGTTCTTGTCCCACTTCGCGATCATGGTGCCCTTCTCGATCTTCTTGCCGTCGCGGACCAGCAGGACGGACCCCGTCTTGATGGGATACTCCTCGAGCTTCTGGCCGGCTTCGCCGATGATCTGGATCAGGCCCGTGCCGTTGATGGCCACGCCGCCGCCGTCGATCTCGACGTGGTTGATGTCGACGTAGACGACCTTGCCCGCGGAACGGGAGGTGTAAGACGGGTCCTTGAGGGTGGAGGCGACGCCGCCGATGTGGAACGTGCGCATCGTCAGCTGCGTGCCGGGCTCACCGATCGACTGGGCGGCGATGATTCCGACCGCGGTGCCGCGCTCGACCATGCGTCCGGTGGACGGGTCGAGGCCGTAGGCCGCGGGCGGGATCGAGTTCACGTTCATGTGCGTGAGGGGCGAGAGCACCTTGACGCGCTCGATGCCGCCGACGGACTCGATGCGCTTGGCGGCCTCCTCGGTGATGAGCTCACCGGCCTTGGCCAGGACCTCGGAGGGGTTGTTGGGGTTCGTGACGTCCTCGGAGGGGCAGCGTCCGACGATGCGCTCGGCCAGCGACACGAGCAGTTCGTCGCCTTCGTAGATGGCGGCCTTGAAGACGCCGTTCGGCAGCCTTACGGCGACGCGGTCGACGCCCGCGTCACGCAGGCGGCCAATCAGCTCCTCGGTGAGGATGGCCTCGGCCTTGGCGAGGGCGCGTCCGCCGCCGGAGGGGACCACGTCCTCCGCCAGGTGGCGTCCGAGCGCCCCGTCGGAGAGCACGACGACCTCGGAGGCGGGCGCATGGTCCGCGGCGTCGGTGACGATCACGTCCATGGCCACGTCGCAGAGCTTGCGGGTCATGTAGCCGGCGTCCGCGGTCTTGAGCGCCGTGTCGGAGAGGCCCTTGCGGGCGCCGTGGGTGGAGACGAAGTATTCGAGCACCGAGAGCCCCTCGCGGAAGGAGGAGAGGATGGGGCGCTCGATGATCTCGCCGGAGGGCTTCGCCATCAGGCCGCGGGCGCCGCAGAGCTGCTTGACCTGGGCCTTGTTGCCGCGGGCGCCGGAGTCCATGAGCACGTGCACCGGGTTGATGAGCATGCGACGGGGATGCCGCGGGTCGCCCTTGCGGGGACCGGCGACCTTGGCCGACTCGGAGAGGGTCTTGTAGACCGACAGGGCGACGGCGTCTGTGGCCTTGGACCAGGTGTCCACGACCTTGCCGCGGCGCTCCTGCTCGGTGATGGTGCCCTGCTCGTTCTGGCGCTGGAACTCCCGCACGCTGGCGGCGGCCTCGCGGACGATGCCGTCCTTCTCCTTGGGGTAGATCATGTCACTGACCCCGATGGAGATGCCCGCCTTGGTGGCGACGCGGAAGCCGGTCTCCTTCAGCGCGTCGAGGACGGGGATGGAGGCCTCACGTCCGCAGTGCTTGTAGGTGTTGAGGATCAAGTCGCCGAGCTGCCCCTTCTTCACGACGGCGTTCACGAAGCCGAGCTCCGCAGGCCAGATGGTGCTGAAGATGATGCGTCCGACGGTGGTGACGATGGTGCGCGAGGCCTTGTCTCCGTAGACGGTGTCCCGGCCGCGGTCGGGGTTGCTGTAGCGCACCCAGTCATGGAAGTGCAGCGCGCCTTCCGCCTCGGCATAGATCGCCTCGGAGACGGTGGTGATGACCGGCAGCCGGTCTTCCGCGGCGGGACGGCCGGCGGGCTCAAGGGTCAGGTAGTAGGCGCCGAGCACGATGTCCTGGGACGGCGTGAGGATCGGCTTCCCGCTCGAGGGCGAGAAGATGTTGTTCGTGGACATCATCAGGAGCTTGCACTCCATGATGGCCTCGAGGGAGAGGGGCACGTGCACCGCCATCTGGTCGCCGTCGAAGTCCGCGTTGTAGGCGGTGCAGACGAGCGGGTGGAGGCGGATGGCGTCGCCCTCAATCAGGATGGGCTCGAAGGCCTGGATGGACAGGCGGTGGAGCGTCGGGGCGCGGTTGAGGAAGACCGGGTGGCCCTTGGTGACCTCCTCCAGGATGTCCCAGACCTCGGGCTTCTTCTGTTCGATGTACTTGCGGGCGCCGCGGACGGTGTGGGCGAAGTTCAGCTCCTTGAGGCGGCGGATGATGAAGGGCTCGAAGAGCACCAGGGCCATCTTCTTGGGCAGGCCGCACTGGTTGAGACGCAGCTCGGGGCCGATGACGATGACGGAGCGGCCGGAGTAGTCGACGCGCTTGCCGAGCAGGTTCTGACGGAAGCGGCCGTGCTTCCCCTTGAGCATGTCGGAGATGGACTTGAGCTGGCGGTCGCGGTCCTTGACCGGCTTGCCGTGGCGGCCGTTGTCGAGGAGCGCGTCGACGGCCTCCTGGAGCATGCGCATCTCATTGTGGATGATGACGTCGGGCGTCTTCATCTGGATGAGCTGCTTCAGGCGGTTGTTGCGGTTGATGACGCGGCGGTAGAGGTCATTGAGGTCCGAAGTGGCGAAGCGGCCGCCTTCGAGGGGGACGAGGGGACGGAGGTCGGGCGGGATGACCGGCAGCACCGTGAGCACCATGTTTTCGGGGCGCTTCTTGGAGTCGACGAAGCCCTGGATGATCTTCATCCGGCGGGCGATCTTCTTCTTGATCTGCTTGGAGCGGGTCGAGCGGAGCTGGTCGCGGAGGTTGGCCACGGTGGACGCGAGGTCCATCTTGCGGAGAAGCTGCTGGAGCGCCTCGGCGCCCATGCGCGCCTTGAAGGCGTCGGGGCCGTGGAGCTCGACGGCCTGGCGGTAGGCCTCCTCGTCGAGCAGCTGCTTCTCCTCGAGGCCGGTCTGGCCCGGATCGATGACGAGGTACTTCTGGTAGTAGATGACCTGCTCGAGCTGGCGGGTCGTCATGTCGAGCATGAGCGAGAGCCGGCTGGGCATGCTCTTGAGGAACCAGATGTGGGAGACGGGGATGGCCAGGCGGATGTAGCCCATGCGCTCGCGGCGCACGCGGGAGACGGTGACCTCGACGCCGCACTTGTCGCACACGACGTCCTTGTACTTCACCTTCTTGTACTTGCCGCAGTAGCACTCATAGTCACGGACGGGGCCGAAGATGCGCTGGCAGAAGAGCCCGTTGGGCTCCGGCTTGAAGGACCGGTAGTTGATGGTCTCAGGGCTCTTGACCTCCTTGAGGCCCTTCACCTTGCGGCTGCCGTGTTCGTCGACCTCGTCGAGGAACTGCTCGCCGGTCCAGCTGATGATCTCCTCGGGGGAGGCGATCGAGATGGCGACGAAGTCGAAGGACTGCTCCTTGGCCTCGTTCTGGGTGAACTCGGGGGTGTGCTCCGGATGGATCATGTCGGTAAGGTGCTGGTCGTATCAGTTGCGTTCGGCTGCGCCGCTGCCGAGACGGACGTCGAGGCAGAGGGCCTGCATCTCCTTCATCAGGACGTTGAAGGACTGGGGGGTGCCGCTGGTCAGGGTGTTGTCGCCCTTCACGAGCTGCTCGTAGATCTTGGTGCGGCCGGCGACGTCGTCGGACTTCACCGTGAGGAGTTCCTGAAGGGTGTAGGCGGCGCCGTAGGCCTCGAGGGCCCAGACCTCCATCTCCCCGAAGCGCTGACCGCCGTACTGGGCCTTGCCGCCGAGGGGCTGCTGGGTGATGAGGCTGTAAGGGCCGGTGGCGCGGGCGTGAATCTTGTCCGCGACGAGGTGGTTGAGCTTCATCATGTAGATGTAGCCGACCACGACGTCCTGGTCGAA
>Ga0169931_10011305_pt1 | contig 12600 bp, 9 predicted proteins | sample Kivu_15m_20L_FD_129675 | JGI IMG/M metagenome (GOLD analysis project Ga0169931, IMG submission 129675) | Freshwater microbial communities from Lake Kivu, Western Province, Rwanda to study Microbial Dark Matter (Phase II) - Kivu_15m_20L... | ecosystem: Environmental > Aquatic > Freshwater > Lake ...
GGCCCGTAACGAACCCTAATTTGAGCTCGGGCCGGGGGCGCAGCGCGCCTTCGGCGCGTATTTTCTACGTCGGGCGTACGACCGTTATCCATTCGTTTTTTGGGGTTTTCCGCCTTACATACATACGGTCATGTACCATGCTCGTGTTCTTATGTAATGCCATGATCCTTCCAACGGGTACTATTGAGATCACTACATAGGCTTTCATTCTTCTCAAACCAAGTAGATCATGGAGTATTTCCAGGAGTGAAAAAAAGTATTCTTTCAAAACATACGATGGAGTATCATCGAAATTCTTTGAAACAAACTTGTCATGTTCATTGCAGACACGTCAAATAGTATTTTAATTTGACGTGTCTGCAAGATACATATTTTTAAAGATGGTTACAAGAATGGTGATGAGACTCCATCGTATGCATCGTAGGGACAAACATGGACAAATTTTTCACTTCTTGCACAAATTCATGTTTCCGTGAGTTTTCCATTGGACATTTTTTACATTTTTCACGGAAACGAAGAATGAAACTCTTCAGGCCTCGGACATCCCTTTTACTGATCCTTACCATGTGCATCATTGTTTCTGCATCTATTCGTGGTGCAGCCCGAAAAATGGAGCGGCTAGTATCTTCCTTACACATGTTTGATGCTCTACATCCCAAGAGGCATCTAGTTGTTTCTAATCGATGCTCGTCTCCTATAAAGAGTATTCTTCGCTTTTATGACGGGAACCTGAAACAAGTTGTGATGGAAAACTTGTCGTTTCAAGAGACGTTGTTGACTGACAACAGAATAACTGTGGCACTTGTGGCAGGCTTATACATTGATAGTGACACAGATATTTATTCTACAGGGTGTTTCTCCAGCGATACCAAGTATGTGGTGAAAGACGGTCTTTGCTATAAATATCACTTCTTCAACGCCTCATCTCCCTACCATATTGATATAAGATGCGAGTGATAGTATTCTATAGACTCTGCTTTCATATAATGGGGATGTGTATTCTATGGATCGATTCTATAAATTTTTCTAAAAATTACGTCTAGCTTCTGTCGTAAATATGTAATACTACAAGACTCTTTAGTGAGTCATGATTTTATTCATGGCCAATTTTTTGCTATCCCCTCCTCATCGTATCAAAACGACACATATATCTGCAACATTAGTCCCTGTTGGACCTGTTTTTATCAAAGGATATTGAATTGTAGGATCATAATTCCCCTTCTCTGGTTCAACACTGTTGAAAAAATGATATGCATCATGATTCTGTAATGCATCTTTGCCTACGATAGAACCACCATTCATAGACTCTACCCATGAAATAGTATTACCATGAACAATGGCCCCTGCTGCATCAGTCGGACCATCCGTCCCATCTGTCCCCAAGGAACCCAAGACAATATCATCATATGATTCTAAATGTTTCGACTTTGAAAGGATCAGTGCTGCTGTCAAGGCTATCTCTTGATTCCTCCCACCCAAGCAACCCGTATTGGAATGATTCGGAGGCAATGTAACAGTTGTTTCTCCCCCAGCAAGTAATGCTATTGAACCTTGATTTATGGAGTCATGAGATGATGGATTCATCATTGTAAAGGCAGCATGAGAAGAATCCTTTCCTTGTTGTTTTTGTTGAAGTAAGTATTCTGCCATGGATATATACATTCCCGCTACTACTTTAGCTTCTCCCTCTATCGTAGATCCCAAGATAATAGGATGATATCCTATCCTTTTCGCTGTATGGGCAGCTGCAAGTAAAGCAAGATGATTATTCCCAACAAGGATATTTTCACAGAGTTTGGCATTTGTTTTTGTTTTCGATGTGAAGATTGGATGATGGTTATCGTCATTGGAGTTCTTTTCCATAAGTCGTTGTAAAACGGATGAGGATAATTTCGATTCTAAATGATTATACTTTATGAGCTCTTGTACAGATTGAGTTACTTGAACTGGAGCTGTCGGTCCACTTGCGATGATGGAAAGATCATCTCCAATGACATCACTCAAGATTAAGGAAATGACTGTAGATGGATATGCAGCTATGGCTAATTTACCTCCCTTGATAGCATCTAGTTTTTTTCGAATCGTATTCATTTGTGAAATATCCATTCCGGAAGCTAGTAAAGCTTGATTGGTTTTCTGTAAATCAACCAAGGAAAGAGGTGGAATTGGTTTCGTAACTAGAGAGGACCCACCTCCAGATATACAGCAAAGGACCAATGTCTTGGGTGATGCATGTCTTTGAACCATTTCAAGGATTCTTTCAGCTCCCTCAACAGATCGTTGATCTGGTACTGGATGTGCAGCCTCCAAAATGTGGAGGATTGGATGATTGTTTGTCTCTGATGAGTTCCATGTAGAACAGAGTTTTTGAATATGGACTTTTTGATCATCAGTGACATGTTTATCCTTCGTTACGATTATGCATCCGACCAAGGGTACATTTTGAAAGGTTTGAGAAAGTATCTGTAATGTTTGTTCTGTCATGGTCGAAGCTGCTTTGCCAAAAGAGACAACTAATAGGGAGTCATAATCCGTGGCATGATATGTATGTATTTGATCCGTGGAGGGATCATGTAATTTCAAGGTGTGAGGATTGTGGATTGGATCCGATGAGAGATGTGCAGATATGGCAGTGGCAGGATCGACAGCAGCCACACCTGCACGAAGAATTTCCAGAGCATGTTGATAGGAAGTTGATGTTGTTGGGTAGGATCTCTTTTGTGTGTCTACAACATCGATTGGGGGGACTTTGCTGCTACGAATACTTCCTATGGCCGTTGGTCGATAGGACACCATTCGATGGGTACGTAATAACGATTGTTGGACTGATGATTGAATAAATAAGCATGATGACACATAGCGTTTGGAGGCTACTGGGACAAGGGCTGCCGAAGCAGCTTCAACTGAGCAGCGAAATATCGAGGTCGATATGATGACAATTCCAATTTGAATGAAAGGTCTCTGGTATTGTTTCATGGGTTGTATTATGTTCAAAGCTTGGAACTGAAAGTTATGATGATAATAGTATACAGTATAACCCTTTAATTATGCAGACAGCTATATATCAGTTAGTTCTATGGCAACTAACTGATCGTGCAATCGAAAGATATACGATGTTGTTCATAATGTAAAACAGCCCGATCTATCTTTTACTGTATATAATCTCATTGTGACCTTTATTTCAATCGGTGTGTTCATCGAAGTCAATTCAATCAGTCACAACAACATTATGTCATGGGTCGACCGACTAAAAGTGCAACCGCTTAAGAATGTACAAGAGCACCCATCGGATCCCACAATCTCCATCATTTCATGGAATATTTTAGCCGAGGCTTACACAACACCACGATCCCATCCAAACTTACCAGATGAATATGCAAACAAGACTTTTCACACTCGTCATCGTCGTTCACTAATACTCGATATACTTCGTCGTCTACTCTTTCTTCAGGATGACATTCCTACGGTTGACGTTTTGTGTTTACAGGAGGTGGAATTGGTTCTCTTGAATACACTTTTAATTCCATTCTTTCATTCGTATGGTTATTCACATGAATATGCTCCAAGGTCAACGAATAAATCTCATACTATGAAAAATTCATCCGATGGCTGTGCGACATTTTATTTGATTTCCAAATGGAAATGTATTGGATCGAAAATCATACATTTTGATGATTTAGCCAATCCACATCGACCTCCATTACATGCATATTCTTCTAGGGACACGAATCTCAAACGATCTCTACAAACATCAAGAGATCGATCAGCCCTGTTGGGAATCAGTTCATCCTATCAACGACGTAATGCTGCTTTATTAATCCATTTAGTCTCAACGACTCAAAAAGTTTATACAACAGAGTCCACAACAACAACAACAGCAGCAGCAGCAGCAGCAGCAGTGTCTCATTCGTCAAATAATGTTATTATAGCCAATACTCATTTATTCTGGCATCCAGGTTATGAATATGTCAAATTAAGTCAAGCATATTATCTACTTCATTGTATTCAACAATTTACCCAAGACCAAAAACAAAAACAACAACAACTTATCCATTACATGCCATCACCAGCGATACTTCTTTGTGGAGATTTCAATTCCAAGCCAGAGTCCATTGTCTATCAATTCATTACACAAGCATGTGTTGATGCAACACTCGTCGCACCATGGAATCAGAACCACCCATTTTATGATTCGTTTGATGGAGATGACGAAGAGGAGGCGGAACCTATGGAATATGTAGATGCAGAGCAGGGTTCCAAGGTTTCAGATTCAGTTCATGATACAAGGAATGATAGTACAGATAAAACATCCTCGTATGTGGATGAGACAAGTGTTAATAAAGATTCCAATACTTCTGAGATGATCCACGCGAGAATTACGTCATCCACTTTACATGGAGTCGATTTATCCTCGTTACATATCCACGAGGCTTCCCCGAACAAGAAATATGATGCATCTCATACAGGACCACGATACATGCTTGATTTTACTCTTAATAAACTAACAAGATGGCTTCGGATCCTGGGCATCGATGCTGCTTTAGAGACGGAAGAAGAAGAACGAGCTAGGACCAAGGATGGAAAAATGTAGGTTGGAACTATTGACGTATGGTTGGTTGTTTGTTCATCCAGCCTATCCTATCTTATCCTTCCTCAAATATTCGTTTCATAGGATCCTATTTCAGAAATGTCGTCAAGAACGGCGAAATCTAATCACAACATCCTACAAGTTGACTCAACGAAAAGAATGCCCACCAGGCTCCTATCTTATAACTCTTTCCAAGAGAACGCAGGATCTCGAGTCGACGCTAGTCGATTTGCTACTTTTGCATGGAGTGACTCTTCGTCCTAGGTTATTTCTCTCACGATGTGTCGTATGTAACGGTGTGATTGTAGATGTACCGAGTAAGGAAAAACAAGCGTCAATATTTGCACAATATGGTTCGCCAGATTTCAGCGATGCACTGGAAGTGTATCAATGTTCGAATTGTGAACAGGGATATTGGTGGTCGGAATCTCCGAAAAGTTCTGCATCCAGAGTGAAGGATTTGTCGACGCACTTATTCGTTCAATGTCTACGCGGTGGAATACCGATTGAAGGGCCTCTTGACTTTTTTAGTTTTGTGGATGTTGAGAAGGAAAGTAAAATGGGCTTGGAAGCAAGAAAAAAAGTCCTACCAATGAGTTTAGGCGTTGGAGGAATTGACGAAGTTGTCGGATGGCTCAAAGATAAAGCGCTTGGGCATTCGTATCACTTTCGCAGTGCATATGAGGCAGGTACTGATGATGATGATGACTCTCAACTTGTTAAATTTACCAATGTCACGTTTGGATTTGTGGGTATCCTAGATTACATTTTCTTTGATGTTGAAGTCCTTCAAATTGTAGCTCGGATGTCGATACCATTGTCTTTTCTCGATTTGAATTCGAAGGGAATAGAAAGAGGGCATCTTCTTCCAAGTGATATTTGGCCATCTGACCATATTGCAGTTGGTGCAAAATTCAGGTTCATGACGAGGGAAAAGGCTGTAGGGAAAATGCAATCAGCATTTTGCAGCGCAGTCACACTGAAAACTGATGCTGATCATGGTAGTAAATGTAATTGTGGCTGCGTTCCTCCGATTCTGTCTTTATTTGAAATGGCAGAGTTGCGAAGACAATATAGGTTGTTAAGTAAAACAGGTACTGGATCATCGCTGAACTAAAGGTTTTTCATTCTTCCAGTTAAATATGTTATAATCGGTACATTGTTTGTTTGATAATCAAAATTGTTATAATTTCCACTGCATTGTGTTTCGTGAGTTGGGTCCTCGTAGCTCGGTATTTTCGTACTTCTTCTTTGTTGTACTCCCTTGCTGTTTTTTTACCCTCGCCTCTGCAGCTGCTGCACGATCAGCCCTCATCTTTTCCCTTGTTTCATCATCTAAATTCGGATTCAGCTGAAGAGGTTTCTCTATTGTCAATTTAGTCTTAGATTCTGTTAGAGGTTTCTGTTCATGAATGGTACCAAGTTTTTGTCCAGGACCTTGGAATGCCGAACTTGAACCGTTACTTTTGGGAGCTTCGTATGAAACACTGCTATCAGATTGACAGCATCCCATGGCGACGAAGTGGGAGAATCTTTATTGCACACTAATTTATTGTCGAGTACAGTAACAAAATCTCTTGTGTCAGTTGAATCCTGGGTCCTGTGTCCTGTGTAATGTCGTGTAATCTGTGTAATGCATCCGTGCGATACTAAAAAAGTTGGAATCTACATACACCAAAAATTCATGACGTCACTAAGCACCGAAAACCGAAAACAGCACGACCAGCTCTTACAGCCACTTATTGTTACGGTTTCGCAAAAATCACGCAGCACGTTACACATGGAAGAGATAGTAGTCACTGCCTATTAAACTCACAGTCATTGTCAATTCTCGTAACAATTCAAGTAGCAAGAGTTTAATGATCGGCTCCGATCGACAGTTTTTAGTTGTTACGCAATTCGTAGTATATCGGTCTACTATCGGTCCTACGTCCTACATACACTTAGTAGGTAACATTCAGTCAGTCGTGCGTTGGTGTCCTTGTATCTCGGTTTCGTGGCCTTCTTTTTATTTACCCTCCGCAGAGGGTACAGGCTACAGGCTACATGTCAATACAGTAGGACACTTCTTGACATCTGACAATAGAATTGGGACTCGTATTTTAAAAGTATACTCCGTTCATTTGTACACATCATGACATAATAAAAGCCTAGACATAGCGTACATATATGATGAATATTGAACCATGAGTGCAACCAGATGGAAAAGACGAGGGGATGTACCTAGGGAGCATCATTACGCCTTTGAAGCTTGTTCTCTCGTTCTTAAGGGACGTTACCATCTACAAGGAGTCATCGAATGTGACCGTCATCGCCATCCGAACTTACTAGACCTTGATCAATCATTGCGTAGCGTTGAGCAATACCTACATGGTTACTTGTTGAAGCTTCTTGATCAAGAGAAGGATGACCTTTCCGTCTTTGCTAGGAACCATGAAGCGCCTACCGATGCTAATTATTTGAGTAACAGAAATCGATGGAGTTTTCATACGTCATCTTGTTTGCCACATTCCCAAATTAAATCGGCGCAGCGCTGCAAAATAGGTATAGAGAAGGAGGCAGATTCAGCATTTAGTTGCATAGAAAATGCTGTAAATGAGCTCCGTAAAGTTACGAGAATTAAGGAGAAATATAAACAACGACTCGTGGCTCAGAATGAGTCCAAGGCGACGACATTAGATGACTCGCTGAAAGACATGACCGGGACTTGTAGGTCTTCAGAGGACTATTTACTCTTTCGTTTGATTGTAATTCTACAGCTATGCCTTGTCCGAATACATGAGGCTGATAGAATTTTGTGCAGTCCTTCGAGTCAACAGAACAGAGTTGATGGCGAGAAATGTATGAAAGAAAATGCTTATCGTAAATGTCAAGATCGACCTATAGATGATGATAACACAAATAATATTGCTCAGCACGAACCTCATGATGAGGAGTCTTTTGGAGATGCTTCTTGTAATTCCATTCAGAGACAGTTGAGTCCGAATTCTGAGGAAGAAGAAGAAGATCCAATATGTTACGAGGTCTCTACTCAGGTGAAAAATCAACGTAATGGATTCTCATGGGTGTATATGGGCTTATCACTTCTATCTTCAACATATCTTCTTTCTAAAAAACGTGATAGGAGTTCCTCTGAATCAAAATCTCTAATTAGCCGCATGAAATCTCAAGGGTCGCAGACACTTCATAGTCCTAACACAGTAGACTCATCTTTCGATAGGGGCGTCAACGAAAGTGGCCCCACTTGGATGACCCAGATTGCTCGGTCCTCGCTATTCCTGTCGACAACGCTTCTTGTGCGTAGATGCTGGAGAGTATTATGCATGAATGCAAGGCTTGAAAATACAGTCGCGCTTGTTGAAGATTGGTGTGCTCAATGGAATCTTATGGAAAGTATTGGGAGTTGTGGTGGAAAAGTAACCGGAGCTTATGAGCAGCAGTGCCGTCGTATTTTACAATTGATTCCTGTTCCTAGTGCAAAGTCATCGGTGTGGCAGCAATTTTCTTTGACTGATGCAGGAGCCTTACGATTCAGTTTGATTGTAAGTATCAGTCTTACTAAAATGTTACTTATTTTTATCAAAGTGCTCTCAATTTTCGTAGAAATGGGCTATGAACATGTTGTATGCGTCTGTAGGCACGGCAATGCAAGTGTTATCTGGGAAAAAATATTTGTCTATATACATAGGAGAGTACGAAAAACCCATAAAAAGAACATACTGGGGACAAATTATGTCTCACGTACTCATGTCAATGACGGCAGCTGTAGCCGCATCTTATTACGCTGTTGTTGGCCCCAGTGCCAAGTCGGCGGAAGTCACTCAATCAATATCTATTTCAGAGCGATTGGTGGATGAGCTGCCGTCGCATGATTCGTCAGTTGATCTTCTTCGAAATACGTGGGGTATGGTTTCCTTACCTGTAGTTAAGTCACTCTCTTTGCAAGTGTCTCGATTACTCAAGGGTGCAGCCGTCGCAGAGCGAATATTTCTAGGACATCTCCCTTGTTTTATATTATCACAATCACCATGTCCGGAGTTAGTCATCGCATTAAAGCGTCAGCGTAGGCATCAAGATCGGCGCCGCCTTTCTAAACTTAACACAATTCTTGAATCGGTGTACGATGATATCAGCGATTCTATGAGTATCCAGTCTTCTTCAAGAGTTGTCAATATTGATGATTACCCAAAGCGGGATGTTATTATTCATTTGACAGGAGGTGGATTTTTAGCGCATACGATTGCTGGCGACGTCCCATTTCTACTTGACTGGAGTTCTAAGTGCCAAGCTGTTGTTTTGATTCCTGAGTATTCATTGCTTCCTGATCATGTTTTCCCAGCAGCACTAGAGGAGATTAGTCACCTATATGTTGGACTTAGAAAAGGAGTATACATAACATCACTTGGATTTCAACCGAACAAAATAATTGTAACCGGAGAATCGAGTGGAGGAAATTTGGGGGCTGCGTTGTGTGTTAAATTATGTGAGGATTCCTGGAATAATATTGCAGTACCGTCTGTTTTTGATCAATATTCAATGAGGTTGAGTGAACGCGAGCAGCTTAACCTTGGCGAAGTATCAAGTCCGGTGAAACAGCAAGATACTTCTACGATCCGAATCGAAATGCCTGATGCAATCATGTTCTGCTGCCCGATGCTAAATCTTTCCTCTTGCTTATCCCCATCCAGGATATTTGGAAAATCAGATCCCATATTACCGAGCTCACTGCTTCGTGCGATTTCAGACGCATATATTCCTTCAAAGGAAATGAAAGAAAGTACGTTATCATCTGAAGTTGATCGGCCCGAGGTACCGCACTATGAGGTTGTTGATGATTCAGGACGCTCATGGCAGGATGCCAGGAAAAATCCCCTTGTGTCGCCATTATTTGCATCAGATCATGTTTTGAAGTGTTTCCCTCCTACTTTGTTATACGGGAGCTCTGAAGATCCCTTTCTTGATGATTCTGTTGTATTCAATGCTCGTTTGCGTAGTCTTGGAGTTGACAGTGAGCTGCGTGCTACGAGGCACATGGCTCATGCATTTTGGGGATTGGGTAAGTATCACATTTGATTGTTTGATTTTTTTCCCATGCCACTGCTTCTTATCAAGAATCATCACCGATTGCAGGAACGGCTGGCTTTCCGGAGGCGATACAAGCTCAAAATGAATGCCAAGAATGGCTAAAGATACAGTTTCGGAAGTAAAAATTTACATAAACAAGGACATACATAAATTTTTACCTTTCACTGGTTATTATTTTGTTATATAAAAGTATTTAGAATATAATTCATTCTAGTAGTACAAAATGATTTACCATATATCTATACATCTCTTTTCTCCCCGTAATGCTCGTCATCATCTCCAAAGCTTTCATCGATTGAGCAAAGAGTAGACACAGAAGAACGTACGCTGTTCTTTAGTGATCTTCGATGGAAGCTCGTATCAGAGTTATCACTGTCCGAGGAATTCGAAGGTTCAAAAAGAATGGAGGCAACTTGAGTATCTGCTGACACGGGTTCCCACAAGAAATCATGTAGGCTGGGGCTGTCAGGAACAAGAAGAGTTACTGAATGAAGCCATTCTTCCATAACCGGGCAGTATGAAGTCATCATCGCCTGTAATCTAGAAAAGCCTCGACCAGCAAAGCCAACGTTAGTAAATGCACCGGATTCCATATCATCCAAAAGATTACCCTGACCAACAGGGAGTTCTGGTATCGAAAATGGATGTACATCATCCATGTCTTGGTCGTCCGAGGATAACGACTCTTCGTCAGACATGCTATGATTTGCAACTCTACGATTCGTGGTCGACGTATTCGCATTACAAATCGTTGCTGAAAGTTCACGTATAATATCTTCCCGAAGTTTGATAAACGAGGGTAATGTCCTCATGGCTGTATATTTCCTACCATCAAAATCAACTGACAAGACAAATTGAACAGCATCATCATTGGTTACACTGCTTTGTAGTCCATTACATACTGGTAGTGATGGAGACACTCCATAAAACGATGCCCTTGTAGGAGTCGATTCTTCTCCTTCAATCGTAATATGATCAATAGAAATCCTCCTCGTGTCGTGCCTAGTAGGTGAGGATGGAGGGCTAGGAAATTCAACATCATCCAGATCACATTCTGCACCATAAAAATGACTATCCATAGTACATGTGCTATCGATACTACCCCGATGACTATTTGATATGATTCGTCGTGGAGAGAATAATTTTAAGAAATTGTCTCGATTTTTAACCGGGGATTCATGAATGGAGGATGAACCGAAAGAGCTTCTCATAGAATTTGGTTTGGTTATAGAACCACGACGATGGGTTAAGGTATGAATCAAACGTGCTGGGTCTATGCTTGCAGATTTGATCGTCACGAACAAGTTATACTTCTGACGTCGATACCATGATGGTAAATTTGATGGGGGGGTATGATCCTTCAAACCATCATTACTCCAAACAGAGTTACTAGAAACTGAGGATGCAATCGTTGCTGAATCTGCAGTGTCCGTTTGCAATGACAATGATGATAGTTTCTCCATCGCCTTCTTTTCGCTCTTCACCTCAGCAGATTGAGAGCAAGAGGATAAGAAGAATAAACCAGGTAAAGCGTAGGCTGACATGATTTCGAGTTTTCAACGAGGTATGTTTTAATGAGTAAAAGAATTTTTGCTGTGATAGGCCAAATGAGATTGTTGTAGCTGAATATAAAATCTTCACAAGGAGGCTATCTTAAACAAGGCATACTCTTCTCATGTGATGTTTGAGCATGTTTCTTATTTCATCACACATCTTTGGATCTTATATGTGGACTATATAACTCAGAGTTGGGAATCGGGAACCTACTGCATTATGCCTATGTACGAACTGTAGGAAAGCATAAGCTTCACAAACAAATGCAACGTACGCGCTGCTAAAAAACTGAAATGTGGTATGTAGGTATGTAGGTATGTAGGTATGTAGGTATGTACAGTATGTTGTTTATGTATAGCATGGTGTGGAGGACGAGATTCAAGCAGGATCTGCCCGTACATACGTAGAATTGTCGAGCGATTTTTTCCTTCATGAAAATGCAGTTTTACCACTGCCGTACGTACCCGACGTACCCACAGTAGAAATCGTTTGTACGCCGACGAATTTTGGTAAATCGAAATCGATGGACACGAACGAACAACCGGAAACCTCCAGCATTGCTGCTTTATATTTTCAGATCTCACATATTTTTTTATCGATCATATCCACATCATTCTTTAAGTTTTAAGTCGACTGCAACCATGGTAAGTACTCAACCCCATGGGCATTACAAAACTTTGAAGTATATGAAAGAGTCTCACAACAGTTTACTCCTCTCTGAACCTCATTTTTCGTATGTAGAGTTCTGAATCCGAAAGTTATGCCTTCTCGGCTGATATCAATCAGCTCCTTTCTTTGAGTAAGTTTGGTTTAATATCCTTTCTCGATATCATTAGTAATATTCTATCGAATCTTACTGAGAAATATTTGTTTCTTCTTTTTTGTTCTTCTAAGTCATCAATACGTTTTATTCGAATAAGGAGATTTTTCTTCGTGAGCTTATATCGAATGCAAGTGATGCCCTTGATAAAATTCGCTACCAATCCCTCACTGATGCTGCCGTTCTGAACTCCGAACCGGAGCTAATGATCAAGCTCAAGGCTGATAAGGCTAACAACACCCTCATTATTGAAGATACGGGTATTGGTATGACTAAAGCTGACTTGGTAAACAATTTGGGAACGATTGCTAAATCTGGAACCAAGGCCTTTATGGAGGCTCTCTCTGCTGGTGCTGATATTTCTATGATTGGTCAATTTGGTGTTGGTTTCTACTCTTCTTACCTTGTTGCGGATAAGGTTGAGGTGGTCTCGAAGAACAATGATGATGATGCATATGCTTGGACATCCGAAGCAGGAGGCTCCTTCACTGTGACCAAAGTAGAGGATAGTGGTTTGAAACGCGGTACCCGTATCATCTTGCATATGAAGGAA
>Ga0169931_10011306_pt1 | contig 12599 bp, 12 predicted proteins | sample Kivu_15m_20L_FD_129675 | JGI IMG/M metagenome (GOLD analysis project Ga0169931, IMG submission 129675) | Freshwater microbial communities from Lake Kivu, Western Province, Rwanda to study Microbial Dark Matter (Phase II) - Kivu_15m_20L... | ecosystem: Environmental > Aquatic > Freshwater > Lake...
GTTTATCGTGCCGCCTCGGCGATCGATGGCGGGCAGCGCAACACGAAATATGCTGCGATGGCCAAGGCGTTCTGTGCCGACATGGCCATGAAAGTCACCACCGATGCGGTTCAAGTGTTTGGTGGATATGGGTACTCAGCCGAGTATCCCGTAGAAAAGCTCATGAGAGACGCCAAGATTTATCAAATCTACGAGGGCACGAGCCAAATCCAGCGACTCATCATTGCCAAAGAGATTTTCGAACGGGGTTAGCACCGTTCCAGCTCTTCTTCGCCCTCCGGAAGAAGCGATTGTCGAATCCTCACAAAGCTCTCATAACGAGGAAGGCCCCGAGCCGCACAGCCGGGGCTTTCTTCTTTTGGGCCGTGAGAGCAGGGCTTGGGATTACAAGAAGCGGCCTCAAGCTCTGGAAAGTAGCGTGACAATTCCTCAGACTCCACCAACGCGAGTCCAAAGGACCTCATCCCAGGAGTATCAATCCAGAAGGACTCGCCCGGCTCTGAGATGAGCACTGCCGAGGTGGTGGTGTGACGTCCCTTTCCAGTAGCCTCGCTTACTTCTCCAATCTTTCCGATCTCGCGGCCTGTGAGCGCTCGTAGGAGACTGGTCTTTCCAACCCCCGAATGACCGCAAAAAACAACGCGTCTTCCTTGAAGCTCTTGCTTGAGTGCTTCAATCCCCAGCTGATTCCTAGTGCTCACTTTTCGGGTCTCAACCCCAAGGCTCTCATAGAGCGACCAGGGCTCTGACTCCGGATTCAAATCCATTTTGGTGATGCAAAGAATGGCCTGAAGACCCGCAAGCTGGGCTGCCACCAAGAAGCGATCCACGAGTCCAGGAGAAAACTCAGGCTTAAGACACGAAGCCACCACCACGAGGACATCCATGTTGGCTGCCACCACGTGCACCGCCTGGATCTCCGAGTGCTCGTCCCTCTCTCGACCCGGGGCTGGCCTCAAAAGTTGATTGGTGCGCTGTGCGACCCCCTCGACCACCCCAGATTGGGGACTAGTGACTTGAACTTTGACTCGATCCCCGACTGCAACCGGTGAACGCTCGCGTGTTCCCTGACCCCCCAGACCGTGGTCATACACTTGGGCGCGTCGATAACTGCAAAGCACTTCGGCGCCTGAGTCATCCCGGCGCACCCGACAGAGCTTAGGAAACACTTCTACCACGGTAGCATTGGCTTCCTCTTTTGAGAGCGGAGTTCCCCCTTTGGAGCGGGACGAAGATTCGGAGAGCTTTTTTTGGAGCGAACGGCCTCGAAATCCAGACAGGTCTTTCTCGTCATCCATCCAAGCTTCCGACCAGCGATCAGAAGCGTTTGCCTTAAAGCTTTTTTTGGTCTTATTTGGCTTGGGCATGAAATCTCGAATACTCCCCCGAAGCCTGAAGAAGCTCAGGGTGGGTTCCTGCCTCCACGATCTTGCCTGACTTGAGAACCAAAATGAGATCCGCGCCTTGAATCGTGGAGAGCCGATGGGCGATCACGACCGTAGTGCGATTTTTCATGAGCTTTTCAAGCGCCTCTTGAACCGCTTTCTCGGAAGCAGTGTCGAGATTCGAGGTCGCTTCATCCAAAATCAAAATAGGCGCACCTCTTAAAAAGGCTCGGGCAATCGAGAGTCTCTGACGCTCTCCACCCGAGAGCTTCTGCCCACGATCCCCAATGCGGGTTTCCCAGCCATCGGAGAGTCTAGAGATGAACTCCAGCGCATTGGCTTGTCTCGCGGCTTCGCGCACTTGCTCGCGTGTCGCCTCGCGGTTTCCACAGCGCACATTCTCAAAGACCGTATCGTTGAATAAAAATACGTCCTGGCTCACCACTGCAAACTGAGAGCGAAGCGATTCCAAATCCAATGAACGAAGATCAACGCCATCCATCAAGATTCGCCCGCCGGTCACATCAAAAACTCGCGGGAGTAGACTGATCAAAGAACTCTTTCCTGCCCCACTCTCGCCTACGAGCGCAATGCGGGACCCCGCCGTGACCGTGAAGCTCACGCCATCTAGGATCTTTCGTTCAGGAGCATCCGGATAAAAAAATGAAACGTCCTCTAGACGAATCTCTCGAGAAAAAGATTTCGAAACGGGATGGGGTGAACTCTCGAGCCTAGTCTTCCAGCCAAAGAGCTCTGAGATTCTCTCAAAAGCAGAGTTCATTTGGGTCATGCGAAGATTCACGTCATTGAGAGTCCGAATCGGATTCATCATCATCGCAAAAGCAGCAAAAAAGGCCAAAAGATCGCCTGAGCTCATCTCCCCTGCGATGACCTGTGTCCCACCGTAATAGATGACAATAGCGATCACAAACGAGGTGAGGAGCTCCACCGCAGGGTGGGAAATCTCCTCCATGGCCGCCATCTTGAGGTGGTAATCGGTATAGCGATCCGACTGCTCGCGAAATTTACCCACCGAGTAGCTCTTGAGTCCAAAGAGCTGAATCACCCGGTAGCCTGTAAATGACTCTTGGAGCACCGAAAAAAGCCTCGAGTTCTGCTCCTGCATCGCACTCACGTAGCGCTTGAGATTGCGTGCGGTCACCGAGAACACCCAAGCCAGCGGAGGAAAAACCAAGAACGTGAGTAGTGTGAGCTTCCAGTTGAGATGAAGCGCATATCCAAACAAACAGATGAATGTGAGTGGCTCACGCATCAAGATATTGATGCAGGCAATTCCTTGATCCACGAGATTGGGGTCCTGCCCTGCTCGCGAAATCAGGCCGCCCGTGCTCTGAGTCGTAAAGTAATCCGCAGAGAGCCCCATCAAGTGGTCATAGAGATCATTTTTGATCCGTTGATTGACTCGCGCAATCACCACCCGGAGCCAGTAATAATGAAAAAACCTCACCACAAAATTGATCACATACAGACCGATGAACAGGAGTGGAAAGATCAGGAGCTTGGCCTGATCCTTATTCACTAACAGGTCATCCACCAAATACTTGATCAAGGGTACGGGTGACGCACGAAGCGCCGCGAGCGGAAAAGCCAGAAGGGCACTCCCCAGGAGGTACCCCTTCATGGGCTTGAGGTATGCCCAGAGCCTGGGCGGAATCTTGAGATGTAAAAAGCTCGGTGATGCCAATCGCCGCCATCTTATGCTAGCCCCTGGAGCGGGAGAAGCTAGAAACTGTGACCTCTGCCGCTTCTTTAAAAGCCGTGTTTTTGGACCGGGACGGGACCCTCAACGAGGACCCGGGCTACATCAACCATCCGAGCCTCATGAAGCTCCTTCCCGGGGTGGGCGAAGCCTTGGCAAGCCTCAAAGCGGCTGGCTTTGAGCTCATCGTAGTTTCAAACCAATCCGGAGTGGGGCGAGGCATCATCCCTCCCCAGGAGCTTCCTAAAATTCACGCTCGCATGGACGAGCTGCTGTCTCACTGGGGCGTACAAATGGACTTCTACTCCCTCTGCACGCACCGGCCCGAGGAGGGCTGCCCCTGCAGAAAGCCCAGCCCGAAACTCCTCATCGATGGCGCTAGGGAACGAGGCGTTGACCTGATGCGCTCCTACATGGTGGGCGATAAAGTCGTCGACCTCGAGGCAGGACGAGCTGCCGGCGTGCGTGGAGTGGCACTCGTGCGCACCGGACATGGAAAAGAAACCGAAGCGTCATCCGCGACTCTGGCCGATTTTATCGGTGCTGACCTTCGGGCGGTTGCCAGCTGGATTCTAAGCCAAGAAACTTAAGGCTCTTAATCGGGAGTCGATCAAAGCCCGGCTGATGAAAAATCAAAAGCGCCTCCAAAACGCGAAACAGGGCGCGATGATGGGCTTCAGAGACAGACGCCGTAGAGGGGATCTGTCGGATCGGAGTCACCAGTGACATATAAAAATCTGCCATGGTCCCTGAGGTCACTTGAAGACTCTCCAGGCCTGAGACCGAGCCTTGGCGGACATGAAGACTCTGCCCTCGACGGCACCCCTCACAAATCCACGAGGCCTCTGCGATCAGAATGGTCAGGGGTTCATCGAGCTCTCCTGATTTCCAATACTCCTCGAGGCGCTTGCCGCACCCTCGACAAGAAGCAAGCTGCGGCTGGCTTCCGCTCCATTGCAGGAGCTTGGCTAAGTACCCATTTAAAAAGCTCGTGGGCGGCGGCTCTCCGATGAGCTTCTCTTCCATCTCCTCAAGAGCTGCCAAAGCGTTTGCGTGGAGCTTAAAAAGATCCGGACACGCTTCTTTTTCTGGGGCGATCCTCATCATGAGTTCGCTTAAAACTCCCGCCATGGCCATTTTACCCAGGCTGGCTCGCAATCCCTCAAAGGACTTGAGAGCCTTCGCTTCTTGAAGGCTCCAGAGCTCGGCCTGCTCGCTTCGCTCGGAGACCATCCACTCGGCAGCAGTAAAAACCTCTAGAGCCCCCCCAAACCGACGGGATTGCACGGAGTTACGCGCCAGAGCCGACACTTTTCCATGGTTCTCAGTGAGGGCAGTCACGACGCGGTGCCGATCTTCATAGGGCACCACTCTAAGGACAATGGCACGGTCCGTAATCCGCCTCATACTTCATCCCTAGCACAAAATTTCGGACACACCTTGCATCCTCAAGTTTTTCTGGAATTCGCCATTCCGAACCCTTGTGAGTTAAGCTGCTCATATGGGTAAGACCAAGAGCACCTCCCGTGAGGTCAGGCAACTGGGGCAATACATCGCTAAAGAACGGCAAAAACGAGGGATCTCCCTCGATCGGCTGGCAAGCGAAATGAAAATCAGTAAGGGAAACCTCTCGGACATCGAAAACGGGAAACGAGATCCCCGTTTTACGACTCTCGTCGCGATCGCCGAGGGCTTGGGCCTGAAGCTCAACCAGCTCCTTAAAGATTACTAAGCTCTAATTGAATTGCCGAAGATCCCGTAAAAAAAAGAGGGGAATTTTTGCCTGAAAAGTCTCTCCCGAGGAGAGGCTCTTCATGAGGTAGGAGCCCCGCATGTTTCCAGTGGGGGTGGGGATCGGAGAAAAGCTCGAATACTCGTAAGTGGAACCAGGATCGAGCACCGGCTGCTGGCCGATCACACCCTCGCCTTGGACTTCACGCACGCCACCCGTGCCATCCGTGATGATCCAGTGCCTGGAGAGAAGCTGAATGCGCTCCTCTCCCGTATTCATGAGTGTGATCTTATAGGCAAAAACGTAGAGCGCCTCTTCGGGGCGAGACTCTTCTCTCAAAAAAGTGGGTTCTGCGATGACCCGAATCCCTCGGGTTTCTTCTATGTACATGAATCCCTCACTCCAGATAATCGAGGTCTTTGGTGAAAGTCTCACCCAGCTGCGAAAGCCCCAGAAATGCGATTCCTAGGGCCAAAACCCCTACCATCCACGCCGCGGGGATCATTCCGTAAGTCGCCTTCAGGGGTGCAAAAATCAAAGTGAGCGGCACTACAGACCCTCTCACAAAGTTGGGGACTGAGGTCGTTGCGGTGGCTCGAAGATTGGTGCCAAACTGCTCTGCAGCGATCGTGACGAAAATCGCCCAATACCCTGCTGCAAACCCGAGCGCGAAGCAGAGCGCATACACCGTTGAAGCCGTGGGAGCATTTTGCCCGAGATAAAGAGCCACAAACCCGAGAAGCAGAAACAGAAACAAAAGAACTACTTTTTTTCGGCTCTTTAAAAGCTGACTCAGGAGACCACTGGAGAGATCCCCCAGCGCAAGACCGATGTAGGAGTACATGACCGACTTTCCCGCCTGGACTCTCTCAACGGCGAGCATCTCATCGGCAAACTCAGGCGAGAACGTGATCAGAATCCCGATCACATACCAAATGGGAACTCCAATCAGGATGCAGGAGAGGTACTTTTTGAGCCTGGGAGCCGGATAAAAAAGCTGAAAAAAGTTTCCACGATTTCTGACTTTGGATTTCACCGCTGCAAAAAGATCCGACTCAAAAACACTGATTCTTAGGACCAGGAGCGCAAGCCCTAGGCCGCCGCCGATATAAAATGCGGTTCTCCAGTCAAACGCTTCTGCAATCTGAGCAGCAAGCACGGCGCCGCAGATCCCAAATGCCGCTACGATCGTGGTTCCAAATCCGCGCTTTTCTTTGGGCAGGACCTCCGACACGAGGGTGATTCCTGCGCCGAGCTCCCCTGCCAAACCGATCCCCGCAATCAGCCTGAGCCAAGCATACTGATCCACCGTTTGAACCATCCCGTTCAAAACATTGGCGACCGAGTACATCAAAATGGATCCGAAGAGGACGGATAGCCGCCCCTTCTTGTCACCCAAGACTCCCCAAATGACGCCGCCGATCAACATGCCCAGCATCTGCATATTGAGGAGCCTGACCCCTTGATCAAAGAGCTCCTGTCCGTCCAGTCCAAAGGACTTTAGGCTTGAAATCCTCACGATACTAAAAAGGATCAGATCATAGATGTCGACAAAGTAGCCCAGAGCCGACACCACGACTGCCGCATTCAAGATGCGATCGGATTTTTGCATGCACGCAACCAACCAAGACCCTAGCGCTCCGTCAAGGGTGGAGGTAAGTTCTTTGACCATGACAAAACTTTGCCCCTGCGGGTCTCAACAAAACGAAGCCCAGTGCTGCCTCCCGCTCCTTCAAGGAAAATCCAAGGCCAAGACTGCTGAGCAGCTGATGCGCTCACGGTACACGGCGTTTGTTCGAGGGGAGATCGATTACATCCTCAAAACCCACCATTCCAAAACAGTCGGAGAAGTAGATCGGGCTGGAATCGAAGAATGGTCCAAAAAGTCGGAGTGGCTAGGGCTCACCATTCTGGAAACTGCCGCAGGCACAGAAAAAGACGAGCAAGGAACTGTGACTTTTCACGTTCAATACCAGATGGACGGAAAGCTCCACGATCACCGCGAGCACAGCCTCTTTGAAAAAGAAAACGGCGAGTGGAGGTTTCTGGACGCTCAAGCGGGCAAAACCCCAACTCTCCGTCGAGAAGAGCCCAAGGTGGGCCGAAATGACCCCTGCTCTTGTGGCAGCGGCAAAAAATTCAAGAAGTGCTGCGGAGCATGACTCCGTCATTCTTACCTCTCTGGCTAGGAGCGCTTGCGGTCGCTTCGCTCCTGATGGTGCTGGTGTGGCTCGTCTCCGTGAAGATCAAAAACGCGGGGATCGTGGACATTGCTTGGTCGGCTGGATTTACGCCCCTGGCCTGGATCTACGCTTGGCTTGCCCCTGGAGATTTCTCACGAAAACTCATCATGACTGCGATGGTCACGAGCTGGAGCCTGAGACTAGGGCTCCATCTCTACCAAAGAGTCATGGGCCACCACCCCACCGAAGACGCTCGTTACGCCCAGTATCGAGAAAAATGGGGATCGAAGTTTGATCTCAACATGTTTGGGTTCTTTCAAATTCAAGCCCTCTTGCTCTGGGTTTTGAGCCTGCCTTTTCTTTTGGCCTGCATGAACCGCTCACCCACGATTCATTTTTTGGAATGGCTCGGGCTGCTTCTCTGGTGGGTGGGGCTCATGGGTGAGACCCTGGCAGACCGCCAGCTCGCTGCTTTTGTGGCCAACCCCGCGCATCGCGGAAAAGTCTGTGAGCAGGGCCTCTGGAACTACTCCAGGCATCCCAACTACTTTTTTGAGTGGGTGATCTGGTTGGCTTACTTTGTCTTTGCGCTCGCTCAACCCTACGGCCTCTGGACGCTCTATTGTCCGCTCATCATGCTCCACTTTTTGCTGAACGTAACGGGGGTTAAGCTGGCTGAAGAAGGATCCCTCAAGCGCCGAGGCGACGCCTACCGGGCCTACCAGCAAACGACGAGCGCTTTTGTCCCGTGGTTTAAGAAAAAACCCCCAGCATGAGCTTAAAATCTCTCTTTCCCACCCAGATCTGGACCTCCGAACTCCCTGCGGCGCGGGCCCGCACCCTCAACTCCCAGATCACCCGGGAGGCCTACGCTTTTCGCGAACTCGACCGATCGGGCCGGCAGTGGTCAAAAAAGAACTACAATGCCGGGTACACTTCGTATGGATCGATCACCGATCTTCCGTATCGATCGCCCGCCTTTGGAAAACTCAAGACCTTCATCGACGGCGAGGTCCGCAAGTACCTCAAGGCCCTAAAAATCCAAGCGCCCTCAGGCCGGATTAAACTCTCGACCTGCTGGGTCAACATCATGGGGCGTCATTGCCACCACTCGTTTCATTTGCATCCGCTCTCGGTCGTGAGTGGGACCTACTATGTTCAAGTCCCCCAAGGTGCGGGTTCATTTAAAATAGAAGACCCCAGGCTTGGGCTTTTTATGGGGCGGCCCTGCCAACAAAACCCCTTCTGGAACTTTGATCCCCGCCCCGGCGCACTGCTTCTTTTTGAAAGCTGGCTCAGGCACGAGGTCCCCGCCAATCAATCCGATCAAGACCGGATCTCGGTTTCTTTTAACTACGATTGGGTGAGGTAAAACTCTTTTACTTCGATCCGGTGTCTGTTAACGATTTCGGCAAGTTATGAGCACCGACACACCGTCTTCTACAGGCATCCCTGCAAACCCAGCTGCAACCGAAACCCCAAAGGTCGTGAGCGACCTCAAGGACATGGCGGATCTGGTGTCGCTCTGCAAACGCCGAGGCTTTGTGTTTCCCTCGAGCGAGGTCTACGGCGGCATCAACGCTTGCTGGGACTACGGTCCTCTCGGGATTGAGCTCAAGAGAAATGTGAAGGAGCGCTGGTGGCGCTCCATGTGCGATCGCGAGGACGTCGAGGGCATCGATGCGGCGATCCTCATGCACCCTCGGGTGTGGGAAGCCTCCGGACACGTGGCAGGCTTTGTTGATCCACTGGTGGACTGCAAAAAGTGCAAAGCCCGATTCCGAGCCGACAAGCTCGATGCAGCGGTCGTTGCTGCCAAGAAGTGTCCTGATTGCGGCGGAGAGCTTACGGATCCCCGTCAGTTTAACCTCATGTTTAAGACCCACATGGGCCCGCTCGAAGACACCGCATCGATCGTCTATTTGCGTCCCGAGACCGCTCAGGGAATCTATGTGAATTTTTTGAACGTTCAGCAGAGTGCTCGTCAAAAAGTTCCGTTCGGGATCGCTCAGATCGGCAAGGCATTCCGAAACGAAATCACTCCTGGAAATTTCATTTTCCGGACCCGTGAGTTTGAGCAGATGGAGATGCAGTACTTTGTCAAACCCGGTACCGACATGGACTGGTTTGAAAAGTGGAAAGCCATCCGCATCCAGTGGCATCTCGACCATGGGATCCGAAAGAATAAGCTTCGCTTCCACCAGCACGGACCAGGCGAACTCGCCCACTACGCCAAGGCGGCCTTTGATATTGAATACGAGTTTCCGTTTGGCTGGCAGGAGCTCGAAGGCATCCATAACCGCTCAGACTTCGACCTCGGTCGCCACCAGGAGTTCAGTGGTAAGAAGCTGGAGTACTTCGATGAGGCGGCAAAAGAAAAGTACGTCCCCTACATCGTCGAGACTTCGGCGGGATGTGACCGCACCCTGCTCGTGGCACTGGTCGACGCCTATCGCACGGATGGAGACCGCGTGTGGCTTGAGCTTCATCCCACACTTGCACCGTACAAGGTCGCCATCTATCCGCTCATGAAGAAACCTGAGCTCGTTGAGTACAGCGACAAGATCTTCAATACGGTTCGTAAAACTTTCCGCGCCACTACCGATGACGCGGGGTCCATCGGCAAACGGTATCGCCGACAGGATGAAATCGGTACGCCCTTTGGAGTGACGATTGACTATGACACTCTCAGCAACCACACGGTCACGATCCGCCACCGCGACAGCATGGCGCAAGAACGCATCCCGGCAGAAAAGCTCACGGCCTACATCAGCGAAAAGTTCCAAAACTGGGGCCGCTAAATCGGTTTTCTCTTTTGGCGGCGGCAAGGCCGAAGGTGCTGAACACCAAAAAGAACTCCTGGGTGGCAAAGGGGCCAACCTCCACGGGATGACCCAGCTCGGGCTACCCGTGCCTCCCGGATTTACGATCTCCACAGAAGTCTGCACACACTTTTACTCGAATGAGCAAAGGTACCCCAAGACTCTAGATGTCCAGGTCAAGGCCGCCATGCTCCGAGTAGAAAAGCTCATGGGCCGAACTTTTGGCGGGAGCAAACTCCCCCTTCTCGTTTCAGTCCGGTCAGGCGCACGGGCTTCGATGCCGGGCATGATGGATACGATCCTCAACTTGGGTCTCAACGACCACACGGTCGAGGCACTGGCTCGCGAGAGTGGGGATGCGCGTTTTGCTTTTGATAGCTACCGACGCTTCATCACGATGTACTCCGACGTCGTACTCAACATCCACGCTAACCACTTTGAAACCGCGCTCGAGGACATGAAGCACTCTCGCGGTGTCGAGCTCGACACCGAACTGAAGGCCCAAGACCTCAAAGAACTCGTCGCGCAGTACAAACAGATCGTGAAGCTCAACGGAAAAGAGTTTCCCGAAAATCCCTGGGAGCAACTCTGGGGAGCCATCGGCGCCGTATTTGGCTCGTGGATGAGCCCGCGAGCGATCACCTATCGCAAGCTCAACGAGATCCCTCAGCATTGGGGCACTGCCGTCAACGTTCAAGCGATGGTTTTTGGAAACATGGGCGAGGACTGCGCCACAGGGGTGGCCTTCACTCGCGATCCTTCTACGGGTGCAAAGAAGTTTTTTGGAGAATTCCTCATCAATGCTCAGGGCGAAGACGTGGTGGCTGGGATCCGTACCCCTCAGCCCATCAACGAAGCCTCCAGACAAGACTCTCACGCAGGCTCCGCCGAGTCGCTCCCTTCTCTCGAAGCCGTGATGCCCAAGCCTTACAAGGAGCTCGTCAAAGCTTACCAAAAACTCGAGAAGCACTACCGTGACATGCAAGACATCGAGTTTACGATTGAGCGGGGCAAGCTCTACATGCTCCAGACTCGAAACGGTAAACGCACGGCTGCTGCTGCACTCAAGATCGCAGTCGACATGGTCAAGGAGCGCCTCATCTCAAAACCCGAGGCCATCCAACGCATTCACCCCGATCAGCTCGATCAGCTCCTGCATCCCACTCTGGATCCCAAGGCCAAAAAGCAAGTCATCGCCCGCGGCCTTCCCGCGTCGCCGGGGGCGGCCAGTGGTCAGATTGTTTTTGATCCCGACACCGCCGAAAAGTGGAAGAACGAGATGGGCCGCAGAGTCATTCTCGTGCGAATTGAAACCTCACCTGAGGACATCCATGGCATGTCGGTCGCCGAAGGAATTCTTACCGCTCGTGGAGGCATGACCTCTCACGCTGCCGTGGTCGCCAGAGGCATGGGCAAATGTTGTGTCTCGGGCTGCTCTGCACTGAAAGTGAGCTACGACCGCAAAGAGTGCGTCGTAGGACCCCTCACGCTTAAAGAAGGAGATTTCATCACGCTCGATGGCAGCTCCGGAGAAGTCATTCAAGGACTCGTGCCCACCATCGCCCCGTCCCTCAATCAAGACTTTCAGGAACTCATGAGGTGGGTGGATCAGGTGCGCACTCTCAGGGTGCGAACCAACGCTGACACTCCTAACGACTCCAAAGTTGCGCGCTCCTTTGGCGCCGAGGGCATTGGACTTTGCCGAACGGAGCACATGTTCTTTGAGGCTGACCGAATCGATGCCGTGCGCGAGATGATCCTCTCCGACTCGCGGGATGGTCGCGAACAAGCGCTCAAGAAAATCCTCCCCATGCAGAAGGGCGACTTTAAATCGATCTTTCGAGAGATGAAGGGGCTTCCCGTCACGATTCGACTCTTGGATCCCCCGCTTCATGAGTTTATCCCTCACCAAGATGAGGAGCTCCATGCTCTGGCCTCCAAGATCGGAGTCACTTTTGATCGGCTGAAACGCAAAGCAGAGAGCCTCCATGAGTTCAACCCGATGCTCGGTCATCGCGGTTGCCGCCTGGCCGTGAGCTATCCTGAGATCTACCGCACGCAGGTGCGCGCGATCCTGGAAGCAGCCTGCGAGCTCGTGCGAGACGAAGGATTCAAAATCACACCTGAGATCATGATTCCTCTCGTGAGTGATTGGCGTGAGCTCAAATTCGTTGGAGATGTCTGCCGTAAAGAAGCAGATGCAGTCCTGGCTGAGTTTGGAGCAAATGGAAAACCGATGAAGCTCCAGTATCTCATCGGAACCATGATCGAACTCCCGCGTGCCGCACTGACTGCTGATGAAATCGCAAAGCACGGCGAGTTCTTTAGCTTTGGTACCAACGATCTCACCCAGACCACTTATGGTCTGTCTCGGGACGACTCAGGCATGTTCCTGAAGGATTACATGGACGCAAAGATCTTTGAGAAAGATCCTTTTGCTGCGCTGGACCCCAAGGGTGTTTCGCGCCTGATGCGGCTTGCAATCGAAGACGGCAGAGGCACGCGCCCAGAGCTCAAAATTGGGATCTGTGGCGAGCATGGCGGCGAACCCTCATCGGTTGCGCTCTGCCATGAGATGGGTCTCGACTATGTGAGTTGCTCTCCGTACCGCGTGCCGATTGCGAGACTTTCGGCTGCTCAGGCTGCGCTACGATCTACGGGTAAGAAAAAGAAGCGCTGAGAATGGACTGTGGAGCACTTGCCCCGTTGAGACGACTACCTCGTCTCGATCAAACACAAAGCTCCGAGAAGTGCTCA
>Ga0169931_10011307_pt1 | contig 12599 bp, 11 predicted proteins | sample Kivu_15m_20L_FD_129675 | JGI IMG/M metagenome (GOLD analysis project Ga0169931, IMG submission 129675) | Freshwater microbial communities from Lake Kivu, Western Province, Rwanda to study Microbial Dark Matter (Phase II) - Kivu_15m_20L... | ecosystem: Environmental > Aquatic > Freshwater > Lake...
CCGGATATTCAATTCGGTATGGAGGACAGTTTGAAAACTTGATTGAAGCACGAAAACGACTTTCAGTCGCGGTTCCTTTGGCACTTTTATTAATTTTTGCGCTCTTGTTTTTTGCCTTTAATTCGGTTAAGTACGCTTTGCTAATATTTTCGGCAGTTCCATTTTCAGCCATTGGAGGTGTTTTGGCCTTATATTTCAGAGGTCTTCCATTCAGCATTTCAGCCGGTGTTGGCTTTATTGCCTTGTTTGGTGTCGCCGTCCTTAACGGAATTGTGCTTGTTGGAGCAATTAATCAATACAAGTCCGAAATGGAAGATTTAAAGGAAGCGATTAAAATAGGAGCGATGGAACGTTTACGACCAATTATGATGACAGCGCTGGTTGCTTCGCTGGGTTTTTTACCCATGGCTCTGTCGGAATCATCGGGTGCTGAGGTCCAAAGGCCTTTAGCTACTGTGGTTATTGGAGGCTTGGTTACAGCTACTTTACTAACCTTGTTACTACTCCCGGTTTTGTACTTGCTTACCGATAGAAAAATCCGTTTCGGTTCAGGCATGGGATTGTTGTTGGTATTGATTTTTCCTATAAGCAATTTGCAGGCACAGCAAGAGCTCCCGCTCGATTCCTGCGTTAAAATGGCAGTTCGAACTCATCCTTCCATACGAAGTATGGAAAACCAACAGGCCGCAGCTATAAAAAACCGACAGAGCGCCTGGGACATCGGAGCAACCGACATTTCATTGATGGGTGGACAATACAACAGCGTATATGATGATTTTCAATTCAGTTTGAACCAGGGAATTCCCTTTCCCGGCAAGATGGTGGCTGAGTTTAAACTGCTGAAAATAGAAGCTGAAATGTTAGGCTCTGCTGAAATGGTGGCACGAAAACAAGTGACAATGCTTGTTGAAGAGTTGTGGATGAAAACAGCTATCGCTACGCGTCGTTTGGCTCTGCTTGATAGTCTCTCAAATCTTACTGCGCAGCTGCGAAACATCGCATTGCTCAGGTTCACTGCGGGTGAATCTACTCTGTTGGAGAAGCTATTGATTGAACAAAAAGCAGAAATGGCAGAGTCAGAGCTCTTGCAAGCCAATGAATCATTAAAATCGCTGCAGCGCAGATTAACCATGCTTTGTGGAGCACAACAAACCATTACAGCCCCGGTAATAAACATGAGCAAAGAGGTTCTTACAGATATAAATTTGACTGAGCCGGTATGGCTCAACCACCCCGCAATGCAATACAATATATTCACAGTCAAAAAGGCGGAACAACAGCTCGAGCTTGAAAAAATGAAGCTGTTTCCTGATTTTCGAATTGGACTGTTTAATCAATCACTTACGGGAATTCAGGAAATCAATGGTGAGCAGGTTAATTTCACAAGAGCCGACAGATTTACCGGTTATTCAGCCGGTTTGTCAATTCCTTTGTGGTTTGTGCCTCAAAAGGCAAGAATTTCCGCAAAACGCATTGAAGCCGATGCTGCCCGTTTTAATCAGGAAGATGCTTTGTTGAGCCTTCGGCTGAATTATGAACGCTTAAGCAGCGAATTTAAAAACGCAATCCTGGGCCTTCAGTTACTCGAACAAACCCAATTAAAGGTTAGCGAGAAAGCATTGACAGCCGCAACTCTGGGATGGAAGCAAGGTCAGTTCTCCTATCTCGAATTGATTTATGCTGTAGACCAGCATTTACAAGTTCAAAAAAACTGGCTTTCTCTACTTGATTCAATTACTGAAACAAGGGTTCAATTACATTTTTTACAGAACTAAAACCATGAAAAAACATTCATTCATAATCGCATTCCCATTGGTTTTTCTAGCGTGCAACAGCAGCACTCCCAAAGTGGAGGAAGTTAAACAGGAGAACAATCAAACCATTGAGCTCACCAGCGAACAGTTAAAAACAGCGGGTATTCTTTTATCCACCCCTGCTATGCGAGCCATTGCATCTGAAATTATGCTGCAAGGATATATGGAGGCTCCACCCGGAAACCTCATCAGTGTTTCTGCGCCTTACGGCGGATACGTAAAATCCACCCCACTACTTCAGGGCATGCACCTTCACAAAGGCGATTTAATCGCTACGGTTGAACATCAGGATTACCTCACGATACAGGAAGAATATCTGGATACCGATAATCAACTCAAGCTGGCACAGGCAGATCTTCAAAGACAAGAGCAGCTTTTTTCAGGAGAGGCTTCCTCAGAGAAAACACTTCAGGAAGCCCGGTCAAGGGTTCAAGGTTTATTGATTAGAAAGGGCGCTCTTAAGGAGAAGCTTGATTTTTGTGGAATTGATGCATCTAAACTAAATGCAGGCAATATGAGCCGGATGGTAGCATTGTATTCGCCTGTAAATGCATTCGTTAGGTCTGTAAGCGCCAATCGCGGAAAGTATATCGACTCACGGGAAGTAATTGCAGAATTAATAGACACCGATCATTTGCATGTTGAACTCAAGGCGTATGAGAAAGACATTCAGTTTATTCACGAAGGGGCGCCTATTCGGTTTACAACGGCAGCCAACAGCAACAAAGTGAATATGGCCCATGTGCATTTGGTTGGCAAGTCCATCGGAGAAGATCGAAGCATCACCATTCACGGACATTTGGACAATGAGTCGGCAAGTTTTACGCCTGGCGAATCTGTAACGGCCTTTGTTTTACCTCCTGCCGACTCTGCTTTAAGTGTAGAGTCTGAAGCGGTGTTTAGTCAGGACAAGCACAATTATGTATTCCTTGAGACACAGCCAGGCTCGTTTAAGTTGGTTGAGGTTGAAATTCTAGGAAGTAATGGCGAGTTTACAGCCATTTACAATGCACAAATAAATGAATCAAGCCGAGTAGTTATAAAAGGCTTAATGTCATTGCGAGGAATGTTGTTTAATTCTGAAGAAGAGCATTCGCATTAAGAAGGAACCTGGTATAAAAAGAAAAGGCAGACCAATTGGTCTGCCTTTTCTTTTATCAGTTAAAGCTGATTAGTTTTTTACCAGCTTAGTGATTTCACGAGTACCGTTAGATTCAACAGCTACTGAATAAATACCAGCAGGAAGGTTATTGATGTTCAGGTTGTGGATCAATTCACCTTTTTGGTTATTGATTCTGTCTGAAGAAATAACACGACCCATCATATCAACTACAGTGATAGTGTATGAATCAAGGTTGTTAATAGCGTTGATAGCTACTGAAGCATTTCCTGAAGTAGGGTTAGGGAAAATTTCAATTCCGTATTCACCTTCTCCAATTACTTCTTCAGTTGAACCAGCAGCCTCACGACCGCTATTTAAGCTAGGACCGCACTGGCTAACAGCAACGATACCATCGATGTCATAAGCATCAGTAGAACCAGCGCCGAAAGGAACAGTTACATCAGTAACGCGAATGTAGTTCAAACCAGCGTAAGCAGCAGGGATATCTAATTTACCATCGCGGCAAAGAATATTACCAGCATCATCAGCAGTTACAACTGCTTCAAGATCAAACCAAACTGAACCATCGATAGATCCTTCGAATTTTGCTTTTTCAGGGTAGCTTGCGCAAGAACGGCCTGGGTTATCACCGAAAGTAGTTTCGTAAACCTGAAGATCGAAACCTGCATTGTTAAATACAGTGTAAGGGAATTTCAAAACAACGAATCCACCGTATCCTAAAGCGTAGAATGGATAGTTTGCAGGAGAAGTTGATGCATCGCTCATTTGAGGTGCACCTAACATTTTGCTTTCAATAGAACGATTTGCAGGAACATCAGTTCCGTTTTTGCGCTGTCCTTGGTTCCTATCAACTACAAGGTTAGGAGAGTTATCACCACCTGGAGTGATAGCTCCTGAACCGCAAGTGCTGTATCCAACTACTGCATCAACATCAAAACCATCTTGATTTGGAGAAAGGAATACGTTCAAAGTTGGGTTAGTAATGTCCTTAATACGGATGTATTTTGCCCAAGAAAGAATTCCAAGGTCAAGATCTGCATTTTGGCAAATACCATCAGCTGGGCTGATAAGTACCCAAGCACTTTCGCCGCACTCCAAACGCTGAGCTGCCCAAACAAGAGCTCTTTCTGGCCATGCGTTGCATGAAGGACTTCCGTAAGAAGTTTCATAAACAGTTAAGTCGTTTCCTTCCTGATTGCAAATAGGATCTGCAAATTCAAGAATGATTTCGCCTGTGAAACCAAGAGAAACGAATTCAACAGAGGAAGAGTTGTTAGAAACTTCTCCAATGTTTACATCTGGTGATCCAATTCCACCAATTGCATTGTTAGGGTTGCTACGTGTAACTCCGATAGTAGAAACGCCATCAGCACGCGGGCCTTGATTGAAACTTACAACAGATGTTGCAGTAGTCTGTGCATTAACCGAGCCTGCAAAAAGCATTGCTGAGGCAACTAATGGAAGACTGAAACGGGTAGTCATTTTCATAGAGTAAAAGATTTTAGTTAGGTTACTGGTTCAAAATTACATAATCTTACCTAAGTTGCAAGAGGAATATTACATTTATTAACAAGAGATAAAGAGTATAAATATTTATTTAAAGAAGCATAATTAAAATAAAAAGAAATAAATTATCGTAAATATAAAATCTGACGATTTTCTTCATTACGAATTAACCTCAGGAACTTACATGAGCAAGTAAATATTAACATGCTTAAACGAAAAAAGCGGCTCATTTAATAAGCCGCTTTTAATATCACTGATTGAACCTTTTTTAAAGCTTATTCTTTATCGTTGTATGCTTTTACAATTTTATCCAAATCGGCAAGTCCCCAACTGTTTTTCTTTATCAACTCTACAATATCTTCATCACCTTTAAAGTATCGTGCCATTTCCTTTTCAAATTTCTTATCAAAAACTTCGAATAGTTCTGGTTTATCTTTCTTCTTTAAAAAGATTGCCTTCTCATAGTCAAACTGGCGGGGTGTACTTTTCTCGGTTTTAAACCAGGCAAAATAAAGATTCAGATCTCCATCGATTACTCGTTGCATCATTATTTTTCCAAGTCCATCACCAACGTCAACAAACTCAAAAGTTTCATTTCCTGACCCAAAGGCATCCAATCTGTCAGAACCCAATCTTTTTTTGGAGCCAGCCTGATCAATGAAATTAATTTTATCGAATCGTTCACCTGTTTTTGTATTCAGGTAGCAAATTTTTCCTTTAAGCGTGTCGCCTTTATTGGTCTTAACCCATCCATCGACAAAATTCAACCCATTGGAATTTTGAGCACTTAATTGGAAAGAGAGAATAATAGAACAGAGAAGGATGAGTTTTTTCATGCAGGAATCGAGTTTGATTAATAAAACCCAAACCTAATGGAAATGACTTTAAGGGACAAATTAAGATTTTCACAAATTAAAGTTACCATCTTCCTCCTGCGCCACCACCACCTGTAGAACCGCCGCCGAAGCCGCCGAAGCCGCCTCCGCCAAAGCCTCCTCCTCCCCAGCTGCGCGATCCTCCAAATGAGCCGGGTATGTGTCCGCCGAATGTTCTATGATAACGTCCCCCGCTTCCTCCTCCTTTGCTACGAGAGGCTAGAATTACAATGATTATAATAATGATTACTGCCAGAAAAGGAGAAAAACCTTTTCCGGAAGATTTCTTGTTGCCAAATCCTTTGAAGCTCCCATTCAACATTTGAATCAGGTCATTGGTGCCAATATCCAGACCTTTGAAATAATTGTTGTTTTTAAACTCAGGCAGCATGTGATCATTAATGATTCTCCCTGCCGCAGCATCTGTCACAAAGGACTCCACCCCATAGCCGGTGTTTATGAAAACCTCCCGGGGTTCTGACATAGAAACAAGAATCAAAATTCCATTGTCCCTTCCTTTGTGTCCGATACCCCAATCTATAAAAAGTCGCGGAGCAAAGGCCGAGGCGGGTTCACCATCAAGGCTTTTCATCGTAACAATGGCGATTTGGTTAGAAGTGCTGTCATCAAATGCAACCAATTTAGATTCAAGCGCAGCTTCTTCCTCTTTGCTTAAAATATCTGCAAAATCGTTAACTAATTTAGGTGGCGACTGCTTTTTAGGTATTTCAGCAGAATAACCTACAGCTGCCTGAATACATATAAGTAGGACAACAAAAAGTTTAATTTGGAATATTCTGCTCATTCGCCGCGTGATATTTCATTGCTAAGTTCGTTACTGTCATTGCTTTTGAATGGAAAGTAAGCGCTTAATTGCTCGCCGGCAAGCAATACTGCCTGTGCAATACCTTCGGCGAAGCGTTCCTGCTTGAAATGGTTCACCATGAGTTCCTTGGTTTTATCCCAGAATCCATCAGGTACTACCTTATTAATACCGGCATCACCTAAAATTGCAAGTTTTCTGTCTTTCAAGGCAACATAAATCAGAACGCCGTTCCTTTCTTGCGTCTTTTCCATTCCAAGCTCAAAAAACAGATCCGCTCCCCGATCCAATACATCTCCTTTGCAACGCGATTCAATATGTACCCGAATTTCTCCGGAACTGCGCTTTTCTGCTAGGTATATGGCATCAATTATTTGCTTTTCTTCTAATTCAGTGAGCTTGTTTTTCATAAATGGGAATCAAAAACTTACATCGGGAGCTTTTTCAGCTCCAGGGGTAGTTGCTTCAAAGTAGGGCTTCTTTTCAAAACCAAACATACCTGCCATCAGGTTATTTGGAAAAGAACGAACGCTGGAATTGTATGTCTGAACAACAATATTGAATTTTCTTCTCTCTTCAGAAATTCTGTTTTCTGTGCCCTCTAACTGTATTTGAAGGTCGCGAAAGTTTTGATTTGCTTTCAGGTCGGGATATTTTTCAACGGTGACTAATAAACGCGAAAGAGCTGAAGACAATCCCGTTTGGGCCTGTTCAAATTTCTGAAACGATGCAGCATCCAGGTTCGATGGGTCAATTTTAACCTGAGTGGCGCTCGCTCTCGCTTTCATAACAGCTTCCAGCGTTTCTTTTTCAAAGTTTGCAGCTCCTTTTACTGTATTTACAAGATTGGGAATCAAGTCGGCACGACGTTGGTAAACGTTTTCTACCTGAGACCAGGCGCTTTCTACCGCCTCTTCTTTCTTGACTAGTCCGTTGTAAGCACAGCCACCTGTGCCAAGGATACCAAGAACAATCAAAATAATAATTCCGATGGAAGCAATACCTTTCATAAGTGTAGTTTAGTTTTAAAAATGAAAAAGCCGAAGAACAAATTTTGTTCCCCGGCTTAAAATACAATATAAATATTTAATTGAAGCCTGTTTGTCCTAAAAAGCAATCAAAAACCTGTCAAAAACCTGTCAAAGCGACAGCTTTAGATTAGGTTGATGCTATGTATTCGATGAATAGGAATAACCACACCACCTTTAAGCATGATTGCCTGGTCGGTTGTAGCCCATATTGTTGTATCTACCATTTTGCTGCCTTCACGGTCTTCGAATACGATTTTAACTTTGTTGTGATACAAGTTGCTAAGAATGGTTGCCCTTTCAAGCATACTTTTTCTTTCTTCAGCAGATTCACGACTTTTAAGAACTTCTTCTCGCGGAAAAATTGCTGTCTTCAATGATTCTTTTTGAACTTCGGGTACGTTACGCATGGGTTTTCAGGTTTTGAACTTTGAGGAACATAACGCATCAAAGCTATTTTCGGTTTCAGTGGTGTGTTTTTCAAGAGATGCGAACCCGAATCGCGGAGTGGTTGCCTGGTTTAAATCTAAAACGTTCGTCAACTCGCTGATTTACAACCCATACAATCTCCTCTTCTGAGCAAAGTAGCCATTGATTGGACCTTTCCTCCAAAGATAACTTCAAGTCATTAAAAAAGTCGCTCAACAATTTGCTTCCTTTCATGCCGGAAGGGTAGAATTTATCGCCTTTTTGCCATTTTCGAAGATAAAGAGCGGAACTAAGTTTTTCAGGATCGAGAATCGCTTCTTTCTTGTTGAATATGAGCGAGTTGAGCTCATTTTCTGGTACGTCTTCCTGAATAATTACCGAAGGGTCAACAGAATGTTTGTCTTGACTGGCCGTAATATTTTGATATACAGATATATAGCTTCTGTCTAAAAGAACAGAAACACCATGACAATAAAAGCGAATAGGTGCTGTGTTTGCAAGGTTTCTAGCAATTTCAGCTAAAAATTTGCCTGAAACTGAAAATGGAGCCAAAAGATAAGCTAGGGCTGGCAGGGGCTCAGGAAAAATTTGAAATGCCTCTTTTTTAACCTGGAATCCAGCGTGTACCGGGTTTGTATGTGCTTTGAAATGCTCTTCGAGAAGAATGTCAAGAGCTTGTTTTTCAGAAAACTCACGTTTGATAGATTTAATCAGATCTTGTTTAAATCGGGGATCAATAGAAACAATCGCAGGAAGCAATTCAATACGAATCTTATTTCGGAGATAATCCTTCTTTAGGTTACTTGAGTCCTCTCTCCACCTTATTTTGTTTTGTTGGGCATAATTAGTCAGTTCACTCTTTTCGAGGCTCAGGAAAGGCCGTAGTTTCTTTCCATCATTTTCTGACATACCTCGCAAAGAGAAATTGTTTCGAATAGCTAAAAAGAAGCCTTCTGCCTGGTCGTCGGCATGATTGGCTAGAAATACATTTTTAGCATCGTACTTTTGCAAAAGCTTGTCGAAAAAATCCATTCTCAGGCTTCTTGCCTTCATTTGAGTGGAACCAGAATTCACAAAAGCATTCATCATTGTGCCGGCTTTTAGAATTTCTGCCTTTAGGCCCATTTGCCGGCAGGCTGAAATCACAAATTCTTCATCCGTATCAGATTCATTTCCTCTCAATTCATAATTGACGTGCGCAACAATGATTTTTAATTCTGCCCGAACACACAAGTGCAGAAGAACCATGGAATCAAGACCTCCACTTACCCCAACAAGGTAAGTTCTGGATGTATCCAGCTTGTGCTTCTCAATAAACGTTTTGAAATAATCCTGTAAATTCATGGCTTGAAAATGGAGTTCCATAGCGCTTCGGCTTTTAGCCGGCATTCATCAAACTCACTTCGGGCTTCTGCGTCAAGCGTAATAGCGCTTCCGGCTGCTAAACAAAGCATACCTGATTTTTCATTCCATACAAACGAGCGAATCACCACATTAAAGTCGTAGTCGCCCGATTCAGTTAAGTATCCGCAGGCACCTGAGTAGATTCCTCTTTTGAATGTTTCGTATTTATCAATGAGTTTCATGGCGCTTATTTTTGGAGCGCCAGTCATTGAACCCATGGGGAATGCGGCCGCAAGCGCCCGGATTCCGTCACTTTCGTTTTCCAAATCAGCTTCAATTGTAGAAATCATCTGAAAAACCTTCGGGAACTTATAAATTCCGAACAACTCCTTTACTCGAACACTTCCTTTAGCTGCGAAATGTGAAAGATCGTTTCTGACCAAATCCACAATCATTACATTTTCCGACTGTTCTTTAGGATTGTTGCGAAGTGATTCAGCAGATGCAAAATCAAGCTCTGGTTCAGGAAATCGTCTGGATGTACCTTTGATGGGCTGTGAAACCAGCAAGCTGTCTTTTTTGCGCAGAAACCTCTCCGGACTTGTGCAAATCAGGTGCAAGTGCTCTACTTTAAATAAACAAGAAAACGGAGCAGGAGAAGCAAGATTCAGTTTGCCGAAGAGTTGTTCAGGTTTTAAATATTTTACAATTGTTGATTCCTGACGACAGAGGTTGACCTCATAAATATCGCCCCGGAGAATATGATTATGGAGAGCCTTGAAACTCAAATTGTATTTATCAAATTCAGGCGATTGGAGTCCGGATTCACTAGAAAGCTCAATGGGTTCGGTGCTCTGTTCGCAGACCGTTTCCAGCAAGTCTTGCAAATTTTCAATGCCTTTGCAAATGAGTGTTCCAGTTCTATCAAGTGCAATCATAACTTCGGGTTTCCACACGCAGGCTTCCGGGAATCCTATTGGATCGCTATTTTCGGATTCGAGTTTTTCATTTATATTTTTTAAATCGTAGGCCAGTGTTACAATTTTAAAGTCATTCTTCTCACTAATTTCTTGCAGGCTTTGCCAAAAATCCTTTTCGGCGTTCATCTGTAAAACTAATGCTGTTTGAGCGCCCGCCAAAAGCCATTCAAATTGTCCATAGGGGTCGGGATAACCGTTCGATTCTAAACGAACGGTAAAATTGTAAAGCTTATTAAAGTGCGCACTTATTTGTGTGCGATGATGATGTTGGATATCCGGATTTAGCACAGCATGCAAAGTTACGTTTTAAGCTTGTCGGAACGGCTTACCATTCATATAGTTAAATACCATTTTTTAAATTCATTAAACAATCAACATTTGACTACTGAAAAACTATATAGATTAGGCAGACAAATACCGTTATTTGATGTAGGTTTGAGCTCGATATGAATCTCTTTTATTTTCTGGGCAAGTTTTATTTGTTTATCCAAAAGGTATTCAAAAAGCCACAAAGTTGGAAGTGGTTTAGAAAGCAACTTTTGTATGAAATTAATTCGTTGGGAATTAATTCACTACCAATTGTTTCAATCATTTCTTTGTTTACCGGAGCTGTTATCGCTATTCAGACGGCTTACAACACCGACAGTCCCTTGCTGCCTTTGTACACGGTAGGATTGGCAACCAGAGACTCGATTATACTTGAGTTTTCTCCTACCATAATCAGCTTGATTCTGGCTGGAAAGGTTGGTTCAAGTATCGCTTCAGAAATTGGAACCATGCGGGTAAGTGAACAGATTGATGCACTTGAGATTATGGGTATTAATTCAGCATCGTATCTTGTTTTACCAAAAATTTTGGCTGCTGTATTGATCAATCCATTTCTGATTATTTTAAGCATGGGCCTTGGTATTTTTGGAGGATGGGCCTTTGGTGTTCTTGCAGGCAGTGTTACAACAACCGAATATGTTTACGGGATTCAATATGCTTTTAAGCCATTTTATGTTTCCTATGCATTGGTTAAGACCTTTTTCTTTGCCTTTATTGTTACTGCAATTCCTTCGTTTTATGGATATTATACTTCGGGCGGAGCCCTTGAAGTAGGGGGCTCGAGCACCAAAGCAGTTGTATACAGCAGCATTTACATTCTGTTGGCAAATTATATTCTCACTCAACTTATTCTGGCATGATTGAAGTGAAGAACATCAATAAGAGCTTTGAAGGGAAAAAGGTGCTTGATGATGTAAGCGTCGTTTTTGAGGAAGGAAAAACCAATCTCGTGATTGGAAGCAGTGGCTCAGGAAAGACCGTTTTGTTGAAGTGCATGGTTGCTTTGTATGACATTGACGCAGGTGCAATTCTTTACGACGGAAGAGATTTTACAAAGTTGGAAGACGAGCAGAAGCGTTCTATTCGAAAGGAATTCGGTATGGTTTTTCAGGCAGGAGCCCTGTTCGACTCTCAAACAGTTGAAGAAAACGTTGCCTTTCCTTTGGAGATGTTTTCTGAAATGAGCAAAAGTGAAATAGCCGATCGGGTTAATTTTTGTCTGAACCGTGTGAACCTGGTAAATGCAAACAAACTCTATCCTTCTCAGATTTCAGGAGGTATGAAAAAACGGGTTGCGATAGCAAGAGCTATCGCTCTCAATCCGAGGTATTTGTTTTGTGACGAACCCAATTCAGGGCTTGATCCCAAGACATCCATCCTTATTGACAATCTGATTCATGAAATTACCGACGAGTATAATATTACCACTGTGGTAAATACTCACGATATGAACTCAGTATTGGAAATAGGTGATAAAATCATTTATCTCAATAAAGGCCAAAAATGGTGGGAAGGGGATAAGAATGATATTCTAGATACAGATAATAAGGAAATCAACGATTTTGTTTATGCTTCGGAATTGTTTAAGCGAATAAAGAAAGCTTCGCAATAAGCGCAAGAGAATGATGAATCCTGAGGAAATATGCATGGACGATTATCAGTATGATCTTCCTGCAGATCGTATTGCATCCCATCCTTTAAATAAAAGAGATAGTTCAAAATTGCTGCTTTTCCTGAACAAGGAAATTTCAGAAACCCGGTTCAATGAAATTGACAAGTTTCTTCACTCGGGGGATTTATTAGTAGCAAATCAAACCAAGGTTGTACAAGCCCGATTGGTGTTTAGCACCTCAAGCGGTGCCCGGCTTGAATTGTTTTGTTTAGAACCGGGCGATTCAGGTATGGAACTCATTCATGCGATGCAGACCAAAGGAAGTGTTGAGTGGAAATGCATGGCAGGAAATCTTCGAAAGTGGAAACCTGACGAAGTTCTATTCATGCGGCCTGATCTGGCCGGAGGCCTGGAAATGGAGGCCAGATTATTGTTTCGAGAAGAGGGATTTGTGAGAGTGCTTTTTAGCTGGAAACCAATTAATCTCAGCTTCGCTGAATTGCTGGAAAAATTGGGCAAAGTGCCTTTGCCTCCATATCTGCGCCGTGAGGCGGACGCCGAAGATAAAGAACGTTACCAAACGGTGTTTGCCTCTTTGGAAGGATCTGTAGCAGCTCCAACCGCGGGCTTGCATTTTACAGAAGAAGTGTTGAATAAGTTGGCAGAAAAAGGAATTCAACAAGCCTTACTCACACTACATGTTGGCGCGGGAACTTTTAAGCCGGTATCGGCCGAAAG